>PDWI01000287.1_pt1 | contig 80945 bp, 58 predicted proteins | sample 1430891 | NCBI WGS metagenome assembly PDWI01 (sample SAMN01162508, study PRJNA174530) | Oral metagenome, whole genome shotgun sequencing project. | biome: Marine environment; feature: Marine mammal; material: Swab sample of the gingival sulcus; isolation source: swab sample of gingival sulcus... | reverse complement strand
CATGAACAGGGGACTCATGACGCCGAACACTTCGATGGCAAGCGCCAGCACCAGCAACTGGCCGAGCGTGCGGTAGACACCGACGAAGTGGCCCAGCAGTGATCGCAGGCGAATGCGCGCTGGCTTCTCGGCGTTGTCGAAATCCTTGCTCGGCGCAAACTCCACGGCGATGCCCGTGAAATGCGAGGACGTCTGTTCGAGACTCAGCTTGCGGACGCCCACATCCGGATCGTGAATCACGATCCTGCCGTTGCCGACGCGCTTCAGAACCACGAAATGGTTCATGTCCCAGTGCAGCAGGCAGGGCGTCTTCAGCAGACGCAGCTCATCGAGTTCGAGGCGCAGGGGGCGGCAGAGCAGACCGATCTTCTCGGCAATGCCGATGAGGTCATCGAGTTGCACGCCCTTCATGGACAGCCCGTAGCGGCGCCGCAGCGTCGGCAGGTCCGTGGGCTTGCCGAACCAGGTGGCGATCATCACCAGACAGGCGAGGCCGCATTCGGCCGCCTCGGTCTGCAGCACCACGGGCAGACGGCGCCCGAGGCCGAGGTGCAGTTTGTCGAGCGCGTTCATCCGTTGATGTGGCCTTTCAGACTCTGCAGCGGCTCGAACACCCATTCGATCAGGCGGCGGCGCTCAACCAGCAGATCGGCTTCGAGTTCCATGCCTGGCTGCAGCGCGATCTCGCGTCCGTAGGCCGTGACCTGCTGGCTGTCGAGCGCCACGCGCACGAGATAGCTTGCCGTCGTGTCGAAAGGCGTTCCCAACGCCGAAAAGGACTCTGCTCCCATGCCGAGATCGCTGCCGGTGATGCGTGAAATGTCCACCACCTGCCCTCGGTGCTGGCCGAACTTCTGATAGGGAAAGGCGAGATAGCGAATGAGCACCGACTGCCCGACTTCGACGAAGCCGATGGCGCGTGTCGGCACCTTCAGACGCGCTTCCAGCGGTGAATCCTCGGGCAGGATGTCCACCAGTACTGCCTGCTCGGCAGCGCTGCCACCGGGCACGACATGCACCGCAGCCACCACGCCCGGCTGTGGTGCCGACAGTACCACTTCACGCTGTGCCTGCGCCTCGATCAGCGCCTGCTCGAGTGTGGCTCGTTCGCGCATGCCGGCGGATTCCTGAACACGTTGTTCGAGTGGCATGTCGGCGGCCTCGGCCAGCAGGGTTTCCCGTTCACGTTCGGCATTGGCAGACTGACGCTCGAGTTCCACGAGTCGCAGACGCTGCTCCAGTGCTCGATCACGCGCTTCGCGCCATTGCTGATCCGACACCGCGCCGCTGTCGCGGTGTTGATCGAACCTGTCACTGACTTCCTCGGCGAGACGTACACGCTCGCGCTGCACCTCGATTTCACTGTCGCGCAAACGCTGCTCGGCTTCAATGGCCAGTACGTGATCCTGCAGCTCATCGAGTCGCTGTGCGGTCAGTTTCCGTTCGGTCTCCTGCTGCTGGTCAAGACTGTCCAGACGGTTCTCCAGCTGACGGATGACGCTGGCCTGGGTTGCGCCGGAAGCCGTACTGCTGACGTCGGCCGAAACACGCAGCAGGGCATCACCCGTCTTGACGACGTCGCCCGGCGACACCTGCACTTCCGTCACGGTGCCGCTGCGCGGCGAGCGAATCTGCAACAGGCCGCGTTCGGGAATGAGCTGCCCCTCGATGCGCTCCTTGCGTGTGTAATGGCCGAACAGCAGGAAACCGATCACCGCCAGCATGCAGATCAGCGCAAACAGGGTGAACACGGTATAACCCGGGCTGGCCACGAGCAGCACATGCCCCGGCGCCTGAAGGTTCTGCTTCTCGAGTGCTTCGCGCCGGAACAGTGGCGAATCGGCCGACTCACCTTCCTCGGCACGACCTTCCACCCGGTCCTGGCTCATGCCTTTGCGACCATGATTTCCCGGGTTTCGAAACCGATCTCGATCACTTTCTGCGAACGCCAGGTAGGCATGCGACGCACGATGCGTGGATCGAAGTAGTCCTTGAGCAATGGTGGGCGGGCTGCGCCGAAGTAGAAGTCCGGGTCATCGAGAACCTGACGCTTGGCGGCGATTTCAAGCTCGTCGCGTCGGGTGACCGACTGCACCACACAGGGCGCATGCCGAATACCGCTGGCAAGAAGCGCATGGGCACGATGATGACCGTTGTGCAACAACAGACGCTGCTCGGAGCGAATCGCACAGAGATAGTTCGAGCCGAAACCCACACCGAGTCCGACCATCTTCCACAAGGGGCCGAAGGTTTCGAAGCCACTGACCTGATCGGCATCGAGAAGTGTCGGTGCATGAGGCCGGAAATCGCTGGAATCGCTCATGAACTGAAAGCGATTGGATCCGAGCTTGCGGACCGATATGGAGTCAGCGGGTGACGGTGGTGGCAGGGAGAAATCCAGAATGGCGGCGGCGTCCATCGAGGCGTGCAGCCCTGCCTGCAGACCCTCCGCGAAATCGGCATCGATGCGAGTCTGCCAGACGACGAGCTTTTCCAGCTCGACCATGACGATCTCGGTGGGCAGGCGATCGAAGGTGAAGCGGAAGTCGGGCCGATCACGGATCTCTGCCGCCCGGGCAAGCAGCGCCTCATCAAGCGGACTCACTTCGATGCTGTCGGCAATGCCGGCTTCGCTTTGCTCGAGTTCGCCGTAGATGTCATTGACTTCCCGCCATTCGTCCACCACCGACCGGCGAGAGCGGGCATCGCCATCGACCACCTGCTCGGTAATGAAATGAATGTATTCCTGCAGTGTGGGCTGGCCCAGCAGCTTGAGGCTGGTGCCCTGCCTTGACGACGTATCCGTTGCTGACATATCCGTTGACGACATTTCCGTTGACGACACTTCCGTTGCTGACGTATCTCTCTTGATCAGGAGACGAGTTCGTTCCCTGATTCGAAACAAAAGAACGAATCGGGCGACATCAATGCCACCCGATTCGTCTCTGTAAAACTCTGAAAACTCAATTCAACAATTGGCGATGATCAGCTGCTGCAACCGCCGTACTTGCCACCGCCGCTGCTGCTGCCGCCGCCACCACCGGGGTGACCGCCGCCGCCACCGGGGTAGCCGCCGCCGCCACCGCCGCCGCCACCGCCGCCACCGCCGCCGAAGCTGATGCATACGTAGCCGCCGCCGTAGCCACCGCCGCCACCGTAGCCGCCGCCACCGCCGCCGCCACCGCCACCGCCGCCGCCGTAGCCGCCACCACCGCCGTAGCCGCCGCCACCGCCGCAGCCGTAACTACCACCACGACCGTGGCCACAAGCTCCGTAGACACTCTTCTGTTCCTGCTTGGTAATCGGACGCATTGTCGGATCTCCTTGTAACAAATTAACGATTGGTTCAAATGGAAGACTGCATACTGATGACACAGTCAAAGCACTCAAACCACCATACGGTTGCGCGCATCCGCAATGGGATGCTACTACGGCAGATCAACTGGAAACTGCCATGTAACAGTCCTGTAACAAGGTGATCCACCTGCCTCTGGCGCAATTCACCCCCCGAAAACAAGCCAGCCCTGCAGTGTAACCAGGGTGGAACGTCCTGGTGCCGAGCAGATTCAACGCATCGGCACGATGCCGTGCAAGAAATTACAATACCGGCAACCCCAACTTCCCCGTCATTTCCGTGAAGGTCTATCTGGACGCTCTTGGCTGTCGCCTCAACGAAGCCGAACTCGAACAATGGGCAGTTGCCTTCAAGGCCAGCGGTGCGAGCCTCGCAGGGAATCCCGGCGAAGCCGACGTCATGGTGCTCAACAGCTGCGCCGTCACGCGTGAAGCCGTGGCCAAGTCGCGTCGTCGACTCACCCGTCTGCAACGCGACAACCCGCAGGCCAGACTCGTGCTGAGCGGCTGCTACAGCGCCCTCGAGTCATCCGAGGCACTGGCGGACCTCGGTGTTGATCTTGTCGTCGGCAATGCCGAAAAGGATAAACTGGTCAAAATGACAGTTGCAACGTTCGAGACAGGCAGCATGCCGGCCTCGGCCACCGTACCGGACAGTGCAGCGCTGTTCGGCAGAAACCGTCATCGCGCCTTCATCAAGATCCAGGACGGCTGCCGTTACAAGTGCACCTATTGCATCGTCACGGTGGCACGTGGCGAGGAACGAAGCCGCCCCATCGCCGAACTCGTCGACGAAGTGCAAAGGCTTGCAGCGAGTGGCGTGCGCGAAGTGGTGCTGACGGGCGTGCACGTTGGCGGCTACGGTTCCGACATCGGACTGGATCTTGCCGACCTCGTCACGGCACTCCTCGATGACACCGACATCGAGCGCATCCGCTTTGCCTCGGTCGAACCCTGGGATCTGTCTCCCCGTTTCATTGCGCTCTTCGCCAACGCCAGGCTCATGCCGCACATGCATCTGCCGTTGCAGAGTGGCTCGGATGTGATCCTCAGGCGCATGGCGAGACGCTGCCGTACCGAAGAATTCCGGCGACTCACCGAAAAGCTGCGTGCGGTGGTGCCGCACTTCAATGTCACCACCGACGTCATCGTCGGTTTTCCGGGCGAAAGCGAAGCGCTGTGGCAGGATTCACTGGCATTCATCGCCACGCAGCCTTTCGGACACATTCACGCCTTCGCCTATTCGGCCCGCGAAGGCACGGCGGCGGCGAACTTCCCCGATCCGGTGCCGGCTGACATACAGCAGCGACGGAGCCGCGAACTCCATGCCCTCGCCGAGCGACTGAAGCGCGAGCAGCTCGAAGCACAACTCGGACAGACGACACGCGTGCTGTGGGAAACCGGCAAGGCCGTGCCGGACACACCCGCGATCCGGCAGCATCAGGGGTATACCGAGAACTATCACCGCGTGGAGGTGAAGAGCGGTGCGGACATCGCCAACATGATCGGCGAGCTTGCGCCGGCACGCGTGGCAGGGCTGCGTCTCGTTGCCGATTCGGCAGGTGAACCCGTTGGTGAAACACCGCGTCTGCGTCAGCATGAATGCTGTAAGGATGATCAGTCCATGGAGTCGACGCGACGCACTGCCGCGAGTGACGAGCCCGGCAGTCGTCCGGCATCGATGACACACCGCATCATTCCACTGCATCCGCGCTGATCCGGCGCGCCATCCTCGATCGTTGCCGGTATCACCTTTTCGGCAAGGCCGACACCACGCCGGATGTCCTCGTGGAGTCGGTTTCGTTTGAGCATGGTCAATCATGGGGTTAACATGTCCGGAACCTTCCGGCCGGGTGGTCGCACCCGCGATGCCCTGCCGCCGTCAGTTCAACGCCAGTCAGAATCGGAGCACCATGAGTACAGAGACCCAGCGGGCCGATATCGATGCCGAGGAAACCCAGGAGTGGCTTGACGCGCTCGAAGCCGTGATTCAGCAGGAAGGGCCCGGGCGTGCGCACTTCCTGCTCGAACAACTGATCGACAAGGCCAGGCGCTCGGGAGCCAACCTGCCCTACGACGCCACCACGGCCTACGTCAACACCATCCCGCCACACCTCGAAGCGAAAAGCCCGGGTGATCACGAACTCGAGCACAAGGTACGTGCGATGATTCGCTGGAACGCGGCCGTCATGGTGCTTCGAGCCCAGCGCGACGGTTCGGGCGTCGGTGGTCACATCGCTTCCTTTGCCTCTGCGGCAACGCTCTACGACGTCGGTTTCAACCACTTCTTCCACGCACCCACCCACGAACACGGTGGCGACCTCCTGTTCGTGCAGGGTCACTCGGCACCGGGCATCTACGCTCGCGCCTTCCTCGAGGGGCGCCTGACGGCGGAAGACCTCGACCGGTTCCGTCGCGAGGCCGACGGCGACGGCCTCTCCTCCTACCCGCATCCCTGGCTGATGCCGGATTTCTGGCAGTTCCCGACCGTGTCGATGGGCTGGACCTCGCTGTGCTCGATCTACCAGGCGCGCTTCATGAAGTACCTGCACGATCGTGGCCTCGCGAAAACCGACAACCGCCAGATCTGGGCTTTCCTCGGCGACGGCGAAATGGACGAACCCGAGTCGCTCGGCGCGATCTCGCTGGCCGGGCGCGAAAAGCTCGACAACCTGAACTTCGTCATCAACTGCAACCTGCAACGCCTCGACGGGCCGGTGCGCGGCAACTCGAAGATCATCCAGGAACTCGAAGCGCTGTTCCGCGGCGCAGGCTGGAACGTCATCAAGGTCATCTGGGGCACCTACTGGGATCCGCTCCTCGCGCGCGACACCTCGGGAAAGCTCCAGCAACTCATGATGGAAACCGTCGACGGCGAATACCAGAACTTCAAGGCCAAGGGCGGCAGCTACACGCGCGAGCATTTCTTCGGCAAGCACCCCGAAACGAAAGCACTCGTCTCCACCCTCACCGACGCCGACATCTGGCGCCTGAACCGCGGTGGTCACGACCCGCACAAGCTCTACGCCGCCTACAAGGCTGCAGTCGAACACAAGGGCCAGCCCACGCTTATTCTCGCCAAGACGGTCAAGGGCTACGGCATGGGTGAATCGGGCGAAGGCACCAACGCGACGCACCAGGCGAAGAAGATGGACATCGAGTCGCTGCTCGGCATGCGCGACCGCTTCGGTCTGAACCTCACCGACGAGCAGGTCGAGAATCTCGAATACATCCAGCCCGACCCGGAAAGCCCCGAAATCAGATACATGCAGGAACGCCGCAAGGCGCTCGGTGGCTACCTCCCGCAACGGCAGAAGTTCGCGAACCAGCTCGAGGTACCGGGACTGGAGGTGTTCGGGCCACTGCTCGAAGGCTCGGGGGATCGCGACATGTCCACCACCATGGCCTTCGTGCGCATGCTCACGATTCTCACGCGCGACAAGCACATCGGCCGGCACATCGTGCCGATCGTGCCCGATGAAGCACGTACCTTCGGCATGGAAGGCATGTTCCGCCAGCTCGGCATCTACTCGTCGGTGGGGCAGCTCTACGAGCCGCAGGATCGCGATCAGATCATGTACTACAAGGAGGACAAGTCCGGTCAGATCCTCGAGGAAGGCATTACCGAAGCCGGTGCCATGGGCAGCTTCGTGGCCGCCGCCACGTCGTACTCCACGCACGGCGTCAGCATGATTCCCTTCTACATCTACTACAGCATGTTCGGCTTCCAGCGCATCGGCGATCTTGCCTGGCTTGCCGGCGACATGCGCTCGCGCGGCTTCATGATCGGAGGCACCGCCGGGCGCACGACGCTCAACGGTGAAGGCCTGCAGCACGAAGACGGCCACTCCCTGGTGCTCTCGAACACGATTCCGAACTGCGTCAGTTACGACCCCTGCTACGGCTACGAAATGGCCGTGATCATCCAGGACGGCATGCGCCGCATGATTCAGGAGGGCGAGAGCGTCTTCTACTACATCACGGCGATGAACGAGAACTACATCCATCCGCCGATGCCGGAAGGCGCCGAGGAAGGCATCAGGAAAGGCATCTACAAGCTCAGGGCCGCCGGTGAATCGAGCGGCAGGAGCGGTTTCGACAACACCGTGCGCCTGCTCGGCGGCGGCACCATTCTGCGCGAGGTCGAGGCAGCGGCGAAGATGCTCGAGGAGACGTGGAACATCGGCTGCGATGTCTACAGCGTCACGAGCTTCAACGAGCTGGCGCGTGATGGTCTCGCCTGCGAGCGCTGGAACATGCTGCACCCGAACGACGACGCGCGCATCCCCTACATCGAGCAGGTGCTCGGCGACAGCGATGCGCCGGTGGTCAGTTCCACCGACTACATGAAGGCCTACTCCGATCAGGTACGCGAGTTCGTCTCCAGCACCTTCGTCACCCTCGGCACCGATGGCTTCGGGCGCTCCGACTCCCGCGAGAAACTCAGGGAATTCTTCGAAGTCGACCGGAACTACGTCACCATCGCGGCGCTGCACGCGCTCGAGAAGGACGGCAAGCTCGACGCGGTGACGGTGGCAAAGGCCATACAGCAATACGGCATCGACCCCGACCGCCCCAACCCGGCCAAGGCTTGAGGAGACGACGATGAGCAACGACGGACAGATCATTGATCTCGTGGTGCCGGACATCGGCGACATCGACGAGGTCGAAGTCATCGAAATTCTCGTTTCGGCAGGCGACACGATTGCCGCCGACGACTCGCTGATCACCCTCGAATCGGACAAGGCCAGCATGGAATTACCGGCAAGCGATGGTGGCGTGATCGAATCACTGAGCGTGACGGTCGGCGACAAGGTGTCCACGGGCACCGTCATCGGCACGCTGCGCGTGGGCGCTGCCGAGGCGGCTTCAAGCGGCACCGCTGACGGCGAAGGTGCAGCCGCCGCTGCGTCAGCGACGGCAGCAGCACCGGCAGCAGCAGCGACTGCCGCAGGCGCAGCTGCCGCCGACACTTCGGCTCCGGCCGCGGCCACTCCGGCGGTGGCAGCCGCAGAGACGGCGCCTGCCACCGACACCACCGCTGCGGGCTCCACCCCCGCCGATGCCGGGCGTGACAGCCCCATGGCGTCCTACAGCGCCCACAGCACCGCAGGACAGTCCATTGCGGCGAAGGTTGCCAACTCGCCAACCGCCAGGCTCGACGACGCGGTAGTCAGGAAGGCACATGCCAGCCCGGCGGTACGCCGCTTCGCGCGCGAACTCGGCGCCGACCTCGGCCTCATCACGGGCAGCGGCCGCAAGGGCCGCATCACGCGCGAGGACGTCACGGCCTTCATCCGCGACACCATGACGAACGTCGCGGCGGTGGGTTCGGGTGGTTCGGTCGTCGGTGTCACGGGCGGCATGGGCATCCTGCCGATTCCGGAAGTGGATTTCTCGAAGTTCGGCGACATCGAGCGCGTCGAGATGGGCCGCATCAACAAGCTCTCCGCGGGCAACCTGCATCGCGCCTGGCTCAATCTGCCGATGGTCACGCACCACGAGGAAGCCGACATCACCGAGATGGAAGCCTTCCGCAAGGAACTCAAGGAGAATGCCAGCGAGGGCGAACCCCGCGTCACGGGGCTGACCTTCCAGATGAAGGCGCTGGCGCGCATGCTCAAGGCATTCCCGAAGTTCAACAGCTCGCTCACCCCCGATGGCGAAGCGCTGATCATCAAGAAATACGTGCATATCGGCATCGCCGTCGACACGCCGGCCGGGCTCGTGGTGCCGGTCTTCCGCGACGTGGACAGGAAAGGCATTTTCGAACTCGCCGAGGAAATGGCCGACATGAGCCGGCGCGCACGCGAGAAGAAGCTGAAGCCCGCGGAAATGCAGGGAGCGTCCATGACCATTTCCAGCCTCGGCGGCATCGGTGGCTCGGCCTTCACGCCCATCGTCAACGCACCGGAGGTCGCAATTCTCGGCATCACCCGCGCACGCATGCAGCCCGTCTGGAACGGCAGTGAGTTCACTCCGCGGCTCATGTGTCCGCTCGATCTCACCTACGATCACCGTGTCATCGACGGCGCCGACGCCGCACGCTTCATGGCGGCCTACGCGCGTGAAATCAGCGACATCCGTCGCCTGATCCTCTGAAGCCACGGAGACGCTGAACCATGAGTGAACTGGAAACCATCAAGGTCCCCGACATCGGCGACGTCGAGGAAGTCGAGATCATCGAAGTGCTGGTCAGCGAAGGCGACACGGTTGCCGCCGAAGACTCGCTGATCACGGTCGAGAGCGACAAGGCCAGCATGGAAATCCCGGCCCCGAAGCCCGGCACCATCACTGCCATGCTGGTCAGGACCAGCGACAAGGTGTCCGCAGGCAGCGATATTCTCGTGCTGGACGTGGCGCCTGAGGCGGTCGCGGTCGGCGGGAGTGCAGCGGAGCGTGCGGAAGCCGTGCCGGATGGCGCATCGGACCATGCCGCAGTGGCCCCCGACGGTGCATCGGCTGCTGCGGATGCAGCGCCGGGCAGCGGCGTGGACACTGCAACGACGGCAGCGGGTAGCGGCGCGGCCGCGGCAGAGGTTTCAGCCATCGCGGCGGGTGTCACTGCGGCCACAGCGGCCGTTTCACCCGGCGAGATCGCAACGGCGCCGCACAGCAGCGAGCCCGAAGACGAGCGCTACGAACTTGTCGTGATCGGCTCGGGCCCTGGTGGTTACACGGCCGCCTTCCGTGCCGCCGATCTCGGCCGCAAGGTGCTGCTGATCGAGCGTTTCCCGTCACTCGGTGGCGTGTGCCTGAACGTCGGCTGCATTCCCTCGAAAGCGCTCCTGCATACCGCCGCGGTCATCGAGGAAGCAGGCAGCATGGCGGCACACGGCGTCAGCTTCGGCCAGCCCGAGATCGACATCGACAAACTGCGCGGCTTCAAGGAGAGCGTCGTGGGCAAGCTCACGGGCGGACTCGCTGGCCTCGCGAAGCAACGCAAGGTTACCGTCATGCATGGCGTGGCCGAGTTCGCGAGCGCGTCGCGCATCAAGGTCACGCTCACGGGCGACAGCGAGGCAGCGCGTCACCCGACGGGTAGCGAGAAGATGATCGGCTTCGACCAGGCGATCATCGCGGTGGGTTCGGAAAGCGTGAGAATTCCGGGCTTCCCCTACGACGACGAGCGCCTGATGGATTCCACCGGCGCACTCGAACTCGCCGACATTCCCGAGCGCCTGCTCGTCATCGGCGGCGGCATCATCGGGCTCGAGATGGGCTGCGTCTATGCCGGTCTCGGCAGCCGCATCACCGTGGTGGAACTCTCCGAGGGTCTCATGCCGGGTGCCGACCGCGATCTCGTGAAACCTCTGCAGAAACGGCTCGAAAGGCAGTTCGAAAACATCTTCACAGGTGCGAAGGTCGCGGGCATCGAAGCCACCGACGCCGGGCTCGAGGTCACCTTCGAGGGCGGCAAGGCACCCGCGTCCGACACCTTCGATCGCGTGCTGCTCGCGGTGGGCCGCAGCCCGAACGGCAGCAAGATCAACGCGGCAGCCGCGGGGGTCAAGGTTGACGAGCGCGGCTTCATTCCGGTGGATTCGCAGCAGCGCACGAATGTGCCGCACATCTTTGCCATCGGCGACGTCGTCGGCCAGCCCATGCTCGCGCACAAGGCCACGCACGAGGCGAAGACCGCGGCCGAGGTTGCTTCCGGCGAAAAGTCCTGGTTCGATGCCAGAACGATTCCCTCGGTCGCCTACACCGATCCCGAAGTTGCCTGGATGGGCCTGACCGAAACGCAGGCCAAGGCCGATGGCATCGCCTACGCGAAGGGGCAGTTTCCGTGGGCGGCGAGCGGGCGCTCGCTGTCGCTGGATCGTTCCGACGGCATGACCAAGGTGCTCTACGACCCCGAAACCCATCGCATACTCGGCTACGGCATCGTCGGACCGAATGCGGGTGAACTCATTGCCGAGGCCGTGCTCGCTCTCGAGATGGGGGCGGAACTCGGCGACATTGCGCTGACCGTGCATCCGCACCCGACGCTCTCGGAAACACTCAACTTCGCCGCCGAAGTGGCCGAAGGCACCTGCACCGACATCTACGCGCCGAAGCGCGGCAGGAAATGATGCCGATCGCGGCGGTTTCCTGCGGATCGCCGGCTGCGCTGCGGGCCTTGCATCCTTCAGGCTAGCTCTTCAGCGCCGGCCGGCCGCTGGCGGTCGCCGTGATGCGCGACTCGAAGAACACCTCGCGATCACCATCGCGGACGAGGTTGTCTTCGCGTCGCGTGATCACGGTGATGTCGCTGGCACCGGCCAGTTCCGCGGCCTCGCGTGCCATCGCCTCGGCGCGTGACAATGCCAGCGCGGCCCCCGCTTCGAGGTTGGCGCACTCCTCCGGCCCGTCGGGCAGCATCACCCTGACTCGTTCGCCCGCTGCCGGACCGATGGTGATTTCCTGCTGCTGACGCACGAGCCCGACCACCGCACCGAGCGCGTTGGCCACGTTCGCATGCTCGGGCAGCACGGTGCGCGTGGCGAGAAGCTGCCCCACGCGCGGATAATAGGTATTGACCGGCGCGCCGAGTCCGACCACGGGCAAGGTGAGTCGGCTTTGCATGGCGACCAGCGCACCTGAGTCCGGAGTGCCGGCATCAGGTTCACCGGCATCGGGTACACCGGCATCAGGTACGCCGGCAGCGGCAAAGGCCCGCTCGAACAGCATGCGCTGCGCCTCACCGAACACGAGCCCGCGCCGTGCCTCGGGGCGCAGGAGCTTCGGCCCACGCTCCCTGACGACAACCGCAGTCCGTTCTGCCGCGAGCATGGATTCGACGAGGCGCAGGCTGGTCTCGCGGGCGACACGTTCGATGACGGTACGCGCGAACGCCCGTTCGTCAGCGTATGTCATGCCGAGATTGTCCGCCGCATAGCGCATGAAGAGTTTCGCACCGAGAACCGCCGCATCACGATTCCAGACGTCGAGTTCACCGGTGATGTGCGCCGCGTCACTCGGCGTGAAGCTCGCGCGCAGCACGATACCGCGCTGCTCGAGCCGCTCGAGGGCACGCTCGAGACTCTGATCCTCGAACAGATGCACCAGCGCGATCGGCCCGCCCTCGATGCGCCGGTAGAGCTCCTTCTGCTGCGCCGTGAGTTCGACGGGCGCCGCGGCATGCGGCAGCACGAACTGCCCGGCATGGGTCGTGAGCCAGCGGGGCTCGGACTGACGTTCGAGTTCCTCGACGATGCCGGGGTATTCCGTGGCCAGGCGCGAGAGCGGCATGGCGCGTGCGGGGCCGATGGTCATGTCCCGCGCCTCGCGATCGTAGTGAATCGCGCTGTCGCCACCGAGGCCGAAGGTGCGTACGTCCACCGCGCGCACCATGGTGCGGTAGCCCCCGACCGTTGCCCCCGCCTCGTCAAGCCGTGGTTCGCCTCCACGAATCATCGCGATGTCGGTGGTGGTGCCGCCCATGTCGGACACGACAAGGTCCTGCTCGTCACAGAGCCAGGCCGCACCGACCACACTTGCCGCAGGGCCGGAAAGAATGGTTTCGACCGGGCAACGACGCGCAAAGTCGGCACTGACCAGCGAGCCATCGCCCTTGACCACCATGAGTGGCGCGTCGATGCCGCGCTCGTCGAGAAGACGATGCCCGGCGTCGAGCAGTGCGCCGATCATGGGAATCAGGCGCGCGTTCAGGAGTGTCGTCAGCGCGCGCCGTGGCGCGTCGAGTGCGCTCGATAGCTGGTGACTGCAGCTCACGGGCCGCGCGAGTTTCTCCGTCACGATGTCGCGCACAAGCAGTTCATGCTCGGGGTTGCGGACGGCGAAGACGGCGGCGACGGCAATCGCCTCGATGGCCGGATCAAGCGCGTCAAGCCCGGCTTCGAGCGCAGCACGGTCGAGCGGCTCGACGGGTTCGCCACCGGCCCGGTGCCCGCCGGCCACACGGATGCAGGGCGTGCCCGCAAGGGCCTCGCCCAGCCCTGCGCGCTCGAGTTGCCTGTCCGAAAATCCCACGAGCACCAGTGCCACCGAGCGCCCTCGCCCTTCGACCAGCGCGTTGGTGGCGAGCGTGGTCGACATCGACACGAGGCCGATGTCGCTTGCGATATCGCTCGCCCGGAGGCTCCGCCCCTCCGCATCGGCCGCTGCCGCCAGCACCGCGTCGGTGGCTCCGGCGAGCCCGGTGATGAGGTCACGGTGCGTCGTCAGTGACTTCGCCGTGGCGAGAATGCGGCTGTCGCCGTCGACGAGTACCGCATCGGTGTAGGTGCCGCCGGTATCAAGGCCAAGTTGATGGATCACGCGTCAGTCAATCGTCTCTCGGTTCATCGATGCCGGCAATCCGGCACTGCTGCGACTGTATAGCACGCCCGCCGGTGGAAAGACACGCCGGTCCGGAGAGGCGGCGAACTTCCGCTAAATGGAACCGTGTTGCCAGCCGCTAACCCGGGCATGCAAGCGTCAGGAAGAAGCGCTGCGCACGGCTTCACACTGGTCGAGTTGATGGTCACCCTGGCCGTTGCGGCCATCCTCCTCAGTGTGGCGACCCCGAATTTCCGGGCCGCAGTAGAGCATGCGCAGCAGGAATCGAGTGTCTACCGGTTGGCGGGCATGCTCACGCTCGCGCGCTCGGAGGCCATCAAGCAATCGACACGCGTCGCCGTCTGCGCGCGGGCGAACGACACGTCCTGTGGCAAGGACTGGAATCAGGGCTGGCTCGTCTTCACCGACGACGGCGACAACACGGGCGTCATCGATGCCGGCGAGACCATTCTCGCCACTGCACCGCCCCTCCCCGGCACCGTCAGGCTCGCGAGCTACGCGCGCGTCGCCGCGGGCAGCACCGCCACGGCGCAGAACGCGATCCGGTTCGGGCCGCGTGGCACCAGCAGTTGGAAGAATGGCGGCACCTTCCGCTTCTGCACCCCGAGCGGAGACGCCAGCGCACGGGCGCTGAACATCTCCCTGGTGGGCGACGTGCGCCACGCCGCGAAGAACGGCAGCACGGGCAGACTCGTCGATACCTACGGCAAGGACGTGCGCTGCCCCCGTGAAGAAGGTGGCAGTCAATGATGCACGTACCCGCCTTCACTGCCGTCCGCAAGCGAGCTGCCGTTGCGACGCAGCGTGGTGTCGGCCTGATCGAGGTGCTGCTCGCGGTACTGGTGCTCTCGATCGGCTTCCTCGCCTCGGCGCGCATGCAGGTCGAGAGCATGCGCACCGCGCAGGCAGCAAACGCGCTCTCGCAGGCGAAGTTCATGCTGCTCGACATGAGCGAGCGCATGCGCGCCAATCGTCAGGGCATGCGCGACGGCAACTACGCCTCGATCACCACCGCGGCCGATACCAGCGAGCCGGGCTGCGTGAGCAACGGCACGCCCTGTTCGGCGGCCGACATCGCACTCGCCGACAGGCACCGCTGGAGTCGCTACCTGCACCCGGAAAAGGCAGGCGACACGAACTTCGTGCCCTTGCTGCCGGGTTCGGCCACGAAAGGCGCGCGCGGCACCATCAAGCGTGACGACACGACGGGGGCCCACACGGTCACGGTGTACTGGAACGAGCCTCTCGACGGCAGCGACAGCGAACGCAGCCTCTCGATCAAGGTGTACCCATGAGCACGTATACCGCCGGGGAGCAACAGGGCTTCTCGCTCGTCGAGTTGATGGTGGCGATGGTCATCGGGCTCATGCTGATCGGTGGCATGGTCACCGTGTTCCACGGGCACCGTCGCAGTGCCGAGCTGAATTCCTCGCTGGCAACCCTGCAGGAATACGGCCGCTTCGCGCTCGACGGCATGGTGCGCGACGTGCGCATGGCGGGCTTTCAGGGCTGTACCGACGCGAGTGTGGCCGCAACCATCCTTGCCGACGATCCACCCACCACCGACTTCGTCGAGTCTGCCATCTCCGCGGCCGTGGTCGGCAGCGCGAGCTGGGATCCAGGCCTGCCGCCCGGATTCACGGCACCGACCTCGACAGGGGTTCCCGTCGCCGGTACGCACGCCCTGATCGTGCAGTTCGGCAACCCCGAAATCAACGCGATCAAGCCCATGGCCACGGCCGGCCACGACATCGTCGTCAAAGGCGACGCACCCCGCATCGCCACGGGCGACTACGCGCTCGTTTCCAACTGTCAGGTGGCAGACATCTTCAAGGTGACGGCGGTCTCGGGCAAGACCATCAAGCACGGCGCAGCGGGCAACAGCGGCAGCAACCTCCTGTCAGCTCCCTACGGCCAGAGCCCGACCGAAGACGCCATGGTCACGCGCTTCGAATCGAACATCTACTACATCGGCAATACCGGTCGTACCGACAGCAGCGGCAATGCCGTGCTTTCGCTCTATCGACAGTCCCTGCCCTACACCAACGCGCCCATCGAGATGGTCGAGGGCGTCACCAACCTGCGTATCCGTCTCGGCTTTCGGGACCGGACGGCCGGCGGCGCCATCGAATTCGTGACGCCCGACGATGCCGACACCGCCGATGGCCGTGTCGAAGCCGTGCAGATCGGACTGCTGCTTCGCTCGCGTGAACGGCTCAGCGATCAAGACGACAAGCGCAGTTTCAACCTTGCGGGCGACACGATCTCCGCGGCGGCAAGCGAGAACGCGATGGACAACACCTACGCGTCGGATCGGCATCTGCGCCTCGCCTTCAACGCCAGCGTGAGTGTGAGGAACCGACCATGAGAACATGCCCGACAAGCGTACAGGCACCGCCAGCGGCGAGTCTGTCGTCCAGGCAGCATGGCGCCGCCCTGATGGTGGCCATGATCATGATCTTCATGCTGTCGATTCTCGGCATCGCCTCGATGCGCGGCGCAAGCATCGAGGGTCAGCTCGCGACCAACGCCGTGCACAAGGAAATCACCTTCCAGGCCGCGGAGTCTGCCAGCGACGCGGTACTTGCCACCGAGAATGCACTCGAAAAACAGATCTGCAAGACGAAGGCCAGGGTCATCGAGAAAACCGACCTCAACCAAAACACCGAACAGAAAACCAGTGCGAGTATCAGCTATGGCGGACGGGGCCTCGCCCTCGGCTATTCGCTCGGTGGCCCGATCGGTGCACGCCGCTTCGTGGTCACGGGCAGCTCCAGCATCGAGGCGGTCAACACGAGCAGCGAAATCTCGCAGGGCATCTTGCTGATCGGCGCGGCCGACAACTCAGGTAACTGCTGATGAAGGACTGGAACACCACGTGGCATCGCTTCCGGCAGGCAATGGCCAGTTTCCTGCTGGCCATGCTCGCCGGCAGTGCGGCAATGGCCGACGACACCGAAGTGTTCTTCGGACAGTCGAATGATGCCTTCCGCACCAATCCGAACATCGTCTTCATACTCGACACCTCGGGCTCGATGGCCTGGGATGACGATACCGAGTATCGGCGCATCGACCGGCTCAAGAAGGCCATGCATCAGATTCTCGACCAGTCCGACAACTTCAACGTGGGTCTCATGACCTTCCAGGGACAATACCACGGTGGCGTGGTGCGTTACCCTGCGAACAATCTCGACAAGAACACCGCCGATCTCTGCGATGGCGACTGCCCCGACGAGGTGGTCACGGCACGCACCTTGAGTGGACTGGACGACGCCACCCAGAACGACCTCACGGGTGAAGTGATCCTTGACGCGCCGACACTCGACATGACGCGCGTCGTCGAAGACAGGCTTGACGACGATGCCGCACCGGCCACGGGGGAACGCTTCACGGGTTCTGCCCGCGCCACCGAGGCCGTTGCCGAAACCAGCCGCATCGATGGTTCGGCCGCCCCCGAATACGCGCACAACCGCCTGCTCGATACCTGGTTCTACCACGGCAGCGATGGCTACCTGCCGACGAGCCTCGCCTACCGCTTTGCGAACGTGACGATTCCGCCGGGTGCAACGGTCGAAAGCGCACGCATCGTGTTCCACAGCACGGCCACGGTCAACCAGCCCGGGGCGGTGTCGGCGTACATCAGCGCCGAGGCAACCGCCAACCCCACGGCCTACCCCGATGGCACGAACGGCGCAGCGACGCTGGCCTTTCGCCGCGACCCTCAGAACCGTACCGCGGCGCTGACCGCCTGGACTCGCATACCGCCCAATGTCGATGACGAGTTGTCCGACCGGAAGCTCGAGACACCCGATATTGCCGGGATTCTCAACGAGCTCGTGCGCCTGCCTGACTGGGCCAGCGGCAACGAGATCTCCATCCTGCTGAACCCGCAGGATACCTACACCAACGTGGCGGTGGATCTGCGTGAGGTCTACGGCGTCGGTGGCGGCGCCAAAGACGCACCGCTGCTCGAATTCAGCTACCGTATCGATGACTCTGGCGTGAAGAGCGTCGACTACACCGCCACCGCCCAGCTCGACGAAATCTTCAACGTCGTCGAAAGCACGCGCAAGCGCAACCTCGACAATGCCGTGGCGCGCCTCTTTCACGTCGACGCGAATCACCTCGAGCGAACCTTCGCCCTGCGTTTCGACAACGTCGGCATCCCTGCCGGTGCCGTCATCGACAGTGCCTACCTGACACTGCACGCCGCGAAGAACGACGCGGCCGAAGACACGCTCGTCGAATGGCAGGCCTTCAGCGAAACACCGGCCGACAAGGGTGGAGAAGGCGCCGCCGGGAGTGCGAGTTCGAACGGCAGCGACTTCGCGATCGACCTGCATACCGAACTCACGGGCAGCCCGGCAAGCTACATCAACACCCCGCTCGACGGCCGCAGCTTCAGCACGGCCTTCGTGCAGTGGCAGAACGTGGCGGTCAATGACACCGGCGGGGCGCGCGTGTCACCCAACATCGGCGACCTCGTCAGTGCGACGCTCGGCAACGGTGACTGGAAAAAGGGTGACAGCATCTCGCTGCGGCTCTCGGCGCCGAGCGGTTACGTCAATACCGAAACCAACGTCTTCCGTTTCCTGACCGCCGCCGGCAATGCCGACAGCGTCAAGCCCTCGCTGCGCATCAACTGGCGCCCCAGGGCGAGCACGGCCGAAGCCACGCAAGACACCCAGACCACGGCGATCCGATTCAGCAACCTCGCCGTACCGCCGAACGCCACGATCAAGAGCGCGGTAGTCAGATTCACGACCGCCGCCAGCGGCAGCGAAGCGACCTCCCTCGACATCAGTGCCGAGGCCACCAGCCGCAGTGCCTCGTTCCGGGCAAGTGACAACGACATCGGTGCGCGCACTCGCACCACCTCGCGCGTGACATGGAAGCCCGGGGCCTGGGGTACGACCGGACTGACGCAGGAAACCTTCGACATCTCCACCGTGGTCCAGGATGTCGTGTCACTGAACGACTGGTGCTCGGGCAACCCCATTACCCTGTTCTTCTCGGGTACGGGACTTCGTCGGGCCGTCAGTGCCGACCGGAACACGGTCGAGGCACCGGTGCTTCATGTCAGCTACGACCCCGACACGGTGCCGTCGGGCGGCTACTGCGCCAACACCACGATGAACGCCGCACTCGCCGATCTTGACGACGACGCCATGGAAATGGAAACGAGCGGCAAGGTGTCGCTCTCCGACACCAACCTCTCCACCGGCGACGACACGGGCAAGGAACGCATCATCGGCCTGCGCTTCACGGGTATCAACGTGCCCCGGGATGCCGTCATCAGCAGCGCCGTACTCGAACTGCAGAGTGCTGCCGAAGCATCCAGTGGCAACCTGTCGCTGAGCGTCGAGGAAGCCGACAACGCCAGGCGCTTCTATGGCCTCGCAAGGAACCTGAGTTCACGATCCTGGTCGGCACCCGTGACCTGGCCGCTGTCCGCCGTCGCCGACGGCGAATTCCTGGCGTCGGTGAACCTCACCGATCTCGTCGCATCGGTCACTTCGCGTACCGGCTGGCAGGCCGGCAACGCCATGGCCTTCCGGCTCTCCGGCAACGCGCCGCATCGCTTCCACTCGGCCGATGGCAGCGAAGCCGGCGCTGCCCGTCTGCGCATCCGTTACCAGTCACGGCAGGAAAGCTCGGGTTCGACCGTACGTGATCAGCTCAAGCAACAGGTCGACAACCTCGTTCCCGAAGGGGGCACGCCGATCGTGTCGTCCCTGTACGAAGCCGCCCGCTACCTGCGAGGTGAACCGGTCGACTACGGCCTGCGCCGCGGTGCGCGGAAACACAACGACCGCTACCATCGTGTCAGCCACCCCTTCAGCTACATCGGCGGCTCGGTATACCGGCCGAACGGCTGCAGCGACGCCAATCTCGATTCCCGGTATTGCATCAGGGAGAAGATACGGACGTCACCCAGTACACCCACCTACCGGTCACCGATCGACAGCGAGTGTCAGTCGAACCACATCGTGCTGCTTTCGGACGGTTATGCCACCTCGAACACGGCGCGCAACCGGCGCATCCCCCGCATGATGCAACGCCAGTGCAAGGCAGACTCTCCCAAAGCCGAAGCATGCGGTGTCGATCTCACCGCCTTCCTGCACAACGAGGATCAGTCCGGAAGCATCGACGGCACGCAGACGGTCACGACACACACGATCGGTTTCGCGCTCGGCGACGACGAGGACGCGAAGAACGCGCGCAAGTTCCTGGCCAGACTTGCCGCGAAGGGTGGTGGCAGCACCTACGAAGCGGACACCTCGGCCGAACTGCTGACGGCCTTCAAGAACATTCTCGTCAATGTCTCGAAGATCGACACGAGTTTCGTCGCGCCGAGCGCCTCGTTGAACCAGATCAACCGCATGGTCAACCGTGATGACCTCTACTACGCGCTCTTCAAGCCCTCCTCCACGGCACGCTGGGACGGTAACCTCAAGCGCTTCCGGCTGCGCGTCAACGACGACGGCAGCACATCGATCGTGGATGTAAACGGCAAGCCGGCGGTTGACGAGTCCAGGGGCGCATTCCTGCCGGGCGCACAGAGCTGGTGGTCGAATTCGGCCGATGGTGCCAGTGTCGAACTCGGCGGCGCCGCCGCCGAACTGCAGACCGACTACCCCTCGCACCTCTCACGCAAGGTGTTTACCTGGACCGGCGGCAACACCCAACTCACCGCGGCGGAGAACCGGCTTCTGCCCGGAAACACGGAACTCAAGCGCGCCTGGTTCCAGCTTCCTGCCGGTGAATTCTCGTCCGACAGCTACTATGAAGATCTCGTCAACTGGGCGCACGGACAGGACATCAACGACATCGACGCCGATCTGAACACCGATGAATCGCGTGGGCAGATGGGTGACCCGATGCACTCGCAGCCCGTCATCCTGACCTATGCCGACGGTTCCGAGCAGGGTCGCTCGATCATCTTCACCGCCACCAACGATGGCTACCTGCACGCCACCGACACGGCCGACGGCGCCGAGAAGTTCGCCTTCATTCCGCGGGAACTGCTGAAGAATCTCCATCGCCTGCTGCAGAACGAGAACGTCTCGCGCCGCCCCTACGGGCTCGACGGTGGCATGACCATCTGGGTCGACGACACCAACGGCAACGGCATGGTGGACACGGGCGAGAAGGCCTACCTCTATGTCGGCATGCGCCGTGGCGGCAATCTCTACTATGCGCTTGATGTCTCGGACATCAACAATCCGAAGTACCTCTGGAGCATCCAGGGCGGCAGCCATCTCTCCAACACCGCAGCGACAACGGCCGACGGCAACTTCATCGAACTCGGTGATACCTGGTCGAAGCCCGTGAAGACGCGTGTGCGTCACATGAACAGGATTCGCGAGGTGCTGATCTTCGGCGGTGGCTACGATCCGAATCAGGATCCACCGGCAAGCGGCAACGTCATGATCGATACCGACGGTGACGGCACGCAGGAAACGGCGGCCAGCGAAGCCACACGCCGCACCGACAGCGTTGGCCGCGCGATCTTCATCGTCGATGCCGTGACCGGCAAGCTGCTCTGGCAGAGCGACCGTGCGCTTGCCGCCTTCGACGACATGAACTACAGCATTCCGTCCGAGGTGCGCGTCATCGACATCGACTTCGACACCCTCGCCGACCAGGTCTATGTCGGTGACATGGGCGGCCAGCTCTGGCGCCTCGACATCAACAACAGCGAGAAGGCGGGTCAAGGCCTCGACAAGCGCATCACCGGTGGCGTGATCGCGAAACTCGCCGGCGACACGGCCAGGGAATCACGCCGCTTCCACTACCCGCCCGACATTTCGGTGTTCTCCGACAACGGCCGTCAATACCTTGCCGTGTCGATCGGTTCAGGCTGGCGCGCACATCCGCTCGACGACGTGGTTCAGGATCGCTTCTTCAGTCTGCGTCTGAAAGCCGTCTACGGCCCGCCACTGAACAGTTTCGGCGTCATTCAGTATGCGCCGATCACGCTCGATTCGAAACAGCTCGTCGACGTGACCGACAACACCGATGCCAAGCTGGATGCGAACGCCCGGGGCTGGTACATCGATCTCGACGACAACGGCGAAAAGGTGCTGAGCAGCAGCATCACGGCCGACCACCGCGTCATCTTCACCACCTACAGCCCGGCAAGGAGTACCTCGGCCTGCAACGCGGCCGAGGGTTCAGGGTATCTCTATGCCCTCTCGATTCGCAACGGCGCACCGGTGCTCGATCTCGACCTCGGCAACGACAGCAATGTGCTCTCGAAAACGGATCGTCGCCGCAAACTCAACATACCCGGCATTCCACCGGCTGCGGCCCTTCTCTTTCCCGAGAAGGGCAACGCCTCGGTGGTGGTGGGCACTCAGACCATCGACGAAATGCAGTTCGACGAACTCCGTCGCCGCACCTACTGGCGCGAACACGTGGAGCAGGACGACTGACATCGACGATTGCCGACACGTGCTGCACGGCTGACAGCCGTGCGGCACCTCACATTCCCGAAGGCCGGCCTTGTCCGGCGATCATGAACGGGCGTGCGCGGTCGCTATCAGCGAGGTGAACCTGCCGACGCGGCGACGATCACCTGCCGCGAGCGCACCACAGAACATCGAGAATACAAGCATGTCACCCAGCCAGCAACCCCTTGCGTACCGCAGCGCCATCGTGGGCTTCACCCTCATCGAAGTGCTGATCGTGGTTGCGATCATCGGCATCCTTGCCGCCATTGCCTACCCGAGCTACGGGAAATGGGTACAGTCAAGCCGCCGCGCCGACGGGCGCCTCGCACTGCTGGCCGAGGCGCAGACCATGGAACGCTGCAAGTCAACGGCCTTTTCCTACACCAATTGCTCGCTGCAGAACACCACCTCACCCGAGGGCTTCTACACCCTGACGCTCGCCAGGACGGCCGGCACCTTCACGATCACCGCCAGGGGCACGGGCAGCCAGAGCGGTGATACTGCCTGCGCCACGATGACCATCAACCATCAGGGCATCATGACGCCTGATCCCGCGAGCAGCGACTGCTGGCCAAGCTGAGGCTCGACCGGGCGCGCCTGATCGGACACGGCTCATCGCAGATCGCGCCAACCCGATTTGTGCATCGTGTCGCGGCATGCGGCAGAAAACCCCGATCCGACTGAATCCTGATGCGACACTGCCGCTAAGGCTGCCATGGACAGATACGCGCAAAAGGGATTTACTCTCGTCGAGCTGATCGTCACCCTTGCGGTAGCCGGTATTCTGCTGGCCCTGGGTGTACCGAGCTTCGTCGAAGCGGTTCGCGAGAGTCGCATCAGTACCCAGTACAACCAGATGGTGGGCTCGCTGTTTCTGGCACGCTCGGAGGCCGTCAAGCGCCGCCGCTTCGTGACCGTCTGCCCGCGATCGAGCACCACGAGCAAGGATTGCGGCTCGGCAAGAGACTGGAAGAACGGCTGGCTGGTCTTCGTCGACAACAAGGTCGACCTTGTTGCGAACACCGCTTCGCTCGATGCCGAGGACGAGCTGCTGTCGGTCGAGCCCGGGCTCGCCGGCGACAACACGATCAGCGTGTTCGGCACACCTGCAGGGAATTCCACCACCATTGCCGATCGGGCCTACGTACGTTATCAGTCGCCGGGTGACACTTCCTGGAACGCCGCCTCGGTGGTCATCTGCGATGCCGTGCGTGGCGCCGAATCCTCTCGCGCCGTGAACATCGTGCTCACGGGCGACATCCGCCGCGGGCGCAAGGATGCCAGCGATCACATTGCGCGCGATGTCTTCAATCGCTCGCTGGCCACCACCTGCACGGCATCGTAAGAGACCGCAGGGATGAACACGCTTCGACATCAACAGCGCGGCGTCGGCCTGATCGAGATTCTCGTGGCCGTGCTGTTGATCTCGATCGGCTTCCTCGCCACCGCGCGCATGCAGATGGCCGGCATGCAGTACAGCCAGAGCGCCTACTACCAGTCGCAGGCCTATTTCATGGCCAGCGAGATGATCGACCGCATGCGCGCCAACTCCGTCGGCGTCAACGACGGTTTCTATGACGACGCAACGACGAGCGATGAGGCGACTGACCCGAACTGCGACACCAGAGCCTGCCGACCCTCGGGTATCGCGCTGCAGGACATTTCCGACTGGAGCGAGATGCTGTACGGCCCTGCAGGTGTCGACGATTTCAACCCGATACTGCCAAGCACACCGTCGGCTCCTGCATCAGGCACGATCACGCGCCTTGCCAAGGGTCGCTACCTGATCACCATGCGCTGGAGCGAGGTCGTTGATGGCAGCGACCAGCTGCAGGAGCTTCCTGTGCGCTTTTCGATCGAGGAATGAGCTGATGACCACGTTTGCAACCCGTCAGGCTTCGGGTCGATCGCAGGGCTTCTCGCTGGTCGAACTGCTGATCGCGATGACGCTCGGACTCGTGTTGATCTCGGGCATGATTGCCGTCTTTCAGGGCAATCGCCAGAGCACCGAACTCAACAGCGCCATGGCGAACCTGCAGGAGAACGCGCGTTTCGCGATGGACCGCATGGCCGTGGACATCCGCTCGGCGGGTTTTCAGGGTTGCCTCGACATCGGCCGAGGGCCGGCCGTCGTCAGTGCCACCAACACACCCACCACCGACTTCAACGATACGGCCGTGATCGGTTATGACGTGGCCGGCGATGGCAGCTGGTCGCCTTCCCGTCCGGCCGGCTTCACCGGGACCGTCAAACCCGGCACACACGTGCTGTCGCTGATGTTCGGTGGCCAGGACACCTTCCTGCTGAAAAAGAGCCTGCAGGACACGAGCGGCATTTCCTCGGCCGCCGGTGATGTCGTGGTTGACATCAGGAACGACACCAACACCCGCACGCTGACCGGCCTCGGACTCGACGTCGGTGACCTTGCGATCGTCTCCGACTGCGGAGCCGCCGACATCTTCGCCATCTCGAGCATCACCACCGCGGACGACAGCTACACCCTTGGCCATGCGATCGACAAGAACACCACCGCCAGCTTCTCCAAGGCCTATGGGCTCTCCAGCCTTCCCGAGGTTCGCTTCATGAGCTTTTCGGCAAATCTCTACTACGTCGCCGATACCGGCTCCGACAACGAAAAGGGCGAATCGATCTACGCGCTCTATCGTCAGAGCTACCCCTACGACGACGCGAACAACCCGCCCGTGGAACTCGTTCAGGGGGTCGAGAATCTGCGTGTGAGCTTCGGTGTCAGGAAGAACAGCAACGATCTGCAATACATGGACATCGATGACACGGCGCTCGATCGTTCGAAGATCGAATCCGTGCGCGTCGGCATGCTGATGACGTCGGAACAATCGATTGCGCAGGTCGAGGACGGCTCGAGCTACATGCTCGCCGGCCAGGCCATCTCGGCAGCACGCCCCAATGCCAACGCCGTGGGCGAAAACGAACATGCGCGCGACCACCGTTTCCGCCTCGCCTTCAACACCACCGTCAAGGTGCGCAACCGCCGTCGCTAGGAGATACCCGATGATGCAGATGACGAAGCCAAGGGAGTCCGGCAGCGCGCTGATGGTGGCGATGGTCATGATCTTCATGCTGTCGATCATGAGCGTCTCGGTGATGCGCAGCTCCACCCTCGAGAAGCGCATGACGATCAATGCCATCCAGACGGCAACCACCTTCACGGTAGCGGAGTCGGCGACCGATGAGGTGCTCAACGACGAGACGAACCTCAAGCACGCGCAGGCCCTCGGCATGAACAAGGAACTGGTCGTGAAGACGAGTGGCAACGAGGCCGACCGAGGCATCCGCTCGGCGGCACGGCTGTACTACGTGGGCATTGCGCCGGCCGAGGGCTTTTCCTTCGGCGAAGGTACCGCCACCTTTCAGGCATTTCGCTATCGCGTCAGGGGCATCAGTGAAATCAAGGCATCCGGCGCGCAACGCAGCATCGAGCAAGGCGCCTATCAGGTCGTACCGGGAGGCTGATCGGACATGAACACGGCATACAGGACCGCATACAGGACGCCATACAAGAAGCAAGCGCACGGGCACTCCACCCTTCTGGCCAGACGAGGAATCACCATGAACGACATCTTACCTCCGTTGCGGGCGCGGGCCGCAGCGATGGGCGTGCTGCTCGGCAGCACGCTGATGACCAGCGCCGTCTGGGCCGACGATACCGAAGTGTTCTTCGGCCAGAACCCGACCGCCGCCGACACGGCACCGAACGTCCTGTTCCTCCTCGACACCTCCGGCTCGATGAACGAGTATGACGATGTCGGTCAGTCACGCCTGTCGCGCATGAAGGACGCCCTGCATACCATCCTGAATACGTCCTCGAACGTGAACGTGGGGCTGATGCGCTTCAACGGTACCAACGGTGGCGGTGCCGTGATCTATCCGATCACCCCGATCGATCACAAGGCCTGCGCCGACAACGATTGCGACGCGGTATCGCTGAAATCCACGGTCAGTCGCACCCGCGACGATGTCGAAGAGCGTATCCACAACGGCTATGTTTCGACCAAAGGCAATGTCCTCACCCTGAACCGAACCAGTCAGTGGGAGTATGAACGAAGGCAGATCGTCAGCATGGTCTTTCGGGATCTTGGCATTCCCTCCGGCGCCACCATCACCTCGGCAAAACTCGAATTCACCGCGCACAGGAACGACGACGATCCCGTTCTACTGAAAATCCGAGCTCACGACGTGGCCAGCGCTGAGTCGCACGGCAGCGAGCGCCACTACGTCACCAACCTCCCCTACACCGATGCGCAAGTCGACTGGGAACCCGAGCCATGGAACGAGGACGAACACTACTACACACCGGATATTTCCGGACTCGTGCAGGAAGTCGTCAACCGCGACGACTGGTGTGGTGGACAGAATCTCGGCTTCTCGATCTTCGGTGACGGCAGCTATGGCAAACGCGAAATCGTGTCACACGACAGCTACCGGCTCGACCAGGACAACAACGAAAACGCGGATCGTATTGCACCGACCCTGCACGTGACCTACGACTCGAGCTCGATACCCGCCGGCATGGGATGCGTGCAACGCACGTTCACCACGTCGATCAGCCACGAATACGACGACGCCGCAGAACTGACCTCCTACCGCGGCCGGATGTATCGCACATTAGACAACCTGCGCGTCCCGCGCTGGAAAAATGACACCTATCCCGACTGGCTGGTCGGTCTCCGTTTCGATGACGTCAAGATACCCCGAGGAGCAGAGATCGTGTCGGCCCGACTTCGTCTGATCGCAAGCAAGGACAAGACCGGCAAGGCCAGCACGGTCATTTCGATCGAGGAGACCGGTAACAGCAACCCTGTCAGCAAACACCGCTACAACCTCAGCAACCGCAACAGCTCCAGCCATGAAGTCATCTGGAGGATGGACGAATGGAGCAAGAAACAGGAGGTTCCCACACCCGACCTTTCGGACATGGTTGAATCAATCGTGAAGAGAAGTGACTGGCACTCCGGCAATGCCATGACTTTCCTGCTCAGTCCGGGCCCATCGGGCTGGAGTTATCGACAGTTCTACTCCTTCGACAGGAGTCGCGCCAGGGCGCCGGCTCTGGAACTGAGCTACAAGGTGAACATCGGTGCGCTGGATCCGTCGGAAATGACATACCTTACCGCACGCGAAGAACTCGGCAACCTGGTTGACGACATGCGTGCCGTCGGCGATACCCCGCTCGTCAGCAGCTACGCCGAAGCCGTGCGCTACATGCGTGGCTACAGTGTCGAATACGGTAAGCAACGAGGATGGTCAAAATACCGCAGTCGCTACCACCGTGTGTCATCTCCACAGAGTTACACGGGTGCCGATGGCGTCCATCGCCCGCGGGGATGCACCGATGAGAACCTCAATGACCGGGACTGCGTCTACGAAAGGATCGAGGGCGAGCCCAGATACATCTCCCCCATGGCGGAAACCTGCCAGAGCAATCACATCGTGATCCTGTCCGACGGCGAGCCGACCACCAACACCGCCGTGGACATGATCGAAGAATTCATCGGCAAGAGCTGCGAATACAGCGACGACGAGGATGAGCGCTGTGCCGTGGACCTGGCCAGATGGCTCAAGGACACCGACCATGTGTCGACGCTGTCGCGCAAGCAGAACATCAAGACACACACGATCGGTTTCAACAACGACAGCCCCTTCCTGCAATCCATTGCCACTGCCGGAGACGGCCGCTACTACACCTCGAGTTCGTCGGCGCAACTGGTGGAGAACTTCAAGTCGATTCTCGGTGAAGTGCTCGCGGTGGATACCACCTTCGTGGCACCGGGTGCGACGGTGAACCAGTTCAATCGACTGACTCACCGCAACGACATCTACTTCGCACTGTTCCGCCCCGATGAGCGGCCCAACTGGGCAGGCAACCTCAAGCGCTACAAACTGGGTGCCAACAAGCAAGGCGAAATGGTGGTGCTCGATGCCAACAATCAACCCGCCGTCGATGTAGACACCGGCTTTTTCGCCGAGGACTCGAAAAGCCAGTGGAGCAGCAGAACCGATGGTGCGGCCGTCAACAAGGGTGGCGCGGCAGAAAAGATCAGTGTGCTCGACGGCAACGAGATCGTTCGCAAGGCCTACACCTGGATCGGTGACTACACCACGATCGACAGCAAGGGCGTTGATTTCACCCATGGCATGACCAACCTCATCGATCCGGAAAATCGCCGCATCACGGCCGATCTTCTCGACATCCCGTCGAGCCATGACGATACCGATACCAACACGGAAAGACGCCGTCGACTGATCAAGTGGATTCTCGGGTATGACCTTCTCGACGAAAACTCGAACGGGAACGTGGAGGAGGCGCGCAGGAGCATGGGTGATCCGATGCACTCACGCCCGGTACTGCTCAACTATGCCGATGGCGAAGGTGGTGCCCACACGACCGTTTTCGTCGCGACGAACGAAGGTTATCTGCACGCCTTCGATACCGAAAAAGGCGAGGAACTCTTTGCCTTCATGCCTCAGGAGCTGCTGTCGAACGCTGGCATCTTCCTTGACGACGATGCCTCAACGCAACATCCCTACGGTCTTGACGGCGATCTCTCGCTCTGGCACGAAGACCCGAACGACAACGTCATGGTCGACGCGGGCGAACGCGTGATGCTCTACGTCGGCATGCGTCGCGGCGGCAACCGCTACTACGCCTTCGATGTCACCGAGCGCACGTCGCCGAAGCTCATGTGGAGCATCGAAGGCGGCCGGGGCGACTTCCGCGAACTCGGCCAGAGCTGGTCACGCATGATTCCGACGAAGATGCAGATCAAGGGCAAGATGCGCAACGTACTGTTGTTTGCGGCAGGCTACGACGAAGGTCAGGATCCGAACAATCTGACCACCTCGATCGGCGACGACGCCGCACAACCCGAAGACCGCATCGGTCGTGGTTTCTTCGTCGTCGATGCCATGACGGGCGAACGGCTCTGGGCGGTACTGTCGGACAAGGCCGACACCGGCGGCAGCGGTACCGTGCAGAAGCACGCCGACCTCGATTACAGCATTCCGTCCGACATGCGTGCCATCGATGTCGACTTCAATGGCACTGTCGACCAGATCTATGTCGGTGACATGGGGGGTCAGGTATGGCGTTTCGATACCGTACCGCAGCACACCAGCGGCAACCTCTTCAAGGGTGGTGTGCTGGCCAGGCTCAGCGGCAAGGGCATGGCGAACTCGCGCCGCTTCTACCATGAGCCGGATGTTGCCCTGATTTCCCGTGAGGGCAAGCGCTTCCTGTCGATCGGTATCGGATCGGGCTGGCAGGCCACCCCGCTCAACACGGCCGTTGACGATCGTTTCTACCTGCTGCGCAGCACGGCCATCAACACGGCACCCGAAGGTTACGGCATCAACCGTAACCCGCAGGGCGATACCGAGTACACGCCGATCACCGAGGCCGATCTGAGCAACGTCACCAACAACCTCGATGCCGCCTACGACCCCGAAGGCTGGTATCTGGAAATGACCGGCAACGGTGAAAAGGTGCTCGGCAACGCGCTGACGATCAACAACCAGCTGGTCTTCACGAGCTACGAGCCGAACATCATCACCGAAGGTTGCAGCCCCTCGATCGGCGGTGGCTACATCTACGTGCTCGACGTGATGATGGGAAAGCCGACACTGAATCTGCACGATTCAAGCGATTCCGACACGGCTTCCCAGGTCAACGACGACCATGCAGCGATCGACCTCACCCGTGAGGATCGCAGGAAGCAGCTCAAGCACGGCGGCATTCCGCCCGAGCCCACGGCGCTTCTGACCGAATCCGAATCGCTGGTGCTCGTCGGTGCCCAGAAGCCGATCAAGATCGACTTCGCCAACCTGACGCAGCGCACCTACTGGCAGGATCGCGGCGAGGAACCGTACGACGAGACGACCTTCACCACCGCCTCGGGCAGTGGCGAGGAAGACAGTGATGCGTCCGGAGCGGATGATCGGAACTCGCCCGGAACGGATGATCAGGCCTCGACTCCACCGGTAGACTACTGATTCACACCGTTCGCAGAAAAAACCGGCCCGGGTTCCATCGGAACACCGGGCCGGTTTTGTTGCTATATTGCATTCATGATCAACAAGCGACTTCTCGACATTCTCGTCTGTCCCGTCACCAAGGGCAAGCTCGTGCTGCGTGGCGAGGAACTCTGGTCGCGCCAGGCGGCGCTGGCCTATCCTGTTCGCGATGGCATTCCGGCGTTGATCGAAAGTGAAGCGCGGGAACTCTCGCTCGAAGAGATCGAGGCCGCCGAACGTTCACCGTAGGTCGCGATTCGCTTCCCGCGATCTCCGTCGGCGCCGTTGCGTTGCGCACAGGTTTTCCGGCAGCACTGTAATTTTGTTGCGCCAACCGCAACCGCAACCACCAGCTTACTGCGTGAGTCGCACCGTCACGATATTCGAACGCGCTTCGAGCCACCCCGTCGAACCACCTTCGAAACGACGCATCTGCAGGTAGATGGGCTTCTCGTCACGGCTCATGCTGCGCGGCACGGTGATCGAGCGATCGTAGCGCCGCCAGCCGGCATCGGCAAACTCGGGTGTGGACGCGATGCGATAATGGCTCGGGTTGCCGCTGACCTCAGGCCGTAGCACCGCGCCTTCGGCGCTCTCCACGATATCGATGTTGCTGATGCTGATGTTCACTTCGCCGGGCTCGGCATCGGCGTAGGCGCTGTCGGCCTTGCAGCGGGGGCCGGGCTGGCCTTCGTGCAGGGTGACTTCCTTGATCAGATTGAAGCCGCGTGCAGGCTCCTTGATGCGCATGGCACTGAAGCGCGTTTTCGACACCGTGACCACCAGCGGAACGTTGGGAACGTCCATGACGGCCTCACCGTCATCATCGGTGAAGGTTGCACCGAATTGCCTGTAGTTGCCTTCCATGCCGACGCAGACCGCGGCCCCGGCGATGGGTTCGCCCTGCTGATTGACCACGCGTACGCCGAAGGTGGTCGCCTGAACATTGCCGACAACGAGGAGCGCTGCCGTGAACAGAATGATGCTGTGTGTCGTCAATTTCATGACAGCTCTCCACTGTTAGCCAGTTATTTGACGGAGAAGTCTGTCATGGTGCCCGTGAAGGGGCTGAGAGGGTCTTCACAGAGCCGACAACTCAGGTGTCGGCCGGTTGGCAATTATGCAAATACGCCTTGTCCGTGAATGTCGGCCGGTTGGCAATCAAGCAAACACGCCGTCTCTGTGTCGGCCTGCGGGGATCGCGCAGCTTGCTGCCTCTGCCCTTCCTGGCTGTTGCCTTTCCGAACGAACGGCTGCCTTTCCGAACGGCTGCCCCAGGCTTTCCTAGCTGCCCCAGGTGCGCACGCGACCGGTGTCGATGTGCACGAAGCCCGAACTGCTGTAGTAACCGACGCCACCGGCCTTGAGATCAAGTGCCGCGTTCCGCACCGCGCTGATGTCGACGCCCGGGATGTAGATGTCTGCCGCACGCCCTTCCATGTGCAGCGAATACTTGGCCACTCCCGGGGAGCGCTTTCGGAGCCTGGCATTCGTTTCGGGAGTACGGTAGCCCGAAAGGATGTGGATGGGCTCTGCGGCACCGATGTTGCGTTGCAGCATCTCGATCTGATCGAGGAGTTGCGGATCCATCCTGATTTCGCGGTTGACGCGATGATCGCGCATCAGGTGGTTGATCTGCGCCAGTGACTCGTCGATGTACATGCCATGCGTGTAGTAGACGATGTCAAGCTTTTCCCAGGTATGGTCGTTGATGAGATGGACGCGACGACTGCTGGTGGCTGCTACCGACAGTGGTGCGGCGGCCATTGCGCCAGCGCCCATACCGAGCGCCAGTCCCTGGCGGAGAAACCGACGGCGCGCGGCCGTGTTGTCGGTAGTTGACACAGTCCCGGTCATCACGAAAGTCCCAATCACTTGAAGGAGTCGATTCAGCGAGGTATTCTGCCATAGCCATCTTGTGCATGACAGGCACTTTATTGCGAACCAGGCATCAAATTGCCACTTTCCTCGGTGGGTTCGTGACTCGCAAACCCTTTCCGGGCCTGGCGGTTTCTACTTGTACTCCACCTTGAGTATCTCGTATTCGCGTATGCCACCCGGGGTTCTGACACCCACTTCGTCGCCCTCTTCCTTGCCGATCAAGCCCCGCGCCACCGGAGAACTCACGCTGAGCCGACCGGCCTTGAGATTCGCTTCGTCTTCGCCCACGATCTGGTAGGTGATCTCTTCCTCGGTGTCGAGGTCGTAGAGAGTCACGGTGGTACCGAAGACCACCTTGCCGTTCTGCGGCAGTGTGGTGACGTCGATGACCTGGGCGTGCGAGAGCTTGCCTTCGATTTCCTTGATGCGCCCCTCGATGAAGCTCTGCTGTTCGCGCGCCGCATGGTATTCGGCGTTTTCCTTGAGGTCACCGTGGGCACGCGCTTCGGCAATGGCCTCGATGACCTTCGGACGCTGGCCGGTTTTCAGATCGGCGAGTTCTTCGCGCAGCATGTCGGCCCCGCGCTTCGTCAGGGGTACCTTGTTACTCATGAAATGACCTCAGGTGTTCCGGTGCATGTCCGCGAGGGAATAGACCGCCCCGTCGGCGTCGTAGCGCAGCGCTTCGCTCATGGCGAGGGCACCGGCAATCGTCGTCGTGTAGGGAATCTTGCGCTTGATGGCTTCCTGGCGGATATGATAGCTGTCTTCGATGGCCTGACGGCCTTCGGTGGTATTGATGACGAGGTCGAACTCGTCGCTCTTGATCCGGTCGAGGATGTGCGGCTGCCCCTGCTGGAGCTTGTTGACGCGCGTGGCGGCAACACCGGCATCGGTGATCGCGGCATGGGTGCCGCTCGTCGCGCATACCTCGAAGCCCGCGGCGACGAGCCGGCGTGCGACCTCGATGGCAATGGGCTTGTCGGCATCGCGAACGCTGATCAGCACCGTGCCATCCTGCGGCAGCTCACTGCCGGCGGCGAGCAGTGACTTGTACACCGCTTCGCCGAACTCGCGCCCAGAGCCCATGACTTCGCCCGTGGACTTCATCTCCGGGCCGAGCAGCGGATCGACACCCGGGAACTTGCCGAAGGGGAACACCGATTCCTTGACATTGTAGAAGTCCGGGTCGGGCACGTCGCCGACACCCTGCTCCGCGAGGGTCTTGCCGGCCATGACCAGCGCCGCCACCTTCGCCAGCGGCACACCGGTGGCCTTGGACACGAAGGGCACGGTACGCGAGGCACGGGGGTTCACTTCGAGCACATACACGGTATCACCCTGGATCGCGAACTGGGTGTTCATGAGCCCCTTGACCCCGAGCGCCAGGGCCATGCTGCGGACCTGATCCCGGAGCTTCGCGACGATGGTCTCCGGCAGATTGAACGGCGGCAGCGAACAGGCCGAGTCGCCCGAGTGGATTCCCGCCTCCTCGATGTGCTGCATGATGCCGCCGATGACCACATCCTTGCCATCACAGATGGCGTCGACGTCGACCTCGATGGCGTCGTTGAGGAAGCGATCGAGCAGCACTGGTGAATCGTTCGACACGCTGACCGCTTCGGTCATGTAACGCTCGAGTTCGCTCGCCTCGCGGACGATTTCCATCGCGCGGCCACCGAGCACGTAGCTCGGGCGCACCACCAGCGGGTAGCCGATTTCCTCGGCCAGGGCCAGGGCTTCCGCCGGTGCACGCGCGGTGCGGTTCGGCGGCTGCTCGAGGCCGAGCGAGTGGATGAGCTGCTGGAAGCGCTCGCGGTCTTCGGCAAGGTCGATGGCATCCGGCGAGGTGCCGATGATCGGCGCACCGGCTGCTTCGAGTTCGCGTGCGAGTTTCAGAGGCGTCTGCCCACCGTACTGCACCACTACACCGATGGGCTTCTCGACATCGATGATGGCGAGCACGTCCTCGAGTGTCAGCGGTTCGAAGTAGAGCCGGTCGGAGGTGTCGAAGTCGGTGGAGACGGTTTCGGGGTTGCAGTTGACCATGATGGTCTCGTAACCATCGTCCCGCAGGGCCAGCGCCGCATGCACGCAGCAGTAGTCGAACTCGATGCCCTGACCGATGCGGTTCGGCCCGCCGCCGAGCACCATGATCTTCTGCCTGTCGCTTGGCCTCGCTTCGCACTCGACCTCGTAGCTCGAATACAGGTAGGCCGTGTCGCTCGCGAATTCCGCCGCGCAGGAATCGACGCGCTTGAACACGGGCCGGACGCCGAGCGACTGGCGATGCGCGCGGACATCATGTTCGCTGACGGTTTCAACCGCGCGCGACAGCAGCGTCGCGAGTCGTGCATCGCTGAAGCCCTCGCGCTTCAACTGCCGCAGCTCGCGCCCGTCGAAGCTGGCGATGTCACGCCCGGCGATGGCGTCCTCGCGCCTGACGATGGCTTCGATCTGCCTAAGGAACCAGGGGTCGATGCGGGTGGCGGCGAACATCTCGTCGAGCGACATGCCATGACGAAAGCCCTCGGCCACGTACCAGAGCCGCCGTTCGCGCGGCTGCCCGAGTTCGCGCTCGAGAATCGCCTTGATGTCGTCGTCGGTGGCGCCTTCGGGCAGCACTTCATCCAGACCGTTCACGCCGATCTCGAGCCCGCGGAGTGCCTTCTGGAAGGACTCGCGGAAGGTACGCCCGATGGCCATGACCTCACCCACCGACTTCATCTGCGTGGTCAGCCGGTTGTCGGCATCGGCAAACTTCTCGAAGGTGAAGCGTGGAATCTTCGTGACCACGTAGTCAATGCTGGGCTCGAAGGAGGCGGGCGTCCGCCCACCCGTGATCTCGTTGTCGAGTTCGTTGAGCGTATAACCGACGGCGAGCTTGGCCGCGACGCGCGCGATCGGGAAGCCCGTCGCCTTCGAGGCGAGTGCCGAGGAACGCGACACGCGCGGGTTCATCTCGATGATGATCATCTCGCCGTTCGCGGGGTTGATCGCGAACTGCACGTTGGAGCCGCCGGTGTCGACACCGATCTCGCGCAGCACCGCGGCCGAGGCGTTGCGCATGATCTGGTATTCCTTGTCGGTCAGCGTCTGCGTGGGTGCGACGGTGATCGAATCGCCGGTGTGAATGCCCATCGGGTCGAGGTTCTCGATCGAGCAGACGATGATGACGTTGTCGGCCCGGTCACGCACCACTTCCATCTCGTACTCCTTCCAGCCGAGCACCGACTGTTCGAGGAGCACTTCCGAAGTGCGCGAAAGGTCGAGCCCGCGCTGCACGATGGCGTCGAAGTCTTCGGGGTTGTAGGCGATGCCGCCACCGCTGCCACCCATCGTGAAGGACGGGCGGATGATGCAGGGGAAACCGATGTCCTTCTGCCCTTCCCAGGCTTCGGCCATGGTATGCGCAATCGCTGCCCGCGGTGTGGCGAGGCCGATCCTCGTCATTGCCTGACGGAAGCGCTCGCGATCCTCCGCCTTGTCGATGGCATCGGGCGTGGCGCCGATCATTTCCACGCCGAAGGCGTCGAGCACGCCTTCGCGGTCGAGGTCGAGCGCGCAGTTGAGTGCCGTCTGCCCGCCCATGGTGGGCAGAATGGCATCGGGGCGCTCGCGCTCGATGATGCGCCGGAGCACGCGCCAGTCGATCGGCTCGATGTAGGTGACGTCGGCCATGGCCGGGTCGGTCATGATCGTGGCCGGATTCGAGTTCACGAGAATGACGCGGTAGCCGTCCTCGCGCAGTGCCTTGCAGGCCTGGGCGCCAGAGTAGTCGAACTCGCAGGCCTGGCCGATGACGATCGGGCCGGCGCCGATGATCAGGATGCTTTCGATGTCGTTACGCTTCGGCATCAGACTCGGGCCTCCGCGCCTGCACGTGCTTCGGAATCCTGTTTCATCATGTCAATGAACTCGTCGAAAAGGGCTTCGACATCGTGTGGCCCCGGACTCGCCTCGGGGTGCCCCTGAAAGCCGAAGGCCGGTACATCGAGGCGGCGGATGCCTTGCAGTGAGCGGTCGAAGAGCGACACATGCGTGATCGCGAGTTCGTTGCCGAGGGTGTCCGCGTCTACCGCGAAACCGTGGTTCTGGCTGCTGATCATGACGCGGCCCGTGGCCGTGTCGAGCACCGGATGATTCGCGCCATGGTGGCCGAATTTCATCTTCATCGTGGCGGCACCCGAGGCCAGTGCCAGCAACTGATGCCCGAGGCAGATGCCGAACACCGGCAACTTTTCGGCAAGGATGCGACGGATCGCTTCGATGGCGTAGTCGCAGGGTTCCGGATCACCCGGGCCGTTGGAGAGGAACACGCCGTCGGGCTCGAGGGCGAGGATGTCTTCCGCGCTGGTGGTGGCCGGTACCACGGTGATGCGACAGCCGCGATCGGCGAGGAGCCGGAGGATGTTGCACTTGACGCCGAAGTCCATGGCAACGACATGGAAACGTGCGTTCTCGATGCTGGCGTACCCTGCCCCCAGCGCCCAGGAACCCTCCTGCCAGACATAGCTCTTGACGCAACTCACTTCTCTGGCGAGATCCATGCCCGCGAGCCCAGGAAAACCCTTCGCCGCTGCCAGCGCCGCATCGTACATCTCGTCCTTCGTGCCATGGGCAATGCAGCCCGGCATGGCCCCCTCGTCACGAAGCTTGCGCGTCAGTGCGCGCGTGTCGATATCGGCAATCGCCACCACGCCGTGCCTTTCGAGCCAGCTCGCGAGCGATTCCTCCGCGCGGAAGTTGCTGTGCAGCAGCGGCAGATCGCGAATCACGAGGCCTTTGGCGTGCACGACGGTCGAGTTACGGTCCTTGCCAGTCGATTCGCGGTCCTCGGCATTGGCGCCGGTGTTGCCGATGTGCGGGTAGGTCAGCGTGACGATCTGTTCGGCGTAGGACGGATCGGTCAGTATTTCCTGATACCCCGTCATGGCCGTGTTGAAGACGACCTCGCCGACGCTGGTGCCGCTGCTGCCGATGGCGATGCCCTCGAAACAGGTGCCATCGGCGAGCACCAGAATGGCGGCGGTGGGAGCGTCAGCGTCGTCGGTCACGGGAATCCTGTACGGTTTTCGCACCCGCGGAGGCCGGGCGCCGGTCGGCCGGAAATTTTACCCTGTTCGTACCGGGTTGTCTCAGGCGGAAATGTCCGCCAGATCGCCCTTGGTTTCGAGCCAGTGCTTTCTGTCCGCCGCGCGCTTTCTGGCGAGCAGCATGTCCATGATGCGAAAGGTGTCGTCGCCGTCGGTGAGCGTGAGCCGCACGAGCCGGCGCGTGTCGGGTGCCACCGAGGTTTCGCGCAGTTGCACGGGGTTCATCTCGCCGAGCCCCTTGAAGCGCGTGACGTTGACCTTGCCCTTCTTCTTCGCGGCTTCGATGCGGTCCATGATGGCCTGGCGCTCGGCTTCGTCGACGGCATAGAACACCTCGCGTCCGACATCGACGCGATACAGCGGCGGCATGGCGACGTACACCCGGCCGGCATCGACGAGCGCACGGAAATGCCGCACGAACAGCGCGCAGAGCAGCGTCGCGATGTGGGCGCCATCGGAATCGGCATCGGCGAGGATGCAGATCTTGCCGTAACGGAGCTTGTCGAGATTGTTCGCACCCGGTTCGACACCGATGGCGACCGAGATGTCATGCACTTCCTGTGAACCGAGGATGGCGTCGGATTCGACCTCCCAGGTGTTGAGGATCTTGCCCCTGAGCGGCATGATCGCCTGAAACTCGCGATCGCGCGCCTGCTTGGCAGAGCCGCCGGCGGAGTCTCCTTCCACGAGGAAGAGTTCGGTGCGGTCGAGATCGGTCGAGGCGCAGTCGGCCAGCTTGCCGGGCAGTGCCGGCCCTGCCGCAATCTTCTTGCGCACCACCTTCTTGCCCTTGCGTGCCCGCGCCTGCGCGTTGGCGATTGCCATCTGCGCGATCTGATCACCGGTTTCGGGATGCTGATTCAGCCATTGCGCGGTGTGGTCCTTGACGACACCCGCCACGAACATCGCGCACTCGCGCGAGGACAGGCGCTCTTTCGTCTGCCCCGAAAACTGCGGGTCGTCGAGCTTGACCGAGAGCACGTAGCTGAGCTTGTCCCAGACATCCTCGGGGGTGATCCTGACGCCGCGCGGCACGAGACTCCTGAGGCCGGCGAACTCGCGAATCGCTTCGGCGAGTCCGGATCGGAGTCCGTTCACGTGTGTACCGCCCTGCGCCGTCGGCACGAGGTTCACGTAGCTTTCCTGCACCCCTTCGCCACCGGCCGGCAACCACGACAGGGCCCATTCCGCGGCTTCCCTGGCCGCCTCGATGCTGCCGCTCAAGGGTTCCTGCGGCAGGTGCTCGCAGCCGTCGATGGCCGCGTTCAGGTACTCGACCAGACCATCCTGATAGCACCATTCATCCTTCTCGCCGCTGGCTTCGTCGTGGAAGCGGATGCGAAGGTTCGGGCACAGCACGGCTTTCGCCTTCAGCACATGCCGGAGGCGCGGCACCGAGAACTTCTCCGAGTCGAAGTATTTTCCGTCGGGCCAGAAGCGGATACGGGTGCCGGTGTTTCTCTGCCCGACCTTGCCCTCGACGGTGAGAGGCTCGGCGAGTTCGCCATTCCGGAAGCAGATCGAGTATTCCCTGCCGTCGCGCTTGATGGCAACGATGAGGAGCTTCGAGAGTGCGTTCACGACGGAAACACCCACGCCGTGCAGACCACCTGAAAACCGGTAGTTGTCGTTCGAGAACTTGCCGCCGGCGTGCAGCGTGGAGAGAATCACTTCCACACCGGGCTTCTTCAGTTTCGGGTGCTTGTCCACGGGCATGCCACGGCCGTCATCGATGACCTCGAGTGAACCATCCCGGTAGAGCGTGACCTGGATATCCTTCGCATGGCCGGCAAGCGCCTCGTCGACGCTGTTGTCGATGACTTCCTGCGCGAGGTGATTGGGCCGGGTGGTTTCGGTATACATGCCCGGCCGCTTGCGGACGGGGTCGAGTCCGGAGAGGACTTCGATGGAAGCGGCGTCGTACTTCGCACTCATTGGCGCGTGCTGATCTCCAGGGTTACGGAGGCGCAATGGATCAACGCCTGCTGAGCGCTGCTCTGCCCTCCTGACATGCAGGGTTGCTGCGGGAAATTGTAGTCGATGGCCCCATGCTGTTCAGCGCGAGGCGTCGGTGTAGAATCGTTGCCTTTCCTCCGCAACCACTTTTTCAGCCGAACCAGCATGGCCGATTCTCCCTACATCGTTGAACTCAACGAAGACAACTTCATGCAGGTCGCCATCGAAGGCTCCGACAGCACGCCGGTGCTGATCGACTTCTGGGCCGGCTGGTGCCAGCCCTGCAAGACCCTGATGCCGATCCTTACCAAGCTCGCCGAAGAGTACAGGGGCAAGTTCATTCTCGCCAAGCTCGACACCGAAGCGCACCCGGGCATTGCCCAGCAGCTCGGCATTCGCAGCCTCCCGACGGTCAAGCTCATCTCGAAGCGTCAGCAGGTCGACGAGTTCATGGGCGCGCTGCCGGAGAGCGAGGTGCGCCGGTTTCTCGAAACGCATGTCGGACCGGCGCCGGAAGGTGACGATGATGCCGCCGATGACGATGCGGCCACGCTCGATCCGCGCCTGAGCGAGGCCATGATGCTCCACGAACAGGGCCAGTCGGCCGAAGCCGTGACGCTCCTGAAAGCCGCTCAGGCCGAGGATCCGTCCAACAAGGACATCCTGCTGGCGCTCGGACAGATCTCGGTGGCCACGGGCGAACTCGACACCGCCGAAGCCTGCCTCAAGGCACTGCCCGAGGACGAGCGTAAGTCTGCTGCCGCCGAACGCCTTGCCGGCATCGTCGAACTCGCGAAGGAGAGCAGCGGCAGCGAGGACATCACCGCGCTCCGCGCGGCCGTGGACGCCAACGCCGACGATCATGCAAGCCGCTACTCACTGGCCATTGCCGAATCGCTGGCCGGCAACGTACAGGGCGCACTCGATCATCTTCTGCATATCGTGCAACGCGCTCCCGACTTCAACGACGGCGCTGCTCGCGAAAAGATGCTGGCCATGTTCAACGTGCTCGGAGACGACCCGCTGGCAACGCAGTATCGACGCAAGCTGTTCGCCGCTCTGCATTGACCTGCCCGGCTTGCATCGATCTGCCCAGCTGGCATTGATCTACCCGGGTTTTGCTACCATTCCAACAAGTCACGAACCGGACTCGACAACATGATCCTCGCCTACATCTGCACCCTCGCCGTCATCGCCTGGTTGGGCTATGCCTGTTATTTCCTCTTCAAGTCACGCCAGGAGCTGACGGCCACTGGACGTCTGTACGACGCGAAGTACGACAAGGTGATGATCCGCAAGGACGTCGGGCATCACTGAGGCAGATGCATCACTGCCCTGCCAGCGAGGTTCCTTGACGCAACGCGAGGTTCCCTGACGCAACGCGAGGTTCCCTGACGCAACGCGAGGTTCCCTGACGCAACGCGAGGTCTCTTGACGCAACGCGAGGTCCCTTGACGCAACGCGAGGTTCCTAGATGCACCGCGAGGTTCCCTGATGCATCGCGAGGTTCCCTGACGCAGCGAGGTCCGTTGATGAACTTCATCAACGGACCTCGATCAACGAACTGACGGTCAGGCTCAGCCTCGATCCTTGCGCCTGAGTTCGGGGTGCACCGACTTGCCGAAGATGTGGTTCTCGCCGTGTACACGGCTCGAGGGCACACCCACCACACGCGGATCGGGCGCCTTGGCAATGAGCGGATCCTTGCCCGGATAGTCGAGCGTGGACAGGAAGTGACGGATGCAGTTGATGCGCGCGCGCTTCTTGTCATTGGAGCGGATGATCGTCCAGGGCGCATCGGCGGTGTCGGTGTAGAAGAACATCGCCTCTTTCGCTTCGGAATAGTCATCCCATTTCTTGAGACTGGCCTTGTCGACGGGACTCAGTTTCCACTGCTTGAGCGGGTCGGTTTCACGACTGGCGAAACGGCGAAGCTGCTCTTTCTGACTGACCGAGAACCAGTACTTGTAGAGGCGGATGCCCGAGCGCACCAGCATGCGTTCGAAATCGGGCGTCTGGCGCATGAACTCCAGGTAGTCGGTGGGTGAACAGAAACCCATGACCCGTTCGACGCCGGCACGGTTGTACCAGCTTCGGTCGTAGAGCACGATCTCACCTTCGGTGGGCAGGTGCTCCACGTAGCGCTGGAAGTACCACTGGCCCTTCTCGCGTTCGGATGGCTTGTTCAGCGCCACCACCCGCGCTTCCCGAGGATTGAGATGCTCCATGAAGCGCTTGATGGTACCGCCCTTGCCCGCGGCATCACGCCCTTCGAACAGCAGCACGAATTTCTGGCCGGTTTCCTTGGCCCAGAGCTGAACCTTCAGGAGTTCGGCCTGGAGCTGGGCCTTCTCGCGCTCGTAGGGCTTGCGCTTGAGCTTCTTCAGCGGCCCGAGTTTCTCGGCCAGTTCGCGGCCGCCGAGCGGCATGTATTCCTCGCCGAGACCCTCGACCAGTTTTCCGGAACCGGAATGACCACCAGCGTTCTTTACCGGTTTCCCCCCAGGTGCAGCGGGGAAATCGGCAGCCGAAAACTCCGACGGGGGCAGGTCGCGGTTGACGGGCAGGTCAGGGGCGCTGACGGCCTCTGCCCCGGAAGCTTCACCTGATTTGTCGTGTTTCTTTTCGGCCATACAGATCTCCCTCATCATTGTTGTTGCAAACCATTAGAAATATCACGCCCGGGCTTCGAAGGGAAGCCCCGGCGCTTGACTCGGATCAAGCAATCGTCAATCAGGTCTTGCGAATGCCGATCAGGACCTGGGCTTGAGGTTCTCAGGATCGTAGAGTGGCTCGTAACCCACGCCTGCGACCGTCACCGGATAGCGCTCGTCGAGGTACTCGATGGCAAGCTGGCGGCCTTTCTCGGCCAACTCGATCGGGAGATAGGCAAGCGCGATGTTCCTGCCGATGGTGGGGCCGAAGACGATGCTCGTGGTGTAGGAGCGGCGTCCTTCGCTGTCGACCGGCACCTCGCCCGTTGCGGGGTCGATGACCGGACAGGCACCCAGCGGATAGCGTGCCACACCGTTGGCGTCGATGTTCTCGTCCATGACGAGCGTGCAGAGCATGGCCGGCTGCCGTTCGCGCTCACGGTGTCGAAGATGCGCTTCCTTGCCGTGAAAGTCGGCGGCTTTCACCTTCGGACGCGCGAGGTCGCACTCGAGCAGATTGTAGTGCGTGAGCAGGTCGGCGTTCTGGAGCCTGAGGCTCTTCTCGAGGCGACGGCTGTTGGCGTAGGTCTCGATGCCGACAGGCGTCACGCCGAGTTCGATCAGCGCGTCCCAGAGGGCGACGGCGTTGGCGTCGGACGCGAAGTGCAGTTCCCAACCCTGCTCGCCGACATAGGAGATGCGGAACGCCTGGAATGTCACGCCGGCCAGTTCCACGTCCTTCACGTGCGCGAAAGGGAAGTTGTCATTGTCGAGCACCGACGGATCGCTCGCGACCTTCTGCAGTGTTTCGCGTGCGTTCGGCCCCCAGACACCGAGGCAGCCGTGGTCTTCGGTGGTGTCGGTGATGGTGACGTTCGTCCAGCCCCGGTCCTCGGCGAGGCGACGGATCCAGACGAGGTCGCGGTGTCCGGCATCGGCACCGTCGATGACGCGGTAGTGATCCTCGGAAAGGCGGATGACGGTCAGGTCGGCACGCACACCGCCTTCGTGGGTCAGGAAGTGCGTGTAGACGCCCTTGCCGATCGGTGTGTCGCCACCGACCTTCGCCACGCAGGTGTACTCCAGCAACGCCTCGGCATCGGGGCCCTGCACGTCGATGATGGCGAAGTGCGAGAGATTGATCATGCCGACGTCTGCGGAGAGCTGCAGGTGCTCGGCGTTGGAGACGCGCCAGAAATGACGATTGTCCCATTCACTCTCGCGCACGGGCACCTTGTCGGCGAACTTCTCGAGCAGGTGCTCGTTGCTCGCATAGCCGTGGGCACGCTCCCAGCCGGCCAGTTCCATGAAATGCGCGCCGAGGTCGCGCTCGCGCTCCCAGAACACGCTCTTGCGCACGCCACGCCCCTTCGTGTACGGCTCGCGATTGTGCACTGCCGGGTTGTAGATCTTGAACGCCGATTCGTAGCAGCGGTCGTGAATGAACTGGTCTTCGATCTGGAAGGGATAGAAGCGCGCCACGTCGATGCCACTGTGGTCGATCTCGGTGACGCCGCTGGTCATCCAGTCGGCGATCAGCTTGCCCATGCCGGGGCCGTCCTTCACCCATACGGCCACGCCGTACCAGAGCCCGCGCACACTGGCCGACTCGCCGATCGAGGGGCCGCCGTCGGTAGTGACCTGCAGCAGCCCGTTGAAGGAGCGCTTCTCGTCGTAGCCGAGTTCACCGAGAATCGGCGTGAGTTCCATGGCGCGTTCGAGCGGTTCCATGATCTGCGCCATTTCGAGGTCGCGTTGCGAGGGCGAGAGGCGCGCCTCTTCCTTCTCGAGGATGTCCTTCGGGTGGCAGAGCCGCGGCTCCTTCTCCTCGTAGTAGCCCCATTCGATCATGCCGCCCTCGGCCGTCTTCGGGTCGCCGGTGTCACGCAGGTAGGCCGAATTGCCCTGATCACGCAGCAGCGGGTGGCCGATCTCCTTGCCGGTACCGGCAAAGGCCTCGTAGGGGCCGAACCAGAGCAGTGGATGGTCCACGGGCATGACGGGAAGATCCTCACCCGCCATCTGCGCGATGAGCCGTCCCCAGAGCCCCGCGCAGACCACCACGTGTTCGGCCTTGATGTAGCCGCGCGTGGTGTCGACGCCGACGATGCGGCCGTCCCTGATGTCGAGTGCGGTTGCCGAGGTATTGGCGAAGCTCGTGAGCCTGCCCGTGGCTTCGGCCTCCTGCACCATCTCGCCCGACACCACCTGGGAGCGCGGAATCACGAGCCCGGCGTCGGGGTCCCACATCGCGCCCTGGATCATGTCTTCTTCGATGAGCGGCATCTTCGCCCTGGCCTCGGCGGCGCTGATCATCTCGACGCGCGTGCCGAAGGCCTTGCCGGAACTCACTTTCCGCTTCAGTTCGAGCATGCGCTCGTCGTCGTCGGTACGCGCGACTTCAAGCCCGCCGACGCGCGCGTAGCGACCGCGCTTCTCGAAGAAATCGATGCTGTACAGCGTGGTCCAGCAGGACAGGAAATCGTGCGCGGTGGTGTAGCAGAAGTCGGAGGCGTGCGAGGTCGAGCCGATGTCCGTCGGTATGGCGGACTTGTCGATGCCGACGATGTCGTCCCAGCCGTTCTCGATCAGGTGGTGCGCCACCGACGCGCCGACGATACCACCCTGCCCGATGATGACCACTCTTGCCGATTCGGGAAACTTCGCCATCTGTGAACTCCTCAAGTTGCGACGGGCCAGCATTGTGACCTATTCTCCAGTCGCTCTATTCTGCGGAATCACGACACTCTTGTGTCATCGGAATCCGGATTCGTGATCCGAATCTGTCGTTTCCGGATCAGAAGCAGTCCGGGCGGCCATTCCGCCACTCACCCACCACCGAGGAACCCGACGTACATGACACCACAGCGCACATCCCCGGCAAACACGCACGCACCGATCCCGCGGTGCGCTCGGTGATGCGCGGTCTCGCGCGTGCCCTGGCGATGTTCGGCGGGCTGCTGCTGCTCGCGCTGATACTGCTCACCGGCGTCAGCGTGGCCGGCCGCATGGCCAACGGACTCGGGCACGCCGCGTGGCTGCTCGACGCGGCGCCGGGTGTGGCTGCGCTGCTGCAGCGGCTCGGCCCCGTGAACGGCGACTTCGAGATCGTCGAAGCCGTGATTGCGGTTGCCATCATGTGCTTCTTCCCCTGGTGCACCCTCGAGCGCAGACACGCCAGCGTCGATATCGTCACCAGTGCCCTGCCCGCGGCCGTGCAGAAGGCCATCGACTGCTGCTGGGATCTGCTGCTCGCCGCCGTCATGGCGCTGCTCACCTGGCGGCTGCAGGAAGGCACGCGCAACAAGTTCGACTACGGCGAAACAACCTCGCTGCTCGAATTCCCGCTGTGGTGGAGTTACGCGGCCACGACCGTCGCCGCGGCCGTGACGACGTTCACTGCCCTGGTCGTTGCCTGGTGGCGACTGCGTGAACCGATGATCACCAGCGACGATCACGGGCCAGCCGCATGATCGAGAGCATGAGCTGGTTCCAGATCGGCCTCTGGTCACTGCCGGTACTGATGCTGCTGATCTTCCTGCGCATGCCCATCGGCCTTGCCATGCTGGTGGTCGGCCTTGCCGGCACCACGCTCGTGACCGGCAGCCCCGCCATGGTGCTGGCACGACTCAAGACCGAAACCTGGTCGACCTTCTCGAGCTACTCACTCTCGATCGTGCCGCTGTTTCTGCTCATGGGCCAGTTCGCGACCCTCGGCGGCATGTCACGCGCCCTCTTCAAGGCAGCCGAATCCTGGCTCGGTCATCGCCGCGGCGGCATCGCCATGGCGGCGATCGGCGCCTGTGCAGGCTTCGGATCGATCTGCGGTTCCTCGCTCGCCACTGCCGCCACCATGGGACAGGTGGCACTGCCGGAACTCAGGCGCTACGGCTATCCGGGCGGGCTCTCCACCGCAACGCTTGCCGCGGGGGGCACGCTTGGCATATTGATTCCGCCCTCGGTGGTGCTCGTGATCTACGCGATTCTCACCGAACAGAACATCGCCAGGCTCTTCCTTGCGGCCTTCGTACCGGGCTTGCTCGCGGCCGTCGGCTACGTGATCGCGATTGCCATCGTCATGCGCCGGAATCCGGGTCAGGCGGCGCTGCGCGAACGCGTACCCTACGCGGGTCGTCTCAGGGCACAGCTCGACATATGGCCCGTGCTGCTGGTGTTCCTGCTCGTGGTAGGCGGCATCTACCTCGGCTGGTTCACCCCCACGGAAGCCGCCGCCATCGGTGCCTTCGGCACCGGGCTCATCGCCCTCCTCAACGGTGGTCTCGACAGGGCCAGTCTCGGGGAATCGATTCTCGTCACGGCCGGCAACACGGGGATGATCTTCCTGATCGTGCTCGGCGCCGGCTTCTACAACGCCTTCCTCGCACTCACTCAGGTGCCGCAGGAACTCTCGGGTTTCATTCTCGAACAGGGCTTCAACCCCTGGCTGGTGCTGGCGCTGATCCTCGTGATGTATCTCGCGCTTGGCTGCATCATGGACAGTCTCTCGATGGTGCTGTTGACGATTCCGATCTTCTTCCCGATCGTTTCGTCGCTCGACTATGGCCTGACGCCCGAGGAAACCGCCATCTGGTTCGGCATCCTCGTGCTCATCGTGGTGGAGGTCGGGCTGATCACGCCGCCTGTGGGCATGAATCTCTTCGTGATCAATTCGATGGATGACGACACGCGCATCATCGACACCTATCGCGCGGTCACGCCCTTCGTGATCAGCGACATCGTACGCACGATCATTCTGGTGCTGTTTCCGGGGCTGACGCTGTTCCTGCTGCGGTGACTTACTGCGCGGCGGTGACTTACTGCGCGGCGGTGACTTACTGAGCGGCGGTGGCTTGTACTGAGCGGCGGTGACGGCACCGAGCGGCGGCGTCAGCGTGGCGGTTCGATGTCGAGCGTGACGACGCAGGGGTTGCAGTCGGAACTGCCACCGCCATCCGCGGCCACAGCGGCAAGGCCGCCAACGGCCAGAACCCCCAGCCCGACGAGCCACCAGTTGAGCTTGCCACCCGACGTGTCAACCGACGTGTCAGCCGCTTCCGTGACCAGCGCATCGTCGACCGGCACCGTCGGGTCGTCCAGGATCCGCTCGAGCGGACGGAAGGCGAAGCCCTTCAACACGACGTTGCCCGATACGTCCTCGGCGCGAATGTAATACTCGATGACCGATGCTTCGTCAGCCGCGTCGCTCGTGTCGATGTCGGCGGAGTGGAAGTCACTGCCCTTGATCGGCTGCATGTCGACTTCGATGTAGTCGGCATCGGGGACTTGTTCGCCGTTGTAGCGGTAGTAGAGATGCACCGATGCCAGCCGCTCGTTGTCGGTCACCCTGGCGATGAAGTTCTCGACTGCCCCGCGCCTGCCGCGCGTGTCTTCGTCGTGCTCGATGGATGGGGCTTCGAAGTCGCCGAAATCGGACTGCGCCTGCACCACGGGCGCCCAGCTGGCGAACAGTGCCAGAGCCAACGCCAGCAGGGAGATGACGGTCTTTCGCGTCGCGGATATGGCATTCATGCCGCGCATCATACCCTCACCAGTGGATTCTCGACCATTCTCCCCGGCGCACCGACTTCAAGGGAATGCGTGCGAACTCGTCGGACGGCAGTGCGATGTCGCCATTGCTGCGCAGCATCCGCTTGATCGTGAGCGTGGTACTGATGCTCTGATCGCGTCGACTGGCACGCATCGAACTGTCGATGGAGGCCTCGATGCTTTCATAGTTACCAAAGAGATAGGCGAAGTAGGCGTTGTTGCGTGGCGATTCGACGGTGAGTTCGCGGACGGCGGCCATGTCCTTGTCGATGATGGCCTGCTCCAGCCCGCTGAAGCGCTTGAACACGGCGGCCATGTCGTTGTTGGTGATGGGCAGGCTGCTGTCGATGGGTGCCTGCGTCGTGGCTTGACGCAGGGCTTCGGCTTCGGCTTCGAGGCGCGCCTGCTCGGCATGGGCCTTGCGCGCCTTCTCGTTCGCACGACGTCGGGCAAGAGCCTTTTCCTCCGCGACCCGCTGGGCTTCGGCGAGGCGTTCCTGCTCGGCTCGCGCCTCGTTTTCGAGCCGCGCCGCTGCCGCCTGCTGCTCGAGCCTTTCGAGCTCCTGAGCGGCAAGGCGGCTGGCTTCGAGGCGCTGCTGACGCAGCTCCTCGAGCCGCCGGTTCTCTTCCTCGGCAGCGGCAAGGCGCTGTTCGAGTTCGGCCAGACGCCGGCGGCGGGACTCTTCATCGCTACGTCGTTGTTCGCGCGCGACCATGGCCTCGGGCGTGGAGGTGTCGCCGGACGGTTCGGTGACCGGGTTGGCCGCGGCACTCTGCGGCGGGGTGGGCTCGTTTTCCTGCCCGGCCACGTCAACCGGTACGGCATCGTCGACGTTCGAGAACGACGCAGCCACACGTTCGAACACACCCTGCTGCCAGAGTGCGACTGCCACGGGAAGCAGCATGAGCGACGTGAAGCCAGACAGTCGGGCAAGGCTCGGTCGTCGGCGCAGCGACTTCACGAACGCAATTGCCGGGCCAGTCTCGGTAACCGTGTCGGTCTTGCTCGTTTCAACCGGCGCCGGCGAGGAGGCTGTCGACAGCGAAAGCTCCAGGGTGTTGGCCGCGCGCGTGGCTTCGCTTCCCGGATGCTCGGCCGTGATGCGTGTCATGCGCCCGGGAATCGCCGACAGCGACGGATCGTGTGCCGCTGGTCGCGTGGTGGTTGGCTGGCGCGAGCGTGAAGGCGGCGCCGGCATGCCGACGGCTTCGGTCTTGCCTTCGGACAACAGGCGCTCGGCCCACTCGGCAAGGGTCTGGGGCCGTTCCGCCACCTTGAACGACAGAGCCCAGTCGATCGCCTCGCAGAAGGCCGGACTGTAGTAGGGCGTGTCGAGCGAGGCGAGCGGCGTGATCGGATCGGGCTTGTCATTCAACAGTGCCGAACCGCGCAGCGTCGAATCCACCGGCGCTTCGCCGGTGATCGCGTAGTAGAGCACGGCACCGAGAGCGTAGATGTCGGACCATGGGCCCTGATGGGCATCGCCGGCGTCGTTGTACTGTTCGAGTGGTGCATAGCCAACGGTGATCAGTGCGGTCAGTGCCCGAGTGTGGACGCCCGTGGCCATGCGTGCCGAACCGAAATCGAGCAGCACCGGTGTGCCATTGTCACGCACGAGGATGTTGGCCGGCTTGATGTCGCGGTGAATGTATCCGAGACGATGCACCTCGGCGAGGCCGTTGATGATCGGGCCGATGATGCCTCGGAGCGCCACTTCGCTGCGCCACTCGGGAAACTCGAACAGGTGCTTGAGATCATGACCCTGTTCGTACTCCATGACCATGTAGGCCGTGTTGTTGGCCTCGAACACCGACAGCACACGCACGATGTTGGGGTGCTTGAACTTCGCCAGCGTGCGTGCCTCGCGCGCAAAGCGGGAGAGGCCCCAGCGAAAGGCATCGCGGTGCTTGTCGGCCAGCGGGCGCACCGTCATGTCGGCGGCGCGCACTGCAATGTGCTCGGGCAGATATTCCTTGATGGCCACGGGCATCTCGAGCGAGGTATCGAACCCGAGATAGGTCACGCCGAAACCACCCTGACCGAGCAGGCGACGCACCTCGTACACGCCGAGGCACGTGCCGGCAGGTAACTGCATTGCGCAATCGGCCACGTTCATGGTACTCATTGTAAGTGATGGCAGTGCCTTGCCGCTCCACTCGCCGGTATCCGGGGCAATGGTCATGACAATCGCGTCACTTTCATGGTATCGAAACGCAGAAGGACGCGTTCTGGTCAATCATGTAACATGCCGGACGACAGCCGACGACCTGGTCGCAGCGCGCCTTGATCACCATCCGCTTACCCACAAGCCTGCCGAGAATGATGCATGCTCCCCGGATCGCATCCCCGATCGCAATCGTGACCACGAACCGACGCCGCTGGTGCCTGTCTGCGCTGTGTGCCGCTGCGATGCTGTCCGCCTGCGATGGTTCCGATACACGAGTGAACGAACCCGTGATATCCGTGGCCACTCCCGAAGACCTGCGCGACGCCCGCGCGGTGGATCGCTCGGCGCTGTACGTGGATGTCACCATCAACGGGGAAACCACGAGCTATGCGGTAGACGACACACTCGACATCAGAACCTCGGTCGCTCGCGGAGCGATCTACGAACTCGACCTCATCTGGTACGAGCGCATCAGTGAAGGTGCAGCCGTGAACTACAATCTGCCGCTGGCAGGCGCACGACGCGAGTTCCCCGTCAACGACCATCAGACCATCAGCATCGGTGCCACCGAGTACACCACCGAAGGCGCTGCCTTCGACTACGACAACGACGGCTTCTGGAACCTGGTCGAGCGTCGTGCGGGCAGCGACCCCAACGACAGCGGCAGCGTGCCGACCGACCCCGACGTGTCGATCCCGCGCATCGATCCGACCAATGCACCCAGCATCGATGGCAATTACGATCCGATCTGGGAAAACGCACGTTTTTCCGACGTCGACGGCAACTCGCTGCTGATCGACAACCTCATGCAGGATGCCGGTGTGAACCCGACGCGCAGCGACGGCAACAGCGGCTTTCGCTGGTTTGCCTTGCATGACGGCGAAAGCCTGTACATCTTCGTGATCGGCGAAAGTGGCAGCACCTCGACAACCTATCGGGATTCAGTCGATCCCTGGCAGGATGACTCGGTGGATATCTACATCGACGGCGACAACAGCAAGAACCAGAGCTACGACGGCATCAACGACTATCAGATCATCGTGCCGCTGCTGGAAAGCAGCGTCAACACGGTCAGCAACAACAGCTACTTCGTCAAGGGCTACAATGCCTTGCGGCCCGGCTCGTTCGCGTTTCACACCTGTGACTGTGGCGATGAAAAACACACCTGGGAATTCAAGCTGCCGCTGACGAGTTTCGATATCGAGGTAGGCCGTCCCTTCGGGTTCGACATCCACATGAACATCGACAACGATGGTGGTGAGCGCGACGAGAAATGGGGCTGGTGGCACCCATCCATTGCCGGTTCAGGTCTGGATTACTTCGACATGACCTGGAAGAACCCCTCGTACATGGCAACGGCGATTCTGGAACCCTGAGTTCAAGTCTCGAACCCTGAGTTCAAGCGCCGAAGTTCGAGCATCGAGACATCAGGCTCAGAGCCCGGCACCCGCGTCGATCATGCATCCTTTCGGTGGCGTACCCTATCCGAACAACGGCACGTCGTCCTTCGATACCCGATAGTGGATACGCGGCGCGCCGACCTCCCCCGGCACCCAACCAAAACCGATCTCACCAGCACCTTCGAGCGCCATTTCCTCGCGCCGAAGGTGAATGAGTGGCCGTTCCGCGATCTGAATGCAGGTACCGTTGGTACTGGTGTCGCGGATCACGTAACGTCCGCGGATGTACTCGATCGAGGCATGGTGTCGTGAACTCGCATCGTGCGCGAGCATCAGCGAACTGTCATCGGCTCGGCCGATCGTGAAGCAACCGCCATCGGCGCGGTGCAACCGCGACCGTTCGTCGATGAGCAGTTCGAGCGTCGGCTCGCGCGCCGATCGCAGCATCGCAGCAGACGAGGCATGCACCACCGTGGCGGGCTCGGCATCGGCCCACTGATAGCGATAGATGCGGTGTGGCTGGCTCATGCCCTTGAGGTTGATGCGATCGATCAGCACTGCGCTTCTCCGGTAACGGTTCGACAAGGCTTCGATCGCCGGGTGGGTGGCACAGATCTCGCCACCCTTGGCAAAGCCGGCAACGCGTGCGGCAAGGTTCACGGCGCTGCCGTAGACATCGCCCTGATCGGGAATGACCTCGCCGCGGTGAAAGCCGACCCGCGCGGTGAGCTTGTGCTGTCGATGCACGCTCTGAATGCCGACGGCGGCTTCGATGGCGTCGTCAGAATCCGTAAAACTTGCCAGTACGGAATCGCCCACGGTGCGCAACAACTCGCCGCGATGAGACTCGATTTCGCGGCGCATCAGCGCAAGGCTCTCGCGCACCAGATCGAAGGCACTTTCGTCACCTTCGCGCTGATACAGCGGTGTACTGTCGACCAGATCGGCAAACAGGATGACCTTGACTTCGCTGCGCCTGTTCACGGTTTCCATACCGATTCGATCACCAGCGCTTCGGCAGCACTTTCTCGAGCCGGATCACCTGCCGGTCGTTGCTGATGTAACCACCCTTGCGGAGTTCCTTCATGATGCGGCTGACCATCTCGCGGCTTGAACCGACGCGCTTGGCAAGATCCTGATGCGTCATGCGCAGGATCGTCGGCTTGCCGTCGGCATCGGGTTCGGCCGAGTTCTGGAGAATGCGCACTACACGACCATAGACATCGAGCAGTGCGAGACTGCCGACATCCTCGGTGAGCACGCGCACACGTGCCACGAGCCCGCGGATGATCGAATCGCGCACTGCCGGATCGGAATCGAGTTGCTCGCGCAACGCCCCGGCCGGGATCAGCAGACAGTCGCATTCGTCGAGCGCCATGATGTTGGCGCTGCGTTCCTGGCCATCGAGCACGCCGAGTTCACCGAAACAGTCGCCCGGGCCGAAGGTGTCGAGCACGAATTCCTCACCCTCGTCATCGTCCATGAACACCTGCACGCTGCCCTCGAGCAGCACGTAAACGGTATGGCTGGGTTCCCCCGCAACCACGATGTGCGCGTGCTTCTTGTACTTCCTGCGACTTGCACCCTTGATCAGTGTTGCCAGTGCACCCTCGGGAAACGCACTGAAGAACGCCACATCGGCAAGGCTCGCCACTTCGGGCGAAAGCGGCTCATTGTTGACTGTCACCCTCGGCAACCTCCCTTGCAGATATCAAGGCTCGGATTCTAGCCCGTTCTCATTCGCGACTGCGGAAAACGAAACCGCATCGTTACCGGTACCCGGCGACACCGAAAACAGCTCGTCGCGTTCGACAGCCCGGCATTCGACGCTGGCGTGCTCGCGTGCGCTGTTGCCGATGGGCGCGATGCCCATGGCATCGAGCGTGGCGACAAGGTCAGCGAGGCGCGCTTCGGGGTCAGCACACCACTGGCTGCCGAAGACGCGCCAGAAGGTCCAGCCGGCACGCTCCAGCATGGCCTGGCGCGACATGTCCTGCAACCAGCGGTCGGGGCCATGCCATGCATCTCCATCGAGTTCGATGGCAAGGCGCCGGTCATCGTCACCCTCGACAACGAGATCGATGCGGAAAGGCCCGGCTCTGACCTGAGAATCCACACGGTAACCGAGCGTGAGAAGCTTTTCGCAGACTTCTCGTTCGAAACCGGATTCACACGCGGCGAGCACATCGCCGTGGGCGCGCGGTGCCGCATCGGGCAGCGGGTTCTCGAAGTGCTCGAGAATCGCACGCTTGAGGTCCCCTGGCTTCAGATCGTTCAGGGCCACCGAACGCACGAGATACAACCGATCGCGCGCGCGGCTCATGGCAACGTTCACCCGCTGCACGAAGTCCTCGCTGCTCTGCGAACGTACACTCGCGGGCGTCGCCACCATCGACAGGAACACGATGTCGCGCTCCTGCCCCTGCATGCTGCGGCTGTCGCCACAGAGGATGCGATGCGTGGATATGGCATCGGGGCCAAGCTCGGCATGATCGAGAATCGCCCGCTCGATGGCATCGGCCTGCTCGCGCCCGATCAGCGAAATGACGCCGATACTGCGCCCGGCAAAGCGCGCATCGGCGGCGAGCGCGGCGATTTCCGCGACAATGAAGTTCACTTCGGCAAGATTGACCTTGCCCTGTCGATCGCTCTCGCGAATGTGCTTCACGTGCACGTCGACGAGTGGCGGATCGATGCGCTCGGAAGCCTTCGGCACGCGCAGGGGAATCAGGCGGCTTTCGTAGAAGCGCGCCGAGAACGCGATGATGGCTTCGACCGAGCGGAAGTGCTCGCGCAGCATCAGGCTTGCCTCGGTGAAGCGCTGCTGGGTCAGCGTGAAGATCGAACTCTTGTGATCGATGCTCTGAGCGTGTTCGAGGTCGCCAAGATGGCGAAAACGCAGCGAGTCGACCTGCTCCACACTGATACCCACTCCGCTCGGGCTGACCTGCTTTTCATCACCGACAACGAGACAGCGCTGCCCGCGCGCGAGCAAGGCGATCGCGGTGATGTCGCACTGCGAGGCCTCGTCGAGAATGACAAGATCGAAACTTGCCGGCAATGCCGCTATCTGTTCGGCCACGCGGTACTCGGGCATGATCCACACAGGAACCGCGGCGGCCGCGTCGCGCGCTGCCTGTTTCATCTCGCGCTGCCAGCGCGCGGCGCTCTTGCCGGTGCCCTTGCCGAACTGACGCACGGCGTTGCCGAAACGCAGCAAGGCGCGCTGCACCTTCGGGTCGGTCCGCTGCTTGAGGCGAAGCTGCGTGCGCTCACGAATCAGGGCTTCGAGCACGCGGCGTGATTCGGCCGCTGCGTCGGCAAGCCTTGCGCGTTGTACGTCGCCGTTGCCGAGTGCGGAAATCGCGTCCACCCGCCGCCGCGCCAGTGCCCATTGCCAGGCCGACTTGCAGCGCTCGTTCGCGGGTATGAGTTCGGCGGCACGTGCCGGACCTGCACGCAGGCGTTCGGCCCACAACGGGGCACCGGCACGCGCAAGACCCTGCAGTTGACGCTCGATGTCGGCAAACGCCACGGCACGGGTTTCGAGGCGCTGCAACTCCGCGCTGATGGCGGTGCGTCGCGTGACGATGTCGCTCAGGTCAGCCTTGTCGTCGTCGATGAGTGCGCGCAATTCGCGCAGCATGACCGGCAGTGTCTGCGTCTGCGTCTGCGTCTGCGTCATGTCCGCTACGCGGTCATGTTCATCCACCACGGCGGTTGCAGAACACGCTTCGGGGAACCCGGCGAGCAGCGCGTCGAGCTCGTCGGCGGCGTCGCCGGCTGTGGCTGCCGCCCTACCAACTCCCCGGGCACCGCCAGCTTCCTGAAGATGCGCCCGCAGCGGTTTCCAGAGTGGCGCAAGGCTGCCGCTGGCCAGCAGCGATGGAACACCGCTGCCTGCAGCACCGCTCGATGCACCGCTCGATGCACCGCTCGATGCACCGCTCGATGCACCGCTCGATGCACCGCTCGATGAGCCGTCCGACACGCCATACGTGGAATTGTCCGGCACATCCCCGGATGCACTGCTGCTGGAAATACTGTTATTGATTTCTGTATCAAGGGAAACGCCCAGCGGAAAGAAGCCGTCGAGCACCCTGAGGTCGCGCGCACTTGCGGCGATGAGTTCACGAATGCGTGCGGCAAGTCTGCCCGCCTGCAGCAGCGAGTTCACGGCGACGCCTGCATCGTCGGACAAGCCTGGTGGTTCGAGACCGGTACCGACAGCGGTCCGCAGCCTGGCGTCGAATTCGCGCCATTGCCGCTGGCGCTCGGCGAGCTTGTCGCGAAAGCTCAGCCACTGCGCGACGCCTTGCCACTCGGCTGCCGACGTCGGCGCCTTGCCATCCAGGCGAAGTTCGGCCAGCGCCGATTTCAGCTTGCCGGCGAAGAGCCGCTGCCAGCATCCGAGCGGCGCCTTGCCGGCAGCGGCGCGCTGCACCGCCATGCGGAAAGCGGTGGGATCATCGACCGCTGCAGGAAGAACAGCGGCGCTACCCTCGAGTACCGCGTGGTCACTCGCTGCCGCCACAAGCGCATCGAGCATTTCTGCCATCGGCGCCGAGACACCACCTCGCTCGACCGCCGCAAGCAGGCAGCACCTTGACCATTGGGGCCATGCCTGTATTTCCTTGTCGCGACTCTCGAGCCTGACAGCAAGCTCCCGTACCCTGTCCCATTCGGCTGCGCCGTTGATGGCAATAGGTGGGTAGTCGCGGACGTCAAGCATCTCCGCTCGTTGTCGCCGGCGTGCCGCAACCGTATCGAGAAGGCTGCGTGCTGCGGGAATGCTCGCGGCATCGGGAATGGCACGACCGAACCAGAGCCGATCGTCTGCGTGCCTGGCCAGGGCTTCGGCGAGTGCGGGCAGTTCACGCTGCAGTGCCTGCGGCGGTTCGTGTACGGGGCGGTCATCGAACCATGCGTGACGTTCGCGTTCATCATCGAGACGCTCGCTCAGCAGCATCACCGGCAGCTTGTCACCTCGGTAATCGAGTGGTTCGAGATTGGCGCGTGCCAGCGATTCGAGTTCGCGACGGCAGTTGGTCATGACGCGCTCGAGTTCGGCATGACGTGCCTCCAGCCGCCGCACTTCGCCCTCGAGCTTGCGCGCGTCGAGCGCCTGCACGCGATCTGCCAGGCGTTCGAGCGCACCTTCCATCTGCCGGTTGCTGTCGCGATCGGAACCGACCGCGGCGACCACGAGATCGGCGAGTTCCACAGGCAGCTTCTCGCGCACCGCCACGATCGCCTCGGCCGTCGGCGCGGTCACGAGCACCCGCAGCCCCGTGGCCATGCAGTGGGCGACGATGTTGGCAATGGTGTGGGTCTTGCCCGTGCCGGGCGGGCCGGTCACGGGTACCACGGCGGCCTGCTCGAGCATGTCGAGAATGGCGCGCTGGTCCTCGTTGCTCGGCAACGGAAAGAGATAACGCCGCTCGCCCGCAGCACCACTCTCCTTCGCCGCACCATCCTCGCGCGTCGCGGCATCATCGCCTTGCCCGTCAGTGGCGCCGGGTGCCGCGAGTTCGGGCTCGAGATCACCGGCGAGCAGCGGAGGCAGCCCGACGCTGTCTGCCGTGGATGCGTTCGCCACAGGGCCACGGGGTTCACGCACGAGACCGAGCAGCGATTCGGGCCAGTGGCTGGCGTCCTGCTCGGCAAGATGTGCCTTCAGTTCGGCGAGGTTCTTCTCGAGATAGTCGCTGCGGCGGGCGCGGTCGAAGAGCGCCCAGGAGGCCACGATCTCGAGTTCGCCCGAAGCACTCGGCCAGGCCGCGGGCATCTCGCCTTCGTCTCTCCCGAGCGTGCGCGCATCGGCGCTGAGTCGATGGGCGATGACATCGAGGCAGGCGAGCCAGGGCGCCGATGAACCCGGCGAGAGAAACGCCTCACCGGGGAACCCGCTTGCGACCGAGGCACCGCCACCGCCCGCAACACCGCCCTCAACGCCGCTTTCAACACCGCTTTCAACACCCCCTTTGCCAACAGCTCCGCCCGCGTCCACGGACTCGCTTCCGCCCACGGCACCATCTTCGGCTGCGCGCAACCAGCGCTCGAAATCCAGCATGAGGGATTCACGCGCGCGGGAGTATCCGGGCAGTTCGAGCGGCTCGAGCATGTCAAGCACGAGCACGGGCGGTACATTCCGGGGGCGCACCTCGATCACGCCGCTCTCATCGACCAGCGCAAGCTCCACGGCCTGTTGCATGAGCGGCATTTCGACAAGACCGGCCCCCTTGCCCGCACGCACCACGCCGAAACCCCAGACGAATTCGGTCTGCGCCTCCTCGCCTCCCTGCAGATGCGTGTACAGACGAAAGAGCTCACGATAGATGCCGACGGTACGCCGCCGCAGTCGTTCCACCTCGGCCCAGGGGCGCCAGTGATCCTCGAGATAGCGCACGAGCGCGGCGCGCCAGAGCACGAGGCGTTCGAGTTCGAGTTCGACCGTGACCTCCGTATCGTGACGTTCCAGGGCATGCACGGCATCGAACGCCAGCAGTTCACCCTCGACGAGATCCGACGCGGTTTCGATCGCGACCTTCACCAGACGCCTCGGAATCAGCGTGGGCTCACTCTCGGGATCGTCGAGATCGCCCTCGATCCAGTTGCGCGGACCGGCGCCGAGCGCTGGCGGCGGATTCGGCTCGAGCCGTTCGAGCGTGAGCCAGGGCTGATCATCCACCGGAGATTCAGCCAGCCTGACGCCGGGAAGTCCGACAAGTTCGGGCTCGGCGATGCAGATATCGCCGAGTGAACGCATGCGCCGAACCGGGCGGCGCACGTTGCCGAGTGCCAGTACCGCCGCGGCAAAATCGATGAGTCCGGCGACCGCTCTGTGTTCGCTGTTTTCCGACGACTCACTCATGTGCCGCCATCAAGCTCGCTCAGGCGTTGTCCGCGGCAGCCGAACGAGCACGGCCTGATGCCTTCGCGGCCGGTACTGCGTACGGCAGAGGCGCGGACAGCAGCGGCGCACCCGCAAGCACGAGTTCGGGCAGGGATATCTCGTCATCCTCGCCCTGCACCTCGCGTACCACGGCAAATACCGCGAGCCGGCCTGCACCATCCCGCTCGGCATCGATGACTTCGGCAGCGGCAGTGCCGTCGACGGTGTGCAACGAATCACCCGGCAACGGCACCGCGTCCTCGGCAACCGCATCGCGCGACACGAACCGGTAGGCATGTCGCTTCTGCTTGCCGAGGTACTGCATACGTGCCACGATTTCCTGCCCCGGGTAACAACCCTTTCTGAAACTCAGTCCATCGATGGCGTCGAGATTGACCATCTGCGGCACGAAGCGTTCGAGGGTGGCAGGCAGGATCACGGGCACACCGGCGTTGATGTCCGACAGCCGCAGGCGAGCGCTCGCCCGTGCGGGATCAAGCACCGCCAATGACGATTCGCGAGCCGCCCCGTCGAGCAGCGCCGCATTGACATCCTGGCTGGCGATGCTCAGGTAGCGGGCCAGAGGCAGATCATCGAGTTCACTGTTGCGAAGCCGCAGTGTCTGACGGCGGGGCTGTTCCGCACCCTCGAGCTCCTGCACCACGGCCATCGGTGTTGCCGGCAGCGGCACGGGGGCTGGCACCGATGCTGCATCCGCAGTTTCGTCGAGCGGTTGAAACAGGCCCACGACGGAGGATTCTTCGGCCATCGACAGCACGACGTCGGCGCGCAGCACGAACATCGACAGGCGTTTCAGAAAGCCCTCGGCGATCGAACGCGGCAGTACCAGACGATAGCCGCCACCTGGCAGCGCGACGACATGCATGAGCGCGAGCAGGCGACCCTTGGGACTGCAGTAACCGTTGAACTGTGCCCGTGAGACATCGACGGCAGCGACGTCATTGCAGAACTGCGCCTGCAGAAAATCGGCAGCATCCTGACCGCCTGCATCGATGACGGCAAGGTCGGGCAGCGGTGCCAGCCAGCCGGATTCGGCAATGTTCGAGTTCATCGAAAGTCGAAACCATGAAAAAAGTAAGGTCTTTTTCTCTCGGAGGGTTCAATCCGCCCGAGGCGCTTGCTATGATGCCATGCGATGGCTACAGACACACCCAGTTCAGACCAGTCCGCACACGACGAATCTCTGTCGGAGAATGCGCCGAACGCGTCGAAAAAGACGCCCGAAACCAGCAAATCAGGGGATTCCCGTGCAGGTTCCGTCGAACACGTCGCGGAAGATGCCAAAGCTCCCGGTCATGATCTGCCGGCAGAGCGTCCGACCGAGCATGGCGGCCCCACCGGCCCGGAACCCACCCGCTACGGCGACTGGGAACGCAAGGGTCGAGTCAGCGATTTCTGAAAAGGCACCCCGACATTCGAACCCGTATTTCACCACACTCGCGGACCCAACATCATGAGTAGTGACACCATGCGCACCGACAACCGCCCACTATCGCCGCACCTACAGCACTACAAGCTGCCGTTCACCGCCACACTCTCGGTACTGCACCGCGGCACCGGTGTGGTCAATTCGCTGGCCCTGTCGCTGCTCGCACTGCTCGTCGGCGCTGCCGCCGGCTCACCCGAAACCTACTCCTTCGTGGTGAGCATCGCCAACAGCTGGCTCGGTTCACTGATGCTGTTCGGCTTCACCTTCACGCTTTATTACCATCTGTGCAACGGCATCCGGCATCTCTTCTGGGATATCGGGCGAGGCTTCGAATACGAAACGGCCCAGCGCACCGGCAAGATCACGCTCGCCGTTGCCGCTGCACTCTCTCTCGTAACCTGGATCGTGGCACTTGCATCATGACGGAACTCCGCACTCCCCTCTCCAAGGTCAAGGGCCATGGCGCCTCGAAATCGGGCACTGGCCATTTCTGGATGCAGCGCCTGACGTCGCTTGCCCTGATACCACTGGTCATCTGGCTCAACTTCTCGGTGGCATTGCTCCCGAACATGGATCACGAAGCCATTCAGCACTGGCTCCGCAACCCCTTCAACGCCGCCATGATGGTACTCGTGTTCATCGCCGGCTTCTATCACATGAAGCTCGGGCTGCAGGTGGTGATCGAAGACTATGTCAGCGACCACGCCAGGCGCACCACCATGATCATCGGCGTCACCTTTCTTTCCGCACTGTTCTGTGTCGTCGGTGTGCTCGGGGTAGTGCGCATCATTGCCAGTGGCGCCTGAATCGCGCCCGGGAACCCGCGCACACCCAACAAGCCTGCCCGAAACCGACGCACGACGCCCTGCGGCTGCATGACGCCCTGCCGATGCATGACAAACCGATTCTCGACGAAACCGCTTTTCCAGGAAGACCAGCAACATGACTGATGCCTACAAGGTCATCGACCACACCTACGACGTGGTCATCGTCGGCGCCGGTGGTGCCGGACTGCGCGCCACCCTCGGCATGGCTGCCGAAGGGCTGTCGACGGCCTGTGTCACCAAGGTATTCCCGACGCGCTCGCACACGGTAGCGGCGCAAGGTGGCATGAGTGCCTCGCTCGGCAACATGGGCGACGACCACTGGAGCTGGCACATGTACGACACCGTCAAGGGCTCCGACTGGCTCGGCGACCAGGATGCCATCGAATACATGTGCCGCGAGGCCGTGCCCGCCGTCATCGAACTCGAGCACTTCGGCGTGCCCTTCTCGCGCACCGAGGAAGGCCGGATCTACCAGCGCCCCTTCGGCGGCATGACCACCCACTTCGGCGAAGGTACCGCACAACGCACCTGCGCCGCGGCCGACCGTACCGGTCACGCCATCCTGCACACGCTCTATCAGCAGTCACTGAAACACCAGGCCGAATTCTACATCGAATATTTCGCCACCGATCTCATCATGGATGATGGCGTCTGCAGAGGTGTCATGGCGCTCGACCTTGCCACGGGCGACCTGCACCGCTTCAATGCGCAGATCGTGGTGCTGGCAACCGGTGGTTGCGGCCGTACCTTCTTCTCGGCCACCTCCGCCCACACCTGCACGGGTGACGGCAACGCCATGGTGCTGCGCGCCGGTCTCCCGCTCCAGGACATGGAATTCGTGCAGTTCCACCCCACCGGCATCTACGGCGCGGGCGTACTCATTACCGAAGGGGTTCGCGGCGAAGGCGGCTACCTCACCAACAGCGACGGCGAGCGCTTCATGGAACGCTATGCGCCCAACGCCAAGGATCTTGCCTCGCGCGATGTCGTCAGCCGTTCGATGACCATGGAAATCAATGCCGGTCGCGGCGTTGGCCCCGAGGCCGACCATATCTACCTGAACCTCCAGCACCTCGGCAGCGAAGTCATCGAGAAGCGTCTGCCGGGCATCAGCGAATCGGCCAGGATCTTTGCCGGCGTCGATGTCACCAAGGATCCGATTCCCGTCATTCCTACCGTGCATTACAATATGGGTGGAATCCCGACGAACTATCACGGCGAAGTGGTTACGCTCAAGGGCGATGATCCCGACACCGTGGTGCCCGGGCTCATGGCCATCGGCGAAGCCGCCTGCGTGTCGGTACATGGCGCCAACCGCCTCGGCAGCAATTCGCTCCTCGACATCGTCGTCTTCGGGCGTGCCGCGGCGCTGCGCGCTCGCGAACTCATCGAACCCGGCGCCAAGCAGCGAGAAGGCAAACGCGCCGACATCGAGCCCGCGCTCGAGCACATCGACAGGATCCGTTACCGCAAGGGCGAACTGGGCACGGCCGAGGTGCGCAACAACATGCAACGCACGATGCAGAAGCACGCCGCGGTGTTCCGCACCGGGGAAAGCCTCGCAGCAGGCATCGAGAAGATGAATGACATCTACGCAAGCTTCGAGAAGGTGGAAATTTCCGACAAGAGCCTGATCTGGAACACCGACCTTGTCGAAACCCTCGAACTCGAGAACCTGCTTTCACAGGCGCAGACGATCATCAAGGGCGCGATCAACCGCCCCGAGAGCCGCGGCGCGCACGCTCGCGACGACTACCCCGACCGCGACGACAAGGATTGGATGAAGCATACCCTCTCCTGGGCCGATGCCAAGGGCGAGGTAACGCTCGACTACCGCCCCGTGCACATGTACACGCTTTCCGACGACGCCGAAGTCATCCCGCCGAAAAAGCGCGTCTACTAAATTCAGGGAACTCAGCTCATGGCCGAATTCACATTACCCGTCAACTCCATCGTCCGTACCAATGGCAAGGTGCACAAGGCGCCCGCCGGAGCGAAGAACGTCAGGCGCTTCAAGATCTACCGCTACGACCCGGACACCGGCGAGAACCCGCGTGTCGACACCTTCGAAATCGATGTCGACGACTGCGGCCCGATGGTTCTCGATGCCATCATCAAGATCAAGTCCGAGCACGATTCGTCGCTGACCTTCCGCCGCTCCTGCCGTGAAGGCATCTGCGGTTCCTGCGCGATGAACATCGACGGCATCAACGGACTTGCCTGCACGACAGCCATCGCCGATATCAAGGGCGACATCAGCATCTATCCGCTGCCACACCAGCCGATCGTCAAGGATCTCGTTTCCGATCTCACCAACTTCTACGCCCAGTACGCATCGATCGAGCCCTGGCTGAAGGCCGACACCCCGGCACCACCCGATCGCGAGCGTCTGCAGTCACCTGAAGATCGCGACAAGATCGATGGCGCCTACGAGTGCATCCTCTGCGCCTGCTGCTCCACGAGCTGCCCGAGCTACTGGTGGAACTCCGATCGCTACCTCGGCCCCGCGGCGCTGCTTGCCAGCTACCGCTGGCTCATCGACAGCCGCGACGACGCCACGGGCGAACGTCTCGACAATCTCGACGACCCCTTCAAGCTCTACCGCTGCCATACCATCATGAACTGCGTCCAGGTGTGCCCGAAGGGCCTGAACCCGGCAAAGGCCATCGCCGAAACCAAGGCGATGCTGGTCAAGCGGACGCTCTGAGCCATCGCCGAAACGTACCGAGCACGAGGAACCGACCTGAGCGCATTGAACGACAATACGAACGAGCACGAGGTATCACGGCTGCGCTGGCGTTGCCGGCGCGGCATGCGTGAGCTCGACGAGGCTTTGCTGGCCTGGCTCGATGAACGCTACCCAGATGCGAGCGAGGACGAACGCATCCGCTTTCGTGAACTCATCGACATGGAAGACCCGGAACTCTTCGGGCTCCTGACCGGCAAGATCAAGGAGGATCGATATGCCGAACTTGTGTCCCGTATCGGGAAGACCCTGCAGGGGCGCGCAGGCTGAACTGCCGCTGGAACGCTGCCTGCGCCTGCAGATCCAGGCATCGCCATGGCTGCGCTGGCGCTCGCTGCTGCTGCACGCGCTCGCCGCGTCTGCCATCCTCATCTCGCCACTGCCTCTGCCGGCACAGCTGCTGGCCATCCCGGCATTTGCGGCTCTCGCCGGCATCGAGTGGCGACGGCAGCCCAGAGGCACGCTGATACATTGCCGACAGCACGGCACCTGGCAATGGCAGAGCATCAACGGATTGCAGCTTCAGGGCATCGGCCATCACTCGCCTCGACTGCTGATTCTCGACTTCCGACAGGGCAACCAGCCCGACAACCGCGACAGACCGGCAGGAGCCGGTGTATCCCGGCTGTTGCCGCAACTCTCGCAGGCCCGATACGCCAGCAGCCGGAAACGACTGCGACTGCCTGTCGCGCGAGACGCGGTGACGGCGCTCGAATTCAGTTATCTTGTGCTTGTTGCCCGTTGCCGCAAATCCACACAGTCGCACCCATGAAACAACCCATCTTCCTCGGCGTCAATGTTGACCATGTCGCCACCGTGCGCGAGGCGCGTGGCGAGCGTTACCCCGACCCCGTGCTCGCCGCACTCGAAGCCGAACAGCACGGTGCCGACAGCATCACCATGCACCTGCGCGAGGATCGCCGCCACGTTCAGGATCACGACATCGCGCGCTACAGCGATGCCCTGCAGACAAAGCTCAATCTCGAGATGGCAGCGACCGAGGAGATGTGCCGCATTGCGCTTGCCACGAAGCCGCGCGATGTCTGCCTCGTGCCCGAGAAGCGCGAGGAACTCACCACCGAAGGGGGGCTCGATGTCATCGGGCAGCAGAACGCACTGACCGAATACCTTGCCCCGCTCGCCGCAGCAGGCATTCAGGTGTCGCTCTTCATCGATCCGGATGAGGCACAGATCGAAACCGCCGCACGAGTCGGTGCACCTGTCGTCGAACTCCATACCGGTGCCTATGCCGAAGCCACCAACGGCAAGGCCCCGGCCGAGAAGGCGCGCGACGAACTCGAACGCATTCGCCGGGCGGCCGACCTTGCCTACAGCCTCGGACTCGTCGTGAATGCCGGACACGGGCTGAACTACCACAACGTGCAGCCAATCGCCGAAATCGAGACCCTGCACGAACTCAACATCGGTCACGGCATCGTCGCGCGTGCCCTCTTTTCGGGCTTTCCGAAAGCCGTGTCGGAAATGAAGCGCCTGATGCGCGAGGCGCGTTACCGGTGATCTACGGCACGGGCGTCGATCTCACCACGATCAGCCGCATCCGCCGCGCGCACGAGCGTTTCGGCGAACGCTTCGCGCGTCGCTTTCTGCACGCCGAGGAATGGCTGCAGTACACGAGGCACAACCGCCCCGAGCGTTTTCTCGCCAAACGCTTCGCCGTGAAGGAAGCGGCGGTCAAGGCACTCGGCACGGGCGAAAGACAGGGCGTACTGCTCAGTGACTTCTACGTCATCCACGATGCGCTCGGACGGCCTGAACTGCATGCCGACGGTGAAGCCGCCTGCCTCTGCCGCCGTCACGGCATCGATGCGCTGCACGTCAGCCTGAGCGACGAAGGCGACACCGTGGCCGCCTTCGTGATACTCGAATGCCGATAGCGCCGCACGGCTACTTCTGCCAGTAGCGTATGTAGTCGATGTCGAAACTGATCGGTGCGACTTCCGTACTCGGCTGATCGACCCAGACGCCACCCACGGCAAGACTCAGGGTCAGGTACATGTCTTCGGCAGCCACATCCTCACCCACCACGCGATAGGTCGGTTTGCCATCGACGTAGAAGGTGATTTCACCCGGCGTCCAGTTGGCCGCCACGGTGTGAAAATCGTTGGCGAATCCGCCCGTCCTGACTTCCCGCTGCCCGGCCGTACGCATGTTGCCATCGGCGTCGCGGTAGTTGTAGTTGTGGAAGACACTGCCCGAGCGTGCGCCGTTGAACTCGAACACGTAAAGCTCGGGCAACCTGCCACCGGTGTCGTCGGCAAGCAGCGTGATCGACGGCCAGGCACCGCTGATGCCCTCGACCCGCACGCGCGCTTCGATGTAACCGTAGGTCGCTGCGAAACGATCGCTTGAACTCAACACACCCGAAATCCACGCCTGACCATTGGCGCGTTCGACATCGGCTGCGGTGGTCGGCTGCGCGACGATCGACAAGGTCTCGCCATCGAAGACGAAGGGGTCGTGACTGAAACCCGTGTCGTTCAGGGTATCGGCGTAATGCTGCTTCTGATCGAGCACCACATGCTTGTCGCCCCAGTCGTAAGCCGTCTTCCACTTGCCGGCATCCACCGTTGCACCCCGGAACTCGTCGCTGAAGACAAGCTCGTAGCCGGCAAGATCAATACCGGGTTGGGGATCTGTCGTGTTGCCCGGGACACCACCGACATTGCCGCCTGCGACACTGCCGGTGCTGCCGCCGGTTTCGGAATCGCTGTCGGTACCCGTGCCCGCGTCGATACCCGTACCCGAGTCGGTGTCTGTACCCGCATCTGTCACCTCGCCACTGCCGGCTTCCGTCGCCGATCCGCCATCAGGTCTGGCCGAACCGAGCCCCACTGTCTGGCCATCCAGCGCATCATAGAGTTCGCGCTTGTGCTGCGCCTCGAGGTCGCTCTCGCCACAGGCCATCACAAGGCTGCCAAGGCACAGCACCAGAGACAGACGTGTTTGAGTCATTGCATTCATGGCCATCTTCACTTCGCTCGCTTTCATCGTCATTCTCAGTAATAGAATCTCAGGCCAAATCCGATCGAATCGTTGTCCCCCACTTCGAAGCGGGACACGAAATCAAGCTGGCGATTGAGGTGGTAGGAACCGCGACCAAAGGCCGTCAGGTCGCCCTCGAAGAAGCTGCTGTATCCGACACCACCCTGCAATTCGAAGCGCGGGCTCATTACCATGCGCGACGAAAGCGCAAGAAAGGCACCACTGTCGCTGTATTCGATCGAGCCCGTGGTCAGGGCTTCGTTCGAGATTTCGAAATTGCCGTACTCGATGCCGGCGGTCAGCACCGCAGTCATTCGGCTGGCGTTGACCGGCGTGAGGTGAAAACCGGCGCCAAGCATCACTTCCTGGTAGTCACTGACGATCGCGGCGCGGCCGATAAAGTGATAACGCTCTTCGCTGCCGACACTGCCTTCGATTTCGACACCATTGCCACCGTAGTCATAACTCGTCGGCATTGCCTCGACATACGAAAACTCACGCGAACTCTGACGCACACCCTCGGGAAGCCGCAGCGCCGAAGCGATCGACACACCACCTCTTGCACGCTTGTCCGCATCGGCTGCACTCGTGTCCTCGACCGAGGGTTCGGCGTCGGCCAATTCATCGGCCATGTCGCTGCCGTCGGCATCGGCCAGTTCGTCAGCCTTGTCGCCACCATCGGCGTCGACCAACTCATCAGCCTTGTCGATGCTGTCGACATCGGCCAGTTCATCGGCCTTGCTGCTACCATCGGCGTCAACCAGCCCATCAGGCTTGTCGCCAACATCGGCGTCGGCCAGCTCATCAGGCTTGTCGCTACCATCGGCGTCTACCATCTCATCCTTCGCGGCATCGATCATTCGGCTGGTAGTCGAGCGCACCTCCCATTCGGTCTGCCGAGGCAACCGCGTACGGCTCGGTATTGCCTTCGACGCAGCGGTCTTGCCTGAACTTGAAGCGGTGTCGGATTGCCGCGATGAAATCCTTTCGGCAGCAGCCTTCCGTTTCGTTGTCGGTGTGCTCGCCTCCGAGCCCTTGTAAAGATCGGCAGGATCGATGCTGCCATCGTCCTTGAGGAACACGATGTCGTCCACGAGAATTCGACTTCCCGGCCTGCCACCGGTTGGTGGCACATCCGGATGCGCCTGCAGGTAGCGCTGGCCACCGATGACGATCTGCTTGCCGGTGAAATTCTCGTCAATGGACAGAGATCTGGATGAGTTACCGGCTTTTCCAGAGTGACTGGCTTTTCCATCGGTGTCGGAAACATGCACTGCCTTCAAGGCCGAACTCGCCACCGTGGCAAGGAGTGACTTGCCTCCAGGCGCCTTGCTGACCTCCGGACGGCGCACCGGCGTGGCGTCTGTCTGCCTGGAACGAGCGCCTCTCTTGACGTCGGCGCTTGCGTCGGCACTTGCGTCGTCCGCTGCTCTTGATGCACCCAGCGATGGCGTGATCAGCGCCCAGGAAGATGTCGTGTGGCGAGTCTCGGCCGCAGACTTGTCCACGCCGTAGAGGGCGGCAAGGTCCCGGGCCGGGCGCGCCGGCTGGCATTCACTGCCGTCGAGGGTAAGCGTACCGGCACAGGAGGCGTCCGGTTCGCTTCCCGGCACAAAGGGGCCGTTACCGCACTGCGGATCGCGGTAGGCAGGAAAGTTGAAGCGTTCGCCCTCGAGTTCGAGACCCGGACCACGGCCAATTTCCTGACAGATCTGCGCCACCGTTTTGCCGCCAACCGGTGTCGGCACGATACGCCCCGCCACGGCAGGATCGATTGATTCGGTGCAGTAACACTGACCTTCTGCCCAGTAACTGCCCGTCCAATCACCCGCAGCCGCCGTGGCCGGGGTCTGCAACAGCGCAGCAGAAGTCGCACCAACCGCCAGCAAGGCATGCTTTGTCACGGCCCGCGATACGGTGCCCTTGTGTTTCCTGAAAGACATTGTCGGTCTGATCCATTTTGGCAATCGCTTTCAGCCAATCAGGAAACATGCCATCGACCAGACGACACGATCAAAACTGCGTCACGCAATTGGGCTGGATTTCGTCAAGCGCCAGACGATCGGTCCGATAACAGACCTGAAATCCACGACAACACCTGTATGAAAGCGGTTGTTTCGAGACACGGAACACAGATCGGGAGCACTCACCATCACCATGTTCATCTCACGTTCAAGGGCGGTACCGACTGCCATCGCAGGCGAAGTCTTGCTACTCGCCACACTCGCAGGCTGTAGTGGCGGATCCGACCTACCTGCGACAGGGAAAGAAACATCGCAGGGACATTTCGACTCCAGCGCCTCGCTGGGCGCCAACACCCTTGTCAACAATACCAACCAGACCATCGCCTACGCGATGGCTATCGCCGCCACCGACACCGGCACGGTTACCGAGTCGACCGAGACCGACAACAACACGGCAGAACCGGCGATCGGCGCCGCAAGTGGTACTGACGAAAACACCGACAGTTCCGGAACTGATTCCAGCAGTTCGGGCAGCAACAGCGTGGATACGGTAACGCAAACACCCTCCTCGGGCTCGAATGAAAGCGGCGGCGGCGCGGAACAGGGCAATACCGAGCAGGGCAATACCGAGCAGGGCAATACCGAGCAGGGCAATACCGAACAGACCAACACGGCATCGACTGACAGCGTGGCCGAAGTGGCACAGACCGGATCAGAAAGCTCCGGATCACAACCGGTGGAGCCCGCCGAAAACGGTGACAGCACCGGCACACTCGATGTGGTTTCTCCACCCGAGACCGAGTCCACCGTAGCCACCAACACGGATACCGGTGCGGACAACAGCACTGATACCGGTACCACAACCGCCAGTGGCGACTACACCGAGTTCGACTCGGTGACCACGGCGGGATTCCGCGGCAAGCAGGAGGACCGCAAGACGATTCGTGTCACCTGGGAAGCCGACCCGGACGCCAAGGGGTACAACGTCTACAAGCAGGCGCAGTTCATCGACAGCGTGTTCACCAACGAGTTCGTGGACAAGGACGTATACGACGGCGACCACTATTACGAGATCCAGGCCTTCAATCACTCTGACAAGCTTTACTACATCGCTACCGGACTCACCGTCAGTGTCAACGACACAGGCATTGCCAACCCGAACCTGACGCCGATGGATGACAACTTCCTCGACGACTACACGCTGGTCTTCGCGGATGAGTTCCAGAACACGACACTCGACACCACCAGGTGGAACACGGCTTACATCTGGGGTGACGACACTGTCATCAACAGCGAAGAGCAACACTACGTCGACATCAACAACGAGCCCGATTTCGGCTACAACCCCTTCAGCTTCGATGGCGAGCATCTGACCATCAACTCGATTCGCACCCCCGATCACCTGCTGGACAAGGCCAACGGCCAGCAATACCTCTCGGGCGTGATCACGAGCTACGACGCCTTCAAGTTCACCTACGGCTATGTGGAAACTCGTGCGAGGATGACGCACGGTCGCGGATACTGGCCCGCCTTCTGGCTGCTGAATGCCTACTATGTCGAAGACAAGCCCGAGATCGACATCATGGAGTTCATCGGTCACAACCAGGACGTTGTCTATCACACCTACCACTACTACGATGCCAATGGCGAACTTCGCTCGACCAAGTCCGAACCCACACCGGGCATCGACTACACCGCCGATTTCCACACCTTCGCGGTTGACTGGAGCCCGGGGCAGCTGATCTTCTTCGTCGATGGCAACGAGGTACACCGCGTCAACGACCCGAAGGTGTCTCGGCAGGACATGTATGTCATCGCCAATACGGCCATCGGCGGCTGGTGGCCGGGTTCGCCCGACGAAACCACACCTTTCCCGGGTAAATACGACATCGACTACATTCGCGTATACCAGCGCAACACGCCCTATGACGACAAGCCCTTCCTGTTCGACCAGCCAAGCAACATACCGCTTGCCGACGAGGGCAACCGCTCACCGAACCATCGTCCGACTCGTGAGCAGTGGCCGGAAGGTTACCCCGAAGGGCTCTGATCAGACTGCGTACACCACGACCACTCCCCGTGGCGCCGGCAGATCGCCGGCTGCCACGGAGAACGGTGGCGAATGCATGCGAAAGCTCCTGAGCATGAGTTCGAAGGCATGATCGAGCCGGTGCTCCTCGCCGCGCTCGGCAATGGCGTAGAAAGAGATGGTATAACCAAGTCCATCGAGCCTTGCCTGGCGAACGTGCAGATCGATCGCGGCGGGGTTGTCGACACCGGCATCGACCACGAGAGATTCCATCCATGCCTCATGTCCATCGATCCACACGGTTTCACGGGATCTGCCATCGGTCTTGAACATGCCCGAAGCCTTGCCTGGCAGGAGTTCGATCAGTATGTAGTCGGAAAAGGGATCATCGGGACCAGTCCGCGGTGTTTCGAAACCAACGGCAAAGCCGGGTTCGGGAACGATCGCTGAGTCATCGGTTTCTTCGACAGCCAGAATACGCTGCCAATCGGCCGGAACCAGTACCGAAAACCCATAGCGTTCGCTGGTGTACTCGCGAAACTCGATCGACGAATCCGAGTCCTGCGCCTCGGTAACGTCACCATCGAAAGGAAAACCGGGCAGGTTCACACGCGCAACGATACGTGTCAGCGCGCTACCAACAGCGAGCGCACCGACGATCAACAGCAGTGTGCGATGTTGCAGACCAATCAATCCCATTGGCCCACTTTGCCTTCACGACATCACTCTGTCCGAGACACCCTGCTCGTTTCAGTTCTCTCTCAGATGCCGTTTACCATCCTTCATGGAGTCGGTGGCGGGTCAGGTACCTGTATCCGGAACGGGTGGAGTGCCGCTCGTGGTCGTGCCCGTATCCGTGCCGCTCGTGGTCGTACCCGTACCCGTATCCGTGCCGCTCGTGGTCGTACCCGTACCCGTATCCGTGCCGCTCGTCGTCGTACCCGTATCCGTGCCACTCGTCGTTGAGCCCGTATCCGTGTCGCTCGTCGTCGTGCCCGTGTCCGTGCCACTCGTCGTCGTGCCCGTGTCCGTGCCACTCGTCGTCGTGCCCGTATCCGTGCCACTCGTCGTTGAGCCAGTGTCCGTGCCGCTCGTCGTCGTGCCCGTGTCCGTGCCGCTCGTCGTTGAGCCCGTATCCGTGTCGCTCGTCGTTGAGCCCGTATCCGTGCCGCTCGTGGTCGAGCCCGTATCCGTGCCACTCGTGGTCGAGCCCGTATCCGTGCCGCTCGTGGTCGAGCCCGTATCCGTGCCACTCGTCGTTGAGCCCGTATCCGTGCCACTCGTCGTTGAGCCCGTATCCGTGCCACTCGTCGTTGAACCCGTATCCGTGCCGCTCGTCGTTGAACCCGTATCCGTGCCGCTCGTCGTTGAGCCCGTATCCGTGCCACTCGTCGTCGAGCCTGTATCCGTGCCGCTCGTGGTCGTACCCGTGGTGCCACTCGTCGTTGTATTGTTGATGCAGGCTGCATTGTTCTCTTGCGGTATGCAGGGATCGTCTTCTCTCGCATCCAACTCGGCATTGACGCCATCTCCATCAGCATCGACGCGCGTCGATTCGTTGTAGTCCGGTCGGCCATCGCCGTCGGCATCGGCCGAAACCGTTTCCTGGGCGTCGGTCTTGCCATCGCCGTCGGTATCGATATCGCAATCGGGATGAAACTGCGACTGTTCGCAGGGCGGCACAGGTGGGTCGCCGGAATCGTTCGGGTTGGTTCCGTCAACGATTTCCTCGACGTTGGTCAACTGGTCACCATCGGCGTTGTAGTCGTCGAAGTAGTTACCGGCATTCACGGAATAACCACCACCGCCGGAACCCACCTGGGTCGTGACTTCAGCCGTCGCCAGCTTCAACTGGCGGTTGGTGTTGGCATAGACGACGACTTCGATGAAGGGCTCGCTGTCCGCTGCAACTTCGGTGATGGCCTGCCAGCTGTTGCCGTCGCGTGTTTCCTCGAGTTCCTGGCCGTTGACCCGCAGTACGACGTCCAGCGCATCCAGCACGTTGGGCGGCGCCGAACCGAGTTCACTCGGCAGTTGTGCGACGAGGTTGAAGTTGACCAGAGCAGGCGGTTGGCCCGGGCTGCTCGGATCAAAGGGGTCGGTACCTTCCTCGAGTTCATGCAGGTTGGAGTACGCGTCAAGATCTTGATCCAGATTGGTATTGAAGTAATCGAAATGCACATCCTTTGACGTATCATCAGGCGCCACGTAGACGTCCTTGGACGCTTTGGCAAGCTCCAGTCGCCCCTGCGCCAGATCGATTGTCCAGTTCAGTGAAATGACGGTGGTTGCGTTGCGCGGCAAGCGCGCTTCAAGGACATACTGCCCATTCTCGTTCTTCTCCACCTCATAGGCAGTGTCACCCACCGTGACGGTCAGATTCAATTCTTCGCGGTTCAGGTTACGAGCCTGTTGAAGGCGCTCAGGTACAGCGAAGCTCAGATTGCCTTCGCCATCCGGCCCCAGCGCAACGGCAGCATCGCCGTCACTGCCCTCGTTGCAGGCCGTGAGCACGAAAGTGGCCAGTATGGTTGCCGCCAGTGTACGACGGGACTTGCCGAAAACGGAACTCGAATGCATGGGGTATTGTCTCTGGGCTATCCGTATCAGAGCGGATCGATCACGATGTTGACGGGAACGTCGGTGGGGTCGTCGGCTGCCGGTCCGCCGCTCGAGCCGCCCGAATCACTCGCGGCGGCCACCAAAGCACCGAGCACGAGGACGCCGAGGGCACCATAGAGGATCTTTCTGCCACGATTGCCACGCGTGCTTTCCTTGGGTTCCTGGGCCACCTGATTGCCGTCGGCGTTGAGTACGCGCACCAGGGGGTCGAAGGAGAATCCTTCCTGGGTTCGATTGCCGGATACGTCAACGGCCTCGATGTAGTACTGCAGGCTGTCGGCGGTGGCTTCGTTGCCCGGAACGGAAGCGGAGTGAATCGATGTCGAGCCGATAGGTGTCATGTCGATCGACTGATAGTCCTTGCCTGCACCTGAGCGGTAGTAGAGCGTGACCGACGCGAGTTCATCGTTGTCACTGACCGTGGCCGAAATGACCTGAGTCTCGCCGATCACGCCCTCCTCGACTTCGGGCAACTGAATCGAAGGCGCTTCGCTGTCGGCACCCTGGGCCAGAGCCACAGCCGAGCCCACGGGTGAAAAGGTCAGGACCAGGTAGGCCAGCGCCACCACGGCACATTCCAGACGCTTCAGCAGTCCTTTCTTCATCTCGTTTTTTTCCTCAGTTTGACGTGATTGGCTCCGGGAGAGTGTCCGCGCTACCGCTACCAGGTGATCCGCGCCCAGCCGGTGTCACCGCGCCGACTGTTCAACGTAATGCGTTGCAGACTCTCGGGGGCCGAAATCGGGTTGCCGTTGCGGTCGGTGACGCTCTGAATACGCAAGACACCGGATATGCGCCCTTCGCTGTTCACCATCGAGACATTGCCGACCCGTGCCTTGATGGCCGAACTGTTACTGAACAACTGCAGAAGCTGCTGAACGCGCCTCGGGCCGGTATCGACAATCTGCACCACGGCTTCGATATCGCGTGCCTCGATGGCGTCCTTCAGTATGGTGAAGCGCCGGAAGACTTCTTCGACATCGGCATCGTCGATGGGGTCAGAAGATTCGGTCGATTCACCTGCCTCAGGCGGTTTTTCATCGTTGTTCTGTTCGTTGTTCTGTTCGTTGTTCTGTTCGTCGGCGACACGTTCTGCCGCGGCACGTTCGGCAGCCCGCGCAGCCCGCTCGGCGACGGCACGTTCGACAGCGGCCTGCTCGGCGATGAAACGTTCGAGTTCCGCCTGTTCGGCAGCGAGGCGTTCGTCCTCGGTCTGCCCGGTAGCAACTCGCTCGGCCTCGGTTCGCTCTGCCGCCTGGCGCTCGGCTTCGGCCTGCTCGGCGGCAAGCCGCTCGGCCTCGGCTCGCTCTGCCGCCTGGCGCTCGGCTTCGGCCTGCTCGGCGGCAAGCCGTTCGGCCTCGGCTCGTTCTGCCGCTCGGCGCTCGGCTTCGGCCTGCTCGGCGGCAAGCCGCTCGGCCTCGGCTCGCTCTGCCGCCTGGCGTTCGGCTTCGGCACGCTCGGCGGCAAGCCGCTCGGCTTCAGCTCGTTCTGCCGCCTGGCGTTCGGCTTCGGCACGCTCGGCAGCAAGCCGCTCGGCTTCGGCACGCTCTGCCGCCCGGCGCTCCTCTTCAGCCTGCTGTTCCGCTGCCTTACGTTCGTTTTGCGCTGCCAACGCGGTCGTGTCTCCCGACCGCAGGGCTTCGATTCTCGCCTGCAGATCCTTGAATTCGGGGGCACCGTAGCCGTATACGCTTCTGTCCATGTCCTTGAGTGCAGCCTCGGCCTCGTCAAACTGCCCATTGGCCACGAGCGTTTCGAGCGAACTCAGTTCCGTCTGGAAACGCTCGTAGAGGCTCGGACTGCTGGTGCCGCCAGCAGCCGTGCCATCCGCACTGGATGCACCTTCATCGAGCACGGGCGTCGCGTTCGACGCCGACGATGTGTCACGGTCGGTTCCCGCGGCGTCTGCCGATACGGCAGGAGCGCCACCGGGGCCGTACTGCTGCCACAGCGTCCAGCCAATCCCCAGCAGTGCTGCACCCACCACAGCCGACGCAAGATAACGAAGCAACATCGACGATCCACTCGGTGGATCATCAGATACGGTTGCCGATGGGTTGGTGACGTCAGCGGATCGCCACGGGACGTGATCTTCGTCGATGTCGGCAAACAGACTGTCGACGTCGTTTTCATAACTCACGGAGCCGGGTTGTCGACTCCTGTGAGAGGATGAGCGTGGGTCGGACGCTCGCCGCCTCGGTGGCAGTGGCTCGGAAGGCGGCATCTCGGACTCGGATGCCGTCGATGGCACGGAGGACTGCTGCGACAGCGTTCTTGCAGCGGCAGCCTGCTCGAGATTGATTGACCGCTTCTGGAAATCGAAGTCGTCCCAGTCGTCGATCCTGTCGTCTGCGGTATCATCGGCATCATCGGACCGGGCGTCACTGACGAGAGGACTGGATGGAGGGCGGATACCCGGTTCGGTGCCGGGCGTCGGGCTTGTTTTCGAGGAGATGGCGTTCCTGCCCGGAAAATCCGTTTCACGACGAGCGGGATTGTCTGCCAGATTGCTCGCTTCGCGCCCTTTCAAGCTTGTCACCGGTGCCGTCCGCTGCGTTTCAGGACGCGATGCTGCACCTTCTTCGTTGTCCATGCCGCCGCGGTAGCGACGACGGCGTACACGCTGACTGTCGCGCCTCACCGCCGGGCTGACGCGAATCGGGATGGTCGGGTCGAAAACCTCGTCATCGAAGGACTCGCCCGGCGACGGTGCGCGCAGCGGCCCGGACTGCGATACAGGAACCGGCGGACGCTTGATCGGCAGGTTGTCATGATGGACGCCCTCGGGTAACTGCTTCTCGAAGGACGGCGCACGACGCGTGGTCACTGACGATGCCACGGCACCACCGCGTTCGGCCTTCTGGCCGGCGGCATCAAGCGCATCGTAACGCGAGTCAGGATGATCTTGCTGCGATCGCAGGTTTGGTGCTTCGCTCTTACTCATCTTGTTGGTGGCACGAGGCATCGCGCCAACGTAGGCATGTCACCGCATCATAGCCGATTGCATCAACCAAACCAGGTAACAGAGCGGAAAATCCACACCTTTTCACGGCCAATTCGGGTGAATCTGCCCATTCGGAAACACTACATGACTCGATTGCCCGTCAATCAAGCGTACCAGCTCCGCAAGTCAGATGCATCACGCTCATTGCCTGACAATCAGAATTCCTGGCGAGTTCGTGCAATTTCGATGTAGATGCGACGCAATTCTTGCACGATCGGCCCCGGTTTCCCATCACCGAGTTCGCAGCCATCGATCGAGACCACCGGCGTCACAAAGGATGAGGCACTGGTAAGGAAGGCTTCCTGCGCCTGTTTTGCCTCTTCGATGGTGAAGGGCTCTTCAACCACCTCGTAACCGCTCTCGGCAGCGAATTTCATTACCGCGGCACGTGTGATGCCGGCGAGAATTTCGTGCCCGAGTTGCCGTGTCTGCATGCGCCTGTCACCGGTCACGATCCAGGCGTTGTTGGACGTGCCTTCGGTCACGTAGCCCTCTTCCACCATCCAGGCATCATCGACGCCGGCATCGACTGCCTGTTGCTTGGCCAGGCTCGGCGCAAGCAGGGCCACGGTCTTGATGTCGCGGCGTTGCCAGCGAATGTCCGGCACCGAAATCACCTTGCAGCCACGCTCGGCCAGCGAAGAATCGACGAGGGACTTCTGCTGGGTGAACATGACGACACTCGAACGCATGTCGGGCGCGAAGACAAAGTCACGTTCGGCAACACCACGCGATACCTGCAGATAGAGAAGCCCCTCCTCGAGCGCGTTGAGTTCCACGAGTTTCTTCTGGGCCGCAACGATTTCCGCGTCACTGGCGGGTGGCACCATGGACAGTTCGTCGAGCGAACGGTGCAGGCGAGCGAGATGCGCGGGGTTGTCGATGAGCTTGCCATCGAGCACCGACGACACCTCGTAGACGGCATCGGCGAACAGAAAACCTCGATCGAGCACCGAGATGCGCGCGTCAGCCTCGGGCACGAACTCACCGTTGACGTAAAAAATGCGGCTCATCAGGCATCCTCATGTCGATTGCTGTGACTGATTCGGCAATGATACTGCAGCGCGCAGGCAGACACTCGTGCAAGGGCAGGCGTCACAGTGCACCGTCAGGTTTCACGGTGCACCATCCGGCAGCAGCAAGGCCGAGAGTTCTGCGATCGACGCCACTTCGTGGTGGGCCGGTGCCTGCGCCTCGGGCCACGGCGATTTCTGTTGATTGAACCAGACCGCCTCGGCACCGAAGCGCAATGCGCCCTGCACATCGGTCAGGGGATTGTCGCCGATGTGCAGCAGCGACGACGGCGCGATGCCGAAATGCGCGCAGCAACGCGAGAACATGGCGGCATCGGGTTTCGGCGGCAAGCCGGGTTCAGGCTTCAGTACGATGTCGAAATGCTCCTCGATGCCGATCTGCTCGAGGTTGGCATTGCCATTGGTAATGGCAGCAAGACCGTAACGGCCCTGCAGCGCTCCGAGGAGATCGATGACACCGGCATACAACTCGACATCGCTCCGGTGATGAAGAAACCAGTCCATGGCGGCGTCGACAAGGTGCTCGCCCGCGTAGTCGTGCTCGCCGAGCAGCGCCGCGATGCCGGCACGCCGGATTTCGGTCATGTAGCCGGCGAGATGCGGATTGGCACTGCGAAACCGCCGCCGGTATTCTCCGAGCGAGACTTCATCGTGGGCGTCGGCGATGCGCGGGGTATGTTCACGATGCCATTGATAGAGTGCTCGTTCGGCACGCTCGATCACCGGTGCGCAGTCCCAGAAGGTATCGTCGAGATCGAAGGAAACGACTTTCCAGGGCGTACCTGTTGTCATGATTGTTCAACCACGGCAGTGTTCGGAATCCGGCGTCACGATACACCCGTCAGCTTCATCTCCAGTTCGTCCCAGCGTGCGTAGCGCTCGGCGAGTGTCTGGCGAAGCGCGTCGGCGGCTTCGATGACGGGACGCGCTGCATCGGGAGAAGCGTAGAGTTCGGGGTTGCCGAGTTCGGCATCGAGCGCCGCCAGTTCGGTTTCGAGCGCGTCGATTTCATCGGGAAGCTTGCCGAGTTCGATTTCCTCGCCGTAGGTGAGTGCCGACGTCGCCGGTTTCGCCGGCCTTGCAGATGATCCAGGCTTCCCGTTCGTGCCGTCCGACCCGAGTGTTGCCGCGGCTGTCGAGGTCAACGCTGCCTTGCCACCCTGCGCCGCTCCTGCCTTGCCGCCCTGCGCCGCTCCCGTCTTGCCGCCAGCGGACTGCACCCGTCCGGCGCTTTCCGCCGGCCGCTCCAGCAGTTCTCGCGCCGCGGCGGGAATGTCGTCGTAGCCTCCCACGTGCTCGCTGATGCGTCCGTCTCCTTCGAACACCAGCGTGCTGGTCACGGTATTGTTGACGAAGGCGCGATCATGACTGATGATGATGACAGTGCCGGGGTATTCGCCGATCAGCGATTCGAGAAGTTCGAGGGTTTCGATGTCGAGGTCGTTGGTGGGTTCGTCGAGCACGAGGAAGTTCGAGGGCTTGACGAAGAGTCTGGCGAGCATCAGGCGGTTGGTCTCGCCGCCCGAGAGCGCGCTGATCGGTGCGCGGGCACGCGCCGGCGAGAACAGGAAGTCCTGCATGTAGCCGATGATGTGCTTGCGTTCGCGCCCGATCACCACTTCGTCGCGGCCTTCGCTGACGTTGTCCATGGCCGAGCGGCTGGTATCGAGCGCGCTTCTGAGCTGGTCGAAGTAGGCGATGTCGAGGCGCGTGCCCTGCTCGATGCGGCCGCTGTCCGGTTCGATCTCGCCGAGCAGCAGTCGCAGCAGGGTGGACTTGCCGATGCCGTTCGGACCGATGATGCCGATACGGTCACCGCGCAGGATCGTCAGGCTGAAATCCCTGACGATAACCTTGCCGTCGATGGCGTAGTTCACGTCCGTCGCCTCGATCACGCGCTTGCCCGACTTTTCGGCGGCGTTCACGGTGATGCTGGCCTTCCCCACCCGCTCGATGCGCTGGCGCCGCGCTTCGCGAAGCGCCTTCAAGGCCCGCACGCGACCCTCATTGCGGGTACGGCGCGCCTTGATGCCCTGCCGAATCCAGCGCTCTTCCTCGGCGAGCTTCCGGTCGAAGAGTGCCTGGTGCCGTTCCTCCTCGTCGAGCTGCGCCTGGCGGCGGCGCTTGTAATCGGCGTAGTTGCCGGGCCAGTCACTGAGGCTGCCGCGATCGAGTTCGAGGATGCGCGTGGCCAGACGCTCGAGAAAGGCACGGTCGTGAGTGATGAACACGAGCGCACAGGGAAGGCCCGCGAGATGCCGCTCGAGCCAGTCGATGGCGGCGATGTCGAGGTGGTTGGTGGGTTCGTCGAGCAGCAGCACATCGGGCTCGGCGAGGAGCGCCCGGGCGAGCAGTACCCGCCGCTTCAGGCCGCCCGAAAGGCTGCCGAAATCGGCCTCGGCATCGAGCGACATGCGCGAGAGTGTTTCGGCCACGCGCTGCGCGAGCTGCCAGCCATCGACCGCATCGATGCGGCTCTGCAGCGCCCCGAGGCGCCGCTCGTCGCCTTCGCCCGTGGCGAGCTCACGCGCCGCCTGCTGGAAATCGGCGAGAAGCTGTCCGGTCTCGCTGAGCCCTCGCGCCACCACATCCTCGACGGCACCGTCGATGTCTTCGGGTACGTCCTGACGGAGCATCGCCACCCTGACACCCTGGCGGCGCACGAGCTGACCGCTGTCGGGCGCCAGCTCTCCGGCGAGGATCTTCAGCAGCGTGGACTTGCCCTCGCCGTTACGGCCGACGAGCGCGATGCGTTCCTTCGCCTCGATGGCGAAGCTCACGTCGGAGAGCAGCGGCGTTGCCCCGAAGGCGATGCCGATGGCGTCGGCACGTAGCAGAGACATGGTGCGGGTCGTCGAGCGCTTGGCGAGTCGGTGAATGGGAACGATGTGGTTGCCGGCAGCGGCAGCGGCAGCGGCAGCGGCAGCGGCAGCGGCAGCGGCAGCGTAGCATGCGCTGGCCCGGGGCGTGCCGTCAAGCTGCGCCGGCGTCGTGACAGGACCGGCGCAGGAATCCGATCAATTCATCGACATGCGGTGGCAGGGTCCTGCGAAGGTCATGATCGCCGTCGATCGCCAGAAGCCTTGAACAGGGCGCCGCCGCAACGATTCGGCGGGCATCATCGAAAGGCACCGTGTCGTCCTGACGACCGTGCACCACGAGCAGAGGGCACTTGAGCCTCGCCGCCGTGCTGACCGGTGCAATGTCATCGAAGCGCTCGCCGATGACGCGCTCCACATGCCGCAACACGAGGTTCGCCACGCATTCCAGCGGCAGTCGCTGTGAGCGTATCCAGCGCTGCATCACCTCGCGCGGGTGAGCGAAGGCCGACAGACTGATGACCGCGCAGACATCGTGATGACGCGAGGCGTGCAGCAAGGTTGCAGCCGCACCCACCGAGTGACCGATCAGCGACAGACGCTCGCCGTCGATGCCGGGCCGGGTCCGAAGCCAGGCGAGCCCCGTGGCAATGTCTTCGGCAAAGCGCGGCATCGAGGAAAACGCCTCACCGTCGCTCCGCCCATGGCTGCGAGCATCGATGAAAAGTGCCGCCTGCCCCGCCGCGCGAAGTGGTGCGGCCATCGCCAGCATCATCGCGGCATTCGAACCCCAGCCGTGCATGATGAGGGTGGCGGGCCGCGGTGAGGCTGGATTCGTCTGCCCTGCGTCCGCCGCGATGAACCAGGCAAAGACTCGTTTTCGGTTGACCGATTCCAGCCACAGCTCTTCGACGGCACTCTCGGGCACCCCATGCTCGGGCGGAGAGTGTTCGTGCGCGACGCGGCTCGGCGCGAGACTCCACAGCAACAGGAGATGAATACCCAGCGGCACCAGCACCATCAGGCACAGTGCCACCACAATGAAGGTTGCAAGGTTGCTCATGCCGGGCGCTTCAGGGGCAGTGGGTGACGCCGGTCTTCTCAGCGACGCGCGGCAAACCAGCGCTGCATCAACGCCACGGCTTCCTCCGCCAGCACGCCTTCGGTAATGGCGATCGGGTGGCTCTGCCTCTGCGCCATGAGACTTTCGAAGGCACTGACCACGGCGCCCGTCTTCGGTTCCCGAGCGCCGAACACGAGACGGCTGATGCGTGCCTGCAACAGTGCGCCGCAGCACATGAGGCAGGGTTCGACGGTCACGTACAGGGTGGCGCCGTCGAGGCGGAAGTCGCCTGCGGCACGGGCCGCGTCACGCAGCGCCATCACTTCGGCGTGCGCACTCGGATCGTGATCGGTGACGGAGCGGTTGTGGCCACGACCGATGCAGGTGCCGTCCTTCACGACGACCGCGCCCACCGGCACTTCGTCATGGCGAGCGGCAGCGACCGCGAGGGCAAGCGCTTCGCGCATCCAGACTTCATCGTAGGCCAGTTGGCGGGGAATGGCGTTGGGAGGGTTCATCGAGTGCAGCGGAAAAAGGCGTTCCGAACCTGAATATTTCATGAGCGTGCCAGATCGGTTCCTGGCACGCCCGTTTCGCTGATTGCGGCGGTTTCGCCGCTCGTTTTCGCCGGATTCCAGCATCGCG
>PDWI01000286.1_pt1 | contig 80959 bp, 81 predicted proteins | sample 1430891 | NCBI WGS metagenome assembly PDWI01 (sample SAMN01162508, study PRJNA174530) | Oral metagenome, whole genome shotgun sequencing project. | biome: Marine environment; feature: Marine mammal; material: Swab sample of the gingival sulcus; isolation source: swab sample of gingival sulcus... | reverse complement strand
CTTATTAAACATTTTTTAGTTATGCTTAATATGCCTTTTCAATATTTTTATCTGTTTTTTATAAAAGTGGTGCATTTACTTTTACAATTGACCTAAATAAATTTTTTCTTAACAAAATTGAAAACCTGCCGACAATAAAAGTACAAGATGATAAAAGAAAAGGAGATAATAAGGTGGCTGTTGTGAATCCATATAATTATGCTAAACCAAATAAAATGGTAGCTGGAACAATTGAGGTCAAGAGACCTAAAATGACAAAAAACAGTGCAAAGGCAAAACAAGAAGCATATCTATCACAGAAGATAATGAACGCAAAGCCCGAAGAGTTAACTCTAATGTTATATGAAGGCTTGGTGAGATTTATCAAACTTGCTGAGTACTATGTTGAAAAGAAGGATATTGAAAAGACAAATGAGAACTCAAAGAGAGCTCAAGATATTGTTGATGAGCTAAAAGCTACGCTTAATAGAGATGTTGAAATTTCAGCTCAGCTTGAAAGTCTATATGACTTTATAGAAAGTGAGCTTTTAGAAGGGAATATTAAAAAAGAGCTAGTTCATTTTAAGAATGCTAGGGAACTATCGGAAGAGCTTTGTAATACATGGAAGCAGATAGTTGCTAGATAATAGAAAGCGAGGCGTAGTATGAATTTATCAGACGCTATTAATATGCAGACCAATAGCTTAAAGCAAGCTATTAGCATGACAATGATATCAAAGGCAGTTCATCAAGATGCACAGTCTATTGGTGCTGTTCTTGAGATGGCAGATGTGAGTGAGATGACAGGAAAAGGTCAGAACATAGATGTTTCTCTCTGATAAAAAATCTGTTAAGTTAGTTATAGCAACTAACTTAACAGATTTTTTATTATGGCGTATTAATTACTATCTTCTCTTTCGGCTTTCTTATTTTTGTAGATTATCACAATACCTAGTGCAAGTGTCATCAAGCCATAGCTTGCATTTACTATTCTGTCTTGGAGCATCCCGTTCTCATAGAATATTTTAGAGCCGTTGTCTGATAAGTCCCAGTAAGCTACTATAGCATATAAAACAGATAAAAATATGTAAAACTTGCCAGCTATTTCAGAAGTAAATGTAGATTTATGTGGTGTAAAGGCATGTTTTAATGCAATATTTACGCTAAAGTAGAAAACGCTTATTGCAATTAATTCACTGTACTGCACATATTCACTGCCCCATATATGACCTGTTAGTCTCTTATAAATAGCATTTAGCAGTATTAGTGAAAGAAGTAATACCCAGCTTTTATACCCGTATTTGTAAATTACAAGTCTTTGATATTCATCATGTCTATCAGGAAACATCTTAGACCAATTGCTTTTTTCTTTCATTTTATTCCTCCCAAAAAATATCATTTAGTGTTACATTTAATGCCTTGCATATTTTAATGCACAAATTGATGCTTGGATTGTAATCGCCTTTTTCGATGGCGATGATAGTTTGTCTTGAGACATCCACTATTTTTGCCAAGTCGCTTTGAGTCATGTCGAGTTTAGCTCTAGCTACCTTTATATTTATATTCTTTGCCACGCTTCCTCCTTCCGTTTTATTACAAGTGAATTGTAACATATACAATTCTTTATGTCAACTATATTTTACAATTTGTTTTATATAGCTTACAAAAATTGATATTGACTTGTGGATAAAATTTGATTATAATAATTAAAAATAATTGTTAAATGAGAAAAAATATTAATGAGAGATGAAGGAGGTAACAATGTCGAAGAGTTTAAAAATTAAAGATTTTGTGACTATAGGTATCTTTACAGTGATTTATTTTGTATTGATGTTTACTATAGGAATGATGGGCGTCATTCCGATTTTGATGCTAGTGTATCCAGGGGTATTTACTTTAGTAGCAGGTACATTGATTATGCTATTTATGGCAAAGGTGCCAAAGCCTTGGGCATTATTTATATTAGGTATGCTTACTCCTGTAATTATGACGGTAATGGGGCACCACTACGTTATCTTACTGTATTCCTTAGTATGTATCTCAATTGCAGAATTCTTATTTAGAAGGGGGAACTTCAAGTCGTTCAAGTATAATGCACTTTCTTATTCCTTCTTCTCCATGGCTCTTATGGCTGGCTTTTTAGAATTTATGGTTGCAAAGGATTCGTATAAAGACATCCATATCAAAGCAGGAATGTCGCCTGAGTATTTCGATAAATTGGAGACGATTTTGTCGAATCAGACTATTTTGTTAGTTGGTGTTTCTGTTTTTGTAGCAGGTCTTATTGGTGCATATATAGGCAAGCTTATGCTGAAAAAGCACTTTGAAAGAGCTGGTATTGTATAGATAAAATAACCCCCATCTTTACTTAGAATATAAAGATGGGGGTTATTTTACAGCACATCCTTTGGACTTATTTTCTTGTACTCTCCAGTTTTTAAATCGCCTAGGATTAGTTTTCCAATTCTTATTCTCTTTAGTGTTTTTACTCTATTTCCCTGACTAATACACATCTTTCTTATCTGTCTATTTAGTCCTTGTATCAGTGTTATCTTAAACTTTCTATTACTGAGTTTTACTACTTTGCATGGCGCTGTCATCTTGCCATCAATTTCTACACCACGTTCCATGTTTTTGACAAAGTCCTCTGTTATGTCTTTGTAAACAGTGACAAGGTACTCTTTTTCGTGTAGGTTGGAAGCCATTGTCAGTGTTTGCGAGAAATCACCATCATTGGTCAGTAAGATGAGTCCTTCTGAATTGGCATCTAGTCTGCCTACCGTATAAATTCTCTTTGGATAGTTGATGTAGTCAATGATGTTGTTTTTTAGTTTGGTGTTTGATGTGCAGACAATATCTAGGGGTTTATTGAAGGCAATGTAGACTTTTTCGTCCTCAAGGGATATAATTTTTCCATTTACTTTGACAATGTCGCCTTCAGTGACTATCTGTCCTTTACTAGGTGTTTGCCCGTTTAGTAAAACTTTTCCACTGTCTATTAGTTCATCTGCCTTTCTTCTAGAGCAGATGCCTGATTTTGCTATGTATTTATTTAATCTCATCTTATGTTCCTATCGTTGTATAATTAGCTGTCAAATAGAATGGACTGTTACAATCAGAAAATTCTTATGATAACAGTCCATTTAACCTTATTCTTCTAAATCCAAATCCATGTCGTCTAAATCACATCCACCACAACAGCAACAGTCGCCATCTATGTAGCGAGAAGCTAGGGCAATGGCAAGTGTGAAACCTAGTATGGTCATTGTAATTAGTAAAAATTTCTTCATTTTATACACCTCCTAACCAACTTAATTATACCATATTTATATCAAAGATAACCATATTTATTTATCACTGTGATAAATTATCAGTAGTTTTTTTTGATATTATTACCAACATGTGATAAAATATCAACGTTATAGGTGTGTTTAAGAAAGGTAACTATGAAAGTATTTATAATAGATGATTCGTCATCAGATCAGCGTATTGACAGGTACCTAGAAAAGCTCTATGTTTCAACGTCAAAAAACACAATACAAAAGTGGATTCGAAAGAAGAAAATCAAGGTTAATTCTTCTAAGGTTGAGCCAAAGTATCGACTTCAGTGTGGTGATGAGGTAACGATTTTTTTGCCAGATGTTTTGTTAGAGGAAAGTAGAAAGAAAAAACGCGAGAAATTGTTACAGGATGTTGACCTTGATATATTTTATGAAGATGATGAAATACTCATCATCAATAAACCAAGTGGACTTCTTGTTCATCCTGCCAATAAGGAGTACAAAAAGGCATTGTCAACCATGGTGGAGAGTTATTTGTACGACAGTATTACACCTACCTTTTCGCCTGCAAGTATTCAAAGGCTGGATTACAATACATCAGGGCTTATACTGTTCTGCAAGACCTACTCGGCTTTAAAAAAGTACAATGAGCTCATGAGAACTAGGGCGATTAACAAGTACTACCTAGCCCTTGTCGAAGGGGAAATTGATAGGGAGATAGTGGTCAATGCTTACCTTTTAAAGGATGAAAAGAAGAATACAGTGAAGCTCTATAATTATAAAAAAGAGGGCTGTAAAGAAGTGAAGAGTGTTGTTAGACCTATTGAGACAAATGGCAGGTATAGCAAAGTTGAAGTAGAGATTATGACAGGGCGGACACATCAGATTAGAGCAAGCCTAAGCCATATTGGACATCCCATAGTTGGGGACGTGAAGTATGGCGGCAAAGTGGTGAGTGGTCAAAAATATCAAAACCTTGTTTCCTATAAACTTGTTGTTGAAGACAGAGTTTATGAACTGTGTTATCACAACAAGATTTGGAATAAATTATTGAAAAAGTAGTGGAGGAACTATGTCAGAAAAGGCAAAAAAAGAGCTGAAAGAGTGGATAAAGGCAATATTAAATGCTGTTGTTATAGGGATATTAATCATTTTATTTGCCAGACCCTCGTTAATTATAGGAAGTTCTATGCTTCCAACATTTGAGGAAAAGGACTTGGTCTTAGTGCAAAAAATAAGTTTGTATTTATCAGAACCTGAAAGAAATGACATTGTTGTGGCAAAGACGAACTTAGCTTTAAATCGCTTTATGAAGAAAAATATCATAAAGCGGGTTATAGGTCTGCCTGGTGATGAGGTTCTCATTGAGGGTGGCATAGTTTATATTAATGGTAAACCAATTGCTGATGACTATACCTATCAGGGTTATACTAGTGGATATTTTAATGATAAAGTCCCTGAAGGACATTACTTTGTGCTAGGGGATAACAGGCAAAACTCAAGGGATTCAAGAGATTCAAGTGTTGGGTTTATATCAAAGAAGAGTTTAGTTGGAATTGTCTACTTTAGGATTTGGCCATTTAGTAAATTTGGAACGATAGGAGATTAGAGATGAAGACTGAAAAAGTTAGTTTGATTTTACCAGATGATAGTAAGGTATCTGTTGATAAGGGAATAAGCCTTTTAGAGATAGAAAACATGTTTTTTAGTGAGCACCCATATAAGATTATGGCGTTTTCAGTAAACTATGCAATAGAAGATTTAAACTATCGACTTACAGAAGCTGTCAATAGAATAAAGCCCATTGATTTGGAGACAAATGACGGAGTGAGAATATATCAGAGAAGTCTTGTCTTTGTTCTCACTAGAGCTGTAAGAGATTTGTTTAAAAATGCGATTACCAAGGTAGAGCACTCTCTCAGTGATGGTCTCTTCTGTGAAGTTGAAAAAGATACGCCACTTACCAAGAAGGAAGTCAATCTCATCAGAGATAGAATGCAGGAGATTATTGCCTTAGATGAAGTGTTTAAAATGAAGACTATCAGCAAGGAAAAAGCAAAGAAAATCTATTTAGAGCAGGGGATGCAGGATAAAGTAGACCTTCTCAATTATAGAGATGAAAAGAAGGTCATGGTTTATGAGTTTGGCGATATGACAAACTACTTTTATGGTATTATGCTAAATAGTTCTGGTAAGCTTGATGTATTTGATTTAGAGTTTTACGATGGTGGTTTTATCCTAAGGCACCCAACTCCTTACTCAAGTGGTGGACTTCCTCCCTTTGAGAGGCAGGACAACATAGCAGCAGTGCACAGGGAAGCAGAAGAGTGGGGAGAAATACTAGGTGTAGAGTATGTTCATAACATCAATAGGAAGATAAAGACAGATAAGATTAAAACTCAAATACTCACAACAGAAGCACTCCATGAGAAGAAGATTATTGAAATTGCTGATAGGATATATGAAAAAAAATCGAGAGTGATACTCATTGCTGGACCTTCGTGTTCAGGTAAGACGACCTTTGCCAATAGGCTTAGGATACACCTAGGCGTTCTTGGACTTGTACCAGTTACTATTTCAATGGATGATTACTTTGTCAATAGAGAGGATACGCCTAGAGATGAAGAGGGAAACTATGATTTTGAGTCCATAAAGGCTATTGATGTCAAAAGGTTTAGTGATGATATAAAAATGCTTATAGAGGGCAGTAAGGTAAGATTGCCACGCTTTAACTTTGAAACAGGTCAGAGAGAAGACAGTGGTATTGATATGAAACTTTCTTCTGACCAGCCAATTATCATTGAGGGGATCCATGGATTAAATCCTGTTCTTACAGAGTACATTGACGATAGGTACATCTTTAAAGTCTATGTATCTTGTTTAACTCAGCTCAATGTAGATGATCACAATAGGATACCTACTACTGATTCTAGACTGATTAGAAGGATAGTCAGAGATAGTAGGACTAGGGGTAGAGATGCCAGTACAACGATAAAAGGCTGGACATCGGTAAGAAACGGAGAAGAAAAGTATATCTTCCCATTTCAGGAGACAGCTGATGCAGAATTCAACTCTGCGACAGTTTATGAATTATCAGCGTTAAAGCCATACTTAGAAGAAGAACTAAAGAGTGTGGCTGCATCGTCAGATGAAGTGCCAGAGGCTCATAGATTACTCAGTTTTTTGAGTTATGTTGAGCCATTAGAGACAGAAAAATACATACCAAATACAGCTATAATAAGAGAATTTATAGGTGGCAATGTATTTCATGAATGATGATAACACAAGGTTGTATACTGACCATGTGTTAATATAGGTGTTGCAAGTAGCATTCATAGGAGGAAAAAAGCTATGGGAAACATACATGAATTAGGTTTTTTACAAGATGAAATTCAGCAATTAAAGGATGATGGCGTTTATAGAAAACTGCCAGTGTTTGACGGAGAAAACAAGTCAACAATTAACTTAAATGGCAATGAGGTTATCAACCTTAGTTCAAACAACTATTTAGGATTTGCTAGTCACCCTAGACTAAAGAAAGCTGCCATTGATGCTGTAGAAAAGTATGGCGTTGGGGCTGGTGCTGTTAGAACAATCGTTGGAAACATGGATTTACACGAACAACTTGAAAAAGAACTTGCAGACTTCAAGAGAGAAGAAGCTGTTATGGTATTCCAATCTGGTCTAAACTGCAACATGGGTGCTATTCAGGCTATCACTTCTAAAGATGATTTAATTATATCTGACAGATTAAACCACGCATCTATCATAGATGGCGCTAAACTTTCAAAGGCTAGCAAGACTGTATTTGAGCACAGTGACATGGAAGACTTAGAGAGAGTTCTAAAAGAAAATCAAGGTAAGTACAGAAATATGCTCATCATTACGGACGGTGTGTTCAGTATGGATGGAGACATTGCTAAACTTCCTGAGATTGTTGAACTAGCAGAAAAATACGGTGCACTTACTTATGTAGATGATGCACATGGTTCTGGTGTACTTGGTGAAAATGGTAGAGGTACTGTCGACCACTTCAACCTACATGGTAGAGTAGACTTCTCTATTGGAACACTGTCAAAAGCTATTGGTGTTGTTGGTGGTTATGTTGCTGGTAATAAAGTGACTCAAGAATGGCTAAGTCACAGAGGTAGACCAATTCTTTTCTCTACTGCACTACCTCCTCAAGCAGTTGCTCCAGCAATTGAAGCAATAAAAATGCTAAAGGAATCATCAGAATATACCGATAGATTATGGGAGAACGCTAGATTCTTCAAAGAAAAATTAGCTACGCTTGGATTTAATACTGGAAAGAGCGAGACGCCAATCACACCAATCATTATAGGTGATGAAGCTAAGACTATGGAGTTCTCTAGAGAGTTAATGAAAAACGGTGTATTTGTTTCAGGTATAGTATTCCCAACTGTTCCTAGAGGAACTGGAAGAGTAAGGTGTATGGTAACTGCTGGTCATAGCAAGGATGAGCTTGCTAAAGCTGTAGATATCATGGAAAAAGTTGGAAAAGAGATGGGAATTATTTAATAGATACACCTGCTAGTAGATAAGTAGGAGGAGAATATGAATAATACTGGAATCTTGTTGGAATCGGGAACTGGTGAAGCGGAGATACTGAAGTTTATTGTCGCAGGTAAAAAGTATGCTATCAATGTTGTAAAGGTAAAGGAGATACTGCCTTTAAATGACTTGACACCACTTCCAAATGCTCATCCTGCAATTCTTGGTATCACTCTAATCAGAGGTGATGTAGTCACTATTATTGATTTATATCGAGTGCTTGAAAAAAAGCCAGAAGAGGGAGTAGACTTAAATAAGAAAAAAATACTTCTCTGTGAATTTAACAATATGAAGGTTGCATTTTCTGTTGATGAAGTTATTGGCATACACAGGGTGAGATGGGATGAAATGCACAGACCAGACCAAATTATTCAGGGTAGTGGCGTTATTGCTAATATTGAGTACGAAGGTGTTCTCTTTATGCTTCTTGACTTTGAGAGCATAGTGGTAGAGATTTCTCCAGAGACTGGAATCAATCTTGACATGCTCTCTGGACTTGACAAGAAAAATAGGGCTGGGTTTAAGATTGCACTTGCTGATGATTCGAAAATCATTAGGCAACTACTAAAGGATACACTTGAATTTGCTGGTTATGAGAATCTGATGTTCTTTGATGATGGTCAGACAGCACTAGATTACTTGACAGACCTAGCGGAGTCAAAAGGTGAAAACTTTACAGAAGATGTCGACCTTTTGATCACTGATATAGAGATGCCTAAATTAGATGGACATACTTTAGTCAGGAATTGTAAAGAAGATAAAATTCTAAAAAAATTGCCGATTGTAATATTCTCTTCTCTTATTACTTATGAATTAAGACACAAGGGTGAATCTGTTGGTGCTGATGCTCAACTTTCAAAGCCAGAGATTAAGGATCTGGTCAATGAAGTTGATAGGCTTCTTGGCATCTAGTTCTAAAACATATTCAGTAATTGGGATGTAGTAAAAAGAGTTATTTTATCATGATGTATTCTTGTTAAAATGACTCTTTTTTTATTAAGAAGGTCAATTTTTTGAGATAGTATTTATTTTGATGTTTATTTTGTCGATATACTATATGAGCATTAAGTCTTATTATTTATGAAAACCTTTTATGGATAAGCTGTGTTTCTATATGGAGTGGGACTGATTGACAAAACTTCAAAAATTCAAGTAGTTGATATATATTTGCAAATGCTGTATAATACTTATTGGAACTATTATTTTACTATAGAGTACATAAGAAAATAAGTATTTAGGAGTATTTTGATGGCGTTAAGAAAAAAAAGCATATTTAATGCTGTTTTTATGCTTTTCTGTTTTATATTGACACTGTACTATGTGTTTAGAGGACAAGATTTAAGCGTTATACATGGCTATATGAAGACTGGAAAGTCATGGTATTGGGTACTTGGAGTTGTATTGGTTTTGGTGTATATCATCAGTGAGTCTGTCATTATTCACTACTTACTTACGACTCTTGATGAAAAAGTTGCGTTTACAAAATGTATGGTGTATTCTTTTGTGGGCTTTTTTTTCTCTTGTATTACACCTTCTGCAACTGGTGGTCAGCCTGCTCAGGCAGTCTACATGAAAAAACACAACATCCCAGTGCATAAGTCAAGTGTTGTGCTCATGATGATAACAATTTCTTATAAGGTAGCACTTCTTGTTTTTGCCGCTTTTGTCTTTGTTGTTAAGCCTAAAGTGGTGATGATGTACCTTACACCCATTATGTATTGGGTTTACCTTGGGCTAGTAATAAATATTGTAGCAGTGGTTTTTATGCTTTTGCTAGCCATCAAGCCTAAGATTGCAAAAGCTATTGTCACAGCAATATTTAGAGGCATAGCCAAGGTAATAAAATTTGAAAAGATTGAAACATACCATGAAAAATTAGATCATTCAATGGAGAATTTTATCAAGAATTCTGAGTACATCACAACTCATAAGCCTGCAGTTCTAATTAGTCTAGGGGTGACTTTTTTGCAGAGAACATCGCTTTTTTTGATTACAATAGTTGTGTGTTATTCGTTTGGCGTGAGAGTTCTCAGTGCATTTGATGTAACGCTGATGCAGAGTATGATTTCCAATGCTGCAGATATGCTCCCACTTCCAGGTGGTATGGCTATCACAGAACATCTCTTTTATGAGACGTTTTCTCCTGCTTTTGGTGCTGAGATTACCATGCCAATATTAATTGTCAGCAGGGGAATTAGTTATTATACACAGTTATTAATCAGCGCAGTGTTTACATTTGTTTTTTACATCAAAGACCATGCTCTTGGTGTGTGGAGGGGTTAGATAATAAATGATTGGATTTTATGATTATACAGTAGTACTTACATATATGAGTATCGCTTCATCCACTATTGGGATGGTGCTGGCTTTAAATGGACATCCTATACTTGCTATACTCTGTCTTTCTTTAGCTGGCCTTTTTGATATGTTTGATGGAAAGGTAGCACGTTCTAAGAAAAATAGGACTGATGATGAAAAAATGTTTGGTGTTCAGATAGACTCTCTATGTGATGTTGTGAGCTTTGGTTTTTATCCTGCATTATATGTATATGCCTTTGGTGTAAGGGGTTATATTTCAATAGCGATAATGATTTACTATGTTATTGCAGCAGTGATAAGGCTGGCATTTTTCAATGTGATAGAGATCAATAGGCAGTATAAGGATGATTCTGAAAACAAGTTTTACCATGGTCTGCCTGTTACTTCTATTGCTGTAATACTGCCCATTGTCTTTCTTTTGAAGTTTGTAGTATCACCAGAAGTTTTTCGAATGATACTCAGAATTACAATGTTTGCTACAGCTACAGCTTTTATCGTTGATTTTAAGTTTAAAAAGCCTAGCAATAAACAACTTATGTTTATTGTCGCTCTTGTAGCTGTCGTATTGATGATTATTTTGAGAGGTTCTTATGCTTTGTAAGGATAGGGCAGGTAATATAGTGGGAGCTATCACATCTCAAGATAAGCTTATCAATTATTTATACAATACTACAGCTGGAAGATTTTCTAGTAATTTTGTCGTTATGCCATGTGTTTCTAAACTGGGGGGTATACTGTTAAACAGCAAAATTTCGACTGTTTTTATTGATGATTTTGTAGAGAAGAACAACATAGATATGACAGAGTATGAAGAGGCTAAGTACAGCTCATATAATGATTTTTTTATCCGAAAGATAAAGGCTGGTAAACGAGAAATAAACAGGGCTGATGATGTGTTTATCTCTCCTTGTGACAGTAAGTTATCTGTATATGAGATTGATGACAACTCAGCATTTATGATAAAGGATGTTCCTTATACATTCTACAGTTTGACAAGGAGTAAGTACTTGTCTGAAAAATTTTCTGGTGGATACCTAATGATATATAGGCTTTCTGTCGATGATTATCACAGGTATTCTTATGTAGATAGTGGTGTTAAGTCAAAAAATTATAGGATTAAAGGCGTTTTTCATACAGTAAATCCTGTAGCGACAGAAGTATACCCTGTTTATAGAGAAAATGAGAGAGAATTATCACTACTTCACAGTGATAATTTTGGGGATATTATGATGATGGAAGTAGGTGCTACTATGGTTGGCAAAATTGTCAATTATCATCAGATGAGAAGAGTGAAAAAGGGGATGGAAAAAGGGCGATTTGAATTTGGAGGTTCAACAGTTATATTGGCTATTGAGAAAGGCGTAGTGCATATTGATGCTGATATAATTGAAAATTCAAATGCTGGATATGAAACAAAAGTAAGACTTGGTGAGAGAGTTGGCATCAGGGCTTAATAGTTATAACAAATTATGTTGATATTTAATGGTTTTGTAAATTTGATTTATGGAAGGTAATTATGTATATTGCAAGACAACCGATTTTTAATACTGAACTTCAGGTTTATGCCTATGAGCTTCTTTATAGGTCTAGTATAGCAGCTACTACATTTGGTGGTGTAGAGGGAAATGTTGCTACAGCTACTGTCTTGGCTGGTTTATTTAACTTTGGTTTTGAAGAAATTGTGGGTAATAAAAAAGCCTTTGTCAACTTTGATGAAGACCTTTTGTTTACAGAGACGCCATATATGGTTTCTTCTAGTAAACTTGTGGTTGAAGTTCTTGAGACGGTAGAACCAAGTGAAAAAATATTAAGTAAACTAAAACAACTTCGAAAAGAGGGCTATGCTGTAGCATTAGATGACTTTGGGAAAAATTATGATGATTATCCTCTTGTAGAAACTGCCAATATTATAAAATATGATATTTTACAGACTCCTCTGGATGAGCTTAAAGGTGCAGTTGAAAAAACCATACGAGATGGGAAAGTTGCACTAGCAGAAAAAATAGAAACTTATGAAGAATTTATAAAGGCTAAAGAAATGGGCTTTAAACTCTTTCAAGGTTATTTCTTTAGTAAACCATATATTGTTGGTCAGTATAATAGTGAAAAGTCTTATACTGTTGAATACTCGGTATTAATTGCTGAACTTCACAAGGAAGAGCCTTCTTTTGATGAATTGAGCAGGATTTTTGAAACTAATGTAGACTTGGCTTATAGGGTCTTTATATTAGCAGGTGTTAAAAGGGCTGATAATAATCTAAAATCTATGAAAGAAGCACTTTTAAAGATAGGTATCAATGATTTGATACTTTGGATTAGTGTGCTCATGATTAAAGATTCAGGCGCTAGAAAGCCAACAGAGCTGACTAGACTTTCACTTACTAGAGCTAAGTTTGCAGAAAAGTTAGTTGCCAACAAAATTTTTCCTCTGTATAAAAAGGATGCCTTTTTGCTTGGGCTTTTTTCTACTATAGATGCCCTATTAGACAAGAAGATGGAAGATATTGTTCAAGATTTGCCGTTTTCAGATGAACTTAAGGCTGCACTTGTTCAAGAACCAAGTGAGTATAATAAGCTCTACGATTTTATGCTCTCTTATGAGAATGGTACAGTCAATGCTGATGACTTTGAGTTTGGAACAAATAAAGATAAGATGGAACTTGTTTCAAAACTTTATATTGAGGCTGTAAGGTGGCAGGATTCAGTGTTATCATCTATACAGGGTGTTTAGTATATGAGTAAATAAAAAAGGGCTGTTGCCTTAGATTTTTTTATCTAATGCAACAGCCTCTTTTTGTATGTTTTCTGTTAATAAAAGCCTGACTTAGACTAAAGTTTTAAAAATAAATTGGTATTAGATGACTTTCTTCTTAATTTATCTAAGTACATTTTATTATCAGCATTTTTGATTATATCGTCAATATCCATATTTTTCTCTAGTTCTATTTCGTCATAGGCTATTGCTATACTGATAGGCACATCAGAACTATTGTTTCTTATGAGGTCTGTTTTGTTAGTTAGATAGACCTTTATATTTTCAGCTATTTCTTTTCGTGGATTAGTCATTATGATGATAAACTCATCTCCACCAAATCGGTAAGAACTGATATTGGTATACATATGCTCAACTTCTAAAAGAAGGGTTCCCAGTGTTTTTATTACTTTGTCTCCAATAGTATGTCCTTTTTTGTCGTTAATCTGTTTCAGAGAGTTGAGGTCAATGAACATGATGATGATTCTCTTGCTGATGTCCTGCTCTATGATTTTATTTATTTCATTTTCTAGAGCGTGTCTTGTCCCTACACCTGTTAGGCTATCAACAAAGGCAATTCTCTCATAGAATTTTGTCATTTCTAAGTTTTTATAACTATTAGTGTAAGTTTTGATTACTACATAGAGTGTAATTGTTATAAAGGCTAGACCATACATTGCGGTGTAATGTGAGTTTTTGATAATGCCAATGATGTTTAAATACAGCGCTAAATTTTCTGAAAATAGTAATACTATTGGTATGATAGAAGCTAACAGTGCAGACTTTACTTTTCGTTCTTTGTTGTTTAGACTAATTATGCAGATGGTAGCTGCTATTATGGAGAGAGCTATATTGGTGTTAATAAATAATTGGCAATTGATTTGTTGGTTGTAGTTTTTGATTATGTAAATTATTTCTAGCAATGTGATTGTCAGCTCTGTGTAGAAGATATACCTTGTAAATTTTGCCCGCCAGTTGTCAGGAAAACTAGAGGAAAATTCATAGTGTATCAGTAGCAAAGCTGGCGTTGTCAGCAAGCTGAAAAGTATATAGTAGGTATAGTATAGAGCCTTATTCTCTGGAAGTATTAACTTGATAATATCTGTGTTGATTATTGTGATAGCGCTCATCAACAGGGAAAATGAAGCAATGTAGAATATCTGATGGTAGTTGGCCTTTGTCTTGAAGAGAATAATTGCAGAAAATGTAGAAATATAGCCAATTAAGAATAGTATTGAGCTAAAAATTATTTCAGCTGAATTATCTGCTTGTGCTTTTTGGAGTATTGATTCTTTTGAGCCAAGTGAAATTTTTGGTATATTAATAAACTTAGACTTTGGATATAGGCTGTTAAAATTTATTTTGATTTCTCTTCCATAGTATTTTTTTGGAATATTGATTAAGTTTACTGAAGGATACTCTAAATTTTTGAGCTTTGGCTCTTTTGTACTTTCATAAAAAGTCTTTCCGTCAATGCTCAAAGTGTACCTTGTATTAATTGACTTTATTTCAATGTAAAGAGGAGTGTACTTGTTTGTTTTGTTGATGTCTAAATACATAAAGTACTTTGAATTTGGAAGTTTTGTTGGAAGTACAGTATTTAGGTTTTCGTTTTTGTCGTTGAATAGCTCTGTTCTTGTAATCTCGGTAAGATTCTGGTCAATTTTAGTGTTGACTGATGTGATTTCGTTGACCTTGTAATTTGCAGATATTATGACTGTGGTTATCAGTATTAAGCCTAAGACAAAGCTAAATATATTTGTTGCGTTTAAGTGTTTTTTCATAATCTTTCCCACCTAGTTATTAAAGTATACTTTGTTTTTTTGAAATATTTTCTTTCATCACCTTTTTGTTTTTATACATATTCTCATCAGCGGTTTTGATGAGTTCTTCAAAGTTAAAGTCTTCATCTACTTTTTGATATGCTGACCCATATGAAAACTCAAGTAGGGATTTTGGATGGTCATTTAGGTGTTTTTTATAGCAGTTTTCCAGTGCAATACTAGCATAAGCATGGTTAGAATAATTGGTATTGTACATGATAAACATAAATTCATCACCACCAGTTCGGTATGCCTTTGCCTTTTGTGCTTCATATACCTTTTCAAGACATAGTAAAATACTTCCCATTTGTTCTATGGTATCATCTCCTTCATGGTGACCAAAGTGGTCATTGATAATTTTTAACTTGTTGATATCAATGATGATGATTGAAATATTATGCATTTCACTCAGTGTGGCATTGAAATCTTTTATGTCTTTATCAAAGGCGTAGCGACTGCCAACTTTGGTCAAACTGTCAAAGAGAGCAGTGTCTCTGAATTCGTTGAATTTCAATGATTTTTTGTAGTCTTTGGCATAGGTATCCAGTGATACAAATAGCTGTATCATTATGTAGAACAAGAGCGTTACATAGACTGGGTATAGGAAAGGAGTATTAGTCGAGATATTGTACATAGATGTTCCAATAATCATTCCAGCCAGCAAAATGATACTAGAATAGATGGATAACTTTTTAGACTTTGAGGCATGTCTTAGTGGCGATTCAGGGTCTTTGTGAAGTAGGGTTAGGTATATCAAAGCAAAAGACACAACGAATGCCAAGCCAAAAGTGAATTCTCTGAAGTATATAAATTCAGAAATTCCAGTTATAGTTAACAGCGTTTGGACTGTTATATTTAGGAGGAGTATTACATAGAGAGCTTCTCCTATGATTTTTTTTCTATTTGTGAGATTTTGAGATAGAATATATGATAGGGTGCATATGTGTGCAGAAGCTAGTATATATTCTAAAAAGTATATCAAGATAGTGTTGTCAATAAATAGGTATATTGCATTCGTCTGCGAGAAAATATAGGAGCTAAAAAATATGTTAAATAGACCAATTGAAGTGTATTTAATTGCCTTCAATTTTAGCAAGAATGACGTAATACCGAGTATGAGCATAAGTGAGCCCATAACAAATATAAAAGTTGCAAATATAAGCTCAAGGTACTCAAGCTTAAATATTTCCTTAATGATGTTCTTCCTTTCGCCAATGTGAACTTCTGATGATATTTTGTTTAATTTTTGTACTTTGATAGTAAAATTGACATAGACTCTTTTGCCAATGTACTCAGCAGGAATTTTTACTATTTTAAAGTTACTTGCACCACTCTTTACTATTTTTCTATCCTCTTCTCCATAAGAATATATTATTTTATTCTCACTCTTAATGGTGTATGACATATATGATGTTGATATACCAATACAAGGTAGTGTTCCATAAGAGTTTGCTTTTGGTATGAAGCTAAAGTGAAATTTATTTTTATTTTCTACAGCTACATTTAAAGTAGAATCATCTACACTAGGGTCAAGTGAATAAATTGAGAGATTGTTGCCTTTATATAATTTGTTGCAGTTGTGTTCAGGCTTAATCAGTAAGGTCTTTGATTCAACATTGATCAAGTAAACGACTAAAAAAAGAGCTAGTATTAATGCTGTAGAAAAAATTATATTTAGTCTTTTGATTTCGTTCATATTGGTCTCCGATATTCATTTTTAATGCTTGTACAGATATTTATTAGTACTACTAGATATTATTTAACTTAACTTTCTCAGCTATTTTATAGTCTTAATCTATTGAAATATCAATGATACTACAGGATACTATAGAGGTATTGACAAGAAAATTCACCTAAAAATGTACTTAAGATTCCACGTCATTTTCACGCTGGGAAAGTTAGGTTATTTAATTATTGTTTAAACTGAGATAAAGTATAGCACAATTTATCGTTTCATACAATCAAATGAAGCAAAAAAGTGTTTGTTTGTGTTATAAATAGCAAATCGATGACATGGTCAATACTCTGACTGCTAAATAGCAGTTTTATATTGTAAAACAATTGTTTAGTATAGTATAATAGTTAGTGGGAGGATGTTGTTTTGAGTGTAAAAAATTATAAATGTATTAATTGTGGTTCTGGTATTGTTTTTGAACCTGAAAAACAACTTTGGGTCTGTGATAGTTGTTTTTCTGAGTTTACCAAGGCAGAACTTGATTCGTTTTACTATAATAAAGACGATTTATCTGGTCTAAAAGATAAGGCTGATCGCGAAGAAAAGGCAGTTGATGTAGCAGATGAGTTCTCATCTTACAATTGTCAAAACTGTGGTGGCGAAATTGTGGCAGATGATACAATAGTAGCTACTTTTTGCCCGTATTGCAAGAGTTCATCTATTATTAAAGGTAAGCTAAAAGGCGAATTTGCACCAGAAGAGATTATTCCCTTTCACATTAGTTTGGAAAAGAGTAAGGAGATTTACAAGAAGTATATATCAAATAAGATTTTTACGCCTAAGTCCTTTAAAACTAGGAAAACAATTGATGAAATACGTGGAATTTACGCTCCTTTTTGGCTCTTTGATGTTGAGATAAGTGGCAATTTAAGTGGCACAGGAACCAAGGTTACTACTTGGAGTGACGGCAATTATCGATACACTAAGACAGACTATTATAGGATAAAAAGAGGTGGGAGAAATCTCTATAAAAAAGTCCCTGTAGATTCTTCTATCAAGATGGATGATGAATTAATGGTGAGTATAGAACCTTATGACTATAAGGAAATTAAGGATTTTTCTATGGACTATATGTCTGGTTTTTTTGCTGAGAGATTTGATGTAGATTCAGAAAAGTCTAGAACTGTTGCTAGAAAGAGAGCTAGTAATTTTTTTGAGTCAAGACTAGATTCAACGATATCTGGTTATGACAGCTATAAAATTGATAAGAAGCAGTTTTACTATGATGATGGTAGACCTATCAATGCTATGCTTCCAGTCTATTACATCGTAAATTATGATGAAGGTAAGAAGTATGATTTTATGATTAATGGTCAAACTGGCAAGATATATGGAAATCCACCAATTAGTAAAGTGAGAGTTGGATTGTATTTTATTGCGCTGTTTTTGCTGTTTAGTTTTATAGGTATAACAGGGGGAAGTATATATGATTTCTTTATGTTCTAGACATAGAAAGTTCCTGTTTATATCTTTAGTGCTTATTTGTTTTTCTTCTGCTTTCTTTGCTTTTGCCGATAACTATGGGCTTCTTTTTAAAAAAGCAGATACTTTTGCTGATAGGACTCAAATTTATGATGCAGATTATCTCATTGGTGATGAAGAACTCTTGGAATTATATAATAAGGCGATAAAGCCGTTTGCAGATGAATATGGCACAGAGGTAATTATCTATTTGACTAAAACACTTGATGTGCCTATAGAACAGGAAAAGGTAATCTTAGAAGCTGCTTATAAGAATGCTAATTGTGGCATAGGCAAGGAAAAGACAGGTTCTATTATTTACATTAATTATAATACAAGAAGAGTGAGGTGCTCTTATTTTGGAGAGCTTAAGGATATTTATGTAGATGATGCACAAGTGGTAGCTGAAGATACAACACTATATCTAAAAGAGGGAGATACGCTTGGAGCTGTGTATTATTACTTGGCTGATTTAGCGATTACCTTAAAGAAGTTAGGCAAAATTGATGAAAATGGCGAGAGGATCAAACCACCATTTAGAGTATCTCTTTTTAAATTTTTTAGGAACATATGGATATATATTGCATCTGCAGTGCTTGCAGGAGCTATTACATTTATCAAACTCAGAAAGTACAAGGGTAAAATTACTGTAAATGAATACACATATGCAGATGATTCAGCTTTTGTGTTGGGTTTTCTTGAAGATAATTTTTATAATACAGTTACTACAAGAACTAGAATTCAGAAGAGCTCATCATCTTCTGGTGGAGGTGGAGGTGGTTCATCTTCTTCAGGTGGTGCATCATTTTAGGTTCTAGATGTTGAATTGTCATGATAAAGAGGTAGGATATGATAAGAAAGAAAAAAGTATTGCTTATAGAAGACGAGGAAAAAATAGCAAGGTTCTTAGAACTTGAGCTTGAACATGAGGGCTATACAGTTGATATAGCCTGTGATGGAAAGACAGGGCTTGATATGTATAAGAAGTATGGAGCTGATATTATACTCCTTGATTTAATGCTCCCTGTTATGGATGGCTACGAAGTCTTGGAAAATCTCAGGAAATTTAGTAGGGTTCCTGTTATTATGCTCACCGCGAGAGATGATACTACAGACAAGGTCAAAGGACTTGATTTAGGTGCAAATGATTATGTCACCAAGCCCTTTGACATTGAAGAATTATTTGCAAGAATGAGGACTCATATCTCCATGAATGTTGAAAGTGACGAAGAACAGACCTATCATGTCATAAAGGGTCTAGTAATTGACGACGCCCTGAAAGAGGTGACATATAATGAAGATGTGATAGAGCTCACCAAAAAGGAATACGATTTGTTAAAGTACCTAGTCATTAACAAGAATAAAGCAATAAGTAGAAGCGAACTTGTTGAAAAGGTATGGGGGTATGAATACCTAGGAGATACTAATGTAGTTGATGTCTACGTTAGGTATTTGAGACAGAAAATTGATGATAAATATAGAACCAAACTTATCAATACTGTTAGAGGGGTTGGTTATTGTGTTAAAGACTGATGATAACAGTGAAAAGAAAGTCAAGATTGAGGGGAAGGTACTTTTTTTTACTAGGTTTTGGCGATTCATACTCAGAATCCCGCTTTTAGTTACAGAGTACATCATTGAAAGCTTTTCTAATAGGTTTCGGTTTTCATTGTCCTTTCGAATTACCTCTAGCTTTTTCTTTATGGCACTTTTAAATTTTGTAATAGTCTTGGTTTTTATGGCTTCTGTTTTTTACTACAATGGGTATGAATACAAGATGCTTGTTATTTTTGTAAAGTACTATTTATTAATTTCGGTTGTACTCCTTTACCTCTTTGTAGAAGCTGGTAGGTATATTTCAGCAAAACTACTTAGTCCTATAGATGATATGACAGCTTCTATGAAGAAAATTTCATCCAAAAATCTTGACTATAGGTTGGATGCCAGCCAGACAAAAGATGAGTTAAAAGAATTGGTGGAGCATTTCAACTCTATGATGGATGAAATTGAACTTGCCTATGAAAAGAAGACGCAATTTGTTTCTGATGCATCCCATGAGCTCAGAACACCAATCAGTATAATTGGTGGTTATATGACCATGCTAAAGCGTTGGGGCAAGACTGATGAAGCTATACTTGATGAGTCAATTGAAGCAGTTATTGATGAAGCAGATCAGATGAAAAATCTAGTGGAAAAACTCCTGTTTTTGGCTAGAAGTGATAGGAATAAACTAGAATTTGAAATGGCACCAGTAAATATCAGCAGGCTGATTAAAGAGATGCACAGAGAGACAGAGGTTGTAGCTCCAGATAAAAACTTGATGGTAAAGTGTGATTCTGATGACTACTATGTCATAGGTAGTAGTGAGATGATTAAGCAGATGTTGAGAGTTTTTCTGGAAAATTCTTTGAAGTTTACAGAAGCTAATGGTGAAATAACGTTCTTTGCTATTAAGAGAGGGAAGAATCTTGAGTTTGGCGTTGAAGATAACGGAATTGGCATATCGGAAGAAGATTTACCTCATGTTTTTGACCGATTTTACAAGGCTGATAAGTCAAGAACAAATAAGGCGTCAGGGAGTGGCTTAGGGCTTTCGATTGCCAAACTCATCATTGTGGCACATGATGCTGATGTACACATTAATTCAAAATTAGGATTTGGCACAAAAGTGAGTATTATCATGCCTATTTTTAAGTAAGTGCTAAAAAAAAATGGCAATAAACCGATATTTTAATAGTAGTATATGGATGGTTTTATTTGCAGAGATGAAGTTTTTTTCTGTCAAATAATGAAAAGGAAAGTGCTTAGGAGAGATTGGAAGATGAAGAAAATTGTTCAGTTGACATTGCTTGTGTTGGTGTGTTTTTCGTTGGTTGCATGCACACAAGGTAATGCTAATAGCGCTTCTAATGGAAGTGAAACAGATAATAGCAGTCTTGAGAATCAAGATGTAGAGGAAGAACAAGATAGTAAAGAAAAAGGAGATGAAAAAGTGGATACAAGTAAAATGCCTGTGGCGATTATCTCGACATCGATGGGTGGAGAAAAGTTAGGTGACATTAAAATTCAGCTGAGACCTGATGTCGCAGAAAATACGGTCAATAATTTCATAAAGTTATCAAGGGAAGGTTTCTATGATGGGCTTATTTTTCATAGAATAATTGAAGGTTTTATGATTCAGGGTGGAGACCCTGATGGTATTGGTGTAGGTGGCCCTGGATATGGGATAAAGGGTGAGTTTAAGCAAAATGGTCATGACAATAACCTGTCTCATGACAGAGGCGTTATATCAATGGCAAGAAGTGCAAGTTTTGACTCTGCTGGTTCTCAGTTTTTTATCTGCCATCAGCCTGCTCCACATTTAAATGGTGCCTATGCTAGCTTTGGTACACTAGTTTCTGGAGAAGAGAGCTTAGATCGACTTGCTTCAGTAAAAACAGGTCAACAAGATAGACCAAGCATTGAGTGTAAAATAGAAAAAATCACAATAGAGTTAAACGGTTATGAAGCGAAGGAGCCTGAGATTATAAAATAGAAAGGAAGCCCTATATGACCAAAATTAAGTATTCTGATGACACTTTTGCAGTGATTAATTACGAAGAGACTTCGCCATATGGAAAGTTTACAAGGTATATGCCTTCAGAGGGCAAGTTTGTATTATTGCTTCCATTTTTGCGAATAAAAAATAAAAATATGTACTTAGGGAAAAAACAGAGGATTTATGCTTGGGATAGCCATGCAGATAATAGTTCACTTACCATGCCTTTAAAGTATCATCCAGAGGTAACAGCCTGTCATATAGCAAAGGCTGAACTGGGCTTAAATGTCAAAGAATCAGAGCTTATTCATCTGGGGATGACTTTTGCAAGCAAGTACTCTGGAGATTCCCATTACTTATTTGCTCTTAGGCTAGAGAAAAAAGATGTGATAAGTGATGAACTTTTATGGCTTAGCTATGATGAAGTAGTTGAAGGGGTGGATCCACTGTTTATGATGGCGGTAAACAGGCTAGAGATGGCACTTAGATAATTTGGTGATATATGGCAACTTGGAAGACTTTAGGACTTAGGGGAAGTGCTCTGGAAAACCTGATTGATAGGACTAATGATTATTATAAGAGCAAAAATATCGCTAGAATTGATAAGGCAGCTACTCCTGTAAAGGTGACAAGTATAACATCTGAAGGAAGAATATCTGAAGGGTATTTTGAAAAAAAATCAACTGTTGATTACTATGGTATGGCGCAAGGGACCTTCATTGCTTTTGATGCAAAACAGACTAGGTTGAAGTCTTTTCCTTTAAAGAATGTACATAGGCATCAAGTTGAGTATATGGAAGATATTACAAGGCATGGGGGTGTTGTCTTTATCCTTGTAGAGTTTAGCTGTGATGAGGCTTATTACATTCTTCCTTTTGAGGTACTGAAAGACTACTTTGATAATGCTGAGAATAGTGGTAGAAAATCTATTCCTAGGTCAGCCTTTAGTGAAGAACTCAGGATCAAGTTCATATCTTCAGGGGTTCTCAATTATTTGGAAACGGTAAATAGTTATTTTGATTGGAAACATTCCTATTATGAAGGGGAATAGTTACCTGAAATTGTCTGGCATTTAGTGGTATAATTTATTTTGATTTTGAAATAAGTTTGTAAATATGCTATAATATTTCGATATGTTTAAGATTAAATATTTATTTTTTGGGAGACGGTTCTGTGATTAGATTGACAAGATTAAATGGGAAAGAGTTTTATGTGAATTCTGATATGATAGAGTTTTTGGAGTCAACTCCAGATACTGTTATCACACTTTCAGATGACAAAAAGCTCGTTGTTAAAGAGACGATTACAGAAGTTGTCGATAGGATTATTAATTTTAGAAGTAAAGTAAGTATCTATGTAGATAATGCTAATATATATAAGGAAGAGGTGTAGTTTTGGATATAGGTACTATTGGTGGGCTTGTAGGTGGTTTAGGTCTAATTATGTATGGTATAATAGCTGGTGGTGTCGGTATTATGCCTTACCTTGATCCAGGTTCTATCGTCATCGTTGTTGGTGGTACATTTTCAGCCTTTTTTGTGGCGTATCCACTTCCAAAAGCGCTTGGTATAGGTGGTATATTTGGCAAGGTAATTGGCAATCCTGCAGATGATGTTGGGGTGGTGATAAAGAAGATTATTGATCTTGCCAACGTTGCTAGGAGAGAAGGTCTGTTAGCCTTAGAAGAGGCAGTATCAGAGGTGAATGACCCCTTCATGAAAAAAGGTGTTACATTGATTGTGGATGGTACTGACCCAGAACTTGTCAAGACTATATTAGAGACAGAATTAGATTATCAGAGTGCTAGGCATGGTGAAGGTAAGGGTATGTTTGATACACTTGGTTCTTTAGCTCCAGCATTTGGTATGATAGGTACACTTATTGGTCTTGTAGCCATGCTTAAAAACCTAGATGATCCAAGCTCTATAGGGCCGTCTATGGCAGTAGCCTTACTGACAACTTTTTATGGTTCTCTACTAGCCAACCTGTTTTTTATTCCAATGGCAAAAAAACTATCTGTTAAAAGTGCTGATGAAACGATAATAAAGGAGATTATGATTGAAGGCTTGCTATCAATACAAGCTGGAGAAAATCCAAGAATAATTGAAGAAAAGCTAAAAGTATTCCTGTCACCTAAGGTAAGAGAAGCTATAAGTGGAGAAGAGTCGGGAGAAGCTGATGGCTAAAAAAAATAAACAACCAGAAGAAGCTGGTGGAGTTCCTGAGTGGATGGCAACGTATGGAGACCTTGTTACACTGCTCATGTGTTTCTTTGTTCTTCTCTTTGCCTTTTCTACAATAGATAATAAAAAGTTTATTGAAGTTATGAACTCCTTTCAAGGTGGTGCAGGTGTTCTTTTAAGTGGAACAAGTATCAAAGAAAGTGATATGATATTTGATGGTACACCTGAAAAAGATGTACAAAAAGAGGATATTAGCACATATAAACCTGTATATATAAAGGTTGATAAGGATACTGCAATAGAAGATGAAGTTATTAGAGCAATTGCAACGAATGGCGATATAAAAGATGCTGGTAGTTTTAAATGGCAAGTGTCAGATGAAGATGTAGCTGAAATAAATCAACAAGGTGAGATCGTTGTCAAAAAAGCAGAAGAGTTTACAGTGTTTGCCCTTGATAAAAAGTCTGGCGTTGTAGGGGTATATCATATCAATTCACAAGTTGGAAATGTCGACGTCCCAGAACTTCAAAATCCTTCATCTTGGGCAAAGGGCGAACTCAAAAAAGCGATAGAAATGGGCGTTTTTCCTGAGAGTTTGGAAGGACTTGATATGCAGAAGCCAATAACTAGGAAAGAGTTTGCTGGAATTGCTGTAAAGGTATATGAGAAATTATCTGACAAAACTGCTCTTGTTCCAGATGCAAATCCATTTGTAGATACAGATGACCTCGAAGTGCTAAAATCATATAAACTTGGCATAACAAAAGGTGTTGAAGGTGCTGAGTTTAGACCTGATGAATACTTGGATAGAGAACAAATGGCAACAATGCTGGTAAGAGCGTATAAAAAATATGCTTTTAAAGGTTGGGATGTTGATAGAGATTATGACTATCCACTAGATATATCTGGTGTCAGAAAGTTTAAAGATGATGCAGATATATCACCTTGGGCAAAAGAATCCGTTTACTTTATGGTAAAAAACGATATAATAAATGGTGTAGGTTTTAATATGTTTGCGCCAAAGAGTTATACCAGTGAAAAAACGGCACAGATGTATGCAGACTCTACCAGAGAGCAAGCGATAATAATTGGACTTAGACTAGTTGAAAACTTGAAAAAAATTCAATAAGAGGGTAAGATATGAATAAAAAGAAACTTATAATAATAATCGTATTGGTAGTTTTGCTACTAGGTGGAGGAGCTGCTGCCTATTTCTTTATCTTTAAGGGTGATGAAAAAGAAGTAAAACCTGAAGAGTTCAAATACGAGCTTGGAGAGCAGTATGCCAATGTAAGTATTAATACAGATGATAGTAGCTCTAAGAGAGTAATTGTAAAATATGATCCTTTTATTGTCTATACAGATGAGGCTTTAAAGGAAATACTTGAAAAGGAAAAAGCTGAACTCAATACAGAATTTAAAAGGTATTTTATGTCTAAGACAGAAAAACAACTGGCAAAACTTGAAAGAGTACAAGAGGACCTTACAGAAATTGTAAAAGAAGTTCTTGGTGATGATGGAGAATCTGTTGTCAATGTGCTTATGCCAGTATATATATTCCAATAATTGATTTTAGGATGGGACAGATGATTGCAAATAAAGGAGGTGAGTCTATTGTCGGATAAAATGTCACAATCTGAGATTGATAATCTACTCAATGCTTTGAGCTCTGGCGAAGTTGGCGTTGAAGATATTGAAGAAGAAAAACAGAAAAAAGTTAAAAAGTACGACTTTAGACGTCCAGATAAATTTGCAAAAGAGCAACTTAGGACACTTGAAATTGTTCATGAAAACTTAGGTAGGTTAATGGGTAATTTTTTGAGTGCATATCTTAGAACAACAGTAGAAATGTCTGTAATCAGTACAGAAAGCATGATTTATAGTGAGTTTAACAACTCTATTTCCAACCCTGCTATCATATGTGTGATTGATTTTTCACCATTGGAAGGACATGTTTTGATGGAGATAGGTAGTCAGCTTTCTTTTTCTATGATAGACAAGGTTTTAGGTGGCAGTGGCAAAAAGCCACTTCCTAGTGAAAACAGGGCAATAACTGAGATTGAAGAAGTTTTGATAAGAGGTATAGTTGATCAGTTTTCATTCCACATACGAGAAGCTTGGAGCAATATTATAGAGCTTATGCCTAATCTTGAAAAAATTGAGACTAACTCCCAGTTTGCTCAGCTGTTTTCTCCAAGTGAATCAATTGCCCTTATAACGTACAATGTAAAGATTGGCGAATCAGAAGGTCTTATTAACATTGCAATACCACATATTGTAATAGAGCCAATATTACAAAATCTATCTTCTAGGTATTGGTTTGTAGGTGCTGCAAAGAAGAATAGAGAAGACGAATATGTGGAGACGTTAAAGACTAGCCTTAATGATTCTACACTTGAGATAAAGACAATTGTTGGAAGAGCGGAACTCAGCGTTTCAGAGCTACTATCTCTTGGTTTGGGTGATGTTATAGTTCTTGGCACAGACATATCTTCACCACTTGAGGTCTATGTGGCAGATGAATTAAAATACTATGGCGTTCCAGGTGTAAACAAGAAGTCCTTAGCTGTTAAAGTAACTGAAGTGTTGGATGCTGAAGGACATTTTATAGAAACAGATGTTGGAAATTATGAAACCATAGATGATGTAGATGAGTACTATGAAAATGGTGGCAATGTTTATGGGGAATATCAAACTGATGAATCTGAATACTATGCTGAAGATGATTACGAGGATGAATCTGTTGATGAAATAGGAGGTGAGTAGCTTGTCTGATATGTTATCACAAGAAGAAATAAATGCTCTTTTACAGGGTGGAGTTACAGAGGAAGCTGAAAGCTCTGATAGTATACTGTCAGATGAAGAAAAAGATGCTCTTGGTGAAGTAGGCAATATAAGTATGGGTACTGCCTCAACAACTTTGTTTACATTGCTTAACCAGAAAGTCTCAATTACTACTCCTAGAGTAAAGATAATAAATTTGGAAGAGTTATTTCAAAGTTTTGATGACCCTTGCGTAACAGTTCAAGTAAAGTATACCTTAGGTCTTGAGGGTAACAACCTCATGGTTCTGGACTCAAAAGATGTAAAGGTTATAACAGACCTTATGCTTGGTGGTGATGGCACCAATACAGAAGGTGATTTGAATGAAATGCACCTTAGTGCTATTAGTGAAGCAATGAATCAGATGATAGGCTCTGCATCAACATCATTATCTGAAATGATGGGAGAAAAGATAGATATTTCTCCACCACAGGCTTATTATGAAGCGGCAACTGACATGAATGAAGAAACGCTTGGCTTTAGTTTTTCTGAAAACTTGGTTATGATATCTTTCCGAATGACGGTTGGCGACTTAGTGGATTCAGAGATTATGCAGCTGATGCCAATTGATATGGCTAAAAACTTAATTAAGTCTGTCATGCCAGAAGATATATCGGTATCAGTAGATGTAGAACCACCATCTGATGTACCTAAGACTAGTGTAATAGAGAGCGAGGAAAACTACATATCTGTTCAACCACAGAGTAATAACCATGCTGAACAGCAGTATGCTCAAGGGGGTGGACAGCCAAATATGACAGCTCAACCAATGCCTAATTATGGGCAAAGTATTGCACAAAAACCAGCTCAACCAGCCAATGTTCAATCTCTTGAATTTCAGAGTTTTTCTCAAGGGTTGCAGGGGGTGTATCAGAATGCTGATATAAGTCTAATTAAAAATGTGCCACTTGAAATATCAGTAGAGCTTGGAAGAACAAGTAAGAAAATTAGCGAAATACTGGAGTTTTCATCAGGTTCAGTGATTGAGCTAGATAAAATTGTAGGTGAATCACTAGACATATTAGCAAATGGAAAACCTATTGCTAAAGGAGAAGTTGTAGTAGTAGATGAAAACTATGGCATAAGAATAACAGAAATAGTAGTCCCTGAGCACAGGGTGTAGTTTAAGGAGGAAATAATGGCAAAGATATTAGTTGTTGATGACGCAGCATTTATGCGTATGATGGTAAAAGAGATTTTATCTAAAAACGGCTATGAGATTGTAGGAGAAGCTGAAAACGGACAAAAGGCGATTGAAAAGTATAAAGAGCTTTCACCTGATTTGGTAATAATGGATATTACAATGCCAGAAATAGATGGTATTGAAGCAGTAAGACAAATCAAGGCTTTTGATGCCAATGCTAAAGTTGTTATGTGCTCAGCTATGGGACAACAAGCTATGGTTATTGAGGCAATACAGGCAGGAGCTAGAGACTTTATTGTAAAACCGTTTCAGGCTGACAGGGTGCTAGAAGCCGTCAAAAAAGTTCTTGGATAGAGATGGAATTAACATTGTTAGTTTTATTGGCTAATGTGATAAATAAGACATCAGGATACTCATCTTCAAGTGGAATAAAAACAGCTGCAACATATTTGATGATAATAATTGTAGTTGTTTTTCTTGCATATTATTCAACAAAAATGCTGTCTAAAGTAAACTTGTTTTCTGGCAGCACCAAGTATATGAAGGTGATAGATAAACTACCTGTATCTAATGATAAGTCTATCATCCTTATCAGTGTTGCTGATAAAGTTGAAATGATTGCAGTTGAAAAAAATATGATGACTAAGATTGATGACTTTGACATAGCTAAGTTTGACGTTGATGTGGTACAAGAAATGAAAAAGCCAAAGACTTTTACAGAAGTTTTAGGTGTAAAGAGGGGGAAGGAATTTGAAGAATAAAAAACTACTTCTTTTTTTGATTATTGGCATTATTTTCATCAGTTTCTTTTCTTTGTCTTTTGCAAATGCACCTGTAAACATACCAGATGTAGAAATAAAAGTTGGGGGAGAGACTGGGCTTAGTTCTACGATACAGATACTTATAGTGCTTACAGTTTTGACGTTGGCACCTTCAATAATTATGATGATGACTTCCTTTACTAGGATCGTCATCATACTTTCATTTATGAGAAAAGCACTGAGCCTTCAGACTACACCACCAAACCAAGTGTTGATTGGGCTATCTCTGTTTTTGACCTTTTTTATCATGTCGCCTGTTTTTTCTGATATCTATACAAATGCTTATCAGCCTTTAGCTGCTGGAGAAATCAGTCAGGAAGTGGCTTTTGATAAAGCAATTGAGCCAATGAGAGAGTATATGTTTAATCAGGTTAGAACCAAAGATTTAGCGCTTTTTGTAAAAATATCAGGTGGTGAGGAAAAGGCAAATTTGGAGGATATATCAACCACTGCCCTTATCCCAGCCTTTATTATCAGTGAGCTTAAAACAGCATTTATAGTTGGTTTTATGCTCTTTATTCCGTTTATAATAATTGACATGGTTGTTGCCTCTACCCTCATGAGTTTGGGTATGATGATGCTTCCACCTGTCATGATTTCCCTGCCTTTTAAAGTTCTCTTATTCATTATGGTAGATGGTTGGAACTTACTTACTAAGGCAATAATAGCAGGTATAAACATATGACAACCAGCATAGTATACGATTTGTTTAAAGAGGCGATAAATATCATCCTCATTACAGCATCTCCAATGATGATAGCTGCATTAGTAGTGGGTCTTGTTGTATCTATATTTCAAGCTACAACTCAGATACAAGAACAGACTCTTGCCTTTGTGCCTAAAATAATTGCAATCTTTGTAACGATAATTTTAGTTGGACCTTGGATTATGGATCAGATTGCTAATTTTACCTACAAAATATTTGAAGCACTTGTGACAGTGATGAAGGCATTATAGGGTGTTGTATGGAGTTTTATGATTTAATCATTGCATGGGTATTAATTTTTTCTAGGTTGACTGCTATGCTTTATTTTTTGCCTGTATTTGGTGGAAGAGCAGTCCCAAGACTAGTAAAAGTTCTTTTTGTCATGTCTATAGCACTTTCCTTTTTGGTTCTTGGAAATTTTAGTTATAATATGCAGAACTTGACAAGTGAAGCTTTAGTTGGTGGAATAGCAATGGAAGTAGTCAATGGCTTGACTATGGGTTTTGCAGCAACAGCTATCATGAATGCTGTTTACATAGCTGGTCATCTCATTGACATGAATATGGGATTTGGTATGGTCAATGTGATGAGTGCTAACAATGAAGCTAGAGTTCCTATCACAGCTAATTTTTACTACATGTTTACAGCAGTTATTTTTTTTCTAGTAGATGCTCATCACAGCTTGATAGATGCATTTGCACTTAGTTTAGATAAATTGCCACTTGGAAGCTTAGGGTTTAACATCAGTCACGTTATGAGTTATACAGAGCTCATTAAGACAACATTTATCGTTGGTTTTAAATTGGCAATGCCCATTATTCTAACTGTTTTGATTTCAAATTTAATACTAGGACTTCTCTCTAAGGCAATGCCTGGCATGAACGTTTTTATGGTTGGTATGCCTTTTAAAATATTAATTGGTTTTGTAACACTGGCGCTTGTAATGCCTGCCATTTATAATTTGCTGTTTTCAATTATTGAGACCTTTGTAGAATTTGTCTATGGTGTAGTAGCGAGATTTAGCCTATGATAGATAAGGAAGTGAAGGGGCTTCGTCTCAACTTACAGTTTTTTCAAGGTGAAAAGACTGAAGAGGCAACACCTAAGAAAAAGAGAGAAGCAAGGGAAAAGGGTCAGGTAGTACAGACAAAAGATATTGGGGCATCTCTAGCCCTTTTGGGTGTAATAGTCTTTATAGATGTTTTTATGGAGTATGTCTATTCTTATATCTATGATATGTACTATTACATCAATGTGTATATATCAAATGATAGCTTGGAATTTACACAGACAGATGCTCATTTTATCTTTATAAAGGCTGTGTATACAATACTGATGGCAAGTATGCCTTTTTTGTTAGTTGCTCTTGTGATAGGACTTATTTCTTCCTATGCTCAGGTGGGATTTTTGTTTACTATGGAACCCTTAAAGTTTAAGTTTAGCAAGATAAATCCGCTAAAGGGTTTTAAGAGACTTTTTTCTATCAAGTCAGTAGCTGAAATGTTTAAATCTATATTTAAGGCATTTGGTGTATTGTATGTGTCATATCAGTATTTAAATTCTAGACAGGATATACTCTATGATGTCATCAATCAAGACCTGATTGTTTCAGTATCCATTATGTGGAATGTACTCTTTGATATTGCAGTAAGATGTTCGTTGTTACTATTGTTTTTGGCAATTTTAGACTATGCATTTAAGAAGTGGCAAAACAATAAAGAACTAAAGATGAGTAAACAGGAAGTAAAAGACGAGTATAAGCAAATGGAAGGAGATCCTTTTATAAAGGGCAAGATTAAAGAAAAACAACGACAGATGGCAATGAGTAGAATGATGCAGGAAGTTCCTGAAGCTGATGTTGTCATAACAAACCCTACCCATTTTGCAGTTGCCATCAAATACGATGCAGAGGAAAGTGTTGCACCACTTGTCATTGCAAAGGGTAAGGATATTGTTGCATTTAACATCAAAAAAATAGCAGAAGAAAATGAGGTGCCTATTGTTGAAAACAAAGGTTTAGCAAGGGCGCTATATAAGTCTGTTGATGTAGGTATGGAGATACCTGTGGAACTCTATGAGGCAACAGCAGATGTATTGGCATATGTATATAAGCTTAAGAAGACAGTGTAATTAGGGGTATAAGATGAATTTAAAGAAAAGTGAAATAAGTTTACCTATACTATTTGTAGGCGTGGTTTTGCTTATCATTATTCCTGTGCCAACTTTTTTGATTGACATTTTTTTGAGTATCAATATATCAATCTCCATGCTTATACTGCTGATTACGATGTTTCTTACGGAGCCATTAGAGTTTTCCATTTTTCCATCTGTACTTCTTCTTACGACAGTGTTTAGGCTTGGACTAAATATATCGACAACAAGGGGTATCTTGATGAAGGCTGATGCTGGTCAAGTGATAAAAGCGTTTGGTAACTTTGTTATCCAAGGGGATGCTGCTGTAGGTTTTGTCATCTTTGCCATCATTATCATAGTGCAGTTTTTGGTTATTACGAAGGGTTCAGAGAGGGTATCAGAAGTTGCTGCTAGATTTACGCTAGATGCAATGCCAGGAAAACAGATGGCAATTGATGCTGACTTGAACTCTGGATTAATTGATGAGACAGAAGCTAGGACTAGAAGGGCAAAAGTTCAGAGAGAATCCGATTTTTATGGAGCTATGGATGGTGCCTCTAAGTTTGTAAAGGGTGATGCCATTGCTGGAATAATCATTACTGTTATCAATATACTGGTTGGTTTTGCCATAGGAAGTCTTAGGATGGGATTTACCATTACAGAATCTCTTGCAAAGTACACCTTGCTAACAGTAGGTGATGGTCTTGTGAGTCAGATACCAGCCTTGATGATTTCAGTAGGTACTGGTATAGTTGTGACGAGGGCAGCATCTGATTCCAATTTATCTACTGATATCATGAAGCAGTTTTTTAGAGAACCTATTATCCTGTTTATTGTTGGTGGCGTACTTTCTCTACTTAGCTTCACGCCACTTCCAACAGTGCCACTATTATCGATTGGATTGTTTTTTATATTCCTAGGTTATAAGTTGATAGCATCTGCTAAAAAAGCTGTTTTACAGGAGAAATTCCAGAGTGAAGAGATGCAGGATATGGAATCTGCTGATGAAATTAAAAAGCCTGAGAATATTATGCCTCTACTACAAGTAGATCCAATAGAACTGGAGTTTGGCTATGGTATTATACCACTTGCTGATCCAAATCAAGGTGGTGACCTCTTTGATAGGCTTGTCATGATAAGGAGACAGGTAGCGCTAGAATATGGTGTTATTGTTCCTATGATAAGGCTTAGAGATAACATACAGCTTGAGCCAAATGAATATACACTGAAGATAAAGGGCACAAAAGTTGGTGGTGGAAGTATAGTTTTTGACCACTTTTTAGCGATGACGCCTGCAGATGCTGAAGAGGAAATAGAAGGTATTGACACTATTGAACCTGCTTTTGGCTTTCCTGCTAAGTGGATTACAGCTGATCTTAGGGAGGAAGCTGAAATGCTAGGCTATACAGTAGTTGATTCATCTTCTATCATCTCTACCCATCTGACAGAGATTATTAAGAAACATACCTATGAGCTCTTATCAAGGCAAGATGTGAAACAACTCATAGACAATATAAAAGATAATAATGAAGCTCTCATTTCAGAGCTTATTCCAAATATGATGACCTATGGTGATATACAAAAGGTCTTGGCAAATCTGCTGAGAGAGGGCGTCTCTGTAAGAGACTTAGTCACTATACTGGAAACGCTGGCTGATTACATCTCAGCTACTAGAGATACCAATGTCCTCACTGAGTATGTTAGACAGAGTTTAAAGAGGCAGATTTCAAATGATATTTTTCCATACAAATATGCAGAGGTTATAACATTAGCTCCTGAACTGGAAGATGAATTAATGAGTGCTATAAAAAATGGTGAAGGGGGTACCTTTATAGCTCTTGACCCTGAGAGAACAAATGCTTTAACCGTTGCAATTGCAAATGAAATAAAGGTACTAATTGAGGCAGGGAATATCCCAGTTGTTGTGACAGTGCCAATAGTGAGGTTTTACTTAAAACAGATTACAGAAGCTCAGATACCTGATTTAGTAATCCTCTCTTATAATGAAATTGATAGTGATGTAGAACTGACTTCTCTGGGAATGGTGGTGATTTAATGAATATAAAGCGAATAACTGGAAAGACAGAGTATGAAGCAATGCAAAGGGCTAGAGAAGAGTATGGAAATTCTGCCTATATACTTCATACAAAGCAGATCAAACAGACAGGTTTCTTTAAGTGGTTTAAAAAACCACTCTACGAAGTGATTATTGGGATTGAGACAGATAGAGAAATTAAAGAAAAAGAGAAGAAGGAAAGGCAGTACGAATTAATTAAAGAGAGTCAGGAAAACACTCAAAAAGAGCTAGATGAATTGAAACACGCCATAGATGGAATGAAAAATCTCTTTAGAGAAGAACTTGACAAGAAGAGTGATGAAATACAAAAGCTCTATGACAAGAGGGAAGAAGAGCAGAGAGAAAAAAATGAAGATATTATTTTTGATCAGATAAAGTTTGATGGCATTGGCTCTGGTGATAGTAGTCCTCAAATAACCAAGGTCAAAGAGGTTGAAAAGACGGATATTAAAGACGATTTAGATGAACTTGATATGATTGCTAAACTCAGAAATGTCAAGTGTACAGAAGATGTCATTGATAAAATAAAGGAAATGGTTCGAAGTGATGAAGAATTGGAAGAAGGTGCTTCTGATGTTGATAAAAATAGAGCAGTAAAGGCTGCTATTAGAAAGTTTGCAGGAGAGCCTTATGCTATAGAGAAAAAGAAAAAAGGTCCAAGAATACTGTTTTTTGTAGGACCAACAGGAGTTGGCAAGACGACGACAATTGCCAAGATTGCAGCAAAGCTATCTCTTCTAAATGATTTTAAAATAGCGATGATTACGACGGATACCTTTAGAATTGCAGCGGTAGACCAGTTGAAGGCATATGCTAACATCTTATCTGTGCCTATTAGTGTGGTTTACAAGGGTGATGAGATAGAGGAGACGTTAGAAGAGTACAAGACCTATGATTTTATCCTTGTTGATACTGCAGGGAGAAATCACAGGGAAAAGGATTTTAAAAAGTACATTCAGTCATTTTTGGACAATATGAGAGATCCTGTTGTCTTTTTGCTATTAAATCTTGGACTATCTATAGATGATTTAAAGCTCATAACGGATTCATACAGTTTTATTGATGATTACAATTTAATTTATACCAAACTTGATGAGACAACGTCAAGTGGTAATATACTAAACATAATGGATATAACGGGGAAAAAGGCAGCATTTATAACAAATGGGCAGTCTGTTCCAAAGGATATCATGACTGCTTCAAAAGGCAATGTTTTAAGTGCTTTGACAGGTGATTATGATGAATGATCAAGCAAAAGTACTCAGAGATATGATTGAGAAGTCTAGATTGGCAAGAGAAAAGTCTGGAAAAGTAGATCTCATGAGTTTGAAGGAGAATAGGACAACAAGGTTTGTGACTATTACCAGTGGAAAAGGTGGTGTAGGGAAGACCAATATTACGCTCAACCTCGCGATAAAACTTAGCAAATTTGGTCATAGAGTTACTGTGATAGATGCTGATTTAGGGCTCTCTAATGTTGATGTCATAGCTGGTATAATACCTAAGTACAGTCTATATGACGTCCTTAGTGGAGAAAAGACTGCTGGTGAAATAATAGCAGAAGGGCCAAGTGGCGTCAACATTATATCAGGTGGATCAGGGTTGGTTGAGCTTGTGGACCTTGACTCCAATAAACTAGATAAACTCCTAGAGGCATTTGAAGAGTTGGAGAACATATCAGACTACATTTTGATAGATACAGGTGCTGGGATTAACTCCTGTGTCCTTAAATTCATCTCCTTTGCCAGTGATATTATAGTAGTTGTCACACCTGACCCTGCGAGCATTACAGATGCTTATGCTCTTGTTAAAAATATAGAATCAAGGGAAAACAACATCAGCGTTATCATAAATAGGGCTGAATCAAATAAAGAAGCTAATGAAGTCTATGAAAAATTTATGACAGCTTGTGACAGATTTTTAAAGCGAAAAATTAAAAAGCTAGGCTTTATACTAGAAGACCAAAATGTAATAGACAGCATTAAACAGCAAGTTCCATTTAGCATCAGATACCCTCATTGTAAGGCATCTAGGAGCGTGGAACTCATTGCAAATAATATAGAAAACAGCACAGAACACATCATAGAACAGAGCAGTTTTAAGTCTTTCTTAAAGGCTTTTGTCAAAGGTAGTAGATGATTTGTAAAAAAATTTCAATACCAACAATTTCACTTTTTAACATTTTTTGATTATTGTCGATAATACATGTATAGTGTACCAGCGTTGTAGAAGTTATAGTCAAAAAATGTTGTACTGTACAGAAGAAAAAAGGAAGCATATGACTATAAAAAACATTGTAGCAATAGGTATATCAACAGGAGGGCCAACAGCTTTAGCAGAGCTTATCAGAGAGCTTCCAGCTTTTATTGATGCCCCCATTCTCGTTGTGCAACATATGCCTGTTGGTTTTACAAAAATGTTTGCTTCAAGGCTTAACTGTTTATCAAAGCTAACAGTTAAAGAAGCCTGTGATGGTGACTTAATTGAAAAGAACACTGTGTATATTGCCAAAGGTGGCGTACATATGGAAGTGGTATGTAGATCAGGCTCTATGTATATTCATTTAAGTGACTCAGAAAAAATCAGTGGTCATAAACCATCTGTAGACAAGTTGTTTTTTTCGCTTTTAAATTTAGATTCGAAAGTGAACGTAACTTCTGTATTAATGACAGGTATGGGGTCTGATGGTGCAAAGGGCATGTCAGCGCTCAGAAAAAAAGGTGCATATACAATTATACAAGATGAGCATACTTCTGTTGTATTTGGTATGCCTCTTGCAGCAAAAAAATTAGGAGCTGCTGTGGCGGAACTTCCGCTAAGTGAAATTGCAGGTGAAATTGTTCGTGTATTGGAGGTATAATTTATGGATATGAGTCAATATTTAGAAGTTTTTATTGATGAGTCAAAAGAACACTTGCAGGAGATGAATGAAATACTTTTAAAGTTGGAAAATGATTTTTCTGATGTTGATCTACTAAATGACATATTTAGGGTTGCTCATACTATAAAAGGTATGTCAGGAACGATGGGTTTTAACAAAGTAGCTAGTTTAACCCATGAGATGGAAAATGTTCTTCATATCTGCAGAAATAAAGAGTTAGAAGTAGATGATGTTATTATTGATACTCTATTTGAATGTTTTGATGGTTTAGAGGAGTACATTGATAACTTGACAAAGACTGGAAGTGAAGGAGAACTTGATACATCAGCTCTAGTTAAGAAGCTGGAGTATATTGCAAAAAATAAGACAACAAGTGGATTTTCAGAGAGCCCAAGTAATGAAGTAAAACAGGAAATCGAAGAAAGTGATGTTGTTTCATCAGATGCCAATTTTGAAATCGACTTATCAGATATTCACACTCTCATGCTTGAAGAGGCAAAAAATTCTGGGCTTGTGCCAGTAAAGATAAAAATAGTCCTAGAAAAATCGTGTGCTCTTAAAGCAGCTAGAGCATTTTTGGCAGTAAATACACTAGAGCAATTTGGACAGATTGTAAGAACAAAGCCAGAAGTTGAGGAATTGGAAGCAGAAAATTTTGATACTTCTTTTGAAGTGGCATATCTCTCTAGGCTTGATGCTGATATGATAAAAGAGGAAATCTCAAGTTTATCTGAGATAGATGTGGTTCAAGTTGTTGAGATTTCAGCAGATGAATTTGTAAACGTAGAAACACAAGAACCTAAAGTTGACGAAGTCCAAAAAACACCTGAAAAGCAGGAGTTTAGCAGGAAAAAAACACCAGCCAAAAAAGATGATAAAAAGTCTGAGGACAAGTCTAAAAAGGCGAATAAGACAGTTAGGGTAGATATTGATAGGTTAGATAACCTCATGAATCTGGTTAGTGAGCTTATTATCATAAAGACTAGGTTAGATGATTTTGAGACCATGGAATCAAGACAGAACATGAATGAGACGGTGGAATATCTTGAGAGGATAACAACAAGCCTTCATGATGCTGTTATGAAAGTTAGAATGGTACCTGTAGAGAGGACATTTAATAGATTTCCTAGACTTGTTCGTGATTTGTCAAAGGACTTAGGAAAGAAAATTCAGCTAATTATGTCTGGTGAAGAGACTGAGGTAGATAGAACAGTTATTGATGAGATAGGTGATCCATTAATCCACCTAATTAGAAACTCTATAGACCATGGTATTGAAGATGCTAAGACAAGAGCTGAAAGAGGAAAGCCTGAACAAGGAACGGTTCATCTACTTGCCTATCCAGATGGAAATTCAGTTGTCATCGAAGTAAAAGATGATGGCAATGGCATTGATGTTGACAAAGTCGCAAATATTGCCATAAACAAGGGTCTAGTTCAGAGAGAGCAAGTTGAACTTATGACAGACCAAGAAATTGTAAATATGCTGTTTTTACCAGGATTTTCAACTGCTGAAAAGATTACTGACTTATCGGGAAGAGGTGTAGGTCTTGACGTTGTAAGGTCTAAGATTGAAGCACTTTCAGGTACAGTTGAAATAGAGTCTGTTCATGGTAAGGGCTCAACATTTATCATCAGGTTACCACTTACACTTGCTATTATTCAGGCGCTTATGGTTAACCTTGGAGAGGAGAAGTATGCAATACCTCTAAACAATATTAGGATTATTACAACCATTAGTTCAGATAAAATAAGTAAAGTTCAAAATCAAGAGGTTATTCTTTACAGAGACCAAACTCTGCCAATCATAAGACTTGCAGATGAACTTGAAGTTCCTGATAGAAAGGAAGAAGAAGGCAATCTAACAGTAGTAATTGTCAAAAAGGGCAATGTAGAGGCAGGACTTGTAGTAGATGGGCTTATTGGACAACAGGAAATTGTAATTAAATCACTTGGAAAGTATCTAGGTGGTGTCAAGGCGATTGCAGGTGCTACAATACTAGGAAATGGTGGTGTTGCACTTATCGTTGATCCAAATCAGTTGTTATAAGGGGGATAATATGGAATTTCGAGAATACGTTATCTTTTCTCTTTCAGGAGAATACTATGGTATCAGCATACATAATGTTGAAAATATAGAAAAAAAAGCTGTAATAACAAGGGTTCCACATTCTAGACCCTATGTTAACGGCATTATGAATTTAAGGGGTAATATTGTACCTGTTGTTGATTTGAGAAAGAGATTTAGTTTAAAGCCAATAGAACAGGGAGAAGAGACAAGAATAATTATCGTAAACTATGAAGATCACAAGATTGGCTTAATTGTGGATACTTGTTCAGAAACTCTTCAATTAAGTGAGAGCAATATAGATCCAACTCCTACAACTCAGAGTACTATTACAGAAGAATTTATAAAGGAAGTTGGAAAACACGACGAGAGAATTATTATGCTTTTAGACCTAAAGAAGGTTCTTGGCATAGTAGAGGAGGAACAGTAAAAGAAAGGCTAAAAAATGTCTAATTATTTTGATAAGGTTAACAATTCTACCATTATGGATGTCTTGAGAGAAGTAGGGAACATTGGAGCAGGAAATGCTGCAACTGCCCTTGCTAATTTACTCAACAAGAAAATTGATATGGATGTTCCTAGGGTTAATGTCATGGACTTACATGAAGTCCCTGCTATTTTAGGTGGTGAAGAGGAAGAGGTTGTAGGAGTATACTTTAAACTTGATGGTGATATCAATGGTACTATCATGTTTGTCCTAAAGTCTTCTGTCGCAAAGAACCTTATTGAAATGCTAGTTCCAGACAGTGGTGGTGGGGAATTTGATGAATTTACTCTGTCAATTTTACAGGAAGTATCCAATATTCTTTCTGGTTCTTATGTAACGTCTCTTTCAGGACTTACAAATTTAAAAATAAATATATCAATTCCTCTAATTGCAATAGACATGGCGGGTGCAGTTCTCAGTGTGCCCGCTATACAGTTTGGATTGGTTGGTGACACAATACTGATAATAGAAAATAACTTTTTTGATGACAATACAGAGTCATCTGTTAATGGATATTTTTTCTTAATACCTGATATTGAATCATACGATACCTTGTTTACGAGTTTAGGGGTACAGTATGAGTAAAATGATAAAGGTGGGAATGGCAGATCTAAAGGCGGTAAGAGCACCAGATAATCTTACCACGCTAGGACTGGGTTCTTGTGTTGGTGTTTGTATGTATGACTCTGTAAATAAAGTAATAGGTATGGCTCATGTAATGCTTCCTTCAAGTGAGCAGGTCAGAAATAATAGCAATAGGGCAAAATTTGCTGATACTGCAATCGATGATTTATTAATGGAGATGGAAGTTCTAGGTGCTAAGCGACGCAATTTGGAATGTAAAATTGCTGGTGGGGCACAAATGTTTAAGTTTTCTACAGCAAATGATGCTTTAAAAGTTGGTCAGAGAAACGTTTTAGCAGTCAAAGATAAGGTTTCTAGTCTCAATATTAAAATAAAAGCTGATGATACTGGAGGAAATTTTGGTAGAACTATTGAATTATATTCTGAAAGTGGTAAACTGTTAATAAAGACTATTGGGCATGGAGTGAAGGAGTTTTAGATGTCGACTTTATCAGTTGATGAGTTATGGATGAGTTATAAACAAAATGGGGATCAACTTGCCAAAGATGAACTCATAATTCACTATATTAGTTTAGTCAAAATCATTGCAGGTAGATTGTATGTTGATTACAATCACAATGTGGAGTATGACGATATAGTGAGCTATGGTATAATTGGGTTAATTGACGCCATTGAGAAGTACGATCCAGATAAGAAAAATAAATTTGAAACATATGCAAATTTCAGAATAAAAGGTGCTGTTATTGACCAACTTAGGAGTCTTGATTGGATACCAAGGAGTCTCAGGCAAAAGTACAGAGAGTATGAGAATGCCATTAATGCAGTTATTACTGAAAAGGGTGGTGAGTACACAGAGCACGATATAGCTGTAAAGCTTGGAATTACAGATGATGAACTCAGCAAGTTGTCATCTGAACTCACGAACTTTTCTATTGTTTCATTGGAAGAGAAGTTTGACAATAAGAGTGAATTTGATATAAAGACAGAGTATAGAGAATATCAACCAGAGAAAGTAATGATGGATAATGAATTAAAGAAGGCTTTAGCCGAGGGGATAGATACCTTAAAGGACAGAGAGAGGACTATAATTAGTCTGTATTATTACGAAAAACTTACTTATAGAGAAATATCAGAATTAGTAGGTATATCAGAATCTAGGATTTCGCAAATACATACTAAGGCAATAACAAAATTAAAAGTTTATCTTGGATATTAGTGGAGGGAGCTAATGGCAGCAGAAGAAATGAATGTAAATAAGGATGAAGTAAAACCGTATTCTATTGTTGTGAAAATTTCTTCTGACTACTTGAGTGCTACTCTTACGCTAATTAAAATAGATGATAGTGTAGAGGTAACTGTTCAAAACTTGTTAGATGCATTAAAAAAGAAAAATGTAACATTTGGCATTGACCTTGTCAAAATAAAGGCGATTGCTGCAGCTCAGCAAGCTGAAGATGAGGTAGTTGCTAAGGGGAAACCTTTTTTTCATGGTATTGATAGTGAGATAGAGTATAAAGTTGATTTAGCAGAGAGTTCAAAGCCAACTATAAATGAAGATGGTACAGTAGACTTTAAGAATATCAACTTTCTTGTCAGTGTAAAAAAAGGACAAGTATTAGCTGTAAAGACTAGAGCTACTAAGGGTATCACAGGAACTTTAGTCACTGGTAAAATAATGAAGGGCAGAGATGGTCGAATCGTCAATTTTAAGTTTGGTGAAAATGTGCTATTATCGGAAGATGGACATAGTCTGATATCTGCTGAAGATGGTTGTGTTGAAGTAGTACATGAAAAGATTATCGTAAAAAAAGCCATCAATATTCAAGGTGATGTAGGTCCTAAGACTGGAAATATTAATTTTGATGGCAGTGTTTATGTCAGTGGCAATGTCTTGACTGGATATGAGGTTAAGGCGACTAGTGATATTACAATACATGGTATAGTAGAGTCCTCTCTGATTAAGAGTGACAAAGACGTTATTATAGCAGGTGGTGTTCAGGGTAATGATGATGCTGACATCATAGCAGCTGGCAATGTAATATCTAAGTTTTTAAACAACGTAAATGTTGAAGCTGGTGGTTTTGTAGAGTGTGACTCAATACTCCATTCTAAAGTGAAAGCTGATGGTTATGTCAAGGTAAATGGCAAAAAAGGTCTTATTGTTGGTGGTAGAGTTGTTGCAAAGGAATATGTTGTGGCAAAACAGATTGGCACGAATATGGGGACAAAGACATCCGTTGAAGTTGGAATGACTAGAGAGTTTATTGATGAATTAAAAGACAAGAATGAAGAATTAAAAGTTGAAATCTATGCAAAAAACAAGCTAGATACAGTCATTGACTTGTTGGAAAGACAGTATAATGTGTCAAAAGATAGTGTTGTTCTTGAAAGTATAGATAAGAGTAAGGAATCTAGACTTGAATATGAAAAGAACATTGAACAAATTAAAGCTAGAATAGCCAAAATGGAAGAATTAACAGAGATAATGAAGGATTCTTATGTAAAGGTTAATCACCTTTTTCAAGGGGTTAGGATTAAGATTGGATCTGCATTTCATATAGTGGAACAAGAAATACTAGATGTAAAACTGAGGAAGAAGAAGTCCGTAGTAGAAATTGAATCTTTTTAATAACAGGAGGGTGATATGTCTCTAAGACCAGTAGATATGCAGGTTTTGCTTCCTAGAGTAGCCGAGATTTATCATGCCAAAATGAATGTTATTCACAGGGAAGATATTGATAATTCCAATGCACTTAATTCAGTTTTTAAAGATGCTGAAATGAAGAGAAGCTCTGTGAACCAGTCTAATAAGTCTGAAAAAATGGCGTTAAGCCTTGATAAAAGAGAAAATAAATTTGGTGATAAAAAAGAGGACGAAGACGAAAAAAAGAGAGATGAAGACAATGTGTTTTATACTCTTGATGAAGATGGAGAGAAGATAGAGTTAAAACACATCGATTTAAAGATATGAGTATATTTTTTATAGTGGTAGGTTGTATTGTTTTTTTGATTGGATTGTATTTGGTCTTTTCTTTCCTTGGAGAGTTTAAAGTCCAAATTGATGCACTCAATGAAATAGTTCGTTCTGATGAATTTGGTATTTTGGTCAATTTGAGAGAAGAGCTTGATGAACTAAATAACAGTTACTATGATATATTGGAACGACAGGATGAACGAATCAGTAATCTTGAACAACTTAATGATATATCAGAGAGTGAGAAAGAATTTGGTGAGGCAGAAGACAATTCACTGAATGATGAACATAGAATAAATAGAAATGAAATCATTTCACTTCTTTCAGAAGGGAAGTCTGTAGAAGATGTTGCAATAAAGTTGGGAGTAGATAGGTCTACTGTTGAACTTATCTATTCCATGGATGTTCATGAGAGTCGAGGTTGATGATGAATATTTTACTTGTAGGTTCAGGCGGAAGAGAACATGTTCTTTTAAGTAAGATTAAGGAGAGCACCCTTTCTGAAAAAATATATATTGCACCTGGTAATGCAGGGATGCGTGGTATGGGAAAGACTGTTGATATTGCGGTAGACGATATTGATGGTCTTGTTCAATTTGCAGTGGAGAACAAAATAGGTCTTGTTGTAGTAGGTCCAGAGCTTCCACTGTGTCTTGGTATAACAGATGCAATGAATGAAGCGGGTATAAAGGTGTTTGGACCATCAAAAGAAGCAGCAAGGCTAGAGGGTTCAAAGATCTATGCAAAAGAGTTCATGGAAAAATACAGCATACCTACTGCAAAGTACATGTCTTTTTCCTCTAGTCAAGAGGCAATTGATGCACTCATCGAATTTGAAATGCCAGTGGTAATAAAAGCTGATGGACTAGCAGCTGGCAAGGGTGTAGTGATAGCCAAGACTAGAGAAGAAGCAGTAACTGCTATTAAGGGTATGATAGATGATAAAAAGTTTGGGGATTCAAGTGCTAATATCATCTTAGAAGAATACCTTGATGGTATTGAGGCTTCTCAGCTTTGCTTTGTCGATGGAGAGACTATTATTCCTCTTGACAGTGTTCAAGACTATAAAAGAGAAAAAGACAATGACGAGGGTGAAAACACTGGTGGCATGGGCACTTATTCACCAAGCAGGTTTATGAATGAAAAGACTAAAAAATATGTTTTTGATGAAGTGTTGATGCCATTTGTAAGAGGATTAAAAACTGAAAAATTGGTTTACAGAGGACTAATTTTTATAGGGCTTATGATTAAGGATGACAAGGCAAAAGTCGTAGAGTTCAACGTCCGATTTGGAGACCCAGAGGCGCAGAGCTTGCTGATGAGATTGGATACTGATTTACTGTATTTAATGAAGATGACAACAGAAGAAAACTTGAGAAATGTGAATATTAAGTGGAGTAACGAAGCTGCAGTATGCGTTGTCTTAGCTTCAGAGGGATACCCAAGAAAGAGCATGACAGGCAGAGTGATAAGGGGCTTAGATAAATTAGAAGATGTAAGGGTATTCCATTCAGCTACAGAGTTAAGAGATGGCGAGTACTATAGTACTGGTGGTAGAGTATTATCTGTCGTTGCCACTGGTATGACCGTAGAAGAAGCAAGAGAAAAGGCGTATAGAGAAATAGAGAAAATCGAGCTTGAAGGCTCACACTATAGAAGCGACATAGCAAAGTAGGAATTAAATACGACTCATTAAATCCGAATTGGGGCGAAACATCTCTAACAATTCGAATTTTAAAAGCTGTTCTTTGCATAATATTATAGTATAATAAACAAAGTAGCATTTTTCAGCTTAATATTTTTATGTGGTAGCAAGAATTGCGCCACATACTATTTTTACTAAGCGCAGCTGGCAGTTTCTTAAATTTTGTATGTTTATGGTAACGATAATAAATGTATTTTATGAAACCACGCTGCTCTGTCCTACGTGCTAGTCGCCTAGACTTCTAAAACTCTAGCGCTAAAGCGTTCTACGAACTTTTAGCTAAGAGTTTTATCGGCGCCTAGGCAACGGATCACTCCGTCGTCGCGGTCGCTAAAACGGTTTCAAAAAATAAGATAGTATTTTTGCGTAATAACATTTAGATAAAGTTAAATTATTTTATGTTATTATGGTTAAGCAAATAAGATAATGTTTTCGCGTAGTATAACATTTAAATAAATTATTATTATTTTATGTTATTATAGTAAAACAAATGAGATAGTGTTTTCGCGCTGTTATTTTTAGATGATAGCGCCGAGTATGCATTGAGAGACCGACAGGAATGTATATACTAATACTTGACTTAGGCTCTCAATGCTCACGAGGATGCTAGCGCTAAAAAGAACAAGCGAAAAAGGGGGATTTTATGTTTAGGGGGATGTACACAGCTTCAACCGCTCTACAGCAATCAAATAAAAAAATAGATGTTATATCAAATAACCTTGCCAATGTCAATACCACTGGTTACAAGGAAGATATTTCAGTGTCTGAAGAGTTTAGAAGTCTCCTTCTCTACAGAATGGGTGGAGACTACAAGACAAGGTCAAACCCTAAGACAGAGGTTACTGTCAAAGAGCAAAATGGTGTTTACACCTTAGATACTAACAATGGATTTTTTAGAGTTTATGCGACAGATGGCGTAAGCTATAATACATCTATCAAATTTATTAGAGGTAATGACGGCTATCTCAGGACATTTCATCGAAATGTAGATGGCAAGATTATAGATGATAGTGGTTTTAGAGTGATTGGAAAGAATGGCTTTATAAAGTTAGATAGTGAGAATTTTGAAGTAAATGAAAAGGGCGATATCCTTGTGAACTCTAAAGTTGTTGATAGTTTAGTAGACTACCCTATGGGTTCTATCATTGGTACAATGAGTGGTGGCTCTAAGGTTGTTAAGACAGCGATTGACTTCACAGAAGGTGATTTAAAACAGACCAATAACCCCCTTGATTTAGCTATTCTTGGCAGAGGGTTTTTCAAGGTGAAGACTGATAGGGGAATGTTGTACACTAGAGATGGCAGTTTTAAACTATCTGCTGATGGAACGCTAGTTACTGATTCTGGAGGAAAGGTTCAGGGGATTAATGGAGACATTATATTACCTAAAGCAGAGATAGGGCTCAATGAGTTTGGTGAATTTGCTATTGATGGGAATATCATTGATAAAGTCTTTGTTGTAGAGCCTGATAAACCAGAGTATTTAAAGAAGGTTGGCGATAATATGTATGAGTACATAGAGGAGCTAACAGAAGATGATTTAGTAAAGGATTCTAAACTTAGACAGGGTTTTTTAGAGGGTTCTAACGTCAATCCAGTGAAGGAAATGGTAAAGATGATTGAGACTTATAGAGAGTATGAGTCTGCTCAGAGAGTAATAAGAGCTTATGACGAAATTGCATCTAAATCAGTAAATGATATAGGAAGAGTATAGTAAGGGGATATTATGAGAGCTTTATGGACTGCTGCTACAGGTATGAAAAATTTGCAACTAGCAATAGACAATACATCAAACAACATTTCAAATGTTAATACCACTGGATACAAATCACAGAGAACAGAGTTTAAAGATTTGATGTATGCAAGACTTTCTTATAGGGATAATTCAGATAAGACAGGGGTTCCTGTCGGCTTGGAAGTTGGTCATGGTGTAAGGTCTGCTGCTATTGTCAGGAATTTTAGAAAGGGTAGTATTAAAACGACTGAAAATCCTTATGATGTTGCACTTGATAGCAAGGGATTTTTTGAAGTACTAAATGCTGCTGGAGAACCTGAACTTACAAGAGATGGTTCTTTTAAACTTGGGCTTACAGAGAATGGCTTGGCACTATTAACTGCTGATGGATACAAGGTCCAAGGTGATGATGGAGATATCATATTTGAAGGTGATTTTATTGAAACTAAAATAGACCTTGATGGAACAGTCAAAATTAGAAGAAATGGCAATGATGCTGCACTGTTTGAGACAATTGGCAAAATAAAGGTAGTTGATGTGGCAAATCCAGCAGGTTTAGTAAGTGTTGGCTCTAACCAGTATGTTGAAAGTCCAGCCTCAGGTGGTACTTTTAGGATGGAAGCTGGTGATATAAAAGTGGTGCAAAATTCACTGGAGATGTCAAATGTTCAAGTTGTGGATGAGATGGTAAACCTCATTACACAGCAGAGGGCATATGAAATCAATTCAAAGGCAATACAGACAGCAGATAGGATGCTGGAAATTGCGAATAATCTAAAGAGGTAGTGAGAAATGAACAACATGATGATCAATCAATCTGGTAGAGCTCAGCTTGATAAGTCAAGTAGTTTAATTCAAAAGAGCAAGGTAGATGCTTTTGCTCCAAGATTCGAGGATATACTTAAGTCAAAAGACAGGGCAGAACTGGAGAAGGTTGCCAAGGAGTTTGAGGAACTCTTTGTTGGTGTGCTCATGAAAAATATGCGTTCTACTATATTAAAGAGTGATATATCAAAGTCATCTTATCAGAAGGAAATATTTGAAAGTATGCTTGATGATGAGTATTCAAAAGAAATAGCGAGTACTGGGAGTTTTGGCATTGGGAAGCTAATAATTGATAATTTTGAAAAGTATTTGAGTCAAGAAGAGGAGCCACAAAAAACAAAGGGCTTTGATGTCAAAATTTAAGAATACATAGGGCTGTTGTATCACAGCCTATTTTTATTGCGCTGATGTAGGAAACCAGCGTGGGTTAATAAAATATATAATTATCGTTATACTGATATGATAGGTAAAAGGTTTAAAGTAGAAGTTTTTTAGGAGATGAATATGTTTGATGTAATTGTTGTAGGTATTGGTGCAGCAGGGTTGTTTTCATTATCTGTCTTGGATAGAAGTTTAAATGTATTGGCTATTGAGAAAAACGAGGTAGCAGGAAGGAAGTTAAAAATTACAGGAGGTGGAAGGTGTAATTTGACAAAGGATTATGACATCAAGACCTTTCCAAATTTCTATACCCATCCGTCTTTTGTAAGACCTGTACTTCATGGATATAGCAACAAAAAATTGATGGATTATTTTGTGAGTGGTGGTTTAGCGCTGACTATAGAAGATTCTAAGGTCTTTCCAAAAACTGAAAAAGCACAGTCTGTCATTGATTTTTTTCTGGGGAAAATAGAACACAATGGTCATAAGATGAATTTTTCTGAGACAGTTGTTGACATTGAGGACTATGGGGATAAGATTGTGGTAGTAACTGATAAGGGTAGGCATACCACTAGAAACCTGATTATTGCAAGTGGTGGTAAAGCTTATAAGCCTGTAGGTTCAAATACTGAAATTATTGAGAAATTATTTGATACAAGTGCCTTTGAATCAGGATTATCCCCTATTTACATAGACAGTCAGGCATTTAGGGACCTATCTGGTGTCAGTATGAAGGTTAAGTTGTCATTTGCTGGAAAAACAATTGAGGGTCCTATGCTATTTGCTGGAAGGTATTTAAGTGGACCAGCTATTTTTGATGCCTCAAACTATTTGACAAGTGGGGAAGTATTTACTGTTGATTTCCTGCCAGAATTCAATGAGTCACTACTTAGGGCTACTATAGTAGAAAAACTTAAGGAGCAACCCAAAAAACTAGTAAAAAGTATCATTCAGATGTCCTTTGATTTATCTGAAAGCTTTGTAAATGCCGTATTTAGTGATTTGAAAATGGTGGATATAAAGGCTGCTGATTTAAAAAAATCTGATTTGACAAAATTGGTTCAGTACTTAAAAGCAAGGGAATTAACGGTGAGCTCAAAATTTGCTTTGGATAAGGCGTATGGTACTGTGGGTGGTGTTAATGTAGATTGCATTGACAACAAGACAATGGCGCTAAAAGAGAATGATAGAATATATATAGTAGGTGAAGCTCTTGAACCTCTAGGACAGAGTGGTGGATTTAATTTACAATTTGCCTTCTCTAGTGCTATGTGTTCAGTAAATAATATTCATTTTAAGTATAACATTTAAACGGACTTTGTCGATAACTTATAGTGAATAGATTTTGGTTTACTGTGGAGGTTATCATGACAAGTGGAAGTAAAAAAATAATTGATAAAGAACAATCTAGGAAAAAAGGTTCCATTTCGATAAAAATTACATTGGCAATCGTCTTTTTTATTATATTAAGTGTTGCAACTGCAGATGTTATATCAATACATACCGCAAGACAAGAGCTTAAAAATCTACAGAACAAGATTATACGGTCTTATTCTCATACCAATGCAAAGTCTTTTGGTGATTTTTTTAACTCGAAAATAGAAAAGCTAAATGATATCAAAATAGCAGTTGATGTTATAAATTCGCCAAAGTATTTTAGTGTGCAGAAGGTAATGCAGGATATATTTAAAAACAGCAATTACATGAATCTCTATTATCTAGAACCTGATGGCAGTGCTATTATATTTGATGATAATCTTACTAGGGTTAAAGTGGAATTAAAGGAATATGCAAAAATTGCACTAAGTGGTCAGACAGCAATAGTAGGTCCTTATGTAGATAGCCTTACAGGAAAGCAGTGTCTTACAGTTGCAGTGCCAGTAACTGACACAAATGGAGACATTGCAGGTGTGCTTGGTATGGATGTTGCAACAGAATCTCTATCAAAGTTTTTGCAGGAAATGGAGATTGGTGGTACAGGATTCACGTATATAATGACTGAAAACTTTGATGTTATGGCACACAAAGATCCAGCAAAAGCCTCTGGTATTAACTTAAAAGAGCTTGCAGAAGAAAAACAAGGTGTAGAGGAAATTGTATCAATAGTTTCTGGTGCATTTGAAAAAGGAGATGCTAGAGGGGTTTATGACTTAGATGGCAAGACGTATTATACAGAAGCTCATAAAATACCAAATACATCATGGGTTTTTGTCACAGCTATTCAACGTTCTGAAATAAATGATATTATTAAACGCATGAGTGTAACAGTATCTATAGGTGTGACAATTGTGATTCTCTTAATTATTTTAGCCTCAATGTATATTTCAAAGAGAATTACAAAGCCACTTGTTGATATTGACAACTACTGTACGAAATTGACAAGGTTTGACTTAAGACTTGATGAGTCTGACCCAGCTGTAAAACACGTGCATAGACGTGATGAAATTGGTAGGCTCATGGCTACAATTCTCAGTACAGAAGAGAGCTTGAGAGAGCTTGTGAGAAATATTACATCCTATGCAGAAAATACAGCTTCTACTTCAGAGGAACTCACTGCTATAGCCCAAGATACTGCTGACTCAGCAGGGGAAGTACTTGGTGCTGTAGAAGACATAGCAAAGAGAGCTGGAAATCAAGCAAGTGATACACAGACTGCTTCTAGTAATGTACAGGAGACAAGCGCAATGCTTCTTGAAATGGTTGATGTACTGGAGGAATTATCAGAAGTAATAAGTGACATCAATGTGAAAAAAGATGAAGGAAAGAAAGCGCTCAATGAGTTAATAGCAGTTACCAATAAGAATAGGGATAATTCAGTCTATGTAAGTGGTATTATCAATGATACTAATAACAGTGCAGAGGCGATTTCTAAGGCTTCTGAAATGATTCAGTCAATAGCTGACCAGACAAATCTTCTTGCTCTTAATGCGGCAATTGAAGCTGCTAGGGCAGGAGAAGCAGGTAGAGGCTTTGCGGTTGTGGCAGAAGAAATTAGAAAACTAGCTGAAGATTCAACAAGGTTTACAGAAGAAATCAAATCAGTCATTGATGAGCTTAAAGATAAGACAAGTGGTGCTGTAAAGGCAATGAAGACAGTTGGGGAAGAAATTTTAGTTCAAAATGACAAGGCAAACTTAACCCTTGAGAGGTTTAATGAGATTGAAGAGGCAATCAATATGAGTAATAAGGTTGTCCTTGAAGTGGGTTCTTCTTCAAAGAATATAGTAGAAAATAATAAGCAAATGACAGATGTCATACAAGAACTGTCAGTGATAGCAGAAGAAAATGCAAAGACAACAGAACAGGCAACCCATGCTGTTCAAACTCAGGTGTCTTCAATTGCTGAAGTCTCATCTGCAAGTGAAAACTTATCAGAGATAGCTGCAAATCTTCAAGGTGAAGTAGCTGAATTTAAAATCTAGATAATGATATTTGGAATAAAGAATAATAAAATATTGTTATGGAGATAATTTGATTTTGATTAAATAATTTATAAAATATCATAAATTTATTTTTATTTTTTCAAAAAAAGTCTTTACAATTATACTTGAATATAGTATACTAACAACGTTGTAAAGTAGTTTTTAGAAAGAAGTAAAATTTTTATAAAAAATGTTAGTTCTCTTTAATTTATTATTTGCACAAAACAATGTGAACGCTATTAGAAATAGCAAGGAGGATTTAACATGAATAATGGTACAGTAAAATGGTTTGATTCAGCTAAGGGCTATGGTTTTATAACAGGAGATGACAATAACGATGTTTTTGTTCACTATTCTTCTATACAAGGAGATGGATATGCTTCTCTTGATGAAGGACAGTCTGTAACTTATGATATAGAATCTGATAATAAAGGTAGCAAGGCTACTAATGTAGTGAAGTGTTAACAGATATAATACTTTATCAATAGTAAAAAATAAATCGTTACTAGCTTTTGGTAAGCAAGGTAACGATTTATTTTTGTTTGAATTCTTTAATTATTAGTTAAAAAGTGTACTTACTGAGTCGTTGTTGAATATTCTTCTTATTGATTCAGCAAAGACCTTTGAAACAGATAGTATTTGCATCTTATCTAAAACTCTATCTTCAGGCATGTATATGGTGTCTAGTGTGATGAGTTTTTCGATAGCAGAGTTTTCGATTCTTTCAAGAGCTGGACCTGATAGTACAGGGTGAGTACAAGAAGCGTATATTTTTTTAGCGCCATATTCTTTAAGTGCTTTTACACTGTTGGTAATAGTACCAGCAGTATCTATCATATCATCAAGGATAATTACATTTTTATCCTTAATGTCACCAATGATGTTCATTACCTCTGATACGTTTGGCTTAGGTCTTCTCTTATCGATGATGGCAATTGGTGCATCAAGGATTTGAGCAAAGTCTCTAGACCTTGTCACACTTCCAAGATCAGGAGATACAACAACTAAATCTTCTATGTCCATTTTTTTAAAGTGCTGGGCAAGGATTGGTCCACCAATTAGATGGTCAACTGGAATGTCAAAGTAACCTTGGATTTGGTTGGCATGTAAGTCCATAGTTAGTACTCTGTCAGCTCCTGCAGTTGTCAGAAGGTCAGCAACGAGTTTAGCTGAGATTGGATCTCTTGGCTTTGCCTTTCTGTCCTGTCTTGCATATCCATAGTAAGGAACTACAGCAATAATCCTACCTGCAGATGCTCTCTTAAGAGCGTCCATTATGATTAGGAGTTCCATGAGGTATTTGTTTACAGAGGGTGGGCTTATTGCCTGTATTACAAATACATCAGCACCTCTGACTGTTTCATTGATGTTAACTGTGATTTCTCCGTCTGAAAATGTACTTACGACAGCATCTCCTAGTGGGATTCCCAGTTCTTTTGAGATTTTTTCAGCTAATGCTCTGTTTGAATTTCCTGCGAAAAGTTTGATTTTTTTGCCGCTGTTATGCATTTTTTCCTCCAATACAAATTACTACTTATCAACTTTATTTTTTAGTGTCCAATCATCTTTGTTGGTCTGCCTCTGCCTTGCAATTGCAAGCTGATTCTCATTTACATCTTCTGTAATCGTTGAGCCAGCAGCAACAAAAGCGCCACTTCCAACATGAACAGGTGAAATAATATTTGAGTTACAGCCAATAAAACTATTACTATCTACTGTTGATCGATATTTATTTTTTCCGTCATAATTTACAAATACAACACCACAACCTATATTGACGTTCTCACCTATGTCGCTATCTCCAATATATGCAAGGTGTGATGATTTGCTTCCACTTCCAATATTTGAATTTTTGACTTCTACAAAGTCGCCTATTTTAACTTTACTTCCCAAAATGGAATTTGGTCTTATGTATGCATAAGGACCTACTGTTGTAAAATTACCTATTTTGGATTCTAAAACTGTTGAGTTTTGGACTAGGATATCTGTTCCTAGTATGGAGTCTTTTATCAGAGAATTGTTTATTACTTTAGTGTTTTCTCCAATCACTGAAGACTCGATAGTAGCATTTGGGCCAATAATACAACTCTCAGAAATAGTTGTCTTTCCAAGTATTGTAGAGTTTGACTTGATGATGGTTCTTGCTTCTATTACTGCAAGAGGTGATATTTTACACGTTGTTGTATCTGTAAACATTACCCCATTTGCTATGTGCTTTAGAATAGTTTCTCTATACACCTCTTTGATCGCTTTGTGAAGAGAGAGGTTGTCATTGATGTGTATAAATTTCAAATCGTCAGCTTTAATAGCATTGTATTTGCTAATTGCTGCTTTGATGTCATCTCCCTCTATTGCTTCATTACTAAATATAACAAGTTGAAGACCATTTTGCTCAATGACAGAGTTTTCTTTAATGTCTGTAATAATGTCCTTGAATTCTTTAACGCTTGAAATGTAAATATCATTTCGAATGTATAAATATCCTTCCTTTACTAGCGTATCAAGAGAAAAATTATTGTCTTCTAAGACACTCTTTGGTATTATGTCCATCAGTTCATCTGTAGGGTATAGTGCTCTAAAATCAAAGTATGAGCTAGGTTTTACTTTTATAACTCTCATAGGAGCCTCCTTTTATAAAGGTATTATACGCCATTAATAAGTTTGGCGAGTCTTACTAGATTATAGAGTTTGAGCAGCACTGATAAGAGCTAGTTTATAGACATCTTCTTCGCTACATCCCCTTGATAGGTCATTTACTGGTTTGTTTAATCCTTGTAGGATTGGTCCTATTGCCTGATATTTTCCGAATCTCTGGGCGATTTTATAACCAATATTTCCAGCTTCTAGTGATGGGAAGACAAAGACAGTAGCTTTACCAGCCACATCAGAATTTGGCGCCTTCTTTTCTGCGACAGTAGGTACAAATGCAGCATCAAATTGGAGTTCTCCATCAATTACAATATCGCTGTCAATAGCTTTTGCCTTTGTTGTTGCTTCAGCAACTTTTTTTGCCTCTTCTGCATCTGCAGAGCCCTTTGTTGAAAAACTCAGCATGGCAACTCGTGGGTCTATATCAAATGCCTTCGCTGTCTTTGCGCTCTCTACAGCCACTTCTGCCATCTCATCTGCTGTTAAATTTATGTTTATTGCACAATCTGCAAAAATGTATTTCTCATTTTCAGGAGAAATCATGATAAATGCTCCTGAAGTTCTGCTTACACCAGGTTTTGTCTTTATTATTTGAAGTGCAGGTCTTACTGTATCACCTGTAGGGTGTATTGAACCTGATACCATACAATCAACTTTGTCCATATAACACAGCATAGTGCCAAAGTAGTTTACATTTTTCAATATTTTCTTTGCATCTTCTACGGTAGCTTTACCCTTTCTTCTCTCAACAAAGGCATCTACCATAGCATCAAAGTACTGGTAAGTGTTTGGGTCATAGATTGTTATCCCACTGATGTCAAAGTTCTTTTCACTTGCGATTTTATTGATTTCTTCTTCGTTTCCAACTAGGATTGGCTCAATTAGATTTTCGTTTTTAAGTCTAGCAGCTGCACCTAGAATTCTTGGTTCTATACCTTCTGGAAAGACAACTGAAAGGTTCCTTCCCTTTACCTTTTCTTTAACAACATTGATTATGTCCATTTATTTCTCCTTTTTCTTTAACCACTATTGACATTATAGCATAGTTTTTCAAATTTTATCAAAAAAGCTGTCATAAAAATGGTATATTTTTTTTATATTTTATAGCCGTTCTTACAAGCGATATGAAGTAGCTCATTTCTCTTTGGGTTGTATTTTCCGTAGATAGAATTTACATGTTTGTAAAAGTCTATCTGTTTTTCAGGTGCTCTCTTTTGATAGTATTCATATACTCTGTCGTTGTAGTCTTTTAAGTCTGTTTTGAAGTTGTTACTGTCATGGTACTTATTTTCAAATACTCTCTTTTCCTTTGGTAATTTTGGTTTTACTTCTGTAATTTCTGCAGGATGTCCAAATGCTAGTCCCAGTACAGGAAAGGTGTAAGTTGGCAGTTGTAGTAATTCTATTAGTTTTTCAGTGTCATTTAAAATGCTCCCCAAAAATACACTGCCCATTTCAAAACAGTCAATTAAATTTGCTGTATTTTGAGCTAGGAGAACAGCATCTGTAAAGCCTTGAAAGAAGATATCGATGTTTGAAGTCGTTTCTCTTTTGTTGCCGCTTTCTTCTAATATCTTCATGTTTCTATGGCTATCTGCTATAAATATCCACAGTTCTGGCGCTGTTTTTATGTAGTCTTGATTGCATATCTTTGATATTTCGTTCTTTATCTCACCTGAGGTAATTCTGATTATGCTTGCCTGCTGGCTATAGGTGCTAGTGGCAGTGTGCATGACGGTGTCTAGTATTTCGTTTAAAGTGTCCGTATTTACAGGTCTATTTGTAAATTTTCTTACACTTGTTCTATTGTTTAGCTGTTCAACAAATGTGTTCATAGTGTCTCCTTATCTGTTCAAAACTATAGGTCAGTAAATTAGTACTGTACTAAATAACGATGTGATGATAAAGGTCTGGTTTTATTTATACTACCTTCGTCTTTTTCATTATATTATTGACATTAATGTTACTTAGACCAAAGACTATTTTTATATTTTCTTCTTTTCCCATTGCAACAATAGTATCTCCTTCTTGAAACGTTGTGTTAGCTGTTGGAACTTCTTTTCTGTCTTTATTTATCTTGAGGATGATGTTGAGACCGTAGTCGTTTTTTATGTTGCTTTCAATGAGCGTTTTTTCTTGTAGTTGTCTTGGCAGTATATATAGGTCTATTCTTGCCATTATGAGACCATCATACTCATCAATTATTATGATTGTGTTTTTGTTTTCTTCGTAGGCTATTCTTTTACTTATCTTTCTTATAATTTGGTCAACAAATGCCTTGATTAATTTGCTTTTTTTGAAGACTCTAATCAATAGAAATACAATAATAATGATAGGTATTGATGCTACAGCACCACCAGCATACGTTTTTCTGAATTGAAAGAAGATGTTGACTACTGTGGAAACAATAGTGACAGTAAATGCGTAACCAAACATCATAACAAATCTAGCTAGCTTCCTTCTCTTTTTATTTGTTGATATCAGTTCAGCTTCTTTTGTAGTATATCCACTATTAGTCAGCATAGAAATGACTTGAAATCTTGATTTTTCCTCTGTCAATCCTGTTATCCTAAAGAGAACTACAAATATCTCTGCTATTATCATATAGACAAAAATAAAGAGAACAAATAGTATTAGTGAGCCAATTATTTCCATGATAACCACCTGTCTGTAACGAAGAATATTGTTTAAATTTAGATATTTTACCTGTATATATTAACACGAAACAAGGTTTAATACAACTGTACATGTCAATAAGGTTGTTGGAAGAACAGAGAAAGAAACAAGATAGTTTCTTGAAAAATTGCTTCTTACATAGTAGAATATAAATAGTGTATTTATGGTGTAGAAAGGATGTAATAATGCTAAAGAGTAATACCCTCAGAGGGTTGTTGATAGGGGTTGTTTTGACTTTGATTGCAGTGCTTTTTTTGTCTAAGAGTTTTGGTGGATTATTTGATTTTTCATCTGCGCCAAAGGTGGATAAAAAAATACTTGTTGAGAGTATCAATGAAGTTAGTGAACTCACTACTGCTGAGCTGTCGTATAGTGGCGTCATACGATATGAGGAGGGCACGATTCCACTGATTACTAAAAAGGCGTTTTTTATGACTTATCATGCTGATGTCAGAGCTGGGGTAGACGCTTCAAAAATTGTAATCAATGCCAATGATGAAATTGTCAAAGTTACAATACCTCAAGTAGATATTCAAGATATCAGGGTTGATGAGGAGAGCATTGTCTTTTATGACGAATCTTCTTCTCTATTTAATTGGGCAGAACGACAGGATGTTCTTGACGCCATAAAGATTGCCAAGGAAGATGTTATTGACAAGGGGGATATGCAGGGCCTTGTTGAGAAGGCAAGGGAGAAGACAGAGACAATCTTTCGAAAGATTTTGAATAATCAAATTGGAGATAGAGAGCTCTTGATCGAATTTGAAAAGTAAAAACTGTTGTTTATTAAATTTATTAAAAAGATGTTTTTTATTATTGTATACTATACACGGTGAGTGTGTACATTATGTCGCTTTGAATTATTAGGAGTTTGAATTGGATTATATACAGATTACTATAGTTATCATATTGTTCATTGTTTTATTTACAATTCAGCTTAGTCTAAATAGGATATTTGTCGTTCTAAAGGACATCAGAGAAATACTCTATAATATTTCTGAAAACAAGTAATCTAGAATGTACTGCTTTTTTGTTTTTCTTTGAGGGAGTGAACTAAAGAGGAGGGTTTTATGGTGAAATTTGTTTATGATTTTGAAGAGGGTTCAAATGAAATGAAGCCCTTGTTAGGTGGCAAAGGCGCAAATTTAGCAGAGATGTCATTGGTTGGACTTCCAGTTCCAGAAGGTTTTACTATAACAACGGAAGCCAATTTTGAGTTCTTTGACAAAGGAGGGAGTATTCCAGAAGAAATGCTCTCACAGATAAAGAGTGCAGTATGTAGACTTGAAGAAAAGGCTGATAGAAGGTTTAATGATATTGAAAAACCACTACTTGTCTCTGTGCGTTCAGGTGCACCAGTATCCATGCCTGGTATGATGGATACAGTATTAAATTTAGGTATAAATAGGACAATAGCTGAAGCCATAGGGAAAAAGACTGGCAATTTTGCCTTTGCCTATGACAGCTACAGACGATTTATACAGATGTATTCTGATGTGGTAATGGGTGTTGACAAATCAAAGTTTGACATGGTTTTAGACGATGTGCTCAACAAAAAGAGTGCAAGTAACTTTAAAGAACTGGATAGTGATACCATGATGCACGTCATTGATGACTTTTTAGAAGTGTATTCTATTAGTACTGGTGAAGATTTTCCAGAAGATGCTGAAACACAACTCATCAATGCCGTTAAGGCTGTATTTAATTCGTGGAATAATGAGAGGGCTATTCTCTATCGAAGTCACAATGGGATTTCTCATGATATTGGAACTGCTGTCAATGTGCAGCGCATGGTCTTTGGAAACTATGATGAAAATTCTGCTACAGGTGTTCTCTTTACAAGAAATCCTGTCAATGGAAAGGACGAACTCTTTGGTGAGTGCTTATTTAATGCCCAAGGGGAAGATGTTGTAGCTGGCATTAGAACACCAATTGAAATATCAGAGTTAAAGACAACACGCCCAGAACTCTTTGATGAATTATATAATTTATCAAAAAAACTTGAAAAACACTATAAAGAAGTGCAGGATATCGAATTTACAATGGAACAGGGCAAGGTTTATCTGCTTCAGACAAGGACTGCTAAAAGAACGGCAAAATCAGCTATCAAGATAGCGATGGACTTTGTTGAAGAGGGGGTCATTGACGAAAAAGAAGCCCTTATTCGGATTCCTACAGAGTCGATTTCTATGCTCCTTCACCCTGATTTTGATGAGAAGGCAAAGAAAAAGGGATTTGTGTTAGCAAAGGGACTGCCTGCATCTCCAGGTGCTGCTTGTGGAAGAGTTTACTTTACTGCAGATGATGTGCTAAAGGCAAAAGAAAAGGGTGAAAACTGTATCCTTGTGAGAAAGGAAACTTCGCCAGAAGACCTAGCAGGTATGATAGGTGCTGGTGGCATACTCACGTCAAGGGGAGGCATGACTTCTCATGCTGCTGTCGTTGCTAGAAGTATGGGAAAAACTTGTGTTTCTGGTTGTCAGGAGATTGTGGTGAGTGAAGCTGAAAGGTGCTTTGAAACAAAGACTGAGAAAGTGCATGAAGGCGACTATATTTCAATAGATGGTTATACTGGCAAAATCTATAAGGGTGCTCTTGAGTTTTCTTCTAGTATAAAGTCTGATGAACTGGATAAGATATTGGAGTGGTCTGATATGTACTCTGATACAAAGGTCAGGGCAAATGCTGATACACCAGCTGATGCCAGAGTAGCTCTTTCTTTTGGTGCTGATGGTATTGGGCTTTGCAGGACAGAGCACATGTTTTTTGACAGAGATAGGATAACAGCTGTTAGGGAAATGATACTCTCTCAAAATCTCTCTGAGAGAAAGAGGGCGCTTGACAAGTTGAAGCCTTATCAGATAGATGACTTCTATGAAATTATAAAAACACTGAAAGATAGACCAATAACCATAAGGCTTCTTGACCCACCACTTCACGAGTTTTTGCCAAAGAGTAAGGAAGATGTAGAAGAACTGGCAAGCAAGATGAACAAGCCTGAATCTGTGATTAGAGCGATTATTTCAAAACTCAGTGAGTTTAACCCAATGCTGGGACATAGGGGTTGTAGGCTTGGCATAACATATCCAGAAATCTATGTCATGCAGGTAGAGGCGATCATTGAGGCTGCCATAAGACTTGAAAAAGAAGGTCAAAAGACAAAGGTTGAGATTATGATACCTCTTGTTGGCTTTGACAATGAGCTCAAGATGTTGAGAAAAATGGTTGAAGTGACAGCAGGTGAGGTGATGACTAGAGAGAAGCATCATCTTGATTATAAAATAGGGACAATGATTGAGGTTCCTAGGGCAGCACTTACTGCTGATGAGGTAGCTAAACATGCAGACTTTTTCTCTTTTGGAACAAATGATTTAACCCAGATGACTCTTGGATTTTCAAGGGATGATGTCAATTCATTTATGAATGAATACATTAAAAAGGGCGTTTTTGAACTCAATCCATTTGTATCAATTGATACAGTAGGAGTTGGTAAGTTAGTAGAAATAGCAGCTGAAAAGGCTAGACAATCTGGAAAAAAAATAAAACTTGGTGTATGTGGTGAACATGGAGGAGACCCAAAGAGTATAGAGTTTTTCTTGTCTCAGGGCTTAGAGTATGTATCTTGTTCTCCTTATAGGATACCTATTGCTAAACTTGCTTCTGCAAAGTACAGAATAATGAAGGGTAGAGGGTAGCGTTTTTATGGATTATACAATTCACATCATATCAGATTCACTTGGTGATACAGCAGAGCAGGTATCTGAGGCTGTAGCATGTCAATTTGTGGGCTATGATTTTCACATTGTAAGGCACTCTTATATACAGACCAGTTCAAGGGTAGATGCTATCTTTGATGAAATTGGTGATGAGAAATGCATTGTTGTATTTACAGTTATCATTGAAAAACTAAAGTGTAGGATTATAGAGCGTTGCATCAGTAAGAATATTCCTTATATTGATGTTATGACTTCTATGCTCCTTCGGTTTTCAAAGTTTTTAAACTCTGTTCCTGTCAATAAACCAGGGTTTAAACATCAGCTAGACAATGAGTACTTTGAGAAGATTGATGCCATAGAGTTTGCTGTGAAGTATGATGATGGAAAGGACCCTAGAGGTGTTCTTCAGTCAGATTGTGTTGTCATTGGTATATCAAGGACTTCAAAGACACCTCTCAGTATGTACTTAGCTCATAAGAATATCAAAGTGACCAATATTCCACTTGTACCTGAAGTAGAGATACCAAAGGAGTTATATCAGGTCAATCCTGAGAGGGTGTTTTGCCTTACAAATGATATGACGGTCTTAAACAGGATTAGAAAAGAGAGACTGAGAGAGCTTGGACTTCCTGAAACTTCAAGCTATGCTGATAATGAGAGGATCAATGAGGAACTTCGATATGGGGAAGAAGTGGCAAGGAAATTGTCGTGTGTTGTCATCAATGTAGCAGACAAGGCGATTGAAGAGACAGCTAGCATTATTATTAGAAAATTAGAAGAACTTGGATAGATAAAAGAGAATTGATATGCCTAGATATAGAGAAGAAGTAAAAGATTATATACTAAACAATGTGGATATTGAAAACGTTGTGTCAAAATATGTCACGCTAAAGCGTGTAGGGGCAAACCTAAAAGGGCTTTGCCCTTTTCACAGTGAAAAGACACCGTCCTTTTATGTTTCTAAAAACTGGCAGAATTTTCATTGTTTTGGCTGCTCAGAAGGTGGAGATGTCATCAGTTTTATTATGAAGATGGAAAACTTGGATTTTATATCTGCCTTAGAGTTTATAGCTGATAGCAATGGTTTAGATATGAGTCAGTTTCTGGATGAAAACGCTAGAAAAGTAGATTCTAGACTGTCAAAAGTTTATGATATTAATCTCTGTGCTGCAAAGTACTTTAGAGACAATTTGAAGGCAAATTCTTTTGCTGAAGAGTATCTCAGTGATAGGGGTATGTCAAAGGAAGTTATTAGTGCTTTTGGTCTTGGGTATTCTCTGTCATCATGGGATGGACTTTACAAGCACTTAAAAGTCAAGGGCTATAGTGATGATGAGATACTTTACTCAAAATTAGTGAGGCTGAGTAGCAATGGTACTACTATACATGATACCTTTAGAAATAGGATTATGATTCCAATCTTTGACAACAGAAAGAGGGTTGTGGGCTTTGGAGCTAGAAGTCTAGGTAATGAGATGCCAAAGTATATAAATTCTTCTGAAAGCGATTTTTTTAAGAAGTCAAAAATACTATATGGTCAGGGGATAAGCCAAAACATATCAAGGGATAAACAGTGTATTTTAGTGGAAGGCTATATGGATGTCATAAAGCTCAATCAGTTTGGCTTTACCAATGTATTTGCTTCTATGGGTACCAGTTTGACAGAGGAGCAAGCTCATGAATTATCCAGAAAATACAAAAACTTATTATTTGCTTATGATATGGATGATGCGGGTAGAAAGGCAATAGATAGGTCGCTTCCATTACTTGAAAAACACGATATAGAGATAAAGGTTTTAGAACTTGACAAGGCAAAGGACCCTGATGAATATATCAATAAGTTTGGCATTGAAGTTTTTAAAGACTGTGTTGATAGTGCAATAGATTTATATCGATACAAGATAAAGAGACTGAAAGAGGGGCTTGACTTGAAGAATGCTTCTGATAGAAGGGTATTTATTGATAAGTCGATAGAGTATTTGAAACAATTAGAAGATGGTGTTGAGCTATCTCTCTATATTCAGGAATTGTCACAGGAAACGGGTATTGAATCATCTGTGATAATGACAGAATACAATAAAAACAAGACAGCAAGTCATCGCGTTCAAAAAAATCAGAAGGTGTTAGCTGAGAGTGATAAGGTAGCTAAGGTTAACACTAAGACAAAACTGTATTTATTGGAAGAGAAACTTTTTTCCATTTGTCTTAGCTCAAAAGAGAACTTTGATTTTATATCAGAGAGCCTTTCAAATGGGTTTAAACATCAGGAATTTAGTCTTGCATTATTAACATTAAAAGAGTATTATAGTAGCATGGAAAATTTTAGCCTAAATGAAGCTGTTGACATCATGGATTTGAGGGAAGTGCTTTTTTTAGACAAGTATTTGCGTTCTGAAAATGTTGAAATATCAAATAGTGAGATTCAAAAGCTATTAATAAAGAGGGAACAAGAAATTTGTTTGGAAAATATTGCAAGTCTCAATTCAGAATTAAATGAACTATTACTGTACAATGATACAGAAAGTGAAGTTCAGGCTAGGCTAAAACAGAGTGAGATAATTAAGGAGAGGCATTTTTTTAGTACTTTACTTGATGCAGAAAAATTGATTTGATTAAAGGAGGAGAGTTTGGATACTAATGACAATAAAGTAATTAAGCCTACTAGAGTCGATAAAGTCATAGAAGATATTAGAAAAACTTTGAAGAAGGACGAAGTATTCAACACAAAGAGAGAAGATTTTAAAAAACTTGTAGAAAAGGGATTTTCAACATCTAGTCTTACTTATGATGAAATAGGCGCTGTCCTGAAAGATTTTTATGTGGATAAAGAAACAGCTGAGGATGTTTACAATACTTTTAATGAGCATGGGGTTAGTACTACTGGAGATTTAGATGTAGAGATTGAAATAGACTATATAGATGTTGATATTGATGATGAAGAAGCAAGTAGGGAAAAGGAATTTGATATTGATTTAAGTAAAAAAGATATTGAAATTCCAAAGAGTGTTAGCATAGATGACCCTGTTAGAATGTACTTGAAGGAGATTGGAAAAGTTGACCTTTTAACAAAGGAGGAGGAGATTCTTCTTGCCAAGAGAATGGAAGAGGGCGATGAAGCAGCGAAGAAGAGACTTTGTGAGGCAAACTTAAGACTTGTTGTCAGTATTGCAAAAAAATACCTTGGAAGAGGTATGTCTTTTCTTGATCTTATTCAAGAGGGAAATCTTGGTCTGATCAAGGCTGTTGACAAGTTTGATTGGACAAAGGGGTATAAGTTTTCAACCTATGCAACGTGGTGGATTAGACAGGCGATTACTAGGTCTATAGCAGATCAGGCTAGAACAATTCGTATACCCGTTCACATGGTAGAGACAATCAATAAACTCATAAGAGTTCAAAGACAGTTACTACAAGAGCTTGGTAGGGAAGCAACACCAGAAGAAATTAGTAAGGAAATGGATATTACTGTTGAAAAAGTTAGAAGTATACTGAAGATAGCTCAAGAGCCAGTGTCACTTGAAACGCCAATAGGAGAAGAAGAGGATTCTACTCTTGGCGATTTCATTAAAGACCAGCAAGCTCTTGCGCCAGAAGATGCAGCATCAACTTCTATGCTAAAAGAACAACTTTTAGAGGCACTTGATACCCTTTCGCCTAGGGAGCAAAAGGTATTGAAGCTTCGATTTGGTCTAGAAGATGGAAGAAGTAGAACGTTAGAAGAAGTTGGTAAGCGTTTTGATGTAACTAGGGAGAGAATAAGGCAAATTGAGGCAAAGGCTCTAAGAAGGCTCAAACACCCTTCAAAGAGCAAAAAGTTAAAGGACTTTTTGGAGGAGTAAAACTTGGTTTTATCAAATAGACTTAAGGCAATATATGATATGGTTGGCAAAGTTGATGTCCTAGCAGATATTGGTACAGACCATGCGTATTTACCTATTTGTCTAAAGAAAGATAATCATGTTTCTAGGATAATACTAAGTGATGTAAACAGAGGACCGCTTGATACTGCTAGAAATAATGTCAGTGAAGCTGGTATTGTGGAAGATGTGTCTTTTAGACTTGGAAGTGGGCTTGAACCCTATGAAGAGGGTGAGGTTGATGTTTACGTTATTGCTGGTATGGGTGGCAATTTGATTGCTGATATACTTAGAGCTGATGAAGAAGTAGCTAGAAGTGCAAGTTTTTTAGTGCTTCAACCTATGAAAAATCAACGTGTTTTGAGAAAGTATTTGAATGAAAACTCATTTGAGATTATAGAAGAACTTGTTGTAAGAGAAGATGGTAGATTTTATGAAGTGATTAAGGTCTCAAAGGGTGAGCAGAATAAACTCACTGTTTCAGAGCTTGAACTTGGCTATAAAATGAGAAAAACTGCTTGCTACAAGGAGTTTTTAACTTATAAAAAAGAAAAGTATCTTGACATCATTGCAAGAATGAGCTTAGCTAGTGAAAGCCTTGATGTCACAATCTATGAAGAATATATTGATGAAATCGAAAAGATTATAAAAGATTTATAGGGAATAGAGTAGGCTAGGGAGCTGAAATCTGTAGTTTTAACTGATATTAGTATTAATTTTTTGAGTATTGTTGGGAGAGTATTGTGGAGACAAAAGACGTTAAGGTTGTTGAACATAAGTGGAATTACAAGGCAATCGTCATAACGATTTTAATTCTTGTATCACTCATTGTTGGTATATTTTTAGTAGTAAAGTTGATGTATAAAAAAGAGGTTGCACTCACTGTAAGTTTTGAAACTAAATCTTCAATAGACATTATGCTTGATGAGAATTTGAAGGTTATTGATGTCACTGAAAAACCAGATTTTGAAGATAAGATTACCAATGATATTAAGGTGAAAAATGTAAGGCTTAAAACAGCAGTAGATGAGATTGTTGGGAAGATGATTGAAAAGAATTACATTGATCAAAAGGGGGATGTAATTCTGCTTAGAGTCTTTGATGGCAAGAATAAGAAGAGACTGTTTGAAGTTGAAAGGGATGTTCTTAGACAGATAGAGGGTCTTGTTCCAAAAGACTATGAAAATATCAATGTATTTAGCTTTATTTCTATGGTTGATGAGGATAGTGTGTTAAAGATTGCAGAAGAAAATCAGGTTTCTCTTGCAAAGGCAACTCTGGTAGACTTAATTCTCAAGAAGTATGTAAAGAAGACAAAAGATGAACTTTTGAATATGAAGATTCCAGCACTTACAGCGATACTAACTGATAATGAAATTACATCGCCAAAGTTTATCAGTGTAGAGTGCAATGCTGACTCAAGACTTACAAATATAAAAGATAAGGAGTATATTAGTCCTGAGGAAGCTGTTAATACTTCTCTTGAAAAATTGGATATCGACTATGAAGATGCTTATAGGATCAGTATTAGAAATGAGATTGAAGACAATCAACCTGTGTATCTGATTGAGTTAATTTATTCAGAGAGAAAGTACAGTTTTGTGATAAGTGCTGTGACAGGTGTGATACTTGATGTTGATACAAAAAGTGCAGAGAACTTTGTAGAAGTTCCAAATGCCAAGGATATAAACTTTAAAGAATTAAAAAAATCTGTTGAAAAGGTAATTGGCGTTGAAAGTGCATATTTATTGGCACTTCGATATTTGGATTTAGAAAAGACAGATGCTATTATGGAAAATGTAGACTTTGAAATGCTAGGTCAAGTATTGGTGTATTCTGTAACTATCGATGTAAAGGATGAAAAGACAAATGTCAAAATTGATGCTTACAATGGAAATCTCATTGAGGAAAATGGTACGACAAAAGAGGATGTTGTTGTAGAGTATGCTGTTGAGGATTCTGCAGATGCTTTAAAAATTGCACTAGATAGTGAAAAACTAAAGATGAATGAAATTCAGGTCAAAGGTGTAAAGTACGATGAGAAGTTTGAAAAATATGATGTTGTAGTAAAGCATGATAAGACAGTGTATACTTTTGAAGTAGACAAAGTGACAGGAGAAATTCTCTCTGTGAAAAAGACAGGAGAAAAGTCTGAAGATACACTTTCTAAGGATGAGGCTCTAGAGATTGCCTTTAAGGATATTGATATTCAAAAAGAAGATGCTGATGTAAAGAGCTTGTTCTATGACTACAATAAAGAAGAATACAACATTGTATTTATCTATGATAAAATTGAGTACAGTTATAAGATTAGTGGTGTTGATGGCAAGGTAAATGATTTATCTAAGAAGCTTGAAGAAGACGAAAAGGGGAAAGAAGAAAATATTGTCATTAGTGAGGTTATTACCAAGGAAGCTGCTTTTGACTTTGTTGTCTTAGGTGCTAACTTGATTAAGGATAATGTAAAGTTAGAACGTTCAAAATTTGATGAAGAAAAGAAAGTGTACTATATGGGCATCATAGTAGAAGGTAATATTTACAATTTTGAAGTAGATGCTACAAATGGCAACATCATAAAAACAGAATATAGCCCACAAAAGAATTTAAACGGAGATAAATCTACTGAAACAACGAATTCATCAACAGGAAAGCAGCAGTCAGTTGAACCTAGGAAGTCAGAAGTGCCAGTTGAAGACATACCAGATGTTGTCAAAGTAGTACTGTCTGATTTAGGATATACTGAAGATGAGGTGTTGATTGAAAAAGCATACTATGTAAAGGCCAATGATAGTTATGAAGTTATCTTAGCAGCTTATGATGTACACTATAGGTATTCTGTGGACAAAAAGACAAACAAAGTTGTAGATGTTGTGACAGAGTAGACTTAGATAAAAGTAGAGCGTAGTTTACAGTAGTTACGTAGCTTTTATGAAGTATTTCATTAGAATATTCTTGACATATTTATCTGATAATTGTATAATGATAAGGCTTGTTATTTTTATTAGAGAGATAGCTTAATTAATTGAAAGACAGAGTATCATTAAGTGATATAATACTATACTAAGGAGGGATTTGTAGTGAAGAGAACATATCAGCCTAAGAAAAAACAGAGAAGTGTTGAACATGGTTTCAGAAAGAGGATGAAGACTTCTACTGGCAGAAATGTAATTAAAAGAAGAAGGCAAAAAGGCAGAAAGAAACTTTCTCTATAGACCGCGTTCAGTGGTCTTTTTTTAAAGAATATAAGCGTTTTGTTTAGAGAACCTGATTATGAAGCTGAATACAATTAAGAAAAATACAGATTTTGTGAGGGTATATAACAAAGGGAAAAGCATTGTTGGTGTTTACTTAGTGATGTACACTCTTAAAAATAATTCTGATGAAGTGAGAATAGGTATAACTGTAAGTAAGAAAGTTGGTAAAGCAGTAGTTAGAAATAGAGTGAGACGCTTGATAAAAGAGACAGTAGTATCTAATTATGGGCTTTTTAAAAATGGCTATGACTATGTTTTTGTAGCCAGAGTTAGAGCCAAAGACAGGTCTTATGTGGATATTAATAAAAACATGAGATATGTTTTGTTTAAGTTTAAAAATAGTGTGAATAATAAATAATGAGCGATAACACTTTGGATTAGAGGAATAAATTGAAAACTATTCTTATTTTTATGATTAAAATGTATAGGAAGTTCATTTCTCCACTTATTGGAGCTAGGTGTAGGTTTTATCCGACTTGTTCAGCGTATTCGATTGAGGCGCTTGAAAAGTATGGTTTTTTTAAGGGAACTTATCTTAGTGTTAAAAGAATTTTGAGGTGTAATCCATTTAGCAAGGGCGGATATGACCCGCTGTTATAACTATAGGGAGGAATAATGTTAGGACCTATTAAAAATTTGATGGGCTATGTGATAAACAACTTGTATTTTTTGACGGGAAGTTATGTACTAGCAATTGTTTTGCTTACTATTATAGTGAAGACTTTGCTGCTACCACTTACTATATCACAGCTTAAATCTCAGGCTGCCATGTCAGAACTTCAACCAAAGATAAAAGAACTTCAGAAGAAGTATAAGAATGACAAAGAGACACTAAATATAAAGACTATGGAGTTATATAAAGAGCACAATGCAAACCCACTTGCTGGATGTCTGCCATTACTTATACAGGTTCCAATCATATTTGCTCTGTTTGGCGTCATGAAAGAACCAGGCGTTTATGTCTTTCAGAATTTAGCTGATAAGGGAGCTGAAATTGTAGGAAAGGGATTTCTATGGGTACCTAACCTTGCCCAGCCAGATTTATTGAGTAATATTGTACAGAACGATATGGCTGGTATGTTTCCAGGTTTATTCCCACTAATGGCTGCTGTACTTACTTATCTTCAATTTAAAATTGCCCCTGCTCAGTCAATGGACAGTGGAGAAAAAGCTCAAGACATGATGAAGAGCATGCTAACTGTAATGCCTCTTATGATTTATGTCTTTGGTAGAAGTATGTCTGCAGCACTTGTTATTTATTGGGTAGTATCAAGTATATACCAAATTGCTCAGCAAGTAATTATAAAGAAATTGAAAGACAGGAGGAAAATGAGTTAATGAAGTCGTACGAAGTAGTTGCGAAAACAGCAGATGAAGCAGTAGAAGAAATACTTTCTGTGCTAGGTGTTGGCATCGATGAAATAGATATAGAAATTGAAGAAGAGCAGGCTAAGGGCTTTTTTGGCATCTTTGGCAAGAAGGCAGTAAAAGTTAAGGGAACTGTGAAAGAGGGAGTTACTACAGTAAAGTCTGAAAAAATTGATGAAAAAACTGTAGAGACTAAGACAAGTACAGCAACTTCACAAGTTGTAAAGCCAGAATCGAATTCTGTTGAGGGTCAATCACCTAGTAGGTTGAGTCCAGAGAATGAAAAGATAATCAAAGAATTTTTCTATCTACTATCACAAAGTGTAAATAAGAGTATTGATATTAGTGTAAAAGCTATTGGTAATAATATTGTTATAGACATTAAAGGCGACGACCTTTCTATCCTCATTGGAAGACATGGTAAGACACTAGAGGCTATGAGATATTTACTATCTCTTATGGTCAATAAAGATAAAGACAACTACAAGAGAATTATCCTTGATGTTGAAGGCTACAGAAAGAAGAGAGATGACTCAATAGAGAGACTTGCTAGGAATGTAGCAACAAGAGTTATTAAGACAAAGAAAGAAGTTAAATTAGATCCAATGAATCCTTATGAGAGAAGGATAGTTCATTCTACATTACAGAGAAATAGACTGGTAGCTACTAGGAGTGAAGGAGAAGAACCTTATCGCTATGTTGTAGTGTACCTTAAGTAAAGAGTTTTATGCGTATTTAGACCAAAGATTTTTCTTTGGTCTTATTTTAAGTGGAGATATAATATGAAGATGATAGATGATAGAACAATCGTTGCGATAGCAACAGCTTCTGGTGTTGAAAGTGCAATAGGAATCATTCGAATAAGTGGGGAAGAAGCACTAGCGATTGCACGTTCAGTCTTTGTTTCTAAAAGTGGAAAACAGTTGAGTAAAGATAGTGCTAGGTCTTTATTATATGGATATATAAAGGATGAAGACAGAGTATATGATGAAGTTCTAGCTGTCTATTTTAATGCTCCATATACTTATACTACAGAAGATGTAGTTGAATTTCAGTGCCATGGCAATATAAATATATTAAACGATATAGTCAATTTGCTCATCAAGAAGGGCTGTATGCCTGCAGAGTCTGGCGAATTTACCAAGAGGGCATTTTTGGGTGGTAGACTTGATTTATCGCAGGCAGAAGCTGTCATGGATATGGTTAGTGCTAAGACAACAGAAGGTTTTGATATAGCCCTTAAACAGCTTGGTGGTTCAGTGGGTAGAAAAATTAATAGCCTCTTAGATGTCTTTACTGATATGCTAGCTAAAATTGAAGTGACTATTGACTATCCTGATGAGGATATAGAAGAAGTTGAGACAAATAGTATTCGAGAAGAACTGGAAAGTGTCTTAGTGGACATTGATGAAATGATAGCAAGTTTTGACAGTGGAAAGATTTATAAAGATGGTTTATCTATGGCTATTATAGGTTCCCCAAATGTTGGCAAGTCATCTTTTATGAATCTATTACTTGGCGAGGATAGAGCAATTGTTACCAATGTTCCAGGTACAACAAGGGATATTATAAAAGAATGGGTAGATATATCAGGAATCCCCGTTAATTTAATTGACACAGCGGGTATAAGGAATACGGATGATATAGTGGAAAAAATCGGTGTTGAGAAATCAAAGGAGATTTTTAATAGTTCTGATTTTGTTGTCGTCGTTGTTTCTGCATCAGAGAGTCTTACAAGTGAAGAGAAGGATTTTATAGCACTTACCAAGGGGAAAAAATCCATTGTGGTCTTAAATAAGATTGACCTTGAGAAGAAGACAAAGACAGAGGACATCTTAAGTATTAATCCAAAGGTACTGATTGTTGAGTGTTCGATGAAAGAAGAAGTGGGAATAGAGGATTTTAAAACAGCCTTTAAGAACGAAGTTATTTCAAAGGCTGTCATAAAGAAGGATTCAGAAAAGATAACAAATTCACGCCATTTAGCGGCTCTTATGAGAGCAAAAGAGTCTATTCAAGAGGCAGTTTCTTCTATGGAAAATGGTGTTGAACTTGATTTAGTGCAGATTGACTTATTAAATGCATATTCATTTTTGGGCGAAATTACAGGAAAGACAGTAGACGAAGATGTTGTAAATAGGATATTTGAAAAGTTCTGTCTAGGAAAGTAGGTATCAATGAGAAAATATGAATTAGGCACATATGATGTTATAGTTGTAGGAGCAGGTCATGCTGGCTGTGAAGCTGGACTTTCATCAGCAAGACTAGGGAAAGAGACGCTAATGCTTGCTATTAACTTAGACTCAGTTGCTATGATGCCTTGTAATCCATCTATTGGTGGTACAGGAAAGGCGCATTTGGTTCGAGAAATTGATGCCCTAGGTGGAGAAATGGGTATCAATGCTGACAAGACGTTGATACAGATGAAGACCCTCAATACAAAAAAGGGACCAGCTGTTCATTCACTTAGAGCGCAGTCTGATAAAAATGCCTACCATATAGAGATGAAGAAGACAATTGAGAAACAGAAAAACCTTCATTTAAAACAGGCTGAGGTTATTGAACTCATCATAGAAGACGATGTCATTGGTGGTGTTGTCACATCCAATGGTGGAATATATAGGGCAAAAAAAGTAATTTTGGCTACAGGTACCTATCTAAAAGGTCTTATATATATTGGAGAGGGTATTACAGAAAGTGGTCCAGGTGGACTTCAGCCATCAAATAAACTTGGTGAATACCTCAGAAGTCAAGGTTTCGATATGAGAAGATTTAAGACAGGAACACCATCTAGGGTAAATGCAAGGTCAGTAGACACCTCAGTTATGCAGCTAGAGAAGGGGGATGAAAACCCAGTAGGTTTTTCTTTTATGACAGAAAAACTTGATTTTACAGAAGTTCCCTGTTATCTGGCGTATACCAATGAAAAGACCCATGAAATTATCATGGACAATCACAAACTTAGTGCCATGTACTCTGGTATTGTTGAGGGTGTAGGGCCTAGATACTGTCCATCAATAGAAGATAAGGTCATCCGATTTTCTGATAGGCTTAGACATCAGTTATTTATCGAGCCAGAGGGCAACCATACAGATGAGCTATATGTACAGGGTATGAGCTCTTCTCTGCCAGAGGATATACAACTAGAGTTTATGAAGTCTATTAAGGGGCTAGAAAACTGCGAAATCATGCGCCCTGCCCATGCTATTGAGTATGACTGCATCAATCCATTGTCATTAAAGTTGACGCTAGAACACAGGAGAGTAAGTGGACTTTACTTTGCTGGGCAGATAAATGGTTCAAGTGGCTATGAAGAAGCAGGTTGTCAAGGTCTCATGGCTGGGGTAAATGCTGTTAGAAGTATTGACAATAAGTCAGACTTTATCCTAGATCGCTCTGAGGCATATATTGGGGTACTGATTGATGACTTAATTACAAAGGGTACTTTAGAACCCTATCGTATAATGACAGGCAGGTGTGAGTATAGACTCTTACTCAGACAGGACAATGCTGATTTAAGGCTTACAGAGAAGGGATATGAGATTGGACTTGTCGATGAAAAAAGATATACAAAGTACTTGGATAAAAAAGCGAAGATAGAAGCTGAAATGGATAGGCTGAAATCTACAAAGGTCAGGAAAGAACAGCTCTATGAGCTATTTGAACAGTATGGTTACAATGAGCCTGATGGAAGCTATTATTTGAGTGAACTACTACTACGACCTGAGATAAAGTACAGTGATGTCTACAATATATTGGGGGATGCCCCAGAACTTGATAGAGCAGTAAGAGAACAGTGCGAAATCATGATAAAGTACAGTGGATATATCGAAAAGCAATATCAGCAAGTGAAGAAATTTAAGTCTCAAGAGGAAAAGTTACTTTCTGAGGACATTGACTATGAACAGATAGATAATTTAAGACTAGAGGCTAGGCAGAAATTGAATAAGTTAAAGCCTAGGTCGATAGGGCAGGCTTCTAGGATTTCAGGGGTGAGTCCATCTGATATCTCTGTTCTCATGGTATATCTTGAGAGAGGCAAGTTAAATGAAAGAAATAGCTAAGTATTTTGAGGATAACAATATAACTATTACAGAGGATGAAGTAGATAAAATCACTGCCTATGTCAATGAAGTGTTAAGCGTTGGAAAGAATATGAATTTGACGGCTGATTTGTCGAAGGAAAAGTTTATCGCAAAGCATGTGATTGATTCGATTTATGGGGGTAGATTTATAGATTTTAAAGAAAATGCAAAATCTGTCGATATAGGTACTGGAGCAGGATTGCCTGGTATGATTGTAGCAATCTTAAATCCAACGGTTAATTTTACGCTTCTAGACTCTCTCAAAAAGAGAATAACTTTTTTAGAAGAAACTTGTGATAAAATAGGTATACACAATGTATTCACTGTAGCTGATAGGGCTGAAGAATTTGGTAGAAATAGTAGTTATAGAGAAGTGTTTGATGTTTCGTTTTCAAGAGCAGTTGCTTCTCTAAATGTCCTGCTAGAATATGCGGTTCCTACTTTGGTCGTTGGAGGACACTTTTACGCTTTTAAGTCATTAAAGTGTGACGAGGAGTTAGAAGCGGCAAAAAATGCCATGGAAGCATTAAAAGTAGAGCTTTTTGGCAAATATGAGTATAGGTTGCCTACAGGTGAGTATAGGGTAGTATTAGATTTTGTAAAGAATGGGAAAACAGAAGATAAGTATCCTAGAAGAAATGGCAAGCCATCCAAGAGACCACTTTAAAAAGGAGAAATTATGGTTCAGGATATATTGGAAAGTCTTTTAAAGAAGACAATAGATGAATCTGCAACAGACCTACATTTGTGTGTTGGTATAAAACCTTTACTTCGCATAGGCGGTAAATTGAGAGTTTTAGAGGAATACGATGTAGTTACTTTTGATACGACTAAGGCTATTGTAGATCACCACTTAGATGAAGCAAAAAGAGAAATGCTTGAGAGAAACAAATCAGTTGATGTCTCATATTCTAAGTCAGAACTTGGTAGATTTCGATGTAATTTTTACAAGCAGAGAAGCTCATATGCCATAGCAATACGTTCTCTTCCACATGCAGTACCAGATATTGATGAGATAGGCGTTCCTGAGATAGTAAAGGAAATGGTCAATCGAAAAAAAGGCATTTTACTGGTTACTGGTGTAACTGGAAGTGGTAAATCAACAACCTTGGCAAGTATTATAAAGTACTTAAATGATAACAAAAGTTTACACATCAATACCATTGAAGACCCAATTGAGTATCTTCATAGGCATAACAAATCACTTGTAACGCAAAAGGAGATTGGATTTGATGCCCTTGATTTTCCATCAGCACTTAGAGCGACACTTCGAGAAGACCCTGATGTGATAATGCTTGGTGAAATGAGAGACTATGAGACAATAGCAACCTCGCTTACTGGTGCTGAAACAGGACATCTATTGTTATCTACACTTCACACATCCAGTGCAGCACACTCTATTGATAGAATATTAGATGCTTTCAAGTCTGGTTCACTAGGACACGCTAGAAGTCAGGTAGCTTCAGCGCTTGAGGGAATAATATCTCAGCAACTCATTCCAAGAAAAGATGGAAATGGTCTAGTTTTAGCTTGCGAAGTCCTCAACGTCACACCTGCAGTAAGAACGCTGATTAGAGAGGATAAAGTCCATCAAATAAGCAGTATTATTCAGCACTCTACAAAGGATGGCATGATATCAATGGAGAGACAAGTAGCAAAACTTGTAGTAGAGGATTTAATTGATATTGAAGAGGCAAGGTATAGAGTAAATGATGTTAAACTCTTGGAAAACTACATAAAATTAGGTGCCAGATAGTCTTGGCATAGTATGATAAAAGCCGTAATGTAGAGAGGTTCTATGTTATGGCTTTTTTGTTGTTTTTGTAGAAAGATAACTAGCAAGATTGACATCTAGCAACATTCCACCTAAAAGCTGTTCACGACATTACTGGCGTAATATCTCCACTATGGTCGACCCTTCGAGCGATTTATTGCTCGTGGGGCTTGGTCTCTTCTTGTTTACAGTGTATGTACTTTCTTCTGGGTTGTTACTTATTATTTGGTCTAATTGTTGAAACGTTGCTAAAGATGTCATGTGCTGTTTTATACTAATATCAGTTAAAACTGCACATTGTCATTCAGAGCTTATGAAACACTAGTAATTATTACAAGCTTTAAGACTCCACGCCTTCGGCTCTGAGTGACAAAGCATGTTAATTTCTATAGTGTTTCAAAGCGTGGAATCTTAATGTGCAGTTTAATTTAAGATTAGTATTAAGCGTGCAATAATAAATGAGCTACAGAACTGCCACGCGTTGTCATTCAGAGGAACGACGCAAGGAGTGACGTAGGAATCTAGCGTAGGAAATGCATTTCTTTGTGGGGGGAATTTACAATCCATTCTCAATATTCTCAATATGTAATCATTACAAAAAAGTTTTAAAATAAAGTTTGATAATTAAATGAGAAGGGTATATAATAGGTGAGTAGGAAAGTAATATAATATTGGAGGATAAAATGAATGCACTTGAATTAAAACAATTGTTAGATGATAATAATATCAAGGCTTCATATCACAGACTTCAGATATTAAAACTACTAGAAAGGAGCCCTGATGTTCATGCAACTGCTGATGATATTTATAGAGAATTATCATCAGAGATTCCTACTTTGTCAAAGGCAACGATTTACAATACACTGTCAATCTTTGTAGAATGTGGTCTTGTCAATGAACTGTCATTTTCAAAGGGTGAGAGTTGTTATGAACTCAATAGAGGTCTTCATGGTCACATGGTCTGTGAAGCTTGTGGGAAAATAAGAGACGTCAAGTACGGAGCAGAAAAAATTGACGAAATAGGTGGTTTTAAGGTCAAATCTATAGATGTCACTTATAGGGGCTTATGTAGTAATTGCAGATAATATTATTGAAATTTGGGAGGATTAACAAATGAAGAGTAAAATGGTAAAACTATTAAATGATCAGATTACAGCTGAGTTTTTTTCAGCAAACTTGTATCTATCAATGTCAGCATTTTTTGAAGAAAAGGGACTAAAGGGATTTGCACAGTGGATGAGACTACAGTTTCATGAAGAGCAAGAGCATGGTCTTAAAATTTACGATTACCTACTTGATAGAGGACAGGAAGTAGAGCTTGGAGCACTGGAAAAGCCACAGCATAAATTTGAATCAGTACTTGAAGTGATGAAGTTGACGTTGGAGCATGAAAAGAAAATCACAGCTATGATAAACAACATCATGGAAGAAGCACAAGCTGAAAAAGATTTTGCGACAACAGGACTAATGAGATGGTTTGTTGATGAGCAAGTAGAAGAAGAGTCAAGTGTTGAAAGTATTATCCAGCAGTTAGAGATGGTAGGAGATAGTGGTTCTGCACTATATATGCTAGATAAAGATGTCATGACACTAAAAGCAGCAGAACAAGCGTAAGAAATATTGCACGTTTTACCGACGTACTGGGATGTCTAAAGAGGCATCCTTTTTTTGAATAAAACTGAATAAAATAAGAAATATAAAATACGGCTGTCACAAAAGTAATTGTAACAGCCGTTTATTAATATATTATATTAGATTGTACTCTATAGTTTCTTAGAGAATATTGCAAGGATACCTATTATTGCAACACCCATTACCATGAGTCCACCAACACCACTTTGGAATCCAGAGTAGATACCTGAAGCAGCAACGATAGCGATTGTAACAGGAATAACGTATTTGATTAATGCGTACCAGAAACCAAATAGACCAAACTTAACTGCTCCACCATTTGTGACTTCGTTTTTAAGTTCTTCTTTATCCAGTTTCCAACCAGCAAATACTGCAAGTAATAGTCCACCAATAGCTAGGAAGATCTTGTCTGTTAGTAGGTCAAATACATCAAATAGTCCTTTTCCTAAAATTGTTGGTCCAATTCCGCCAAGTGATAGTGAAGCTAGAACACACATGATGACCATTATTGTAGCTGATACAGAAACTGCTTTTATCCTTGACATGTTCTTTTCATCAATTAGGTAAGCAACAACAACTTCTAGTAGAGATACAGAAGATGTTAGTGCTGCAACTGTTAGTGCTAAGAAGAATAATCCTGCAAAGATTAGACCAACACTACCCATGTCTGCAAATAGTTGAGGAACAACAACAAATACTAGGCCAGGACCTGCTGCAGGCTCAATGTTAAATGCAAACATTGCTGGGAACATTGCTAGACCAGCTAGTAGAGCAACACCTGTATCCATAGCGGTTACTAGACCAGCGTTAGATACTAGGTTTTCCTTCTTATCTAGGTAAGAACCATATGTTATCATACAACCCATACCAAGTGATAGTGAGAAGAATGCCTGTCCAAGTGCTGATAGGATAACTTTAGCAGTTATCTTACTAAAGTCAGGTTTAAATAGGAATTCTACACCTTCAAAAGCGCCTTTAAGAGTTAAACCTTTGATTGTAATAACAATTAGTATTAAGAATAGTAGAGGCATTAGGATTTTACCTGCTTTCTCGATACCTGATGAAACACCTCTAGAAACGATAACAACGTTTAGTAGTAGGTAAATACCCATCCAGATGAGGGGTTGAGTTGGGTTTACAATAAATGAGTCAAATATTGTACCTATTTGGTCTGGAGATGATAGAAGTCCATTGAATACTTTAAAGATATAAGCCAATGCCCAACCACCAACTACAGGATAGAATCCCATGATTAGTAAACCAGATAATACACCAATTACACCTGCAAAAGTCCATCTTTTGTCTACTGATTTGTAGGCACCAACTGCAGCTAGGTTCTTTCTTCTACCAACAGCAAATTCAGCTAGCATGACACTAAATCCAATTAATGCAACAAAGATTAAGTAGATTAATACAAATGCACCACCACCATTTTCACCAGCGGTATACGGAAACTTCCAAATGTTTCCAAGTCCAACAGCTGAGCCAGCAGCCGCCATAATGAAGCCTATCTTAGAACCCCATTTTTCTCTTTTTTTCATCCTTTGCCTCCTTTTTAAAATGTAGTCTATTTGGGTTACTACAAGATGTAGTTTTCCAAAAACCAAATTTATTATAGCATATATTACTAAATGTTTCAATAGTATGGATAATTTTAACTTTTTATTAAGTCGGTGATAATTACTGTAATAAAGTATTAATAATAGAATTCATTTTTAGATGAAAATTGTTATTAAAAAGCTATAATAGGTCTGAATTTTAATAAAATACAAGTAATTTATGAACTGTTTTCTAATAAACTAATTTATAAATTCATAGACAAAGATGTCTATTTAATGTATAATTAAACGTAGAAAAGGGAGGTTATTTATGAAGAAAGTATTGTCTGATATTTCAATAGCACAAGCTGCTGAAATGAAAAAAATAAAAGATTTAATTGGTGATATTGGCATTGATGAGAGCTATGTAGAGCTGTATGGTCACTACAAGGCTAAAGTTGATGTCAATCAAATGGATTTAAGTGATAGAGAAGATGGGAAACTTATCTTGGTTTCTGCAATAAACCCTACACCTGCTGGTGAGGGAAAGACAACAGTAAATATTGGTCTCAGTATGGCACTTAATAAGATTGGAAAGAAAACATTTACTACTCTTAGAGAACCATCACTAGGACCTTGCTTTGGCATTAAAGGGGGAGCTGCTGGTGGTGGATACTCGCAGGTGCTACCAATGGAGGACATCAACCTTCACTTTACTGGTGATATTCATGCAGTAACTACAGCTACTAACTTAATTGCTTCTCTAATGGACAATCACATTCAGCAGGGAAATAAATTAGGGATAGACCCTAGAAGAGTCAGCTGGAAGAGAGTTCTTGATATGAATGACAGAAGTCTTAGAAATATTGTCATAGGACTTGGTGGAAGAACCAATGGTACACCTAGAGAAGATCACTTCCAGATAAGTGTTGCTTCAGAGATTATGGCTGTACTCTGCCTAGCTGATAATTTAGCAGATTTAAAGAAGAGGATTTCTAGGATAGTAGTTGCCTACACTTATGACTTCAAACCTGTTACAGTAGAAGATTTAGGAATTACTGGTGCTGTTACGCTACTTATGAAAGAGGCAATAAAGCCAAACCTAGTTCAAACAATAGAGCATACACCAGCATTTATACATGGTGGACCATTTGCAAATATTGCCCATGGTTGCAACAGTGTTGTAGCAACTAAGACTGCTTTAAAACTAGCAGACTATGTCGTGACTGAAGCTGGTTTTGGTGCAGATTTAGGCGCTGAAAAGTTCTTTGACATCAAGTGTAGAGATGCCAATCTAAAACCTGAAGTAGCAGTTCTTGTAGCAACTATTAGAGCATTAAAGAGTCATGGTGGCGTCAAGAAAGACGAGCTTTCAAATGAGAATATTGAAGCACTAACAAAGGGCTTCCCAAATCTTGAAAAGCACATTGAAAACGTTGGAAAGTATGGCGTACAATCTGTTGTTGCCATTAATAAATTCCCAACAGATACAGTTGCAGAAGTAGAAGCTCTTGTGAAGCTATGTGCTGATAAGGGCGTAAAAGCTATTCCTATTGATGTATGGGGCAAGGGTTCAGAAGGTGCTATAGAGCTAGCTGAGAACGTAGCTGAGCTTGCTGAAAATGGCAAGAGTAATTTTAAACCACTATATGAAAATGCTGCAAGTATCAAGGAAAAAATTGAAACAATTGCCAAGGAAATCTATGGCGCTGATGGCGTAGAGTTTGACAAGAAGGCTGAAAAGCAGATTAAGCGATTTGAAGAAATGGGTTATGGAGACTTATCTATCTGTATGGCGAAAACACAGTACTCACTATCAGATGACCCAAAACTACTTGCTAGACCAAGTGGGTTTGAAATAACAGTTAGAGAGGTTTCTCTAAGTGCTGGAGCTGGCTTTATCGTTGCTTTGACAGGTGATGTTATGACAATGCCTGGACTGCCAAAAGTCCCAGCTGCTATGAGGATGGATATCGATGATGCAGGAGTGATATCTGGATTGTTTTAAGCAATTATGCAAGAATTCTTTTCTATTTAGCTAGGAAAGTATCTTGCGATATAGTATTGTAAATAATTAAAAAAACACTGTCTAATAGGAGTGCAGTGTTTTTTTTCTGTCTATATTTTTTTTAAATTATTATTTATATTTGCCGATACCATATACAGATAGACTTACACAGAGGTATGACGATTGGAGGCTCTTTCCGTTTTAGTTCGAAAACTAAAACGGGGGGGGGTCTATTTTGTTATAAAACAGTAAATATATACTGTTAACAATAACTTATAACGTGGAGGTTTTTATGAAAAATTTACTTAAAATGAATAGGAGTATTTTACTTTTCTTGTTGCTTGCATCTTGTTTTATCATGCCAGTCTTTGCTGATGTAGAGAGTTTTACAGGACATCAGCTTTCTGATGATGGCAATATAGTGGCTTCTTATGATAAGGATACTATGTCAATTACTGTTACAGGTACTGGGGAAATTAATAGAGATAAGTGGATAGATTTAGCAAAGAAGGTCAATGATACAGCAAATCCTGAACGAGTTTTTCAACCTCAATATAGCGGTACATATGGTTCTTGGTATCAAGGAAGAAACTTGAAGAAAACAGTAGCCAATATTACTTTTCGTGGTGATGTGGACAAGTCGATTAGTTTGCCAGTAGATTCTTCTTATTTTTTCTCTGGACTATCTGCTTCCATAGTATTTGAGAAAAAAGTGGATGTGTCAAATGTTGAAAATATGTCTTGTATGTTTCGGCTTAACTCTGTTTTTAATTCAGATATTTCAGACTGGGATACTTCAAACGTGACCAATATGGTTGCAACTTTTGGACAAACAGATAAATTTAATCAAGATTTACCATGGGATACTGAAAATGTTGAAACGATGAAAGCAACGTTTTGGGAGGCGAAAAAATTTAATGGTGATGTATCTGGTTGGGATGTATCAAATGTAATATATATGGATTCAGCTTTTTCTTCTACAGATGAATTTAATGGTGATATATCTAGCTGGGATACATCTGGCGTTACTGATATGTCAAGTATGTTTAGTGGCGCTAAGAAGTTTAATGGTGATATATCTGGCTGGGATACATCTAGTGTTACGGATATGAGTGGTATGTTCGCGGAAACCCATGAATTTAATGGTGATATCTCGTCATGGGATGTATCACATGTTGAGAATATGATAGAAATGTTTTTACAAGCAAAGGCATTTAATCAAAATTTATCTTCTTGGGATGTATCTAATGTAATAAGTATGGGTTTTATTTTTGCTGGAGCAGAAGCTTTTAATGGTGATATTTCATCATGGGATACTAGCAAGGTAGAGGACTTTGAAGTAGCGTTTAACTATTGTAAAAGTATAGATAAGATTAATTTATTAAATAGAAGTGGTGAATTTGATTATAATGATATAGAGGTAGGTGGTATATTTGATGAAACAAAACCTTCCTTTGTTGCCTTTAAAAAGTTTCCAAAACTAGATTGGGAAGAGTTGCCTTATGACTACTGGATTAGTGTAGACAATGCTCCATTTGTAAAGGAAAATACCAAAGATAAGGACAAGACCTTTGCAGAGGGTATAAAATACGTTCTAGAGACTCAGATAACATCATATCCTACTGTTTCAGACTACGAAGTTGTCTATACTGGCAACAAGGTCAGCATGGATGATATAGCACATTCTTGCAAAGATTTTGTAGGTTATGACATTGCAGGTACATGGGATTTAGACCTTCATGGTCACAATGGTATTGATGTTGGAAATTATACAGCTACAGTGACGTTTACACCAAATGATACTGAGAAATACAGAACACCAGAGAGTATTGACATCAACATCAACATTACAAAGGCTAGTTCAAATGTTACTGCGCCAAGTGGATTAAGGGCGTGGAAGAATCAGTCTCTCTCAGAAGTTAGAATACCAGTAGTAGATGGTGGTACATGGCAGTTTAAAAATGCCAGTACTCCACTTACAAGAGAAGGTGTC
>PDWI01000284.1_pt1 | contig 80969 bp, 71 predicted proteins | sample 1430891 | NCBI WGS metagenome assembly PDWI01 (sample SAMN01162508, study PRJNA174530) | Oral metagenome, whole genome shotgun sequencing project. | biome: Marine environment; feature: Marine mammal; material: Swab sample of the gingival sulcus; isolation source: swab sample of gingival sulcus... | reverse complement strand
TTTGTTGTGCCTTCTACTTTAGACATGTTAATGAGGCAATTTTACTGTTATTCCATGTTCACAGACCTAATCTGGTTTTTAATCTTCAGGGCTGACTAATTAGATGGCCACTTCCGGCGATAAGCACCATTTTCTTATTAGGGTGTTTTTTTAGGTATTGGCTAGCGGCAAATGCCATGCCTTCATCCCATGCTAATTGTGCATCGTAGAAATTTTCAAAGGCTTTACTATTATTTTTCACACCATGAGTATGCATTGCATACACTGACTTTAAACGGGCTGCGTAGTCTTTATTGGATCTGTCGAGTACCTTCGGTAATAGTGCTCTATCTTTTCTGGAAAGCCCTTTAATACCTGCCTTTGATATGTGTTTGGTTACTTCGTGAGGGATATTTAAAGCCACCAGTGGGATTTTATTTGCTTTTGCATAGGCAAAAATAGGACGATAGAGACGGAAATCGTACTTCCAACGCTTGTACCATTCAACCTTTTTTAGCATTTGCCGTTCATTGATTCGATCAGTAATATACTCATCAAGTGCTGATTGAAATGGCTGTTGAATCATTTCCAATCCAATACTCAAGCCACCCCCCCACTTATGATGCATTTTTTTGATAACGGCCAGTTGATTAAGGTGATGTCCATAATCGGTATGTGATTCACCCACAAGAATAACCCGATGCTGGCCTAGTTGAGTGGAGAGTGAATCAAGCGGTTGAATTGCTTTCAAATCCAGAACATTAATTTGTTTATCATGCTCTGTCTGTAAGGGATGTTTACTTGATGCTTTTGTCATTGAGTGCTGAGAACAGCCACTGAAACCAAATAAAAGAGCAAATAATAAAAAGGGAGTATATTTAGGTGCAGTATTTTTCATACTTGTATTATATAAATTGTTTGAAGGTTTCATATCAAAGCCTTCTAAAAGTCTGGTGAGATTCAGTCAATACATGTTCTAGATTCGTGATAAGTACCATGATACACCCCCTATTTTTTGCAATGCCTTGTTATTTTTACAATATTTTTACAAAGTCCTTACACCCTTTTCACTTAAGATTAAGGTACTTCAATTAAAGTCATTTTTCCATACACAAGACATAAGGCAGGATAAAAAGATGAGAAATAATATAAAACCATATTGGAAAAAACTTGTAGGTTTCACGTTGTGTAGCTTATTGGGTACAGCTATGACAATAACACCCGTACAAGCAAAACAGGTGGAGTTACGCGCAGAGTTAGGTAGCCCCGTGATAGAGGCAGGCAAAAAACAAACCACCTTTTTAAAAATTGCCTTAACTGGTTTTAAGTTGGATGATGAATCAGATCGTACACCCGCCAATATTGCCATCGTATTGGATAAATCAGGTTCTATGAATGGTGAGAAACTCGAAAGTGCAAAAAGAGCAGCTCGCATGGCAGTGAGCTTATTAAATAACAATGACATTATTTCTATCATCAGTTATGACTCAACCGTCAATGTGTTGGTTCCTGCAACGAGAGTAAGCGATAAAGAAACGATATATAAAGCAATTAATAGAATGCGTGCTAACGGTAATACGGCATTATTTGCAGGTGTTAGCAAAGGTGCAGCGGAAGTTCGTAAGTTTCTAGCCAAAGATTATGTTAATCGCGTTATTTTATTATCCGATGGGCAGGCAAATATTGGCCCAAGTTCACCCAGCCAATTAGGTAAATTGGGTGCCTCACTTAGTAAAGACGGCATCACCGTCACCACCATAGGTTTAGGAACAGGTTATAACGAAGATTTAATGACAAACCTTGCTGGCTACAGTGATGGTAATCATGCCTTTGTTAAGAATGCAGAAGACTTGGCAAAGATATTCAAATACGAATTTGGGGATGTTTTGTCTGTTGTCGCACAAGATGTAGATATTACGATTCAATGTAAAAATGGCATAAAACCCATTCGTATTTTAGGGCGTGATGGCACTATTTTAGGGCAAACAGTGAAAACCAGAATGAGCCAACTTTATAGTGAGCAGGAAAAATTTGTATTGATAGAAGTGGAAGTGCCTGCGGGTAATCCAAACCAGCACATATCACTGGCGGATGTCAGTGTTGATTATCAAAATATGCAAAGTAAAAGGAAAGATAGGCTCGCTGATAATATGACAATTGCTTACAGCGCGTCACAAGCTGAGGTGAAACGTGCATTAAATCGCAGTGTTGAAGTGACAGCAACCAAGCAAATAGCAAATGAGGCGAGTAAAAAGGCACTGCTATTGCGTGATAAAGGTCAATTAAAAGAAGCACAAAATATATTAAAAGGAAGTGCCCGTGTGATTCAACGTAAAGCAGAACAATTAGGCGGTTCGGAAGCAGAGCTACTCAATTCTTTTAGTTCTTCAATCAGCAATGATGCCGATGTGATTGTGGAAGAAAAAGAGTGGAATAAAAACCGTAAATCATTCAAAGCGAAACAATACAAGTTAGATAAGCAGCAATCCTATTAAGCAAAAAACAGGAGTAAGCCCCATAACGCATGAGGCTTACTTTTCTCTTGATAATATGTCTGCTATAACAGCAGTGACAATAACAACGGAACTATCGCTTTAATGCCGCAAAGTAGTAAACATAAAAAGCTTATTATTATTCTGATATTAATTGTGGTGTTACCGTTGTTACTGCTGGCGTGGCAGGGCTGGAAGATTAATCAGGATAATAAACAACTGAATAATGCCCGTTTTAATAGTCTAGTAGATGCCCGTCTGAATCAGGTGGATACGCTTATTCAAAGTTACTTTGAGGAAATGCAAATTAACTGGGGATTGCAAATTCAACAATGGCATTTGGATAATCAACAGATTAGAAAACAAATAGAAAATAATGGTGCTATCCGCCAAATTTTTGTTATTGATTCTCAAAATAAGCGTCAATTTCCTCCTGGGAATGAAGCGGTCACTCAGTCAGAACAAACCTTTATTGAGAGGCTAGAATTAATTTGGCGTGATCCACAAATGTTACTAACAAGCCAAAGTAATCTAAAAGAAATTGAGAAAGAAGCTGAGCGACAAATCGCTGCTAATACCAAAAAGTACTATCCTTCCAGTATTGCTTCAAGTCGCTCTTATAACTCCTTACCTGATGCAACTGCAACAATGAGTGATAATGTACTTACAGAATCTACTCAAACAACATCAGCGCCAGGTAAGTCTATTAAACAAGCCAAATCCAAAGTGGTAGCTAATAAAAATAATAATAATCGGCAAGGTTGGTATATGTGGCATTGGGGAAGTGACTCCAATCTGCTTTTTTGGCAGCAGAAAAACAATGGCACAATCGTGGGAGTGGAAATGGATCCCGTACGAGTAAAAGCGGATTTAATTAGTCGCTTACCCGATACAATGCCTGATAGTAAAGACAGTGATTTCTTTTTACGTTTGCTGGATACTGCTGGACAGGTCGTCTATCAGTGGGGTAACTATCCGTTAATAAACCACTTAGCAGAGCAAGCAGCTATATCAAAAGAAAGCCCTCAACAAAAACGCTCTTTAAGTTATCCTCTCTCAAGTTGGACACTTGAATACTATGGTGAGCCATTCAATCAATCTAGTCTGTCTCGTTATACTTTATTGCTCACTTTTTTGGGTTTTGCACTTTTAATCTCTGCTCTGGCATGGTTTTTATATCGAGAACAAACTCGAGAAATACGCTTGGCAGAGCAGCGGGTGCAGTTTGTGAGTCAGGTATCACATGAACTTAAAACGCCGCTGACGAATATCAGAATGTATGCAGAATTACTGGAAAATCAGCTGGAAAACCAATTAGGTGATGAAGAGCAACCTAAACGCTATGTTCAGGTGATTACTGATGAGAGTAAGCGTCTCTCTCGCCTTATCACAAATGTACTGAATTTTTCCAGAGCACCCAGAATACATACGCGTAATATCTATCCCGATGATGTGGTTCGCCAATCAATCGAACATTTTACTCCCAGCTTAGAGGCAAAACACATTACTTTAACATTGGCATTAAACGCGGATGAAGAAATTATGACGGATCCAGATATTTTGGAACAAATATTAAATAATTTGTTAAGTAATGTTGAAAAGTATGCTGCCAATGGAAAGCGTCTGGATATAAAAACGGGCATAACAGATAAGCAATATCAGTTATTTGTTAGAGATTATGGTGATGGGATTTCTAAAAATGAACGTAAACATATTTTTAAACCGTTCTATCGAATCCATGACAAGCTAACTGAAGGTGTCAGCGGTACAGGTATTGGTCTGACAATTGCTCGCCAACAAGCACAACACCTAGGGGGTACACTAGAGTATCTTGACGTAGATCAGGGTGCGTGTTTCGAATTACGTATACCCACTAGATAAATAGCAAGGTAAAGCAGGCTACAGGATAGAAATAATCATGAGAATTTTAATTGCAGAAGATGATCACAATATCCGCCAAGGATTACATGACTTGTTATCGCAGGAAGGATATGAAATTGATATGGCAGAGAATGGTAAAATAGCACTTGAGCATTTTAAACAGCATAAACCACAGTTTGTTATCCTGGATATTATGATGCCAGAGATGGATGGTTATGCCGTTTGCCGTGAAATAAGACAACTGGATGCTGATATTCCTATTATTTTCTTGAGTGCAAAATCTGAAGAAATAGATCGTGTAATAGGGCTGGAGTTAGGGGCCGATGATTATATTAGTAAACCATTTGGTACTCGTGAAGTTGTCGCAAGAATCCGTGCAATCACCCGTCGTTACCTAAAAGCCAATAACACCCCCAACCAGCAAACAAGTTTTATGTTTGGTGATTTAGCTATTTATCCCAATGAACTTAGAGCAAAAAAAGAGGGTCAGTTTATCGACCTGAGTTTACGTGAAATAAATGTATTACAAACCCTAGCAAATCATCAAGGCGAAGTGGTTAGTCGTGATCAATTATTCAATGAATGCTGGGGTTATGAGTATATGCCAAACAGTAGAACACTTGATCAGCATATTTCAAAATTACGCAAGTTGATTGAAACCAATCCCACAGAGCCAAGCTTAATTAAAACAGTACATGGTGTGGGTTATCGCTATGAATAACTAAAAAGATTAGTACGGCTTAAACCAATCAGAAAACTAATGGCAAGTAATGCTCACATTTTGGGGAAATTCGCCTTCTTTAAAACTGGGCTTTTCTTCAAAATGTGTTTTGCACTTATTTTCAAGACCAGAGCCAAGACTGATATCCTGAGGCTCTGCATAATATAAAATAGCTGTTGTTGTTGGATCAGAATAATCAAATGTGAGCTTTTTGATATTACCCAATGCTGGAGGTGAAACAAAAGGTAAGGTGAAACTGATTTGTAAATTATTCACATTGCCCTTATGAATTTTTTCTAGTTTAAAGTTTTGTGCTTTACCTGTTGTAAGTGGTTTATTTTCTGCTTTAATTTTGGTGAAAAAATTAAAACGCTCAAGATTACTGTGTATTGATTTCTCTAACTTCTTCATATTTGGTTCATCTTTCAACATATCCGCACTAATGAGTGGGTCATAAGTCCAAATCATACCTACCCCACTGATTTGGTTATTAATATTTACTTGAAGTTCACTTTTTAATTGAATCTCGTAATGAGCACCGTGTGAAAATACAGATGGAGAAAATAATACGAGAAGTAAAGTGAAGGGAGCAAAAAGAGAGCTAGAGAAAAAAGGGTAAGAAATCTTAAACATAGACAAAAGTTCCAAAGGTTAAATTGTAGATATGTATTTTCTTATAAACAAAAAATATCAAACTGAGAAGCCTATCTTACTACAAGTTTAAATGAAATGGTTTCGGTAAGGGATGGATTAATTTAGCTACAAAATCTACAAGTTTTATACATACGTACACACGGTTCTAAGTGTACCAAATTAGCCGCTCATGGCTATAATCAGATTGCTCAGAGCATTTATCTAGAATCGGTTGACTCTTACTATTTAACTGTATAATTTTAGCTAAAACACTACCAATAAAAGAGAAAAATAGATGTTATTGCCAACGAATGACCTTGAAAAAGCACTGCATAAAGCAGCAGCAGACCACAACGAAGCTCCCAAATTTTATGAAAAACTGATGGAGTCTAAAGTATTCGTTTTGGGTAAGCCCGAAGAGGAAGACACGGGTAGCTTCACTTTAGAAGAAGAACAAGCCGTAATTATTCAGCATTGGGAGCGTGAAACGGATCAAAGTCCAGTAGTCCCCTTTTTTACTTCATTACAAATGTTACAGCAGGCAATTGCTAGTGATGAGCCTTATTTGGAATTAACAACAGTTGATTTGTTTCAATTGACAATGGGTGCGCCGTTAGTATTAAACCCTAATTCTGAATTTGGGATGGAGTTTGATCCTGAAGATGTTGCTTTATTACTTGATACCGATTTAATGGTGAATAGTGAACATACGCTTGATGAACATACAGAAGTATTACTAGGTATTGCTGAAAATGTTTCTGAAACCTTTATCAGTGTTTTAACAGAATATTTTTCGAGAAATAAAGAAGTAGAAGCAGCTTATTTAGGAACTATTCAAATACCAGAAGATGATGATAAAGAGCATTTAATGGTTGGTATTCAAGGTAAAGGTTCATTTGACAAAATTATTGATACCGCTATTCAGAAAATCTCATTACTTGAAGATGACATGCTATATGAAACGGTTGATTTTTATGTGATTGATCAAGATGACCCAGACATCAGCCAGTTTATGATTGAAAATATTACACCTTTTTATAGGGCTCAAGAACGCATCATACATTAGCTCTTACTTTTTATTTATCGTAATGATTTAAGTATCAGTTTAAGTGAAACCTCTTTTTACAAAGGTTTCTAAGTATATAAAAAGCCCTTTAATAAACGGGCTTTTTATATATACGATATGGCTATTAAATTTTCTTTTTAGCTCTTTCAGCTTCGTGCGCTATCACACCACCTACATCTTGAAGATCTTTTCCAGCTCCAGCTATGGTGCTACAGCCTGTGATTGTTAATAAACTAAATGTTGCTAAAAGTGCTATTACTATCATTCTTTTCATTTTTTCCTCTGTTTGTGACTTAGAGAGCAGTGTTTAAATTAGTTTAGGGTGGATTGTAAACCGTTATTAATGAATTGTCTTTTACTGCATTTTATCTTGTTATCAAGGTGACAGGTTGAAATATGACACTAGTGACACTTATGCCATTAAATTGTCAGCATGTGACAATTTTTTGACAGATTTGATGGGTGCTTTTATATACTAAAAAATAGTTTTTTATATATAAAGCATATAGTTATATTAATTTTTAAAAAACTGGCATCGTCTTTGCATCATATTAGTCATAACAAAATGGATTAATAATAATTTAAATAGAACGTATAAGAAGCTTAATAAAGCTCGAATGGAATTTTTTAGCAAGCCCCTGAGGCGAAGAGTAGTTTAGTTAATCAATAAAAATAAAATAACTACCAGTCTCTACTCCGTGCCTCTTTGCTTTCCCCGGCAAAGAGGCACAATTTTATCTAGTATTTATTCAAAGAAATACATTTCCCCAAACGTATAAATTCAAAAAAATCATTAGTAAGATTTTATAAAATACAACATTCAAAACAGAATTTAATTTTAAAATAATTAAGGTATAAGACAGTCGTTCAGTTACTTAGCAAGGTAATCCTGAGGTGTAGAGTATGTGTCTTATTTTTAATTATTATCTTAACTGCGAAGAATAATAGCAGTTTGATATTATCATGGCGATACATAAAGGACGGTAAGTGTAATCAAAACTACAAAGTGTCGATAATCGCATTTATTTAAAATGAGCGGTCAAAAATTACCGACTAAGCACGATAAGTTCTTAGTCCATGCAGGCTAACTCACTGAAGGGTCATAAAGGTATTTTCATAATAAATAAGAATTTTGTACGAAGAGATATGGTGGAAAAAAAGGGTTTGAATTTCTCTCACCACACTCTTTGTACAAAAGACTCATAAATATCGTTAAAGTCTGGATAGGTCGGCGACTTCCAAGAATAAATTACGCAGTTGTAATAATAATGCTAAGCGATTATTTTTTAAGGAAATATTGTCATCCATTACCATAATATTATCGAAGAAATTATCAACATCTTCACGTAAAACAGCAAGTGATGAAAGTGCAGCCGAGTAATCACCTTTAGCAAATAAAGGTGCTACAATTTTTTGTTGCGCAGTGATTGCCTCATAAAGTATTTTTTCCTGAGTTTCATTGAGTAAAGAAGTATCGACCTGTGCGGGAATTTCTGTTTCAACTTTTTTCAGAATATTGCTAATGCGTTTGTTTGCCGCTGCGAGTGATTCAGATTCTGGCATTTTTGTAAACTGTGCAACGGCTTTAACACGTTGATCAAAATCTAATGGGTGACTTGGTCGTAGGCTGGCAACGGCATTGACGGTATTACTGCTAATGCCTTGGTAGTAAGCTTTCAGGCGTTCCATAATAAAGGCAAATGTATCTTCAATCGCAGGTGTTGCATCTACTTTATCTGATAAGCCACTCGCTGCTTCAGTCAGCATGGTTTTCAGGTCTAGGTTTAGGTTACCTTCGATAATGATTCTAAGCATCCCTAGTGCTGCGCGGCGTAGTGAGAATGGATCTTTGCTACCTGTTGGTTTCATATCAATGGCAAAAATACCCATTAAGGTATCTATTCTATCGGCCAATGACAGTACTTTACCTATCTCACCTGCTGGAATCACATCACCAGCAAAGGCTGGTTGATATTGCTCTTGCATTGCGGCCGCGACACCGGCATCTTCATTATCGTGTTTAGCGTAGTAACTCCCCATGATGCCTTGCAGTTCGGCAAACTCTTGCACCATATTGCTCAATAAATCGCACTTTGATAACTTCGCAGCACGCATGGCTAGTTTTTGATCAGCCCCTATTTCTCCAGCAATATAGCCAGCAAGTTTGGCAACACGATCAGTTTTTTCATACAGTGTTCCTAGTTTTTGTTGGAATACAATTTTCTTCGTTGCCTCTCTTCGTGATTCAAGTTTTACTTTTAAATCTTGATCCCAAAAGAATTTAGCATCAGCAAAACGAGGGCGTATAACACGCTCATTGCCTTGGATTACTGCTGTTGGATTAGAGCTTTTGATATTACTGATAGTAATAAAGTAAGGCATCAATTTGCCGTTACTAGTAATAACAGGGAAGTATTTCTGGTGATCTTGCATGCTCGTAATTAAGCACTCCTGAGGCACATCCAGAAATTCTTCACCAAAACTACCGCTAACCGCAACAGGAAGCTCGATTAAAGCTGTTATTTCATCAAGTAGTGAATCTTCAATATGTGCAATTCCACCTAACTTTTTAGCTGCTTCTTCAGCCTGTTTGCGTACTTCATCGCGACGATCTTCAAATGAAGCAATCACCTGACCCTGTGTGCGTAACTGCTGTGCGTAACTATCTGCTGTATTGATGGTAATGGCTTCAGGGTGATGGAAACGGTGTCCGAATGTTTGCTTGTTTGCTTGAATGCCAAGCACTTCACCGTCAATGACATCGCTACCCAGCATCATAACAATCCAATGTACAGGGCGAACAAATTCAATATCACTACTGCCCCAACGCATACGTTTTGGTATGGGTAATTTTGCCAGCGATTTATTCACAATCCCTGGAATTAATTCACGGGTTGCTTTACCTGCAACTTCTTGACGGAAAACCAGCCAGACACCTTTAGGGGTTTCAATTTCTTCGAGATCAAATGGACTGACGTTGCATGAACGAGCAAAGCCCTCAACCGCTTTGGTTGGATTGCCATCAGCATCAAAAGCGGCTTTTTTGGCAGGACCTTTGCGTTCTACAGATTGGTCTTGTTGTTTAACAGGGATTGATTTTAGCAAGACTGCCAAGCGTCGTGGTGCAGCGTAGGAAATAACCTCGCTGGCTTCTAAAGAGGCTTCTTTTAGTCCTGCAACCACACCATGAGTAAATGCTTCTGATAACATTTTAAGTGCTTTGGGCGGGAGTTCCTCGGTACCAATTTCAATAAGTAAATCGGTAGTTTGTAGTGTACTACTAGACATTATGCACCCTCCTTTTTTGCTGCATCTGTAGGAGGTTTATCTTTAACAAGTGGAAAGCCCAGCGCTTCACGAGAAGCGTAATATGCTTCGGCAATAGCGCGCGATAATGAGCGAACACGTAACATATAACGCTGACGTTCTGTGACTGAAATGGCATTTCGAGAATCCAGAAGATTAAAGGCATGAGAAGCCGCTAACATTTGCTCGTATGCGGGTAGAGGCAGTCCTTTTTCAATGAGTACTTCACTTTCTTTTTCAGCGGCATCAAAATGGTGAAATAGCTCGTCAACATTTGCTACTTCAAAGTTATAAGTTGATTGCTCAACTTCATTGCGATGATAAACATCACCGTAAGTAACCTTGTTGCCTGATGGGTCAATGGTCCAGACTAGATCGTAAACCACTTCGACATCTTGTAAATACATGGCAAGACGTTCTAAACCGTATGCAATTTCACCAGTAACAGGTTTACAGTCTAATCCACCGAGTTGTTGGAAGTAGGTGAATTGAGTCACCTCCATGCCATTTAGCCATACTTCCCAGCCGAGTCCCCATGCGCCTAGCGTAGGTGATTCCCAGTTGTCTTCGACGAAACGAATATCATGCTCTAGTGGATCAAAACCAAGTGCTTTTAAAGAGCCTAAATATAAATCCTGAATTTGCAGAGGAGAAGGCTTCATCAATACTTGAAATTGATAGTAGCGTTGTAGGCGATTGGGGTTTTCACCATAACGGCCATCCGTTGGGCGACGCGACGGTTGAACAAATGCAGCATTCCAAGGCTCTGGGCCGATGGCACGTAAAAAGGTATTTGGATTATCAGTACCTGCCCCCATTGGTAGATCATAGGGCTGTAAAATGGCACAGCCTTGTTTTGCCCAGTAATCCTGAAGTGCAAAAATTAAACCTTGAAATGTTGATGTATCGTATTGTTGTATATTTTGCTGCGACATGTTCTGCAAATGCCTATTATTAGTGATTATTTAAGAGCGAAAGTATACTGTAATAGCGCAGTCACTTGCACTATCAATGTCGTGTGTTATTGCTCTTAATTTAGATTGAAACTTAAAAACAATATAATCAGTAAATACATGCATAGCACTACCCCTATTTGAGTCATTTAACTTCATGTTTTGAAACAAGTTTTAGGGTTTTTGAGAAGACTGTATTATGATGTGTCATGCTTGGTTTTTTTGATTTAATGACTTGTGGTAAAGCAATTTATCAAAGTTTGGAATCAGGCGCTTACTATTTTCTAGTTAATAGGATAGCAGCGGAATCAAATAAGCCACCCCCCTACTTACAGGCACTTTTTTAAGCTATTAGCTGTCATTTAATATATGAAAATGGCTTTTATACTAGAGAAAGTCTAAATACTATCGAACAATTGCCGTGTAAACGTAATTACTGGAAGTTTCTTTTGTATAAGGGTTAGCAAATGAAACCAAGTGAGACTCAACATGAGAAAAAACACTCTCAAGTAATTGGGTAAAATCATCACTCGCCTTAACATCTGACCACAATGCAAACACACCGCCTTGATTTATTTTATTTGCTAAGCTCGATAACCCCTTTTTAGTGTAAAAAGAAGCATTTTCCGGAGAAAGTAAAAAGCTGGGCGAATGATCAATATCCAACAATACAGCATCCACCTTTTTATTTTGATTCACCTCTCCAAAGCCCTGAGTATCATCACCTGCAATTTTAAAGAAGTCCCCTAACACCAGCTCACAACGAGAATCAGCCATTAATACATCGCCCAAAGGAACTAAGCCTTTTTGGTGCCACTCAATGACGGGTGGCATTACATCAATGACTTTTAATGTATTTACAGACTCATTTTCTAGTGCTGCCGCAGCGGTATAACCGAGCCCTAAGCCACCCACAATAATATTTAGTGGCTTGTTTTTAAATTCATCCCCTAAAGCTGCCAAACCTTTATAAGAGAGTTGTACTTCTGCCTCAACAAATAAACTCGACATCAAAAACTCTTCGTTCATTTTAACTTCGTAAATGAGTGTATTGTCTAGACGAGGTTCTGAGCGCTTTCTCAAGCTGATTTCACCCAGTGGAGTATGTTGAAAATCGAGCTCTTCAAATATAAGGGACAAAATAAACTCCTGAGGCTAATTGAAAAGGCGTTTTATTATTTGCGCTTTACTAACATACCGCAAGTAAATAATCCCTATCATAATTTTAACTATCATCAGGCGAACATTCAGTGAAAAATAGCCAAATATTTTTTTCTTATTTCCTTTTTATTTCGAGTAATTTACTTTCCCCACTTGCTAACCCATCAAGCGTCCAAGAACCAATACGATAACGAATTAAGCGTAAGGTTGGATAACCAATTGCAGCCGTCATTCGTCGAACCTGTCGATTGCGCCCCTCACTAATTGTTATTTCTAACCAGCTATCAGGAATTGTTTTACGCACACGTACAGGTGGGTCTCGTTCCCATAATAAATAAGGTTCAGGTATAATATTAACGTTCGCAGGCATTGTCATACCATCTTTTAATTCCACGCCTTCACGTAGTTTTTGTAAATCCGATTGTTCTGGCTCACCTTCAACTTGTACCCAATATGTTTTGCTCATTTTATATTTTGGGCTAGCGATACGATTCTGAAGATTTCCATCATCAGTTAATACCAATAAGCCCTCACTGTCTCGATCAAGACGCCCTGCAGCATAAACTCCTTTGAGTTTTATATAATCAGCTAAAGTCGCACGTCCTTCACTATCGGTGAATTGAGTGAGGACACCAAAAGGCTTATTAAATAGAATAATTTTTGACATAAAGCTAAACTAACATACTAGGTTATAAAATATACGGGTAAGATCATTACACATGTCCAAAAAAATACTTATATTAAATGCACTATGCCTGTTTTTTAATGGATTGTTTTTGAGTGCCTGTAGTGTTACTTCACCTAAAATGAACAAGCCACTTAAAACTAAATCGAGCTCAAAACCACCATCGAATCTAATAGCTAAAAATCAACGATCAGGTGAACTCTCTTTATTCATGGCTTTTTCAGGTGGGGGCACACGCTCTGCCGCACTTTCTTATGGTGTTTTAAAACAACTTCGTGACACGCAAATCATTATTGAAAATAAGAAACGTCGATTATTGGATGAAGTAGATATGATCTCTTCTGTTTCTGGAGGAAGTTTTACTTCAGCTTATTTTGGATTATTTGGTGATCGTATTTTTGAAGATTTTGAAGAAAAGTTTTTAAAAAGAAAAATCCAGACGGAATTACTCGCGCTCTCTTTATTTCATCCAAAATCATGGGTGAAATTAGCTCTTCCTTTATTTGAACGCAGTGATCTAGCCGCAGATTTTTACCACAGAACTATTTTTGAAAAGAAAAACTTTGGTGATTTACGTCCCGATGCTCCTTTTATTGTGATCAATGCAACAGACCTATCCTTAGGACAAGGGTTTTCTTTTACTGGCTACCATTTTAGCTGGATTTGTTCTGACTTAAATAGCTACCCAATATCCCGTGCAGTTGCTGCCTCTGCTGCTGTACCTGTTATTTTTTCCCCTATTACTTTGAAAAATCATGCAAATAACTGTCCAGTTTCTCCCGTCGTTTGGGATGTGCAAAAGCGTAATAGAAATAATGTACATAACAAACAAAAACGTTATAAAGAAGCTCTTAGAGTTAAAAACTATCGTGATAATAAAAAGTTAAAATACCTTCACTTAGTTGATGGAGGAGTGGCTGATAATCTAGGTATTCGCTCTATTCTGGATATTATTTCTTTTCATAATGACAGTATGTGGAATGCAATGAAAACGTACGGTATGCAAAAAACAAAAAAAATGGTTTTTATTAGTGTAAATGCTGCCAGTTTTCAAAATCCCATTATCGCCACAAGAAAGATGACACCATCAACTGTTAAGGTGATTGAAACAACCACTACAATTCAATCAAATAAATATAATACAGAGACCATCGACTTACTAAGAAGTAAATTTCCAATTTGGAAGAAACAGGTTCAAGAGTCTCGTTGTCGAGAAAAACCCAGTAGAGATTGTGCCAATATTGAATTTAAATTAATAGAAATTAACCTTGAAGACTTAAGACCTGATGAACTTAAAGAATTAGGAATTGTACCTACATCTCTTGAATTGCCCCTCAAAACAATAGAAAAACTTGAAGAAGCAGGTATTAAACTAGTACAACGCTCAAAAAGCTTCCAACAGTTCATTAAAAGTTTTTAAATGTGTATTTTATAAAAATTTTAAAAATTAATACCCTCTATATCTACTTAAAATATTTTTTAGATATTCCAGGGTACAGGTAGAATGGTATGGATTATTTGTTTCAATATATTATTTAAGTAATAGCCCCCCTATTTTTTGAAAGGTAAATTATCTCAAATGGAAATTGATGTCGTAATCACTTGGGTGGATAGCAGTGATAAGCAATGGCAAGAGAGAATTAATCAATATTCAGAAGTAACTATTGATTTCACTGATATAAAACAGAGTGTCCGCTATAACTCGATTGGGGAAATAGAGATTGCAATTAAATCTATTCTTAAATTTGCTCCATTCATTCGTAATATTTTTTTAGTAACAGACCATCAAAAACCAGAACATTTTGAAGCATTGAAATCAGCCGCAAAAAGAAAAAACATAACATTAAACGTGATAGACCATACTGTTATTTTTAAAGGTTTTGAAGAATTTTTACCCTGTTTTAACTCTCTTTCTATCGAGAGTATGCTATTTAGAATTCCAGACTTAGCAGAACATTTTATCTATTTTAATGATGATTTTTTCTTAATGAGAAGTACCTCTCCAACGGATTTTTTTATTGAAGGTAAGCCAGTCATTCGAGGTCAATGGGAGTCATTTTATGAGAATCAAAAACTACGAAAAGTGTACAATGGTCTAAAAACTTTTTTTAATAAACCTGTAAAGAAAAAGTCACACGTAGGCTATAAACAAGTACAACAAACCAGTGCCAAATTAGTCGGATTTGATAAATATGTAAACAGGCACCATACCCCTGTATCCATGAGAAAATCGACCTTAGAAACATTCTTTAAAGATAATAATCTTCTAAGGGAAAACATAAAATACCGCTTTCGCAACCAGAATCAATTTTTAATTACTTCACTTTCAGAACACCTAGAAATTAAAAATAAAACATTTTCTTTTAAAACAGATAATCAATTAACTTACTTTAGATCTTACAAAAATATATTTTTTGTAAAACTTAAATTATTTTTCTTTTTAATAAATAAAAATAAGCGTTTTATGACATTCCAAAGCTTAGAATTAGCTGACCCCAAGACATTACAATATATACTTGGTTGGATAAACAAGAGGCTTAGTTAGTTGTTGAAGTAAAGCAGAGCTTCAATAGAAAATTAGGAATACTAAGAGTTAGCGCTACCGGAGTTAAAAATGAAAGATAATCAAAAAAGGGTTAATATCATTTGCATGAAGTGGGGGACTAAATATGGCGCTGATTATGTCAATAAACTGTATGCCATGATAAAGCGCAATATAACATTGCCTTTCCAGCTCGTTTGTTTTACTGATGATAAATCAGGTATTAATGCAAATGTTGTCATTAAAGAACTTCCTCGGCTTGATTTGCCAAAAGGTACCCCTGAGAGAGGTTGGACTAAACTAACAACCCTTAAATCTAATCTTGGTGGCTTAAGTGGTGACGCTCTCTTTTTAGATTTAGATATTGTTATTGTCAGTAATATTGACTGCTTCTTTGAGTTTGATGCTGACTTTGCAATCTGTTTTGATGAAAAGAAAAAGGCATCAAGAATTGGAAACTCTTCTGTTTATAGATTTAAGATTGGTGCTCACGAAGATATTCTGACCTATTTTCAAAATAACTATGATGAAGTAGTGAGTAATTTTCGTAATGAGCAGGCATTTTTATCCAAGAAAATTGATGAGAAAAATATGCTTCGTTTCTGGCCAAGTTCATGGACTCCAAGCTTCAAATATCATAGTTTACCCAGATTTCCTTTTAATTTTTTCCAACATCCTCGTATTCCTAAAGGTGCAAAAATTGTATTATTCCATGGAAAACCAGAACCTTATGAAGCAGAAAAGGGTATTAGTGGAAAATGGTATCGTTATTTTCGCCCAGCATTATGGATTTCTGATCATTGGAAAGTTTAACTACTAGATTTTACTATTGAAAATTTGTCAATTAATGCTTAATTCTGGCTTTGGTGGTGCAGAACGAATTTTTGTTGATACCTGTATTGGTTTAGCTAATGCCGATCAACAGGTATTAGCAATAATACACCCTCGTTTTACTGCAAAAGACTTACTTAAACATAAAAATATTAAGCTTTTTGAATTAAGTGTTTGGTCTAGATATGGACTAATAAGCAAACTTCGACTTGCATGGTTTTTAAGAAAAACTTCCCCAGATATTATTCATGTACATCTTCGTAAAGGCATGGCGGTACTCGGACTATTGGGAGCTTTTTTAAATATAAATGTTGTAACTACTATGCATAACTATGGAAAAGTAAAAGCGTTTTCAAGAGCACGTCGAATTATTGCATTAACGCCAAGCCATGAGAAACATATTGTAAGTTTCGGCTATCCTAGGGATAACGTTGATATTATTCCAAATTTTTCGCTTATTAAGCCTTTGCTGGAACCTAGAGCCTATAAATCCCCAAGAAGATTTTTAGCTTTTGGCCGCTTTGTAAAAAAGAAGGGGTTTTCTGAGCTAATTAATGCAATAGATTTGGCGAAGAAAAATGGCACTATTATTTATTTATCTTTAGGTGGAAATGGTAGATTAGAAAACGAGCTTAAAAAAGAGGTTCTTCAAAAGGGCTTACAGGATCAAATTAAATTTATTGGATGGGTCGATAATGTTATACAACTACTTGATGAACATGATGTATTTGTCTTACCTTCCTTAAGCGAACCTTTTGGTATTGTCCTATTAGAAGCTATGGCAAGAAGGCTTCCGATAATTAGTACACTTACGGAAGGACCAAAAGATTTTCTTAACAAAAATATAGCATGCTTATGTGAACCAGGAAATGTAAAAGAGCTAGCAATGTGTTTATGTAAACTAGCTAAAGTTGATGACTCCTCATTACAAAATAGAGCAAATAATGGCAGTTTATTGTTTAAGCAAGAATTTTCATCATCCTCAGTAATTCCAAAGCTAATTGAAACATATAAGAAGGCAATGGATTAATCAAGAGCAAGAAGGACTGGACATTACTTCCAATAATCTTTTACCCACTTTGTAGGTAGAATATAGTGTCTCAAGTGTTTTAATAAGCCACCTCTTCGATTACCACTTATTCCTTGGATAATATGTTCTTTAGGAGATAAATGAGGCTCATTACCCCGGTAGTAAACACCATCAATTGCATTTTGTGGCTCTAGGTCTCCGGGAAATATTACAATTTTTGCTCCTTTAGTTAACTTTGGGGGCAGAAAATAGTTAAGAGGGAATGGGCGACGACAATGCCTACGAAAATGTTTAACCCAGCTTTTAGGCCACATTTTTATACCTTCTGGAGCATTTTGAGTAACATACCGTTGTTCAAAACCATATTGCTCAGCAATCTCCAGTGGGTTTTTTGAAAACTGCTCAAGTAAAGGGTATAGCTTTCCTACTGGTGCACGATAAACAGACGTTTGTCCCATTTTATCAAATGGATTAGTAGGGTTATGTGCTAGTACCACATCATCAGGATCACCAAATTCAAAAAAAACATCAAGGTTGTTAGTAATAATTAAATCCAAGTCTAAAAATAAAAAAGGACCTTTTAAGTCAGCTAAATTTTTATTCCACAAACGAGATTTTGGCCAAATTCCTTTTTTTGTTTTTGGAATTTCAAAGTCTAGCTCGGGCAAAGGATGGCATTCAACTTCTGGCCTGATATCACTACTATCATCACAAAAACAAACAAATCTAAATGGGGGGGTTATATTTCGTTCAACCATGCTATAGAGGCGATTGATATAAATAGAACCATATTTGGTTCCCCAATTAATACATACAATTTGTTTTTTCATAGTTTGGTGTCTATTTAAATTTAGTTATAAGTTATGCGGGATGCTGTGACAGATTTTACCTTGGTAAAAAATATGTAAAGTATAGGGATGGACTGTAGAATAAATATCTATGTTTAGGATCAAGTCTTTAGAGTAATATTTAATAATTGAAACGATAATATATTGATAAAGCAATCACCATTAAATCTATGAGTTTTCTTTTGAGGGCACAGTACATTTATATAAAATCAATTTTTAACATAGCTTCTTTCAGATATGTGGTTTAAAAGAAGTGTATTTGCAATTCGTGGCATTGTGTCTACTTTAATGATTTTTTAGTCGTGGCAATTATACCGATAAACAGAAAAATAACTGAAGGAAGAAAAGCACTTACAAAAGGAGAAAAACCATAAACACCCCCCAGTTCATTGGCTGTTCTGCTCGTTAGATAAAAAATGATACCAACAAGAATTCCAATAAAGATACGTTGCCCGATACCACCCCCCCGGTTTGAGCCAAATAAAAAGGGCATTGCCAGTATAAGCATCACCAATGTTGATAGGGGAGTTGAGAACCTTTTCCAATAAATTAGCTCATATTTATCAGATTTAATTGAGTTATCTTTTTGATATTTAATCATTTTTGAAAGCGCGCTACTTGATAATTGGTTCGGATCGGTATTTGCAACACCTAAAACACTTGGATCGATGAAATCTATATTTGTTTTTAACTGGCTTGCTGTTTTTAATACATTTTTATCTTTAAATACCGTCGTATTTACTTGGTGAAAATCCCAGCCATTTTTATTTATTCTTGCATTTTTTATTGTTGTTAATGCTTTCAAGCCTGAACGGTTTTCTTTAAATGAATAAATAGAAACATCTACTACATGTGTACTCGATAATACTTTACCTATTTTAATAATACTTTGCTTCTCTTTAACCCAAAGACCAGAATCATCAACAAATACAATATTTTTATTTTTTAGTTTTGCTTTAAAGTTACGCGCATGTAAATCACTGACAGGAACGAGCCATTCACCAATAATAAATATTCCTACTGCTAGTAGAGCTCCTAATTTAACGACCGAAAATACGATATTTCCAATAGATACTCCAGCAGCTCGCATTGCAATAAATTCAGAATTTGTAGCCAGATTACCTAAACCTAGCAATGCTCCAATTAGTACAGACGTTGGAAAAAACTCATAAAAACTACTCGGAAGAGTGTAAATTAAATAAATGACTGCCTGCAATGTTGTATACAGTTCATTGGTTTTCCCCGCTTCACTGATAAAGGCAAAAAAAGTATCCAGGATGACTAAAGCTAACCACGCAATAAGTATACCTTGAATGGTAGAAGTCCATAAGTAACGGTCCAAAATCTTCATTTAAGGTTTCCATATTGCCTACGGAGCAACCAGAGAGAAAGGGCTATAAAAATAGCATGAACCCACCAAAGTCCAAGCCAAATAGGTAATCGTCCATCTTCAAGCATGGATTTTCCTGTAATAATTAAGTTGGCATATATCGCATAAAGTAATATGCCAAATGCAAGCTTGGCAAACCGCCCTTGTCGAGGTGTTGTGTGACTAAGTGGAAATGCCAAAAGTGCCATTACAGGGGCTTGAAGAATAAGTGCTAAACGCCAATGAATTTCTGCGTTACTTTCATTCGTTTGAAGCTTTAGTAGCTCAAGTGTTGGCTCTGCTTCTAACTCCTTAGAAATACTGATTTTAAGTGCGGGTATATGAATGCCATGCTCTGCAAAATTAAAAATACTAAATTCTCCTGTACTTTTATTATTGTCATAACGACTTCCATTTTCTATTTTAACAATTCTATTCCCACTTTTTGGGTCTACATAAAGTAAAGCCTTTTGAGCGGAAATAATAATATCAGTATTATCACTTTCTGCTTTTTCAACATTAGCTAAAGAACCCTCTTTTACTGGTCTATTTTCTTCATTGATATGCATAAAAAAACCAGTCATCACTACATTTTTTTCATCAATATCTTCAACAAATAACGTAATCTTCTTCTTGCCTGTTTTGCTATGCATAAACTCACCAACAGGGATACCCGAGGCTTCAGGTCGCTGTTTTATTTCTTGTTTGATGTTATAGCTAGCTTTTTCTAAATCTGGAATGACAAATAATGTTAATCCGGTGATAAGCAGAGTCAACGGTGTAACAAAGAGAAAAATACCTTTATAAAATTGCTTTGGACCAATACCAGAAGAATGCATCGCGGTCATTTCATGGTCTCGATAAAGGCGTCCTAAAGCAAGCATCATACCTATCAACAAAGCAATGGGGACAAGTTTTATTAATCCATTTATCGACCCTAAAAAAACAAGTTTGCCCAATGCATCAATGGGTAGGTTACCGCCACTCACTTTTCCCAGTAAACGAACAAATGTATTACCAACAATGATTAATAGTAAAACCAGTAATGTTGCTGAGAATGTTGATATGATTTCGCGTACCAGATAACGCTGAATAATCACGATTTAAGACCTGATTTTTTGTTGTCAGTATATTCTTTATAGAAGTTTGCCTGTTTATTTTGGTAATACTTATATCGTTTATGTGACCAGAGATATTGCTCTGGATACTCTTTTATTAACTCCTCCAGAAATTGATTTAGCCTTGTTGTATCACGACGGATGTCGTCACTAGGGAAGTTTTCTAATGGCGGATAAATTTTTACCAAATAGCCTTGTCGATCATCATTCTTACCTGTTAACCGCACTGTTATACTAGGTATCACTTGAGCATTTGCTATTTTTGCTAATTTTGAAGTACCTGTATTGGTTGGGGCATCAACACCAAAGAAAGGAATGTTTAAACTGCCTTTTCCTCGGTAGTTTTGATCTGCTGCATACCAAACAGGTGAGCCATTTTTAATACTTTTTATCATCCCGCGTACATTGTTCTTAGGTATAGCTTTACCGTATTTAGTTCCTCTTTGCTTAGCAACTAAATATTCTATTAATGCATTTTGGTGTGCTCGGTAAACTACATGCATAGGTATTTTTCGTGCAACAATCCTCCCACCCATTTCAAGACTGGAAAAATGAAAACCCAATAGGATGACATTGCCCTGTTTCAGTGCATCTTGTAAATGATGTAAGCCTTCTACATGTGTAAGTTTTTTAATTTTCTCATTATTTCCCCACCAGCTAAGTGCTATCTCTATGAGGCCTTGACCCATTGAAATAAAGTGATCACGATTGAGTGTTGTTAAATCAGTTTGTGATAACTCAGGAAAAGCAATTTCAAGATTAATCTGACTCACTTTTCTTCTTGAGGGTAAAGCAAAATAGAGTATTAGACCTAGCCACTTACCTAGCGTCATTTGCCAATGCCAGGGAAGTAGGACGATAAACCTGAGAATCCCAACCCCTAGCCAAGTTAGCCAATAACGTGGATGATAAAATTTCGAGGGCATTTTAAACGTTTACTCGCTAGTTTTAAAAAGGGTAGTACAGTATTTCACAATAAGTACATCATACTGTATATCCCTTAATTTTTATTACGAAATATACATCAGGGCGGCGTATTACTAGGCGGGATAGAGCAAACGGCCACACCTTATTATGCAACCATTTACACTACTGCGCATTGTAATCTAGTTTTTACCTAAATAACCCAAAGATATACTTTGGCCTATCTAGGTTTTGATTATTCACTATACGAAGGCTTTGATAAACCTACCGAGCGTGTCAATTTCAAGGCGCACAGAAAGCGGAGTTTACACAGAGTAGATGAGCATTTTGAGCACCGCGCAACGCAGAAATTGGCTTGCGCAGGTGGTTTTGCAAATCTTTCTATACAAAAGTCAGCCAATCTTTGTACTTATCGACCTTTCCATAAACACTGTCAAAATATAATGTCTGTAGCTTTTCAGTTATTGGGCCACGAGTTCCACTTCCTATTACCCTATTGTCTAGTTCACGAATGGGCGTAACTTCGGCAGCAGTGCCACTAAAGAAAGCTTCATCAGCAATATAAACTTCATCACGCGTAATACGTTTTTGTACCACTTCATAATTAAGATCATTAGCAAAAGCTATAATTGTATTGCGGGTAATGCCATTGAGTGCTGAGGTTAAATCTGGCGTATAAATAACACCATCTTTGATAATAAAGATGTTTTCACCACTTCCCTCTGCAACAAACCCTTCAACATCCAAAAGTAGCGCCTCATCATAACCATCTGCTAGCGCCTCTTGAAGTGCGAGCATAGAGTTAATGTAATGACCATTTGCTTTAGCCTTGCACATGCTGATATTAACGTGGTGACGTGTGAAAGAGGATGTCTTAATACGCAATCCATTTTTCATATTTTCAGCACCAAGGTAGGAGCCCCATTCCCAAGCAGCTATGATGGTGTGTGTTTTAAGATTGTCTGCACGCAGTCCCATTCCTTCCGAACCATAAAAGCACATGGGTCTTAGGTAAGCAGAGTCTAGATTATTTTCTTTGACAGCAGCGATTTGTGCAGCGGTAATTTCTTCTTTTGAAAATGGTATATCCATATTCATAATCTTTGCAGAATCAAACAAACGATCAGTGTGTTCTTTTAAACGAAAAATGGCAGGCCCCTGATCAGTTTTATAAGCACGTACGCCCTCAAAAACACCCATACCATAATGTAACGTATGTGTAAGCACATGCACATTAGCTTCACGCCAAGGTACCATTTTCCCATCAAACCAGATTAGACCATCGCGGTCAGACATTGACATCGTTTAACTCCTCTTTTAATACTATATTCAGGGTTCAAGGATACTACAGCTTATGATGCATCAACAATTGAAGAAGAGTAAAAAGATGGGATATATTGAGTTTTCTAGAGAATACGTCAGTAGTACTAGTAGTATGTTTGTATCTCACTATTAAAAAAAGTCCCTATAAGTAGGGGGGTCGCCTTTAAGTAATAGAAGGCTTTGCAAACCATCTGCACGAGCCAATTGCTGCGTTGCGCGGTGCTTAAAATGCTCATTTACTCTGTGCAAACTCCGCTTTCTGTACGCCTTGAAATTGACACGCTCGGTAGGTTTATCAAGGCTTTTTAATACCAAGGTCCTTAATCTAAACAAATTTGTATCAGAATATGATATTCGTTGTCTTGTTCTTGTTTATTGATCACTTTGTGACCGTGGACTTTAGACCAGGCAGGTATGTCATATAATGTTCCGGGGTCAGTACAGGTGACAGCTAAATAATCGCCGTTAGCCTCTTGGCCCAATTGCTCTATCATCTTTTGTACTTTAATGACGGGCATTGGACAAAGTAAATGCCGAGCATCTAGCTCATGTGTTATGTTATTGCCGTTATTTGCAGTCATTGTTTATGATACTTCTGCTGGTGTTTTAGCGGTGATTGTTAACGCATGAAGGTTACCAGAAGTAATTTCTGAATTGACCGCAGCATACACTGCTTGTTGACGTTTAAGGGTGTTTAGCCCTTCAAAAGTATCACTGATGACTGTTGTTTCATACTTGTAACCATCACCGTCCACACTTACTTCTGCGCCAGGAATATGGTCTTCGATAAGTTTGGCTACAGCCTCGTTGCTAATACTCATTTTTATCCTTTAATTACTAAAATTTTCGTGCGCTAAAGTATAGGTTACCTGAGTTTATATTTATAGTTGTTCTTAAGTGATTGATGTATTCGCTCTTACCCAGTAATAGCCTCCCTGCTTAAGGGAGGTATAAAAGTTTTTACTTAGCTGTGGATAGCCCAAGAATTTCCCAATCCTGCATACCACCACGGTAGTATTTGATTTTATTAGCAGGGTAGCCAAATTTTCTTAATGCAGAAATACTGGCTGGAGATTGTCCACACCACATACCATTACAGAACATAACCAGCGTTTTAGCATGAGAAAAGTCGAATACTTTTGAGGTATCATCGTTTGTAATAGCCTCATCTACATCAAAGCTATCTGTATCGTCAGCTAATGTAACACCAAACTGCTTGGTCATTATGTTAATAATTCCCTCGGTGGTTGCGCCCTTTCTTGGCGTTAGCTCAACCCAAGGTACATTGATTGCTCCTGGGATTGTTCCCTCAGCAACCCAGTCAGGTGTACGTGAATCTACAAGCACGATATTTTTGTCGCCCTTGCTCATTTTGTCTGCATAGTTGATGACTTCGATTTCCCCGATTGTTTGGATGCCCTCACCAAGGCTCATTGGCTGAATACAAAAAGGAGGACAGGGTCGAGAAGTCTTGGCAAAAGCTGGTTTGATGGTATTTTTGTTATCTTGTACGCGCATTATTTTCATTTTTTTGCCTTGGTGTACCACGTTCATACTGGCCAGTTTGGGGGTAATATTTACAGGCTTATTCTGGGGTTCAGCCTGTGCCACTGTTATGTTTAACACTAAGTTTGCTGTTATGAATAGTGCCGTTAGAGTCTTTGATGGTTTCATAAATAGTCTCCTCCTAGAGATGTTTGATCATACACAAGCATTGTGCTTCTTATTATTATATTAAAAGGGGGCTTGGCACGAAGAGATAGGGTAGATAAAAATGGTTTAAATTTCGCAGATTTCCCCTAAAAATAGGGTCAACAGCTAGGCTATTAGCCATCCTTTATAAAAAGCTGAAAATTTATGTTTATCTTTCTTTTGCCATACTCTTCGAGCAAAGGCCTCAAAGAAAAGTATATGCAAATTTTTAGGTTATTTTCCTAAAAATATGGATAAGGTGAAAAAAACAGCCCTAAAGTAGGGGGGTGACTGTTACGGAGAGGTTGTTTATATGAATGCTAAAGCCCACATAAAAACTATAAAAAGGCTTTACAAAACCACCTGCGCGAGCACAATTTCTGCGTTGCGCGGTGTTCAAAATGTTTATTTGCTCTGTGTAAACTCTGCTGTCTGTGTGTCGTGAAATTGACACGCTTGGTAGGTTTATCAAAGCCTTCTATAAGAGATCACCACTTTCCTGACTGCCTTTAGGCGGATTTAAACCAAAATGTTGCCATGCGTGGCGTGTTGCTACGCGCCCTCTTGGTGTGCGCATTAAAAACCCCTGCTGAATTAAAAAGGGTTCAATCACGTCTTCAATAGTGCCACGTTCTTCACCAATGGCGGCAGCGATACTTTCAACACCGACAGGCCCACCATCAAACTTTTCCATAATTGCAAACAGCACACGACGATCCATGTGATCAAAACCTTGGTTGTCCACATTAAGCATATTTAAGGCTAAATCAGAAATTTCTTTTGTAATTTTTCCGTCAGATTTAACTTGAGCATAATCTCGAACACGACGTAATAGTCGATTAGCAATACGTGGTGTGCCACGTGAACGACAGGCAATTTCTGCTGCACCATCATCATCAATATCGACATTAATGATTCCTGCGGCTCTTTTAACAATGTGGGTTAGGTCTTTCACATTATAAAACTCAAGTCGCTGTACAATACCAAAGCGGTCACGTAGCGGTGAGGTTAATAAGCCTGCCCTTGTGGTTGCTCCGACCAGTGTGAATGGAGGAATGTCGAGTTTGATTGAGCGTGCTGCTGGTCCTTCACCAATCATAATATCCAGCTGAAAATCTTCCATCGCTGGATAGAGAATTTCTTCTATAACGGGGCTGAGACGATGAATTTCATCCACAAACAACACATCATTTTCTTCAAGGTTTGTTAATAATGCGGCTAAGTCACCCGCCTTTTCTAATACGGGGCCAGATGTTTGTCGCAAGTTGGCGTTTAACTCATTGGCTATGATGTGTGATAGGGTTGTTTTGCCTAATCCTGGAGGGCCAAATATTAATACATGATCCAGTGCTTCCCCCCGTGCTTTGGCAGCAGGAATGAATATTTCCATTTGCTCTCGAACCGTTGGTTGCCCAACATAATCCTTGAGGTATTTGGGGCGAATTTTTTCTTCAATATCACTAGAAGCATCATCCAGCCCAGCGACTGGTGAGATGATTCTATCGCTAGCAAAGTCGTTTAAAAAGTCATCACTCATGAGAGACTCGCCTTAAGTGCTTTGCGAATTACTTCTTCTACAGATAAACCTTCACTTGAGTATTTAGATACCATTTGACTGGCTTGTGTTGGTTTATAGCCTAATGCAATTAATGCGGCGACTGCTTCATCTTCTCTGTTTCTTGCAGAAGCAGGTACGGAGGCATTCTCTTCTAATTGTGCGGAAGGCTCTGGTAAACGATCTCGCATTTCTATGATAAGCCTTTCTGCGGTCTTTTTACCAACACCAGGTAATTTTGTTAAGCCTGATACATCATTGGCATGTACGCGCTGAGAAAATTCGTTAGCCGTCATGCCAGAAACAATTGCAAGGGCCATTTTGGGGCCAACACCATTGACCTTTAATAGTATTCTGAACAGTGTGCGTTCCTCTATTGAGCTAAATGCATATAAAGTATGTGCATCTTCTCTTACGATTAAATGAGTGTATAAGGTAACTTCATTGTTTACTTCTGGTAGGTCAATAAAGGTGGTGAGTGAGGCGAGTAGCTCGTAGCCAACACCACCGACGTCCAAAAGTAATTCTGGTGCTTGTTTTTGTAATAGTTTGCCGCGTAATAAACCAATCATTTTGATGTTACTTCCATTGCTTTTTGCAAGCGTATTTTAGTAGAACCCACATGGGCGTGACTGAGGGCGATGGCTAAACCATCTGCTGTATCTGATTGTAGTTTACCCGATAGATTGAGTAGTAGCTTTACCATGTGCTGAACTTGTGATTTATCGGCATTGCCTTTTCCTACGACAGCTTGTTTTATTTCTCGTGCACTGTATTCGTGTACGGGAATATTCTGCATAACAGCGGCACAAATAGCCGCCCCTCTGGCTTGTCCGAGTTTTAGCGCAGAAGAAGGGTTGTTTGATAAGAAAACATCTTCAATAGCTATTTGTGTGGGTTGGTATTCTTTTATAAGTAATTCAATTTCTGTATATATTTTCCCTAAACGTAAAGGGAATGCTTCATTACCTAAGCGTATGCAAGTGCTATGAACATGCTGGCTGTATCGACCATCACTATCAATAATCCCAATGCCTGTGATTCTTGAGCCTGGATCTATTCCGAGAATTCTCATAATAAAATAACTGAATTAAGATTTAAAAGAGATTAGACGGGGGGTGTAAAATTACATTTACTGCGTGTGTTTTTATCCACTTTTTATTATTGGTCATTTATTTCCCCCTTTATCATTTTGCTCTAAATAATAACATAGAAGGCAAAAAGTGAGATAATGGAGTCGCTAGAATTAGAAATTAAATTTCAATCATCTCAAACTCCGACTTGCCTCGCACAGGTGGTTTTGCAAAGCCTTCAAATAAATAGAGCGCATCTTACATTAGTTAATCAGTCGTGTGGTTAGGTTTGAATGAATCCTTTCAATGATTCATAAAAAAGCCTCTGAAAGTAGGGGGGTGGTGTAATCTTTTGATTTATATCAGGCAGTTGATTGCAACCCCTATTATTAATGGTAAAATCGCGGGATGCTTGGTTTCTACAAAATACTTCTTTCTCTTGTAATTGCTATATTAGTAGCTTTTCCTTCGGGTAATCTTTTTGCCGGCAGTATTGACTTTAAAGACTTTAGGTTAGAAGGAAATCCAAAGAAGCTTGAGGTATCTACTCGTGTAGAGTACAAATTAACCCGCTATTTGAGTGATGCCTTAAAAAATGGGGTGACATTGAATGCGCGTGTTCAGTTTCGTTTGGGCAAACATAGCAGCTGGTGGTTTAATGAGGATAGGTCGCTTTTAACCGTTAATTATCAACTCAAATACCATGCCTTGAGTCGGCACTATGTTTTATCTAGGAATGATACAAACGAACACTGGAATTTTTCAAGTTTATCTGCCTCTTTACGAAAGTTAGGTGAGTTAAAGCATTATAGGTTGCCTGACATCTCTGGATTTTTAGATGATGGAGAGTTTTATATATTTGCCATAGCTGATATGGCGCCTGCTACATTACGTTTGCCATTACGCATCCAGTCACTGTTTAGTGATCAATATCGTTTGATGAGTGAGGGCGTCTTGTGGCCCCTTCCTTAAGGACATTCTTTTTTCAGGTTTTCCCTGTTTTAGTTACTTTTCTATTGTTGGTAACATCGTTCATTTTATTAAGTATATCAACAAAAAACCCTGACCAATCGAGTGCAATCAATACCTGGTTAATACCCTTAAATGTTGTGGTATTGATAATATTGATTGTTTTGATTCTTTACAATGTCATTAGAGCCCTCGCTCATTTGCGATCTAAGCGAGCGGGTTCGCGTTTTACTCTGCGTTTGATGTACGCTTTCTCTTTGTTGGCTATTTTACCTGTACTGGTGGTTTCCTATTTCTCTATGAATTTTATCGGAGATAGGGTTGATAACTGGTTTAATATTAAAATTGAAGGTGCATTAGATGACTCGCTAGAGCTTGCAAGAAGTTCTCTCGACGTTCGTATGAGACAGCATTTATTTAATTTAGAGAGGGTGGGGAAGGCACTTTCTAGAGTTGATACATTAGATTATGGCTCCTTTCTGGATAGACAATTAATTGCCATGGGGGCTTATGAGATTGTACTGTTTGGAAGCAATAAACGTGTATTGGTTTATAGTGGTAAAGAAATGAGTTCTTTGCTTCCTCACTTTCCTACCGAGGATATTGTCAGAAAATTAGCCAGCCGTGGATATATGTACCAACTTGAGCCTGTTGGAGAGGGAGGGCTTTTCTCTCGTGTTGCCTTGAATATTTCTCTGGGGATGGGTCGAGAGACATTTACACTCACGGCATTATTTCCATTTTCTGAGAAAGAAAGGTTATTGGCTGATAGTGTACAAAACACTTATAAGCAGTATCAGGAGATTAGTTATCAAAAAGAGCTGATTAAAAAAGGGTTTAGAATCACGTTATTACTCATCATGCTCTTATCTATTTTGTTTTCAGTGTGGGCAGCGTTTATGTATTCCATTAGGCTGACACAACCCGTTAGAACATTATTAGAAGCGACGAATGCGGTTGCTTCTGGTGATTTGCAAAAAAAGCTAGATGTGGATGATAAGGACGATTTTAGCTTACTCGCCAGGTCTTTTAATATCATGACAACAAAACTCTCAAGAGCACAGAAGGAGAGTGCCGATAGTCAGCAGGAAGTTCAGAGACAGCATGATTACTTAACTATTGTTTTAGGTAGTTTGACATCAGGTGTCATCACGCTGGATGAAGAATTTATTATTAGAAGAATCAATCATGCTGCTGAACAACTGTTGGATGCACCGCTTGATAAATTTAAAGGTAAGCGGTTTAAAGCACTATGCAGTGTAAATGAGGGGTTACTGCCTTTCTATGGTGCAATTATGCCTAAATTAATGGAATCTGCTTCTAGTGATAATCACAATGATAAGGACTGGCAAACAGAAATATCCCTAATGCTTGGCAATTCAAGACATACTTTATTGTGTAAAGGGGTTGTTTTACCTGAAATGATTGATGGTACTAAAGGTTATGTACTGGTCATTGATGATATTAGTGAGGTGGTACAAGCGGAACATGATGCGGCATGGGGTGAGGTGGCGAGAAGGCTGGCCCATGAAATTAAAAATCCTTTAACACCGATTCGTCTTTCGGCAGAAAGATTACAGCGTCGATTGATTCCTCTGCTAGATGATGATTCTGCTGATTTACTGCAAAGAATGAGCAGTACTATTGTGCATCAAGTAGACAGCATGAAAACAATGGTTGATGCCTTTAGTGAATATGCAAGAGTGCCAGAGCTTAAACTCAAACACATTAATATTAATAGTTTGATTCGAGAAGTTGTGGAGCTGTTCAGGATTAATCAATCAAATGCAGAAATTGTTCTAAACTTGGAAGGTTCACCTTTACTTAATGTTGATGGAGATAGAATTAGACAGTTGCTCGTTAATCTAATTAAAAACTCATTGGATGCAATGCATGAATTTGATAGTAATGGTCGTTCAAAACTAACAATTAGCAGTAAAATAAAAGAATCAAAAAAAGGACTGAAAGAGTTTATTTTGGTCATTGAGGATAATGGACCGGGAATTGAGGGTGAATTATTGCCCCATTTATTTGAACCCTATAAAACGACAAAAACTAAAGGAGGGGGTTTAGGTCTAGCCATAGTAAAGCGCATAATAGAAGAACACAATGGAAGTGTTTCCGCTAGAAATAATGACAATGGAGGTGCTGAATTTATAGTACACCTACCATATGAAAAGGATAATTGATGACAGCACAATACATTCTAGTAGTAGATGATGAACCCGATATTCGCCAGTTAGTGAGTGAGATACTGGAGGATGAGGGCTATGAGGTTGCGACAGCTGAAGATGCTGAAACAGCTAAAGAGCTGAAAAGGAAACGTAGGCCAGACTTGGTTTTACTTGATATCTGGATGCCGGGTCAAGATGGTATCTCTTTATTAAAAGACTGGAAAAAAAGCAGTTCTCTTTGTTGTCCTGTGATTATGATGTCAGGGCATGGGACGATAGAAACAGCCGTTGAGGCGACGCGTCTAGGTGCTCATGATTTTGTTGAAAAACCACTGTCCATTGCTAAGATGTTGCTGTGTATTGAAAATGCCCTGCGCTCTGATCAGCTAGCTCAGGAGAATAAGGAACTTCGAGAGCAGATCAGCAAGCCTCAATATCCAGTGGGAAATAGTCCTATAATGGTTAAACTTAGAGAGCAGGCAGATCGTATATCAAAGCATAATAGCTTGGTTTTAATTTATGGTGAAGGTGGTGTTGGCAAAGAAGTTTTTGCCCGTTACATCCATTCCAAAAGCGAGAATAGTGCACGTTTATTTTTAAAGTCAACGGTTTCTCTTATTCCGAAAGAGAATATGAGCAAAGAAATATTTGGCTCTGAGTCTGAGGAAAAAATTAATTATGGCTTGTTTGATCAAGCACAGGGCGGCACCCTGTACTTGTCCGATATTGGTGCACTCTCGCAAGATGCCCAAAAGCATTTACTTACAGCGTTACGTCAGGGTTATTACACGCGAGTGGGTGGTGATTCCCATATACCGTTAAGTGTTAAACTTATTTTTTCATCCCAGCATGATTTAAGGGATGATGTGGACGCAGGAAATTTTGATAAAGAGCTGTATCTAGAGATTAGTGTTGTTCCCTTAATGATTCCGGAACTTCGAGAGCACCCAGAAGATGTACCAGAATTATTAAATTACTATGTGGATCAGCAAATTGAACATGATGGTTTGCCTTATCGACATTTTTCAGTTTCAGCACAAAACTTTTTAAGAAACTATCGGTGGTTAGGGAATATTCGCGAATTAAGCAATCTCGTTCAGCGATTATTGATTTTAGGGACGGATTCAGAAATTACACAAGAAGAAGTGGAAGAGGCAATTGGCACTGAGATTCCTGTCTTTTCACAAGAACTTAGCCATAATTCAGATAGCTTATTTGAGTTACCTTTAAGGCAGGCAAGAGAGCAATTTGAGCATGATTATTTGGATCATCAGCTAAGGCTGGTAGAAGGAAATGTCAGTAAGTTAGCAGAGTTGGTTCAAATGGAACGAACTCACCTATATCGAAAAATGCGTTCATTAAAGATAGACCCTAGAAAGTATGGAAAATAACTTAAACAGCTACTTGAGTAATAACGTGAAGAAAGTACAGGAAAGTAAACAGTGAATATTGTTATTCTGGGAGCAGGTCAGGTTGGTAGCTCGTTGGCGAGAAACCTTGCGAATGAAGATAATGATATCACCATCATTGATACTAATATTTCTTCGCTGCGTGAGCTCAGGGAAAAGCTTGATGTACATACTCGCCAAGGGCCAGCGTCTCATCCGGATGTTTTAGAGCAGGCAAATGTAAATGATGCTGATATGTTAATCGCTGTCACCAATAGTGATGAAGTGAATATGATGGCCTGCCAGATTGCATACAGCTTATTTAGAACACCCACACGTATTGCTCGCGTTAGGGCATCAGGTTATTTAGAACACCCAGAATTGTTTGCTCCTGAATTAATTCCTGTGGATGTGTTGATTAGTCCAGAACAACTGATTACTAACTATATTTATCGCCTGATTTCCAATCCTGGAACAACACAGGTATTGGATTTTGTTGGTGGTCGAGTAAAACTAGTGGCAGTAAAAGCCTTTCATGAAGGGCCAATGGTGGGGCATGAAATTAGAAAATTGAGTGAGCACTTACCTGAAGTCAAAGTGAGGGTTATCGCAATTTTTCGAAATGGAAAAGCGATTGATTCAACGGGTAGTACCATTATTGAAGCTAATGATGAAATTTTTCTCATTGCGAGTACGCAACATATCAGGGCAGTTGTCAGTGCATTACGCAGTGTGGATAGACCCTATAAACGCATTATGATTGCCGGTGGGGGAAATGTTGGAAGAAGGTTGGCAAATGCACTCGAAGAAGGTAGATACAAAGTTAAAATCATTGAAAAATCCCCTGAAGTTGCAAAAAAACTAGCTGAGACTTTAAATAAGACGATAGTCCTTGAGGGTGATGCTGCCGATGAGTCTTTGCTTGTTGAGGAGAATATTGAAAATACTGATATTTTTTGTGCGCTCACCAATGATGATGAAGCTAATATTTTATCGGCTATGCTGGCTAAGCGCCTAGGTGCTAGAAAAGTGATGTCCTTAGTCAATCGAACGGGCTATGTAGACTTAGTTGAAAATGCAAATATAGACCACGCCGTGTCCCCGCAGCAGATAACTATTGGCGCCTTACTAACGCATATTCGAAGTGGTGATATTGTTTCGGTACACTCATTGCGTAAAGGTGATGTAGAAGTGATTGAAGTTATTGCACACGGTGATGCCAAAAATTCACGTGTGGTTGGCAGAAAGCGTGCTGATTTAAAATTACCGCCAGGTGCTACTGTAGGTGCTATCGTTCGTAAGGATGAAGTCATCATGCCACACCATGATACGGTTATAGAAGAAGAGGATCATGTCATACTGTTTCTCGCTGATAAGCGTTACGTTAATGCCGTTGAAAAGATGTTTCAGGTAGGTTTGGGTCACATCTAGGTCCTCATATTATGCAACTGTTTATTATTCAGCGTATTTTAGGTTTACTCATGGTGTTGTTTAGTTTCACCATGTTGCCACCAGTCTTGGTGGGTTGGGTTTACGACGACCTTTCTATTATTCCTTTTATCAAGGGTTTTTTACTGGTTCTAATTATTGGCGCTATTCTTTGGTTTCCCGTACGTCATAGAAAAAATGAACTACGTTTACGTGAAGGGTTTTTGGTTGTTGTTCTATTCTGGAGTGTTCTAGGTATTGCCGGATCTGCACCTTTGATGTTCTCCCATGAGCTTCAGATTTCATTTGTTGATGCCGTTTTTGAATCCGTATCAGCACTGACAACAACAGGGGCGACAGTCATTGTAGGTCTGGATGATTTGCCAAAGTCCATTCTATTTTATAGGCAGCAACTTCAGTGGCTGGGGGGGATGGGTATCATCGTTTTAGCCGTTGCTATATTGCCTATTCTCGGTATAGGTGGAATCCAGTTATATCGTGCTGAGGCGCCTGGGCCGGTAAAAGATTCTAAGTTAACACCAAGAATAAAGGGTACAGCAAAGCTCTTGTGGATTATTTATTTAACATTTACCGTGGCTTGTGCGATTGCTTATTACGTTGCGGGAATGGATGTGTTTGATGCTATTAGTCATAGTTTTTCTACAGTTGCAATTGGGGGGTTTTCTACCCATGACGCGAGCATGGGCTATTTTAATAGCCATGCGATAGAACTGGTTGCTGTGGTCTTTATGCTGTTATCTGGTGCTAATTTTAGTTTACATTTTATCGCTTGGCGCTCACTGAGTTTAAAACCCTACCAAAGAGATTCAGAGTTCCGTTTGTATGCCATTATTATTTTATTATTAACGCTTGTATCGTTTATTTATTTATATTTTATGCATGTCTATGGGAGTATTTCAGAGTCCTATTACCACGCCTTATTTCAAGTCGTTTCGATAGCAACAACAACAGGTTTTACTACGACAGACTATAGTCATTGGCCAGGGTTTTTACCTGTTTTATTAGTTTTCGCTAGTTTTATGGGGGGTTGTACAGGCTCAACAGGTGGTGGAATGAAAGTTATTAGAATTTTATTGTTGTTTAAGCAGGGTTGGCGTGAAGTGCTTAGACTGATTCATCCCAATGCACGAATAGCCATTAAATTAAACAAAAAACCTGTTGATAGAGGTGTTATTCAAGCGGTTTGGGGTTTTTTCTCTGTTTATATCGGTATTTTTGTCTTATTTATGTTGGTGTTGATGGCAGCAGGCATGGATCAGGTAACTGCTTTCTCTGCGGTAGCGGCAACCTTAAATAATTTGGGTCCGGGACTTGGGGAAGTGGCACAAAATTACCAAGGCGTGGGTGACTTTTCCAAGTGGCTATTATGTTTATCCATGTTGATGGGGCGTTTAGAAATATTTACTTTACTGGTTGTTCTAACCCCTGCATTTTGGAGGAAGTAAATGCCAGATAAGAAGAAAAAGTGGGATCAGGCATATCAGCAGGCCGACTTTTCTTCTGCGAAAGCTGCTACGGTATTCAGTGATAATACCTATCTATTACCTTCTACAGGTGGTGATGCTTTAGATCTAGCATGCGGTCGGGCTGGTAATGCTCAGCACTTAGCTCAATGTGGTTTTGCTGTTGATGCGATTGATATCTCTTCTGTTGTACTTGATGGATTATCGTCTTATGCCCTAGAAAATAAGTTACAGATAAACACTATTCTGCGTGATGTTGAAAAAGAGGGCTTGTCTGGGAAACAGTACGATGTGATTGTTGTGAGTTATTTTTTAAGTCGTAATTTATTCCCCCAAATAGTCGCTTCATTAAAGCCGGGAGGGTTACTTTTCTATCAGACATGGTCACAGCTAAAAGTGACTGATGCAGGCCCTAGCAACCCTGATTTTCGTTTAAGAGCAGGGGAACTACTGGACCTCTGTGATTCTTTACAGGTAGTTTTATACAGAGAAAATGGGGCATTAGGAAAAACAAGTATTGGATTAAGGGATGAGGCCTTCATCATTGCCCAAAAACCTCAGTAAATTAATGTAGTCTAATATTTCTTTAATCAGGTATTTTTGTTGTGGTAACCAATACCCCTCTTTTTGTTCCCGGATTATAAATCAAAGCAACTGAGCGGCCTTGATCTGTTCCAGAAAAATAGGTCTTTTGATTCACTGCACTAGGATGCCACCAACTAGCGGGAGGATTTTCACTAAAAAAAGTTGTTTTTAACACATCTGTTGACAGTGTTTTCTGGGTAAGTTTAGTTTTTATAATGTATTTCTCAATTGGGCGTCGACCCACACTAAAAGAAAACCAAGATGATGAACCTTCACTGTTCGATTTATTGATGGCTTGCACATCAGTGATTAAAGCATCAGGCGATTGAAACCATTGTTGAAGTGCCATTATGGCAGCATCTGGTTTTGCAATCCGTGTCGCATTCTCTGGCACAGGAAAAAATTTATCAGCAATAAATGGGGTTATCGCAAGGACCAAGCCCGCAAAAATAGCGATGCCCATAAGTATGCTTGAAAGTGTTTTCATCATAATGTTTTATCTGAGAGACTTTTTTAAGAGAAAACTAATGGATAAAAGGAGCTTAACTTCTCTGTTTTTTCTCTCATTATATTTTCGTACAAAGCTCTTTATCGAAGCCTTCTATTAATTTGATGGCAGATTATAACGCAAATAATCGCTTTGCATTAGCTGTTGTTGCTTTTGCCACTTGATGTATTTCAATTTTTTTAAGGTTAGCAATCGTACTGGCCACAGTGGGTAGATAGGCAGGTTCATTACGTTGCTGATGATGAGATACATCCGGTTGATCGGGTGAATCAGTCTCTATCAGCATATTTTCTAAAGGTAGATTTTTTACCAGTTTCTGTAAACGGGTCGCTCTGGGATAGGTAATCGGCCCGCCAAAGCTCAAGTAAAAGCCTAACTCTATTAATTGTTTTGCCTGTTGCTCGCTTCCCGAAAAGCTATGAATAGAACCTACCACAGAGGGGAAGCGTCTAAGGTGTTTGAGAATAATATCCAGTGATTTACGTGCATGAATAATAACAGGTAAGTTATAGGCTACAGCTATTTCTAATTGTGTAATGAAAACCTCTAGTTGTTTTTGTTTATTATCGTTTTGGTGACTTTCAGGGATGAAAAAATCCAAGCCAATTTCACCTATGGCAATAGTTTTATGGTTTTCTATGTATTGTTTTAGCTTGTCCAGATCACCCGCTTGATATTCATGCATAAACATAGGATGCAAGCCGTAAGCAGCATGACAAATCGTTTCATCTACAACAGCCGTTACCTGTTCCCAGCGTTGCGCTGTTGTAGATGAAACAATTATATTAGAGACACCCGCATCTTTAGCACGTGAGATGACTGCTGCGCGATCATTATGAAATTCACTAAAATCAATATGTGAATGGCTATCTATAAGTTCCATGGCTTCTTTTGAGTTTTTACATTCTTTTTACAAACTTGTTACACTTTATGAGCAAATTAAAAAACCAGTGCGTTATAGTCATGTCATATAAAAGCATGTTTGCTCTTTATGTTTACGGCGTGGGCAAGTATAACGTAGAGTCTGAGGTTATGGCTAAATCCACTTTTTAGTTAAATACTTCTTCGTAGATATACTGGCTGAATTGCAGATAGCCCCTGAAAACAATAAAAGGTACTAACAATGTTCAAGAACACTTCTAACTTATTATTTAAACCACCAGCACTAAAACTTTTGAGTAGTCTTGCATTCTTTGGTTTATTGCTCACGGTCCAATTAACATCCAAAGCGTTAGCAGATGAAATTATTGCTAAATCTAATATAGAAGCAGTAACGGTTTACCCGGGTAGTGCCAAAGTAACCAGAGTGAGCAAGCTTGTATTAAATGCAGGTATGAATGAAGTAGTAATAGAAAATCTGCCATTAAACCTGAATGAAGCCTCTTTGCGTGTTTCAGGAAAAAGTCAGGCAGATGTATCACTAGGAAGTATTGAACTATTCAAAAATATTAAAAAAAATGTTGTACAACAACAGGAAAAGGAACTGCGTCAAAAAATAACGGATATTCAACTACAACAAACACGTATTCGAGATGATATAAGTCGTAATAAAACCCAAATCCAATTTATTCGTCAAATGGTTCTAGGCAGTAATAATAGCCAGAAAAAAGAGCATGAGGGTAATAATGGAAGTTATAGCAACTTGCCCTTAGAGAAATGGAAACAAGCGTGGGATACATTAGATAGTGCAACGGCTGAGGTGCAGGAAAAAATAAGACAATCAGAAATTGCACTTAAAGATAAGGAGACTATTTTAGATAAACTAAATCGCGAACTCCAACAGGTCGCAACAAATCAAAAAGCAAGTAAAAGCGCAAGGCTACAAATCGAATCAAACACTAAGGCCGAGTTAACATTAAATCTTACTTATCAAATAAATGGGGCCCGCTGGGAGCCGATTTATGATGCCGATTTAAATACAGAAACAGGTAATATTACACTAAAAACACTGGCACAAATTAGTCAGAGAACAGGTGAAGATTGGGCAGATGTTGACGTAACATTATCAACATTGCGCCCCAGCGCAAGTTCCCAGTTACCAGAGCTTTACACTTGGGCCTTGGATTTTATGCCAGAAGTAATGCCAGTGAGTAAAATGAATGATAGTTTGCTGATGGGATCAAGCTATGAGGCTGATAAAGAAATGGCAGCGGTAGCAGCAGCACCAAAAAGAGCTCCAGTTAGAAAAAAAGCTATGCAACAACAGCAAAGTCGCTTGTTAAGTACCGATTTTTCTGCGGAATATAAAGTACCAGAGACTATCAGTTTAGGCTCTGGCAGTAATAAGCGTCGTTTTGCACTGACATCCCAAAAACTAAAGTCAAAAATTAATCTGGCAAGTGTTCCCCGTATGGATCCAAGGGTAATGATTTTAGCAACAACACAGTATCAGGATGAAACGCCTTTATTGGCGGGTAGTATGTCACTCTACCGAAACGGCAGTTTTGTGGGCAATACTTTTTTATCGCAAAAACAATCAGGTGAGGAAATAAAGTTATCCTTTGGTGAAGATGATAAAGTTAAGATTAAGTTTTTACCCGATCCTGATCAAAAACGTAAAGACGGTTTATTATTTGGTAAAAAGAAAGTGGTTGAACGACACTATAAAGTCACTGTGCGTAGTAACCACGATAAGGCTTATCCATTAATATTGCAGGATGTGTTGCCAGTTTCTTCTGATGAGGCGCTTAAAATAAAAATATTAGGGGATCTTCCAACAAAAACAGATGTAGATGACAAAAAAGGTGTTTCTCGCTGGAGTATTAACTTGTTACCGAAAAAGTCAGTAAGTATTAAATACGGTTATTCAGTTAGTTATCCAGAAGATCGTGTAGTACGAGGTTTATAAGTATTTGCTAAATTTAATGAGGGCATTTTATCTGGCAAAGCCCTGTAAATAAATAAGCAGTTCCCAAATATTAGATAAAAGGTTAATGATGAAAATAATTGGTTTATTGGGAGGTATGAGCTGGGAATCTACAGCAAGCTACTACCGATTAATTAATGAGGCTGTTAAACAGAACCTTGGTGGATTACATTCTGCCAAGGTTATTTTGCATAGTGTAGATTTTGCAGAAATAGAAATACTGCAACATGAAGGCAAGTGGGAAGAAGCAGCTGAAATACTAAAAGTTGCTGCTCAAGGTTTAGAAAAAGCAGGGGTTGATTTTATACTGATTTGTACCAACACCATGCACCTTGTGGCTCCTCAAATACAAGCAGCTATCACAGTGCCTTTATTACATATTGCTGATGCAACAGCAGAAGAAATCAAAAAAGAAGGAATTAAAAAAATAGGGCTTTTAGGTACGGCTTTCAGTATGGAGCATGACTTTTACAAAGGTCGTTTAATCAATCAATATGGTCTTGATGTTATTATTCCCAATGCACAAGATCGACAGGTTATTCACCAAATTATTTATGATGAGTTATGTCTGGGTAATATTGCTGATTCATCCAGAGAAGAATATCTACGTATTATCGATACTTTGAGTGAGCAGGGTGCGGAAGCCATTATTCTTGGTTGTACCGAAATAGCATTGCTGCTTAAGCCAGAGCATACGAGTATTAAACTGTTTGATACAACAAAAATTCATGCACTAAAAGCCGTTGAAATGGCATTATTGGATTAATTCACTGGTACTATAATAGAAGGTTTTATAAAGCCCTCTAATAAAAAAGCCTGAAAGTAGGGGGGTGGCTAAGTGTTTATTTTACCTAGGTGCTTCGGGTCGTGTGGCTAACCAAAGAGAAATTATAATAAGAATAATGGCAACTCCTATTCCAGCAGTAACATCAGGCTTTACTAATAATTGAAAAAGCAGGTAGCTAATAGACATACTGACAACAGCAGCTATTTTCCCTTTTCTCGAAACAACACCGTGTAACATGAATGCTTCTATCTGAGGGCCGTGCTTGGTATTTTGATACACTTTTTGCATAAGTTTTGGTGATCCTTTAGACCAAAACCAAACGGCTATTATCCAAAATATAACGGTTGGAAGTAAGGGTAAGAATATCCCAATAAAGCCGATAGAAAAGCTTAGCCAACCCAAAGCGATGTAGGTGTATTTTCTAAATTTCATGGAGTAATCAGGGTTGTGTTATCAACGTATTTATTTTTAATGTCATCATTATGCACGAGAAATCTTGGAAAAATCTACTATTTACAAAAAGCAACAGCTTTTTAGGCTATTTAATTTGGCCAATACCTTGTTCGCTTTTACCTAATTACTGTAAATGATAAACGGTTAAGCCTAGGTAAAGAAAATACATTGTATATTTGAACAAGTGGCATTTAGCTCACTCAGATAATAACAATAAGTCGGATGTAAAGGATGAATAATCAGATGGATAACAAACATAATTATTTTCTAATAAAAGCTTTCATGAGTGTTTTCTTTTTACTCGCAAGTTTGAGTAGTCAGGCACTACAGATGAATCCTTTATCGTTAGTACTCAAGCCTTCTGGTGGTGGAGCAAAACAATCTGTAACCATATCTAATGAAAGCAATAAGCCGATTGCTGTTCAGTTTAGTGTGACAACAAGGCAACAAATTAATAATAAAGAAGTGAGAAAACCTGCGGATAAGGATTTTATGATCTATCCTCCACAAGCCATTATTCCTGCAAACTCAACACAAAAAGTGAGAGTGGAATGGTTAGGTGCGGGAAATTTATCTCGTGAACTAGCGTACCGATTAATTGCGGAGCAGGTTTATGTATCACTCGAAGAAGAAAACACAACGGGTGTAAAAATGCTGATGACACTTGTTGGTGCGTTATATGTTCAACCTAATGGAACAAAAAGTAATTTAATCGTTAAAGGTGTGCAACGTCAGGGCAATAAATTAGCTGTTACTGTTGCTAATACAGGTAATAAACACCAGCTAATGCGCTTTGCAACATTAATCCTGCGTAATGGTGCTCAAACAATTCAGCTCAAAGGCAATCAAATACTAGGACTAGAAGGTAATAATGTTCTAGGTGGTTCAACGAAACGCTTTTTCATCCCGCTACCAAAGAACTTTAAGGATGGCGCGTGGAAAGCTGAAATAAAGTACCCTAAATAACAGCTGATTAACTCATGATTTTTTATAAATCAACTTGTGAATTAATTAGCTATGGACCAGCAAATTATTAAGAATAATATTTCCAGAATTATTTTCTGGATTGCTGGTTTCTTATTATTTATTTACCCTCTATTTTTTCCTTTTTTAGCCGCAACAGCAGATGAAATAACAGATGCTGAAATTGCGGCTTTCTACCATCAGTTGGTTTCTGTGGACCAATCATCGGTTACTTCTCGACGAAAAGCGATAGTTCAAAAAAAAGAAAGACCTCACAAGCAAAAAGTAATACCAAAACTAAAGAAAATAACACGTGAACATACTAAAGTACCTACGCTTAAAGCATCAGATGACTTAGATAGAAATGATCCTGCATTAATTGCTTTTTATGAAAGCCTACTTATTAATGAAACACCAGCCAGTACTTCAAAAAAGCCTGTTCCAAGGAGAGAGGGGGAAAATGTAACGAGCATAACTACTGCAATTACCAAAAATAAAAGCAAAGCCACCCCCCCACTTATAGCCAATAAATTTATAAAAATACCTGCCAGGGTGGAAGTACTTAGCAGCTCCAGAACACAATCTGTTGAAAGTAAAAAAAGGAGTTCTCTACCGCTATCTCAAAATACAAGCCAAAGAGCACTTACAAACTATGCTGGCAATCAAGAATCTACCCAATCTTCGTCTAAAAAAACTAAAGCAAGCGATTTAAATGCGCTATTTGCAAAAGCGTTTGGAAAAAAAGTGGTTAGTGCACCAAAAGAAGTCACGGTAGAGCTTAGAGTTAATAAATCAGTTATTGGTGAATTGAAACTATTTAGCAATAAGCAGGGTGTGATAGATAAAGTAGAAACACAAGCCTTATTGCCTTTACTCAAAAATGTATTGAAAGACCATGTTTATGTTCGAGTCAGTGAAAAACTAATAACGCAAAAAAAGACTCAGTTTACTGACTTAAGTCGTATGGGAATTGATGCAGAATATAGCTCGACAAATTTAAGTCTAGATCTAAATATCAAGAATGAATTTAGAAAACCTAATATTCTATCAATGCGGCATAAAAAGAAAGCATCAGTAAGAACTGAAAATAAAATCAAAGCTAATGAAATAAGTTCTTTTATTAATGCTTATACAACGGTGGGTTTTAATTCTCAAAATAAAACGAACACTGATGTTAAAGTAAAACTGGAAGGGAGTTTAAATATTGGGGATAAAGTATTAGAGACAACATTAGATATTCGGAATGAAGACTACTCTTTTGCTAATACCACCCTTACCTATGATCAACCTGATAAATTAAAACGCTTTATCTTAGGCAATATTTCTTCAGGAAATAGAAATTTTCAGGAAAACTTGTCTTTGAATGGAATCAGAGTGAGTAAAGAGTTTTTTATGAACCCAGAACTCCAGATCAGGCCTCAGGCGAATGAGTCATTCGTACTGGACTCTGATTCAGAAGTTGAAGTGTTTATTAATAATCAATTAATTCGTCGTTTCTATTTAAGAGAGGGCGTGTATTCCCTGGAAGATATTGGTCTTTATAACGGGGCAAATAATATACGTGTTCGGATAAAAGATGCCTTTGGCAAAGTCACAGTGAAAAGCAGTGAGCAATTTTATGATTCACATTTATTGAAATCTGGTTTATCCCTGTATGCATTGAGTGTAGGTTATTTAAGCAATAAAGAAGGCCACAATAATAAATTAAAAGATAAGTTGATACTGAGCGGTTACTATCAAAAAGGCTTAAGCAAGAATCTTACCTTAAGTGTAGATGCTCAAATAGCCCCAAATAGTTACTTATTGGGAGCCGAAGTTCTAACATCTATTTCCCTAGGCTCAATAAAGAACAGTTTTGCCGTCAGTGGAGGCTCTGACAATCAAGAGATGGGGTATGCGACAAGCTTTGAATTTAAACCAAATAAAAAAAGAGAATATATTAGTTTAGATACGTTACGTGAAGATATGCTTGGGCTTGAGCCCGCTATAAATGGTTTCTTGAACAGTTGGACGATTACAGGTGAATACCGAAGTGAAAACTTCTCTCAAATTAACGGAGTCAATCTAGAAACTATAGATAACCTGAGCAATACGACAAGTCAAAAAGTAAAGTCTAATTTACAAACAAATTTAGGTTTACATTTAAATAAGGACTGGGGTGGTTATTTAAACCTTGGTATTTCAGATTATTATAATGCTGATGAAAGCATTTATGCCGGTTTACACACAACTCGACGCTTTGATAATGGTGTGTCACTCAATTTGGGTGCGCGCTATGACAGTGAAGATAAGTTTTCTATGAGTTTGCAACTGTCTGTTCCCTTATCAAAGAAAAGGGCTCAGCGTAAAAAAGATTTTGACCTATTGGTCAATACGAAAGACAACACGTTAGAATCCAAATTAAGTATAAAACCGAGTAGTTTAGTCGGCCGGAATAGTTTAGCGGGGTCTTTAGAGTATTATCAGGATGATGATTCTAAACAACAGAACCTTAACTTCCAGTACAGACATAATAAATTTGAATCAACAGTCTTAGCACATAATCAACATAGTATGTCTGGCACTAATAATCAGCAATTAAATATTGGTTTTAATACCAGTTTGGCATGTGTGGGTGGAACCTGTGCGAGGTCATACCCTATTAATGATAGCTTTGCATTAGTGACAGGGCCATCAAACCAGAAAGCACCTATAGCAATTAATAATGGCAATAATCGATTTAGATATTCAGAAGGAAATGACACTGGTTTACCTGATAATTATACGGCATTAATTCCAGACAAAGGAGACAGTGCTGTTGTGCGTTTAGACTCTTATCGCTATCAAAATATTAATATAGATGAAAGTACCTTACCCAGTGGTTACAACACAGAGAAAACTGAATTTGAGGTTTTACCTAAATATCATCAGGGTTTTCTAATTAAAGCCGGTGGTGAGCCACAGACAATATTAGATGGGATGTTAGTTAATTCTGCAAATAAGCCGTTAGGGTTTAAGGGAGGGCAATGGGTACCCGTTTCTACAGATGAAAGTAATAATACGGCAAAAAAAGCCATTGCCTTTTTCTCTAATAAGGCCGGTCGTTTTCGAGTCGCTTCGATTCCCGCAGGAAGGTATAAATTAGAATTATTTGATTACCCCGGTATGAACCCCATTCAGGTTTCTGTTCCTGAATTAAAAGGTCAAGTCTACAAAGTAGGCAGCTTAATTATAAATGAATGACGCAAACCCCTCTATATAGACGTCTCATAATAAACCGGCAGATATACGGTAGAAAACTGAATGTTCTATTCAGGAAACATTCAGCTAAAAATGCATAAGATACACCCCGAGGTCACAATATAAAAATTAGTAGTTACCTTTTATTATAAACAAACCCAAATAAATCTTTTAAAATAAAAAATAGGAAATCATAATGAAATTCACTAAGTCTATTCTTGCGTCTGCTGTTCTTTTAGCAACAAGTTCTATCGCTACAGCAGCAACAGATACAACTGAAATTGAAATCAATGTAACTAAAGATGCGTACGTAAACTTAATTGGTAGTTTAGCGGGAAATACTACGGTTCCTCTTGCAGATACAGATGTTAACGGTATAACAAAACCCCTTGGTACACTTGGTACAGAGTCAAACACAACAGGTAGTTGTGATGTAGCTGTGACTTCTTTGCATGATTTTAAATTACAACATAATACTGATAGTTCTTTGTTCTTACATGGAGCATCTAACTATTCAGTAAATTGGGCTGGTACTACTTACACTTCTGGTGCCGCTAATACTAGTACATTCGCTAGCTGTAATAATGCAGCAAGCAGCTTTGATATGGTTTCACCAGCAATTTCTGGTGTTGTGATAGCAGGTACTTACTCTGATACACTAACGCTAACTGTAACTACTCAGTAGTCGTTTGAAAACCGTTATGATTTGAAGTAAATACTTCAATAAAAAAGCCGCTTCGAAAGATAGCGGCTTTTTTATGGGCGTGTCTCGTTCTAAAACACGTTAATATATGCGCGTGGTGATAAAATCAGTTCAATAGTGATGTGCTACTCTCAATAGATTCATTTTTAGGCGGAGGCATTTGTAAAAAATAACCATTCTCTTTCATTATTCTTAATACTTCTTCTGACTCTGCTCTTACTAATTTACGCTCTTTACTGAGATCAAACTCAAATGAAAAAATCACATCACCCAGTAATTTAATAAGTGATTCTGGCACACTTGAAAAGTCATCTTTTTCGGCAAGGTAGAGATACATACCCTGTTTCTTATTACTACGATAGACATAACAATTCATCGGCTTGCTTTCTTTACCATGAGTAATACCTGTTTAATACTGGCAATGGGAATTTCATTCTCGTACTGATTTTCTACGATTACACTACTGGTATTGATTTCTTTAATTCGTCCTTCTATTTCTTCATTTTGCTGGTTTGTTATTTTAACAATGCGCCCTTGTAGTGTTCCAATTTTATTAACAGGCACGGGATCAAAGTGCATTAAATAAAGTGCTTTATTAGGTAAAGCAAGCATATTGGATTCATCAATAGGAATAGAGCTTGATTTTTTTGGGGTAACAAGATCATTAGATAACGGTTTATTGCTGCTAGTTGCATGTTGAGTATTATCCGTACTGTGTATAACCGTTTCTGAAGGTGTATGATTTCTGTTTGAGAGATAGTTGTTCACTGTCTTATTTGCACCTAAAGCCCAAGCACCACCTGCTAAAACCAAGCCAATTATGCTGGTTAAAAATTTATTTCTGCCTTTATCCCAAAGAGAAGGCAAGGTAACAATATTCAACACAGGCAATGTTGAAATAATTCCCGTTACAAAATGGTGTTTAAAACCCATAACCACATAAGCGAGATAGCTTAGTAGAAAGAGTAAAGCCCCAAGGCTCAGGATAATGGTAAGTATTAGTTCAATCAAAAAAATTCCCCTTTTAGGTGCTATTGTACATGTTCAAGATTAATCTTGCATATCGAATAGCTTTAAAAAATTCACTTATAAGTGGGGGGGTGTGGAATAAACGCTTGTTAGCTATTTTTCAGCAGTAAGCCAACTCAAAGATAGATGAAAAGTTATTACCTTTTTATATTGGCTATTTTGGCATGACATAGCTTGCTTAAGTCATTAGGCGTAAGCTCAATTTCTAAGCCTCTTTTACCTGCACTGACATAGATTGTCTCAAAACTTTTAGCGGACTCATCTAAAATAAAAGGGAGTCGTTTTTTTTGTCCAAGGGGACTGATACCACCCAGAATATAGCCTGTTGTTTTTTCGGCTTCTTCGGGGTTCGCCATGGATGCTTTTTTAAAGCCTAAGGCTTTGGCTGCTGACTTTAAATTAAGTTGATGGCTAACGGGGACAATAGCAACGGCGAGTTGCTTTGAATCTGTTGTTGCAATAAGCAGTGTTTTGAATACTCGATTAGGAGAAATATTTAATAAATCCGCCGCTTCCTCCCCGTAGGAGGAAGCATGCGAACAGTGCGAGTATTCGTGAAGTGTGTATTGAATACCCGCTTTTGTAGCAGCATCTACTGCCGGTGTCATTTGTAATAATGCATTTGTATAGTAGTCATTACTTGATACCTTTGTACGAATGCACGAAGATATATGGTGGATAAAAATAAGTGTAATTTCTCTCTTGCCATATTCTTCGTGCAAAAGTATTTATTTGTCGTACATAAGTTTATAGTTAATGACTAAACCACGCTCATCTGCACTCGTTTCTGATTCAAACTTACCTGACATTTTGCTGACTGAGTCCAGAATTTCTATATCCTTATTTTCAGACTGTACTTTTTTCATAATCGTTGAAATTATTTCCATATAACGCTTACCATCAACAGCTGAGAAGGATATTTGTGGCTTATCCTTTTTATATTCAAGCAAAGAAGGCTTGTCATTACCTACCATAATATTCAGTGATTGATCACTTTTACTTAGGTAGATAGAAGGAACATCAGCACCTCTACCAGGAATGAGTCCAGCAGGTAATTTTACCGCAGAACCATCATCAGGAATTTTTAGTGACATCAGTGGTGGAACCATCGCGCCGACCATTGAAAGCAATCCTTTTGGGTCATCTGTTCCTAGCGAAACATAGGCATCAACCTTTTTAGGTTGCATGCTGTCATCAAGTTCAACATCAGAGACAGACGCATAAACAGACTTAAATTGAGACAGTCCCATATTCATCACCGTCGCCATTCCACCCATACCCTTACGAATTTCTTCTGGATTAATGGCTGCACATTTATTTGTTTTACCCGCTGCGATTAAGAAGTTTGAGTAATCAGTCAGTGCATCACGTAGCTTTGCAAAATTAATATTCACACCAAACTCAAAGATAGCTCCATCAGCACGTTGTGCAATGTTGCTCGTGTTAGCCAACGTTTGCAGGCTTTTACTGACAACTGGAGAGGTTTTCATCAATAGTTCATAATTCATTGATGTTGCTTTTAGCTCTTTGGTACCAACAATAATTTCAGGCACATTATCAATGTGTTGTTCTACAACGGCTAGGCACCCCTGAAGTTCTTCATCAGCAACCTTTCCCTTCATGCCTTCAACAATGAGTGACTTTGATTTTTTAAAAATATTTTTTAAATTAATAAAACCGTCGCCATAGCCTTTGTAGTTATTATCCTTTAGGAAGGTATCCCACTTTGCAACACTGAAAGATTCTTTAGGGTCTGCTTTACCCGTAAGGTGAGACATTATTGCTTCTTTCTTGTCAGGTGAAAACATAGAGATAGCAACCTGATTTTTTAATAAGACTAATGCTATTGCAACCTCACCACTTGGTTTGGTTGAAGTAAAGCAATCAAACTCCCCACACTTACTGAATGTTACTTTAAAACCAGACTTTTCTTCAGCACGTTTAATCATAGCCATTAGTTTTTCTTTATCGGCATAGCTCAAGCGTACTACGGGCATCATATCGTAGCCGTAAATGATACTGTTTGCTTTTTTGGAAAGCCCTGTTTCTTCAAATTTATCCTTAGTAATTAAATCACTGTAATCTGCAAGTAGTGCATTGAAGAACTCACCTACATTATCGGCAGTATCAGCAGTATCAGCAGTATCAGCAGTATCAGCAGTATCAGCAGTATCAGCAGTATCAGCAGTATCAGCAGTATCAGCAGATTTTTCCGCCTGGGCTTTTGGGAGCATGGCAAGCATTTCTTTGCTGCGTTTTAAGTGAAGTTCCATGACTTCTTCAGGAATTGCCTTTTTATTCGCCAGTAAGTAAGACGTGTCGGCAGGAACATGCGCTAACATACTTTCAAAACTAGTCCCACCTTTTGAATTACCGCCAAATAGGTTTGAAAAGAACCCTTCCGCATTTACGCTAGCAGTCGTAATAGCAGAAAGTGAAATGACTAAGGCAAGTGCCGAGCCTGATAGTCTTTTTTTATTAAACTGTTTCAATGTAAATACCTCGCTTCTATAGTTATAAATGTGTTTTGATTATTATTGATACCAGCAGAGTCTATCAAACTTTTTTACGATAAAATGAGATATATGTACAAAAAACAAAAATTAGTTGGTTTTATTCTCACCCGGCAATGGCGAGACAGTGCCAATGGGATTAATCTAAGTTTTTGGGTGAGTACCGAGCAAGGCCCTGTGCATGTTTTAATAGAAAAACAGCAAGCTGTTTGCTTTATTCGAAGAAGCAATACACTAAAAATGGATGCCTCTATTCAACGCAAACCGCTTAAACTTAAAACATTCGAACAAGAACCTGTAGATGGCTTATATTTTTCACAACAACGCCAGTTGAATACATTACGTGAACACCTCACCTACAATAAACAGCAATTATTAGAATCTGAAATTAAACCAACTGAACGCTATTTGATGGAGCGTTTTATCACCGCTTCTGTAGAAATTAGAGGAGTGCCTATTCAGCGTGATGGCTACCGTGAATTTATCAATCCTGTATTAAAACCTACAGAGTTCAATCCTGATTTTCGTGTTATTTCTTTAGATATTGAAACCGAAGACCTTAGAGGAAAACTCTATTCAATAGCAGCAACAAGCAAAGATATTGAAGTTGTTTTTATGAATAAGGTAGAGCCTGAAACGCACACGGGGAGTAAAAGTAAAGACGTCACTATTCATTGGTGTCAGAGTGAAAGAGAGGTACTCCAAAAATTTTTTCACTGGCTAAAGCACTATGACCCAGATGTTATTATTGGCTGGAATGTTGTGGCATTTGATTTGGATTTTCTGCAATGGAAGTGCAAACAATTAAAATTACCTTTTGATATGGGTAGAGGTAGCAAAAAAGGCAGAGGTGAACCGGTCTCTCACCATTCCGCCATTCTTGCCCCCCAAGCGAGTGGTCAAATGCATATCGCGCGAATACCAGGCAGAGTAATACTGGATGGAATAACAAGTCTAAGGGGTGCTTTTTACTCCTTTGAGAGCTTTGCGCTGGATTATGTGTCCGAACAGTTACTAGGGCGTAAAAAGCTTATTAATGATGAGAAAAATAAGGCTATAAGTGGGGGGGTGGCTTTAGATAAACTCAATGAAATACGCCGCCAATATCGAGAAGACCCCATGGCTCTGGCTGAATATAATTTAGAAGATTGTCGCCTAGTTGCCGAGATATTTAAAAAAACTGACTTACTCAACTTTTCGATACAACGTGCAAAAATGACAGGATTGACCATTGATCGCCAAGGTGGTTCTACAGCAGCATTTGATAATTTATATTTACCACGTTTACATCGACAAGGTTATGTCGCCCCTGATATAGGAAGTCAATTAAACACCAAGAATAGTCCAGGTGGTTATGTAATGGATTCATTGCCGGGCTTGTATGAAAATGTACTGGTATTGGATTTTAAAAGTCTGTATCCGAGTATTATTAGAACATTTAAAATAGACCCGATGGGACTTGCCGAAGGTCTTCAAAAAACCCTTTCAAAGCAGGGGGGTGGTGAAACTATTCCTGGTTTTTTAGATGCAGCGTTTTCACGAGATAAACATATATTACCCGATATTGTCACCCGACTCTGGCAACAACGAGATGAAGCAAAAAAAGAAAATAATAAGCCCTTGTCCTATGCCATTAAAATTATCATGAATTCTTTTTACGGGGTGCTAGGTTCATCAGGTTGCCGCTTCTTTAATCCACAACTTGCCAGCAGCATTACCATGCGAGGCCATGAAATTATTCAAACCAGCAAAGAGCTTATAGAACAACAAGGCTATTCTGTAATTTATGGAGATACTGACTCGGTATTCGTGTTGTTGGGTGAAGGTAAGAGTACTGATGATTGTCAAGTGATAGGAAAGCAGTTACAAGAACAACTCAATACGTGGTGGAAACAGCATTTACTCAATCAATTTGCTATAGAATCAAATCTGGAAATTGAGTTTGAAACACATTATTTACGCTTTCTTATGCCAACCATTAGAGGTGCCGAAAAAGGCAGTAAAAAACGCTATGCCGGAATGGTTTTGACGGATAAAAATGAGAAAAAGATGGTTTTTAAAGGGCTAGAATCTGTTCGTACGGATTGGACGCCTTTAGCCAGAGATTTTCAGAAAGAGTTATATCGGCGTATTTTTAATAATGAGCCCTATGAAGCATATATTGCAGAAACCCACGATGCATTAATCAATGGTGAGTTAAATCATAAATTAATTTACACCAAGCGACTCCGCCGGCCACTGGAAAGTTATACCAGCACACAGCCACCACAGGTAAAAGCAGCAAGAAAAATGAAAAATCCTGGGAGAAAAATCCAATATATCATTACACTGAATGGGCCAGAGCCAATAGAAAGTGTGAGCTCAATTCCTGATTATCAGCATTATGTGGATAAACAACTGGCTCCTGTCGCTGATAGTATTCTGTATTTTGTAGGGACAACTTTCGAGAAAATAACCGCCCGTCAGTTAGATGTATTTGGCTAATTTATTGGTCTTGGAAGGCTTTGCAAAACCGCCTGCGCAAGCCAATTTCTGTGTTGCGCGGTGCTCGAAATGCTCATTTACTCCGTGTAAACTCTGCTTTCTGTGCGCCGTGACATTGACACGCTCGGTAGGTTTATCAAAGCCTTCTCTTGATTAATGATTTACTTTGATTAAACAAAGGGAATCGGTCTGAATTGTTTTTCCCACGGGTTTGGTCTTCTCCACCAGCGTTGTACCAAGGTTGCGTAAACTTCACGAAAATCTACGGTATGAACTAAATCTCCATCATGCAGCTCGTCAGGTCTTAAGCTGGGCTGCTTGCCATACATGCCGCCACGTACGCGCCCACCAATTGCAAAATGTGGTGCGGCAGACCCATGATCTGTTCCACCACTATTGTTTTCAGCAACACGACGCCCAAATTCAGAATAAGTAATAACCACGACATTATTCCATAAGCCTGCATGCTTCATTGCTTTTGAGAAGGCATGTAAGCCGCCACCTAAATGGTTCATTAGATTATTATGTTGGTCTACTTGTGACGCATGTGTATCAAAACCATCCAGCGAAACCTTATAAACAGGTGTACCCATACCATTGATGATCATTTGAGTTACCTGCTCAAGCTTTCGACCAAAATGACCTGGTGGAAAATGCACAGGTGAGCGTTTTCCTCTGTAAATTCGCTGGAGTTCACTCGCCGCAGTATTCACCTGATTTTGTACATTAAGCAGATGAGCTAATGATGAATTAGTCGGGCGAAAGCCTTTTTTATTCAGATACTTTGTTTGGCGTAAGAATGTCTCAGGACTTTCCATAGCGACAGCAGAACTGTTTGTACCCGCCATTGGGCCAAGATTATGATCCCCAAGTACAATGCCGTTGACGGCATTATGGCGTACTGGTAAAACACGAGATATCCAGCCATTTGATTCATTGTTTCGAGTAGAGGCTGTTTCCCAGATATCAATGGAATGAAAATGTGAACGGCTAGGATTGGTATATCCAACACCTTGAATCCAAGCCATATGACCTTCTTTCCAGAGTGGGAGAAGATTCTTCAAGTAAGCATTCATTGCCATATTATCTCTTAAAGGAATGCCATTTTTTACTCGGAGCGTTGGTCTTGCTCGATGGTAATCTGCATCCCTAAAGGGAATCAGTGTACTCAGCCCGTCATTACCTCCCTTTAGCTCAATCATCACCACAATTTGCTCAGGTCGATTGCCCCTTTGGGTAGCAAACGCGGCTGGAGTCATTCCTGCAAGAGGAATTAAGCTAGAGTATTGTAAAAATTCACGTCTATTCATTATTTATTATCTGTTAAAACAGCCCTATTTAAGCTGAAACACGGGATCTAAAATTAAGGCACGTACCATGCGACGTTTTCCCGGAGTAGTGGGTAACGGTAAAGCAGGAGCTAATGGTAATAACCATTGAACCACTTCGGCCCCCGTGGTTTTTGGTAAATAGGACTGTACCTTAGCTGATGCACGACTATGGCGTGTTAATTTGTTCAGTAAAGAGGTGCGTACTAATAGTGTTTGTGTATCTATCCAGTCATTACCTCCAGCCCAGCCTTTTACTGTTGGTGGATCAAATAAGTCCTGACCTAAAAGCTGTGCAATATGTACAAGCTCTGTATCAGGTAATTTAGGAAAAGGTAATGCACGTAATGTTCCAACAAGTAAATCAATGGGAGATTTTATTAACGTCCCCTTGTAACGTGGAGACCAGAAGGCTTCACTATGAAGTACTTCCGAATATAACGTTCTTATATCGTAATTTGACTTTCTAAAGGCAGCCCCCCACTTACGAATATAGCGGTAATCGGGCGGGGTATCACTGACAAACTCTTTCCAGAACTTTTCTGCAATATATTCAGCAGTTCTTGGTTTTTCTAAAATAATATCAATGAGTTGATCGCCAGAGAAAGAACCTCTCTGCCCCATAAAAACAATAGGTCGAGCATCATGTTTGCTCGCATCATACACATAAGTACCATTATTACGATTGACTCCCCAGCCTGTAAAAGCAATTGCAGCAGCCTTTATATCATTTTCGTTATAGTGCCCTCTGCCTAGCGTAAATAGTTCTAATAACTCTCTGGCAAAGTTTTCATTTGGGCTGCCTTTTACGTTTTTTGAGCCATCAAGGTAAATTAACATGGCTGGGTCACGCGCAATTTTATGTAGCAGTGTGCGAAAGTTACCCATCGCATTATCACGCAGTAATTTATTCTGATTTAATATTAAATTGGGTTGCTCAACCTTTTCGAGAGAAGACGTAAAATGGTTGTGCCAAAACAGCGTCATGTGTTCATTGACAGGAGTATCAGTTTGTAAAAGGTGAAGCATCCACCAGCGCTTGAGTTGCTGACCTTCTCTCAACATCATTTTGCGAGCTTGTTTTTTGCCAGCACCATTGCGCATACGCATACGATTGACATTAGCCCACGGTGTTAATCTTGGGGAGGGACGTGTTTTTATAGCAGACGGAGACAACAAAATATTGATTGCCTCTGTACGGGTCTTGCCTTCTAGTGCCTTAACACCTCCCCACTCTTGTCCTAGAGCAGTTCGTGTGACTAGATGCCGTGCGTCTGAGAAACTTAACCTTCTCATTCCATCATCCTACCTAAACGTCCCCACAATACATATAAATACCTCTTGGCTTTTTTATTTGAGCCTTAAACACCAATATACAGGTTGTTTGATGAAGAGATGATGAATGATATTTGAATCATGAAATTCTCTGACAAGCGGTACCACAAGGCTGAAAGTATACCTACACTTACTCTGGAATCAAGGTATGAACACGGATGTAGATCAGATGGAAATTGCTAAACTCGAAGAAGCACTCAATGATTTCAGGAAAGAGTGGCAAGATGTACAAACAAAGCGTTCACAGCTATGGCGTAAGTACTTTATTCTTTGCAGTATTGGTGCTTTGATGCTTTTTTTATTACTACCAGCATTTTGGTGGTGTGGGGTTTTTGTTATTGGCTATTTTGCTGGTTCACTCTTTGCTATGTTAAGACAGAATGCCAAAACAAGCTTACAAATAATTGAACACCAAAAACAGCTTAAGCTCTTTAAGTTACTGAAAAACTTTGAGGTATCACCACTCTCGGAAAAATGAGTGAATACGTTATTGCCTATTATTATTGTTATTCCGAGTTATCCCAAATTGTTCGTTTGATTTCATTTTTAACAAATAAAACGAATTTCCTACTAACGTTTTATTTAGAGAAAGCCAGTTATTCCAAATACGGTGGCGAACAAGGGGGTATTATTAATAGCAAACACCTTGTATAATCGCGCGCCACGGTTAGCCAAGGTTAATAACCTGTATGTTAATCCTCCTTACTATATAAATAGAGACTTTTGTCGTGATTGAAAATTTAAGAAATATTGCCATTATTGCCCATGTTGACCATGGTAAAACCACCTTGGTAGATAAAATGTTAGAGCAATCTGGCACCTTGGGCGATCGTGCTAATGTTTCTGAGCGCATGATGGATTCAAATGCCATTGAGCAAGAGCGTGGTATTACCATTCTTGCAAAAAACACAGCAATCAAATGGAATGATTACCGCATCAACATTGTAGACACCCCGGGTCATGCCGATTTTGGTGGCGAGGTTGAACGCGTATTATCAATGGTTGATTCAGTATTGTTGCTCGTTGACGCGGTTGATGGCCCAATGCCACAAACACGTTTTGTAACATCCAAAGCATTTGCAATGGGTTTTAAGCCAATTGTTGTTATCAATAAAATTGACCGTCCAGGCGCACGTCCTGATTGGGCACTTGACCAAACATTTGAATTGTTCGATAAGCTTGGCGCAACAGATGAGCAACTGGATTTCCCTGTTGTTTATGCATCAGCAATCAATGGTTATGCTGGTATGGAAGATACGGTTAGTAGTGGCGATATGACACCATTATTTCAAACTATTGTAGACAGTGTAAGTCACCCAGATGTTAATCCAGACGCACCATTCCAGATGCAAGTGAGCCAGCTGGATTATAACTCATACACAGGCTTGATCGGTATTGGTCGCATCAAGCAGGGTAAGATTAAAAAGAACTCAGCAGTGAAAGTCATTGATGCTGAAGGTAATATTCGTAACGGTCGTATTCTTCAGCCAATGGGTTTTCACGGACTTGACCGTATTGATGTAGATCATGCACAAGCGGGTGATATCATTGCATTTACAGGCATGGATAAGCTACACATCTCAGACACGCTATGTGACCCTGATAATGTAGTCGCACTGCCTGCAATGACGGTGGATGAGCCAACGGTAAGCATGACTTTTCAGGTAAACAATTCACCGTTTGCCGGTAAAGAAGGTAAATTTGTAACCTCTAGAAATATTCAAGAACGTCTTGATGAAGAGCTTTTACACAATGTTGCTTTACGCGTAGAGCCAGGTGATGATATTGATAAGTTTAAAGTATCTGGACGTGGAGAATTACATCTAGGTATCTTGATTGAAAATATGCGTCGTGAAGGTTTTGAAGTTGCAGTTTCTCGTCCTGAAGTGGTTGTACGTGGCGAAGGTGATAATCGTGAAGAGCCTTATGAGAACTTGACGATTGATATCGAAGAGAATCATCAAGGTAGCATCATGGAGAAAATGGGTGAACGTAAAGGTGCCCTACAAAATATGGAGTCTGATGGTAAAGGGCGTGTTCGTCTTGAATATATCATTCCATCACGCGGCTTAATTGGCTTCCAGACTGAGTTTATGACACTTACATCGGGTACTGGTTTAATGTACCACTCTTTTGATCATTACGGTCCTTTCATCAAAGAAGATATAGGCCAGCGTAATAACGGTGTATTAATTTCTAACTCTACGGGTAAGGCACTGGCATTTGCTATTTTCAATCTTCAAGAGCGCGGTAAGATGTTTATCGACCACGCACAAGAAGTATATGAAGGTCAGGTTATTGGTATCCACAGTCGTGATAATGATTTAGTTGTTAACCCACTAAAGGCAAAACAATTAAATAATATCCGTGCAGCAGGTACTGATGAAAACTTGATTTTGGTTAAACCAATCAAATTCACATTGGAGCAAGCTCTTGAGTTTGTTGATGATGATGAGCTTGTGGAAATTACGCCGGAAAGTATTCGTATTCGTAAGAAAATACTTAATGAAAGTATGCGTAAAGCCTCTACACGTTCAAAGTAATTGATTGGATAAATGGAAGGCTTTGCAAGCCACCTGCGTGAGCCAATTTCTGCGTTGTGGGGGTGTTCAAAATACTCATTTACTCTGTGTAAACGCCGCTTTCTGCGCGCCTTGAAATTGACAGGCTCGCTAGGTTTATCAAAGCCTTCAAATGTTTAAACCCTTTTTGATAGGGTTTAAACATCAGCTTTTTGCTAAAAAATAGTTAATAAGCGTATTGTCTGGCTTTAAAAGCCACCCCCCTACTTATGGTCACTTTTTAGATTGACTGACAGAATAATGATCCTAATGGAAAATAGATGTGATTTTTAAATCTAGACATCATTAATGTTCTCTTTTATTTAAGCACGGTATTAAATACATAAACTCACACGCCGCTCACACCACAGGCTTTATCAAAGTGAACGCTTATTCAGGTAATTTCCAGTCTGGCCTAATTGCATGGCAAGTATAGCCCGTAGGATGGCGCACTAGATAATCCTGATGTTCTGGTTCTGCCTCCCAGAAATCCCCAGCAGGCTTAACTTCAGTAACCACTGGACCGGGCCATAGTCCTGAGTTATTTACATCAGCAATCGTTTGTTCTGCCACGACTTTTTGCTCATCAGTGGTAAAGTAAATACCAGAGCGGTACGATGTACCGCGATCATTACCTTGCTGATTTAATGTTGATGGGTCGTGAATTTGAAAGAAAAATGCGAGTAATCTACGATAGCTAATGACATCAGGGTCAAACTCAATTTCAATACATTCCGCATGCGTTCCGTGATTACGGTAAGTTGCATTTTTTACATCACCCCCAGAATAACCCACACGTGTTGCTGTCACACCGGGTAGCTTACGGATTAAATCCTGCATTCCCCAAAAGCACCCACCTGCTAATATTGCAATCTCTTTACTCATTACTGGCTCCTTAGTACGCTAAACCATATTGAAATATCTCTTCCTCAGTATGTTTACCTTAAAGAAAATTCAATAATTGGCTACGAATTGTTAATAAAATACTCGATAAATCAGCTCGCTTATCGGAGTTTTGTTGAATTGTTGAGTACTTAAGTATTAGAATCCAAACAATCAAATAGAGCTAGCACTCTCTCTAAAAATATAATAATTATAAGGTTACGGTCATGTTATTTATTGGATTACTCATTGTATCATTTCTCATTGTTCTTTTTCTGGTAAGCAAAATAGCTGAAATGCTTAATGCTAAAAAATCAGACATGGGAAGGATTTTATTAGCCTCTGTATTGGGTGGTTTTGCAGCGGCTGTTACTTTAATACTGTTAGTAATGCTTGTTGAGGATAGGCATCCAGCCATCATGTGGGGGGCATCTGTTGCTGCCACTCTCATTGTATCTAGTTTGGCTTATAAGTATATCAATGGGTTAAGTTGGGGTGGTGCGATAACGACAAATATTGCTAATGTTGTTCTGAGCTTGGTGGCGTTAACGGCTTCGGTGGTTTTAAGTGATGGGTCGATAAATGACACTGTCGCTAAAATGAATGACTTTGCCAAAAAGAGCACGATGGTAGTGCAAAATGCCGCAAAAGGTGATTTAGATGCAGCTCTATCACCAGCACCAGAAATATCCGCTGAAGCTGATAATGGCAATAAAAATAAAGAAGGCATGTTGGAGCAAGATGAAATGGATGTTGCTGATGATGACCTTGAGCCGACCTTCAAAGAAACTGATTTATTGCCACCAGCAACGGTTAAAGAATTAAAGGCCAAGGAAAAAAAGGTTTATATTGAGCCAAAATTTAGAGTAATTAGCCTCTCAAATGTTCGTTCTGCGGTAGGAAAAAACGTAAGAGTCTTAAGTGTTAAGGGTAAGACTATCACTGGTTTATTGAGAAAAATTAATGGAAATAATGCAGTAATTGAACAGCATTTGAGTGGTGGGTCTGCCATTACTCCCGTTTCTTTCGCTAGAATTCGTAAGTTTGAAGTTTACAAATAAGTGGATTAAAAACATACGGTTAAATCACTAGAAAAGCCTTCAAATGAGGGGCTTTCTAGTGATGAAGTGAATAAAAACGCCTGAAAGTAGGGGGGTGGCTCTCTTTTACTTTTACTTGAGGCCTTTGCGCAAAGCGTATGGTGAGAGAAAAAATGAGCATAATTTTCCATATTCTTAGGAAAAAGCTGGAATATTCACCCTGTTTTTATCTGTCGTATCTCTTCGTGCAAAGTCTTTACTTAAACGACTCGCCCGAAACCCCAAGAAAAAGGGAGTTTAAACTGCCCTATACCGCCAACTCGAACACCATGAAACATAGTTTCTGCCATTTTGGTGGAGTTTCTTAGCCGAGCAACATCAATCATTAACTCAGCATCGGCAATGAGTCTTTCAACATCTTCTCCCGGATAACCAGCCCAGTATTTCAAGTCGTGTAGAAAACATGCTTGATAGATACTTTTGCCACCAGTAACATTTGGCCACATGGTGCAGCCATCACTGACGAAGGTGAGGGCGGGAGGATCCTTCTCAATTTTTTCCCATAAATCATGCAGATTAAAGTGTTGGCAAATCTCTTTTATTTTTGTCATTGAGACTTCTTCATTAATGTCAGGTAGTTTGAAGGGTGTTTCTGGCATGGTGATTTCCGCTGATATAATGCTGGTCATTATAACGATAAAGTTAATACATATGCACATTGATGAAAGAACAAAGGATAAAGAACCTGCCTCAAAGGCAGAAAAGTATTTTATTCTCATTTTGAGCCTCATATTTTTATTTATGATGAGTATGGAAATACTCACTGACTATGAGCCAAAAAAGCTGGGAGCATTATTATTCGTTATTTTCTGGATTCCCCTATTATTTATTCATGAATTTGGACATGCCATTATGGCTAAGTTACTCGGCTGGCGAATTGAAAGAACAGTCATTGGTTTTGGTAGAGTACTGGGACAAACTCACTTGCTTGGTGCGCCACTGGAAATTCGTATGATTCCACTTGAGGGGTTTGTTCAAATTGCTCCCAAAACGACCCATCTTGCGCGTTTTAAACACGCGCTGATTTATTTTGCAGGCCCCGGTATTGAATTACTTTTATTCTTTCTTATCTTTTTTTATTTGGGGGGTGTTGATGGTTTCTTTTCCATGAGTAATGACTATGCACGTATTGCCTTACAAGGTTTTGCCTTTGCTGCACTTGTGGGCGCAGTGATTAATCTTATTCCAATGGGTATTATTACTAAGGATGGTAGTACGCCTAATGATGGAATGGGAATTTTGCTATGTTTATTTTCTACGGGAATGGATTATGAGTTATGGATTCGTGATACAGAAAAAGCGCGTAAGGAGAATGATAACGCTTCTTTTTAGCCACTTTTCAGCATTGTTTTACAGGATAACCTGACTCAGTAGGAAGGCTTAGCCACCCCCCTACTTTAGAAGCATTTTTCTAAATTTTTATTGAGATTTCCATGAGTTATAAAACTGTTGAGCAATACGCCCAGAACGGCTGCCTCTTTCTCGGGCAAATCTGTCTGCTAATACGTGCATTTGTGAAGTGTCATCAACATGAGTTTCTGCAAATAACATATCGATGATGGAAAAGTACTCATCCTGAGTCATTGGATAAAATGAAATGGTTAGACCAAAGCGATCTACTAAAGACATTTTTTCTTGTATGGTGTCGGAGTGATGAATTTCACCCTCAACAAAGGTAGATTGTTCATTGTCTTTCATTTGTTCAGGAATCAAGTGACGACGATTTGATGTTGCGACAATTAGTACATTTTCAGGGGGTTTTTCGATTGAGCCTTGCAGGGTACTTTTTAGTTCTTTATAGGTGGTTTCACCTTCTTCAAATGAAAGGTCATCACAAAATACGATAAAGCGATAATCAAGGTGTCGAATCTCATCGGTAATATCTATTAAGAAATGCAGGTCATTTTTTGATATTTCAATAACGCGCAAGCCTCTATGGTGATAGGAATTTAATGCAGCTTTGACTAACGATGATTTTCCTGTGCCGCGTGCGCCCCATAACAAAACATGGTTATTGGGTTCGGACGCCATAAAGCGTTCTATATTGTCAATAAATGCTTTTTTCTGTCTGTCGATACACAGCAGGCGATTCATCTCCTGTAAGTCAATATCAAACACTGGTTTTAGATACGCTTTTCGCGACCTCCAGCTTGCTGCTAATGTTTTATCCCAGTCGATATTCTTCATTTCTCTCTCCATCGCATTCTTATGGTGCATAATTATTTTCAAATGCCCTAATATGAGGCAAAAATCTGCTTTAAAAGTTTGTCTTAATATTAAATTTTAAGCTTTCCTTATAGAATGACAGCATTATTGTATGACTTAGAGGGGCATAATTCCAAACACTGCTGTATGATAGTTTGGCACAATAATTGCAGTTCCCTATAAGTGTTAAACGCTAGGTGAGCAGAATGGTGGTGTGCGTTATTCAAGTACCATACCCTATTTTATGCCCCTTTATTTGGTATTTACTTAGTATTATGGGATAACAAATAGAAGACCTTTGCACGACGAAATATGACAGATAAAAATGGATTAAATTTTTATCTCACCATACGTTTTGTGCAAAAGCCTCAATAAAGTAGCAATTAAATACTATCGGTGCTTATTAAGCATTAGACAAACAGGAGTATTCAAATGAGTGGAAGTGAATCCCGCGCACAAGCGGTTTTTCAGGTAACAAACAGTGAGCCTATGTCTGTAAAGAAGCCAAAATCATTAAATAAGATTTGGGCAACAGATGTGTTCACCTTAACTAAAATGGAAGAAGCGTTATCTAAAAAAGCGTATAGAGCAGTTAAAAAAACAGTTGAAACTGGTGAAGCATTAGACACAGGTACCGCAGACGTCGTTGCTGCTGCAATGAAGGACTGGGCAATGTCTAAAGGAGCAAACTATTTCTCTCATGTTTTTTATCCTATGACGGGAGCTTCTGCTGAAAAGCACGATGGTTTTATTGTTTCAGATGCAAGTGGTAAAGCCATTACAGAATTTACTGGAAGCCTTTTGATTAAAGGTGAGCCAGATGGCTCTTCATTCCCTAACGGAAGCATTCGTGTAACCAATGCAGCACGTGGTTATACCGCGTGGGATCCAACCAGCCCTGCTTACATTATGCACACAGATAATGGTGCGACACTGTGTATTCCTTGTATCTTTATTTCTTGGTCTGGTGAGTCTTTAGATAAGAAAGTACCCCTACTACGCTCTAATTCAGCAATGAATGACGCGGCACAAAAAGTCCTGAAACTTATGGGTGAGAAAGAGGTTTCTACGCTGAATGCTAGTTGTGGTGCCGAGCAAGAGTATTTTCTAGTTGATACAAACTTCGCGAACCTTCGTCCTGACTTATTGCTTGCGGGTCGTACTTTATTTGGCGCATCTGCTGCTAAAGGTCAGGAGTTTGATGATCATTACTTTGGTGCGATTCCACCTCGTGTACAAGTGTATATGCAGGATGTTGAAGAGCAGCTTTACCGCTTGGGTATTCCTGCTAAAACACGTCATAACGAAGTGGCCCCTGGTCAGTTTGAGGTTGCCCCTTACTATGAAGCATCAAATGTAGCGGCTGATCATCAGCAGTTATTAATGACGGTATTAAAGAATACAGCAAAGAAACATGGTTTCATCTGTCTGCTGCATGAAAAACCATTTGCTGGCATTAACGGTTCGGGTAAACACGTAAACTGGTCTGTAGGCAACTCAACTCAGGGTAACTTGCTTGATCCTGGTAAGACACCTCATGATAACTTAAACTTCCTATTATTCTGTGGTGCGGTTATTCGTGGTGTGCATGTGTTTGGTCCGCTCCTTCGTGCCGTTATTGCCTCAGCGGGCAATGATCACCGTTTAGGCGCTAATGAAGCGCCTCCTGCTATTCTTTCTGTTTACCTTGGCTCTCAGATTGAAGGTATTTTTGAGCAAATCAAAGAAGGGAAGCTAGACAACGCTGATGAAGGTGGATTAATGGATATGGGGCTGTCACAGATCATGCCATTTGCTAAAGATGCAGGTGATCGTAATCGTACTTCACCCTTTGCATTTACAGGCAACCGTTTTGAGTTTCGTGCAGTGGGCTCTGAGCAGTCTGTTTCTGGGCCATTAGTGGCAATGAATACAATGCTTGCTGATTCATTAAACTGGATTGCTGATGAGCTTGAGCAAGAATTAAAGAATCACGATACAACAGGTGCTGTTATTGCAGTACTTAAAAAGCTCATCAAAGAGCATGGACAGGTAATATTCGGTGGTGATGGTTATTCTGCAGAATGGCATGAAGAAGCAGTAAAAGAGCGCGGTCTGAAGAACCTGCCAACAACGGCTGATGCACTTCCTTACTTTAAAGATGAAACAATAAAAACACTCTTTTCCAGCACCGGCGTGCTCTCGCCAGTTGAGCTGGAGAGTCGTTTTGAGGTTTATTCTGAGCAATACATCCTATCTATCGAAGTTGAAGCCAAGCTTATGATTAGAATGGCAACAACAAATATTTATCCAGCAGCGACGCGTTATTTATCTGACGTATCACTTGCTGCATCATCCGCTTCCGAGCTTGGTATAGAATTGGATAAAACCGTTGCAACAAGTGTTGCTGCCAATATAAATGGTATGATGTCAGCGGTAGATAAACTGTCTGAAGCATTGGCGAAAAAAGATCATGCTTCTACAGAAGAGCATATGCAATTCTGTGCTAACACTACCCTAATCTTAATGAATGAAGTACGTAGTTTTGCTGATGCATTGGAGATTGAGGTTGCTGATGACCTATGGCCATTCCCAACATATCATGAAATGTTATTTATTAAATAACGTATCTGATTCTAAGTATCATTTGATTTATTTATGATAAGTAAAAAAGACCGCTTTTCGCGGTCTTTTTTATACCTTAAGCACTTTTATAAATAAATGCCACCCCCCACCTTTTAGGCACTTTTCTATAGATTTAAGCTTGACCTGCTGATATTTTTATTCAGAATACCCACCCTGATTTTAGGATTAAAAACGCATGAAAAAAGAATTTCATCCCGGCCAACGCTGGGTGAGTAACACAGAAGCAGACCTTGGTATTGGTTTTATCGAAAAAGTTGAAGGGCGCCACCTGACAATTATTTTCCCTGCCGTTGATGAATCCCGCATTTATGCTACTGATAATGCTCCGTTAAACCGTGTTAAATACCCCGTGGGTGAAGTGATTAGCACCGAGGGTGAAGGCAGTAAAATTAGCATTACGGGACATTCAGAACATAACCACTGTATTGTTTATGCAGGTATTGATGAAACAGGTGCAGAGGTTCAAATTCATGAGTTAGAACTCGATAGTTTTTCACAGTTTAGTCAGCCACAAGACCGCTTATTTGCGGGGCAAGTGGATAAAAATGCACATTTCGAATTACGTGTTGCAACACAAGAACACCTGCATCGCCAGCAACAGTCGGATAGCTACGGGCTTGCTGGGCCTCGTATTCAGCCATTGTCACATCAGCTTTATATCGCTCATCAGGTTTCTCGTCGCCATGCACCCCGTGTGTTACTGGCTGATGAAGTGGGCCTGGGTAAAACAATTGAAGCAGGTTTGATTCTGCATCAACAAATTCTTACCGAACGTGTTAATCGTGCGCTTATTGTTGTGCCTGAAACACTGACTCATCAATGGTTAGTGGAAATGTTACGTCGCTTTAACTTGCACTTTACGGTACTTGATGAAGAGCGTTGTTTTGCCATTGAAGATGAAGGCGATGAAGAAACACATATTAATCCTTTTGAAAGTGCACAATTGGTATTGTGTAGCCTTTCCTTTTTGACAGAAAACCCAATACGTCACCAACAAGCTGTTGATGCAGGTTGGGATATGATGATCGTTGACGAAGCACATCACCTTAACTGGAGTGAAAAACATACCAGCAATGAATATCTGTGTGTCGAATCACTGGCTTTAAAAATACCAGGCTTGCTACTTTTAACAGCAACGCCAGAGCAATTAGGTGTTGAAGGTCATTTTGCTCGATTACGTTTACTTGATCCAGACCGTTTTTATGATTTACACAAATACATCGAAGAAGAGAAAAACTACAAACCTGTCAATGAGCTGGTGCAGTGGCTTCAAGATGAAAACAGTGAGCCGAATGACGCAAAAATGCTCACAGAGCTGGAAAAGTACCTTGGAAAAGAAGCCGTAGCGAGCTATCAAGAAAACTACGAAACAGACCATATTATTCAGGACCTATTAGATCGACACGGTACAGGTCGAGTGCTTTACAGAAATACCCGTGACTCTGTGGGCGGATTCCCAGAACGTAAACTACACAGCTATGCATTGGAGCTTCCAGACCTTTACGCCAGTGATACCGACGACCTTCAACAGCAATTACACCCAGAAAATGGTCACAATGCTAATGACTGGCTAGCCGAAGACCCGCGTGTTGAGTGGCTAGAAGAATGGTTGATTAAAAATCCTAAAGACAAGGTGCTGCTAATTTGTGCCCATGCCGACACGGCTTTAGCGTTAGAAGAGCACTTGCGTTTAAGAACATCAATAAATGCAACGGCTTTCCATGAAGGCTTGAATATTATTGAACGCGATAGAGCAGCCGCTTACTTTGCTGCTCAGGCGAAAGATGGTGAAATAGGCGCACAGATTTTATTGTGCTCTGAAATAGGTAGTGAAGGACGTAACTTCCAGTTCGCGCATCACCTGATCTTATTTGATTTACCATTGAATCCCGACTTGCTAGAACAACGCATTGGTCGTCTTGATCGTATTGGGCAAACCAGCACAATCAAAATTCATGTGCCTTATTTCAAAGATACCGCGCAAGAAAAATTACTTAATTGGTATCACGAAGGTTTAAATGCTTTTCAGCATGTTTGCCCAGTGGGGCATAGTATTTTTGAAGTATTTGAAGGCGAACTGCGCCGTGAATTAATCACCACAGATAGTGATAGCATTGATAAGCTTATTAGTCGCAGCAAAGCATTAGCAGATGAAACACTAGAAGAAATGCAGCAGGGACGTGACCGTTTACTTGAGTTGAATTCATGTAATAAAGAACATGCAGAGGAGGTAATCGACGAACTTATTAGCACTATGCACACAGCAGAGTTAAGTGGTTATATGGATGCTGTTTTTGATGAATACGGTGTTGATCAACAAGGTCACGGCATTGATAGCTTTATTCTAAAACCTACCGATCATATGCTTAGCTCAAATTTTCCAGGCTTAACTGATGAAGGTTTGACCGCAACTTATCAGCGTGATTTAGCCCTTGCCCGTGAAGACATGCACTTCATTAGCTGGGAGCACCCAATGGTGACGGGTGCAATGGATATGATTTTAACCAGTGAATTTGGTAACGCAACATTTTGCTCAATCGCACTGAAAAAAGCACAGGTGCCAGCGGGTACTTTGATTTTAGAAGCCATTTATACCATCAGCTGCCCAGCTCCAAGATTTTTGCAATTACACCGTTATTTGCCAATTTCAAGTGTGAGGGTGGCGGTAGATAATCATAATCGTGATTTAAGTAAATTCCTCAAGCATCAGCAAATTAATCAACTGGCAGAACGTGTGAACAAACGTACTACACAAGATTTAATTCAACATGCTCGACTACAAATTCAAACACTGATTGAGACAGCGAATAAATTAGCCCGGCCACAGCAAGTAAAAATCATTAAAGAAGCTCAGGAAAATTTTGCTATTACCGCAAAAGATGATCTTGAAAGACTGCACGCTTTGGCCAAGGTAAACCCTAATATTCGAGCGGAAGAAATTACACAGCTGGAGGAAAATCAAATAGCACTGGCTGGTTATTTAGCAAATGCGCAGCTGAAGTTGGATGCGATTCGAGTCGCATTAGTTACTGAGTAACGCAAGGCTTTGATAAACCCACCGAGTGTGTCAAGTTCAAGGTACACAGAAAGCGGCGTTTACACGCAGTAAATGAGTATTTCGAGCAATGCAGAAACTGTCTCGCACAGCACAGGTGGTTTTATAAAATCTTCTTATTTAAACTACCTTCTATTATGCGAGGGTATGCTCTTTCTTAGGGGATTTTATGTTTCCAAGTAAAAAACTCATTATCACTTCTAATAATCATCTGAACTTGCAAATCCTGCTCTAAAACTAGCTGTTTTCCTTTTTTTTCACCTAAAACCATAAGTGTTGTTGCCCAAGCATCTGCTAGCATAGCAGAATCATTTATCACCGTTACTGAAGCCAATTTGTGTTTAACTGGATACCCCGTTTTAGTATCAATAATGTGTGAAAGTCTTTGATTGTTTTCTACATAGTAGTTTCTATAATCTCCTGATGTGGCTACTGCTGTATCCTCTAGTTCCAATGTAGCATTGAGGGTTCTAGTATTTTCATCAGGGTTTTCGATAGCAATACGCCATGCTTTGGCAGAGAAGTTTTTACCTCTTGCTTTAACTTCACCGCCAATTTCTACTAAATGATTATTAATGGCTTTACTGCTTAAATATTCACTGACCTTATCAACAGCATAGCCTTTAGCTATTGATGATAAATCTATTTTTAGCAAAGGGTCCATTTTCTTGAGGGCAGCAGGATCATTTTTAATCTTAAGCTTTTGATAACCAATATGTGACAAAGCTAAGCTTATTTCCTCATCTTTTGGTGTATTTACTTTTACTTTAGGACCAAACCCCCATAAGTTAACCAAAGGAGAAACGGTAATATCAAAATAACCCTTAGAAAGCACTGATATTGATAAGGCACTCTCAATCACATGATGAAAATCTTTTGATATTGGAATCCAGTTTACGGAGGTATTAGCATTAAAGAGACTAATTTCTGAATCTGCCTGATAGGTAGACATTGTTTGATTAATATCTCTTAAAAGCTGATCAATTTCAGAGTGTATAACGGTTTTTTTATGTGGGCTATTAGAAGGAACAATCAGGGTAATGTGGTAACTTGTTCCCATTGTTTTACCTTGTAAAACTACTTTTTTTAGAGAACGACTATCTGAACAGGAAACCAGAAAAATACAGAGAAAATAGACAGAGATCAATCGAAGCATTTTATTAATTTAGTTTTTGGTGGCTAATTTAATAGCCATGAATTAAAAGGAGTGATCTATCAATATTTCCTCATTACCACGTTTTACCCTGACTGAAATACTGGATGCTTGCGCTAACTCATTTAACACCATTGCACCTTTATTCGCATCGTCCAATACGATGCCATTTACCTCCATAATAATATCATTGGGACGAAAGTTTAATTGATTAAACATCGCCTTTTGTCTTCCAGGTCTGATACGAAAGCCTATAAATTGACCATCAATAACCGCAGGGGAAGGCCTGATTATATTCGCTAACTTAGTTGGGTTAGACATAATCTCTTCCCTTAACTTCGAAAGATTAGGAGAGGAGTTTGGACTAGCAGTAGCAGATAATGAGCGACTCTGTTTTTTTTGTGAGCGACTACCGGGCAATAATGCATTCGAAGTAGAATTATTTGATTGCTGTCTTGAGTTTGATTTTTTATTTACAGGCAGTAATAACTCTTCTGTTTTTCCGTGATTATCGAGAACCACCTTCTCTGGGAATATATTACTCACTGTAACCCCATCTTGAATGGTCTCACCTTTGCCGTACACTTTTTGAAAACCACTGCCAGATGAAATTAAAGCAAAGCCTTTCTTGGATTTATAAGCAACAATTCCGTGAAGCTGTAAGTTTAATTTGGTGGGGGCTATTGCTGTTTCTTCTGTTTTCTTTGGTGGTGCTTTTGCCACGGTCGCTGGCTTAACTTTTATCTCACCAAATATGTGCTGATCTGCAATATGTTTACCATAATCTACTTGAACTTTAGGGGTAGCGTGGCTATTCATTTCACTTGAAGAAAATGTATTGATTTTGGGAGCTGGTGTTAACACTAGCCACATTAATTTTGCTAGAGAAATACCAAGAACAATAACAAGTAGGAGGTTAATAATACTAGGAAATTTGCTTTTTGATTGTAACGTTGCACTCATGATACTGCTCTAGGTTGTTTGATGCCATAATACTATAGAAATTGACCGGAATGTAGCCAGAACTCCGTGTTTATATTCTGGCTCTACTCATTCAATAATAAATCAGCGACTTCTTGGTATTTCTCAGCACTTTTTTCTATGATTTCAGTGGGTAAATAAGGACCTGGAGGTGTTTTTTCCCATTCCAGTGTTTCCAAATAATCTCTAATAAACTGCTTATCGAAAGAAGGGGGACTTGTTCCTTCCTGATATTGATCTGCTGGCCAGAATCTTGATGAGTCTGGTGATAATATTTCATCAATCAACACCAAACGTCCATTTTTATCCAAACCAAATTCAAATTTAGTATCTGCAATAATGATACCCTTGCTACGAGCAAAATCAGCCGCTTCAGAATAAAGTTGCAAGCTAATACGAGAAACTTCATTAGCAAGAAAGCCCCCAATGAGTGCGTGCATCTGTTTAAATGAAATATTTATATCATGACCACCCACTTCTGCTTTAGTCGATGGTGTAAAAATCACCTCTGGTAATTTTTGTGCCTGCTTCAAGCCTTCCGGTAAGTCAATGCCACATACCTGTCTCGTTTCCTGATAATCCTTCCAGCCAGAACCGATAAGATACCCACGAACAATTGCTTCAACCGGTAATGGCTTTAGTTTTTTTACAATAACACTGCGACCCTCAAGCATTTCTCTTTCTGCTTTTGTTAGCTTAAGGTCGCTTAGCATCAAATCACTAAAGTGATTCGGCACAATATGCGACAGCTTATCAAACCAGAAGTTCGAAACCTGCGTAAGTACGATACCCTTATTAGGAATAGGCTGAGGTAAAACAACATCAAAGGCAGACAACCTATCGGTAGTCACAATGAGCATGTGGTCATCATCCACATCATAGATATCACGAACTTTACCTCGTGTAATTAAAGGTAAATGCTTTAGATTAGTTTCAAATACAGGTGTCGACATAGCTTCCCTTTAAAGTAGCAAGGTGATTGGAGCCCGCATTTTATCGAACAGGAACCACAAGTGCTATGTAATGCGTAAAAATAAATACGTATTTTTTTACTTATTTCTATCAAAGTCCCTCTATACTCTCTACCATTCCATATACAGCAGTCTAAATAGTTACCAATACCTAGCTTATGATAAAGTACGAAAAAAACCCTAAAAACATACAAAATCTTTCACTAAAAGCTATCCAGGAAAATACGGACTTCTCCTGCTATAACGAAAATGAAAAAATAGTTACACAACAGATGATTCTGGCCGCTGGAGATGTGTCACTCATTGAAAATATACGTTTCAGTGAAGGTGCAATAAATAAAGCCTTAGAAGCACTTGAGGAAGATTTCGATTTATTATGTGATACAGAAAATGTTACCTGTGCGATAAAACAAAAATATTTAAAAGATGAGCCCATCTGCTTAATTAATAAAGCCAGTGTTATTTCACAAGCAAAATCTAATAGACATACGCGTAGTATGGAGGCTGTTGATCTTTGGAAGCCCTATCTTTCTGATAGCTTTATTGTAATCGGCAGAGAGCCTACGGCACTTTTTCGTCTACTGGAAATATTAGGAGAGTCCAAAGATGAAGATAATTATAAAAAACCCAGTTTAATTATCGCCACACCCTCTGGTTTTACGGGTGCTGCGGAATCTAAAAACTATCTCTGGGATAACCATGAGCGATTAGGTGTTGCCTGTATTACAGTGCTAGGACGTCAGGGAGGCAGTGATATTGCCTCTGCGGCGATCAACACCTTGCTAAAAATTAGAAACCAAATGGATGAAAACTCTGGTGCTTAACTCCGAAGTTATGACCGATATGAACTAATAATGCCACATCTCTCTTCGTGCAAAGCTCTCCTCTATGGATAATAAAGGCTCAATACAGTGATCACGTTCTATAAAAAATACACAAAAGGCGTATTATTGGCACTAATTGCCATTGTTGCTGCGGTAATGATTTTAAATTTATCGTATTTCTTTTACGGTTCTTTAGAATCGTACCCCACGAAAGAACAATATGAAGATACTAAACTGTTAAGTGGCTTGGTCTTTTTTATTTTATTATTGATCGAAGCTGCACTTGTAAATAAATACAGAAAGTTATTTGCTTAAAAAAGTGCCTATAACTAGGGGGGTGGCTTTCTAGGTATGATAAGCAGTAAATTCAGTCGACTATGGTTCAAATATGTCTGATTCTAATGTAGTAATAAATAAAAAATCATGGAGAGAAACGCTGCTCGCGTTCTTTAGTCCTAGTGTGATTGCCATGCTATTTTTAGGATTTTCTGCAGGGATTCCCATTTTACTAATTTTCTCATCATTAAGCTTATGGCTGCGCGAAGCAGGTGTTGAACGTTCTGCAGTTACATTTTTTAGCTGGGCAGCGTTGGGGTATTCTTTTAAGTTTGTATGGGCACCTTTGGTAGATAAACTGCCATTGCCTATTTTAACTAAATTGTTAGGGCGAAGACGTAGCTGGATGCTGCTATCACAGGTCGCCGTTATTCTCGCTATTTTCTGGATGTCGCAGACTGACCCCGCCTCAAGCGACAGCTTGACGCTAATGGCAGTCGCAGCGGTTTTATTAGGTTTTTCATCTGCTACCCAAGATGTTGTTATTGATGCTTACCGTATCGAATCAGCACAAGTAGATTTACAGGCATTAATGTCATCAACCTATATTGCAGGTTACAGAATTGGAATGTTGGTTGCAGGTGCGGGTGCGTTATTCCTTGCCAGTTTTTTTGGTTCTACTATAGATACTTACCATTATCAGGCTTGGGAATACACTTACCTCATCATGGCAATTATCATGCTGGTTGGAGTAATCACAACCTTGCTCATTCCAGAGCCAGAACAAAGCAAAGATAAAATAAGCCAATATACAGTGAATGACTATATTAGTTTTTTGTGCTTATTTATTATGATTATTATGGCATTCATATTAACGTTTTATTTCAGTAGTGATATTGCAGAAAAATTTAAAATATCTCTAAAAGAGACGCTCGGTAATAAACATCTGGCTCATTTTATTATTGCCTTTGTTCGCCTTCTTGCAGCCATTGCATTGGCTGGGCTGGTTGCATTTGGCTTAGTCAAAGCAAACTTTGTTAATAAAACCATGGCAAAAGAAACCTATATAGGACCTATTCAAGACTTCTTCCAACGCTATGGATACTCGCTGGCATTTTTACTGTTGTCGCTGATTGGACTTTACCGTGTCGCTGATATTGTATTAGGTGTTATCGCGAATGTTTTCTATCAGGATCTAGGTTATTCAAAAATTGAAATTGCCAGTGTTGTAAAAACCTTTGGTTTATTTATGACTATCGCAGGTGGTTTTTTAGGTGGGATATTGTCCGTACGTTTTAGTGTCATAAAAATTCTATTTCTGGGAGCATTGCTTTCTGCCGTAACCAATCTATTTTTTATGCTGTTAGCAAATGCTGGATACAATATGCCTCTGCTTTATCTGGTAATTTCTGCGGATAATTTATCTGCTGGTTTAGCCGGCGCGGCATTTATTGCCTTTCTCTCCAGCTTAACCAATATCTCATTTACCGCCGTTCAATATGCTATTTTCAGCTCACTCATGACCTTGTTACCGAAAATATTAGGTGGGTATTCAGGTTCTATGGTTGAAGAAATGGGCTACCCCAGTTTTTTCTTGGTAACAGCAATCATGGGTATTCCAGTGTTATTATTAATCGTTATTGCGGGTAAAAAGTTAAGTGTCAGACAGTAAACTCACACCATAGAACCAATTATTTTTTGCACAAGTATCATGCATAAAAACCCCTCTAAAGTAGGGGGGGTGCCTTTGTATAAAATAATGATCAGTACTTAACTTTACCTTATTAACTAAGTAGTTAGGTGATTTTACCGCTTGTCAGTTAGAATAGCGGATTCAGTAATATTGTGGTTTGCCATATTCCTGTTTTATCGCTAAGCTCAGCTGCTACAACATCAGAAAATGTGAATATATTTCAAGGAGAGAAGTAGGTGTTATCCAAATTTTTTAAGTTAATGATTTTACTAACATTAACACTAGGACTCACTCAAACCAGTAGCGCTCGCTACAGCAATAATCCAAAACTTGGAATTAATGTCGGTGGTGTGGGTAAGCTTACTTCTTCTGTTCCTTTTACAGATATTTTTAAAAGTTCTCGTGGCTGGTTCACATCCTGTGAATTTGACTGGCGTGGCGGTGTTCCCATAGACCCTGGTTGTACACGAAAAAAGTCACTCAATACGCAAGAACAAGATCTGCTACAACTTGATGGTAACGGCTGGGTAAGAGCACTGCCTGCGCCTCACGAATCACCAATCTTCACCAGCGTAACAAGTACATGGAAGCTATCAAAGCACTTTCCTACAGGTCGTTACGTGATTTTATATGACGGCGAAGGGACTATGAAAATTACAGGTGATTTACGCATGGGTTATCAAAGTCCAGGGCATATTGAATTTGATTTACTCTCACCCAAACGTAATCTACGACTACAAATTACCAGAACAGATCCTGGTAGAAATGGTAATTATATTCGCAATATTCGTATCGTTCCTAAAGCCTACGAAAAAACTTACCAACGTCAGGTATTTAATCCAGATTACCTCGCTAGAATAAGAGAAATGCATGCCTTACGCTTTATGCCTTGGTCAAACCCCAGAGGCAATGATGCGATTGAATGGAATCAGCGTGCAACCATTGGCACATCTCATTACACAGGTAATATGGGCGTACCCGCAGAACGTATGGTGGATTTAGCCAATGCAATCAATGCCACCCCTTGGCTCAGTATTCCTTACAAGGCCAGTGACGATTATATGCACCAATACGCACGCATGGTTAAAAATCGTTTACGTAAGGATCAAAAAGTCTATGTCGAGTTTTCTAATGAGGTCTGGAACACCATCTTCCCCGCTGCTACCTATGCTGCAAGAAAAGCAGATAAATTATGGAAATTCCCTTACCCTAAAGTACCACAGGGAAAACGTCGCGTATTACTTGCTGCAAACTGGTATGCAAAACGTAGTGTTGAAATGTGCCAAATATTTAAGAAAGAATTTGGAGGACAGCGTAACCGTGTTATTTGTGCTGTAGGTTCTTTAAATTCAGTGCCATGGGTAGGTAAAGAAATTCTGGATTGCCCATTATGGAAAGCAGCCAATGGTTGTGGAAGGCATGTGGATGCATACGGTATTGGCCCTTATTTTGGAGATTATATTGCCCGAAAAGAGAATCGTGCTACCGTTAAAAGCTGGACTCGAGATGGTGATGGTGGAAAATCGCGACTATTTCAGGAGATTCTTCATGGTGGTATGTTAGCAAAAAGCCCAGAAGGTGGGGCAATGAGCCTACTGCGTACTCAAATTGCCCAAAACAAAGCCCTTGCCGATAAATACAGACTTCAATTAGTCGCGTATGAGGCAGGCCAGCATTTGATTCGTTTTGACCCTCCACATACAGTAAAAGATCCCGCAGTGCTTAATCTATTTATGACGGCTCAAAAAGACCCTCGTATGAGACAGGCATACCAGCTGTACTTAAACGCTTGGGAACAAAGCGGTGGTGGATTAATACTGCACTACTACGGTATTGGTGAGCCAGAACCAAAAAACTTCTTTAGTATGTTGGATCACTTACATCAACCATCAACTCCTAAGTATTTAGCTTTGATGGATTATTTAGGTTCTAACTCAACTTACGTACCGCCAAAGAGAACTTATGTTACGCCTGTGGTAGAAAGACAGGCACCTCGCGCACCTGCCCCGCAGCCTCAGCAACAAAGGCAAGCACCTCCACAAAAAACGTGGGATACATTTCTTGAGCCTGCACCTCAACAAGTCGTTAGACAGCCTGCACCTGTGGCAAGAAGGCAAGCGAACACTCCACTCAGTGGACCGGGTATTCAAGGCTGGGCAAGAACAGGACACTCAACCATTTCACCACCTATTACTTTGCGACGTGGTGCCAGAAATAAGCTATCACTATTGTGGCATTACACCAATGCGAAACGCTCAGGCAACCAATATTTACGTTTATATGCGATAGATAACCGTGGTGGACGAAAATTATTACTCGAACAACCTGCAACAGATATTGCAGAAGTCGGTAATCTTGATCAGATATTTGAGGAAGATGTGAATCGTTATGTTGGGCCTCCAATCAGGCTCATGATAGAAACAAGCCCCGGATTAAATACGGTTGTTGAAAAACTTACTTTCTAGATAACTGACACTGAACGAGCTCTGATAATTAACAAAGATGCAATGACAATACTATTCGGGGTATAATGCTCCGTTTCATGAGATTTAAGGAAAGTGTAATGTCTCAAGCTCTTGTCGGTGTAGTAATGGGTAGCAACAGTGATTGGCATATTATGTCCAAAGCTGTTGAGCAATTAGAAGCATTTGGTATTCCACATGAGTATAAGGTGGTGTCAGCACATCGAACACCTGATCTACTCTTTGAATACGCAAGTACCGCTAAAGAGCGTGGTTTAACCGCCATAATAGCAGGTGCAGGTGGCGCTGCACATTTACCAGGCATGCTCGCGGCTAAAACAGAACTACCCGTACTGGGGGTTCCTGTTCCCTCCCGTTACTTAAAAGGTGTTGATTCACTTCATTCTATCGTACAAATGCCTGCTGGTATTCCCGTAGCAACCTTTGCTATTGGTGAAGCAGGTGCAACCAATGCAGCTTTATTTGCAATTTCATTATTGGCAACATCTGATGAAACTATTGCTAAAAAACTCACGAAGTTTCGTGAAGAGCAAAAGCAAACGGCAATGAATATGCAACTCCCACCAGAGTAAAAAATGATGTTATTACCAGGCGCAACAATTGGAATGTTAGGGGGTGGCCAGTTAGGTCGAATGTTTACAATAGCCGCTAGAAATATTGGTTATAAAGTAATCGTGCTTGAGCCAGATACTGGAAGTCCTGCGGGTCAACTGGCTGATGAACATATTATTGCAGATTATGATAATGCCGAAGCCTTAGTAATATTTGGAAAGCAATGTGATGTCATTACAACTGAATTTGAAAATATCCCTGCTAAAGTCCTTAAAACACTAACGGAGTATTGCCCTGTTTTCCCCACGGCTAATGCAGTAGAGAAAGCACAGGACCGTATTGTAGAAAAAGAATTTATCCTATCCTGTGGACTCTTACCTGTTCCTTACGGTGTGATTAGAAATCACTCTGACATTGCCCAAGCTGCAAAAAACATTACTTTTCCTGCAATATTGAAGACAGCTCGTTTTGGCTATGATGGCAAAGGCCAGCAAACCATCAACACTGAAGAAGATATAGAGGCTGCATTTGAACAGGCAGGACAAGTTCCTTGTGTATTAGAACAACGTATTGACCTTGATTGTGAAATATCAGTCATTCTCGGTAGAAACCAACAAGGAGAAACACAATGTTTCCCGGTTGCTGAAAATATCCATCGAGATGGTATTTTATTTCAAACTCTTGTCCCTGCTAGAGTAAATGATGATATCAAAAGTGCAGCACAGGCAGCAGCCCAAAGAATGGCTGATAAACTGGATTATATTGGTGTTATGGCGGTTGAGTTTTTTGTCACCAGGAAAGGTGAATTACTCATCAACGAAATGGCGCCAAGAACACATAATAGTGGGCACTACACACTCGATGCTTGCGTAACATCACAATTTGAACAGCAAGTACGTATGGTTTGTGGCTTACCCTTTGGTGATTCTCGTTTATTAAGCCCTGTAGTCATGACAAACCTCCTTGGTGACCTGTGGCGCTCAGACAAAAACTCACAACCCCATTGGGATAAGCTATTACAGAGTCCATCGAGCAAGCTACATCTCTACGGCAAAATGGAGGCGCGAGTAGGTCGTAAAATGGGGCACTACTGTACACTTGCCGATAAGCTAGATAATGCACAACAACAGGCAGAAGCTATCTTTAAACAGTTACCGGCTTAGTCTTTGCCACATATTAAACTTTTATTTAAGCATTAACCTCAAGACATAAAATATCATGTTAGATAAAAAACAGTTGGATGAGTATCGTAAAGATATTTCATTTAGTGGAACACTTTGTGACACAACCCTTAACTACAAAAGCACATGGGGTATTTTTTCACCACGTGAATTAGACGATGGCACAAAATTGTTAATGAAATACATCAATATCAACCCTGATGATAATTGTTTTGATTTAGGCTGCGGTTACGGCCCTATTGGTTTAACCATGGCAAAACTTGCCCCTAATGGGCAAACCATACTGGTTGATAAGGACTTTATGGCGGTTGAATATGCCAATAAAAATGCAGCACTCAACAATATTAGCAATGCTACTGCACAACTAAGCAATGGCTTTCAACACATCGAAAAATCAAAACAATTTAATGTCATTGCATCTAATGTTCCTGCCAAAGTAGGAAAAGAGATGATGTCACTAATGTTGCATGATGCTCACCATCATTTAGAAAAGAATGGAAGCTTGTATCTAGTGACAGTAAACGGGCTACGCCAATACATGAAACGTAATTTGAAAGAAATTTTTGGTAATTATAAAAAAATAAAACAGGGTAAGGCTTACACCGTTCATTTGGCAAAGAAATAATCTGACACAATTAACGTTGTGGCTCACCCTTTTGTCACCGGTAATCTCAAATATAAACAGCTTAATCATCTAATAACTGAATTTTCTTTCTTATCATATAGTCTAGAGAAGTGGCTACAAAGGAATTCAATATGCAATGCTCTAACATCGCTTTATATACATTAGCGACTACCATTTTGTTGGTGAACGGTGTCTCTGTAACAGCAGATACAGATTATACCTACGATATGTCTGATGTAGGCGCACTGCAAAGTGAATACCAAAAACAACTCAAAAAGCCTAAAGTAACGGCTAACAAAAGAGTGCGAAAAAAACAGTCTGTAAGAGCTGTGGCAAAGGTAAAATCAAAGAGTAAAACAAAACAGATTTTTGCAGAACAAGTTCGTCGCTTAAACACACAGCAACAGTCACAAAAGCAACAGCAACTTCAAATAAGAAAAAGACAATTACAGCAATTAGCCAAAAAACGGCAGATGCAACAGCAACAATTAAAACGCCAGAGTAGGCAAGCAACACAAGCTGTCCCAGTAAGAACTATACCTCAAAAAGCAGCACTGGCAGCCCCCAAAAATAGTGAATTATTTGATGCTGCAAGTAGGGGCGATGTGAGAATGATTGGACAACTCATTAGTCGTGGTATCAATGTGAATGCGGGCAATGCAGAAAGAGAAACCGCATTACACATGGCTGCCGCAAAAGGACACTATTCTGCCGTCATCTACCTAATTAATCATGGTGCCAATATAAATGTTCGAACAGTTAATAACTGGTTGCCGATTCACCATGCAACACGCTTTCGTCATGCGCAAATTGCTCATTATTTGAAACAGCGTGGTTCATCACCCTATGCTAAAACGTCTGATGGCTTAAGTGCGATTGATATGGCGAAAGCAACAAACAATAGACAAATCCTTGGTGTATTTGGCGTTCGTTAAAATAAATACACTACTCTATAAGAGAGCTTTGCACGAAGAGATATGATGGAGAGAAATGGCTTGAATTTCACAGCTTTTTCCTAAAAACGCGGTTAATAGCCTTGCTACCCATTCTTTATAAAACTTTGGAAAATCATGCTCATTTTTCTCTCGCTACACGCTTCGTGCAAAGGTTTCTATAAATATGCTCGGATGCCCTTTTACTTAAGAGCATCATAACTTTTTAACACTACCAATAGAAATTTACAGAGTTTTTCTATTATCACCGTTTTATTTATTGCATAATTCTTCCCCTAAAAATTACCATTTTAAAAACAAAAAAGGGCTAACAAGGATAAATTATGTGGTTTAAAAATCTCTACCTTTATAAATTTGAAAAAGACTTTCCCCTCAATGCAGAGGAATTACACGAAGAATTGGCAAAGAAGCCCTTCACACCGTGTTCTGCTACACAGCGTGAAAGTGCAGGTTGGGTTCCTCCATTGGGCAAGAATGCAACATCATTCACCCATGCTTCTAATGGCTACATTTTATTAAGTATGGCACGTCAGGAGCGAATGCTTCCAGCGGCTGTCATTAAAGAAACCTTGGATGAAAAGGTAGAAGCGATTGAGCTTAAAGAAAACCGTAAAGTCAGCTCTCGTGAAAAGAAAGAAATGCGCGAAGATATTGAGCATGAGTTATTGCCAAAAGCATTCAGACGCACTCAAAAAATGGATGCATGGATTGACCCTAAAGGGGGTTGGTTGATTTTAAATACACCATCAGCATCACGCGCCGAAGCATTTACAAAATTATTACGTAGTACGCTAGGCAGTTTACCTGTGACATTACCTGAAGCAGAAATATCTCCTGCGGTTGCGATGACAAACTGGTTAAATAACGCTAAAACTCCAGAGCCTTTTGTATTAGGTTTTGAGTGTGAATTAAAAAATCAAGCTGATGATGACAAAGGTAGCGCAACATTCAAGCAGCACGATTTAACGCTAGACGAAGTACAAACCAGTTTACAAGCAGGTAAATATGTAACCAAGCTAGCTTTAGAATGGGGTGAAAAAATTAGCTTTGTTTTGAGTGAAGATTTGCAAATTAAAAAGCTTAAATTCCTTGATGTACTTGAAGAGCAACTCAACGATAACGACCCACAATCACATGAAGAGCACATGGATATTCAGTTCTCTTTGATGACTGGTGAAGTTTCATTAATGCTGAAAGACTTGATGCGTGTGCTCAACTAATTTAAAAGTCATTACGTATATTATCAAATGGATAGACTAGTCACCCCTCTACTTGTACGTTCACTCTTAAGATAAGTTGATAATATATTTCTATAGAAGACCTGCCCTGGATAATGAAAATTATCTAGGGCAGGTTGAATGAGAAAAAGCAGATTAAGCAAATATAAACAAGTACGGCTTATAGAATTATTTGTTACAGCTAAATTTTTTTGAAAAATGAGACTTCATGGCGTTACTTAGAGACGCTCCCCACGTGTTGAAAATATTAATTTTAATCAAATGGGATGGCTATAAAAGTTAACGGAACAGTAGTCATATAGTTAATCCATCTCCCCACTTATAGGCACTTTTTTATTAGTCGAAGGTTTTGCAAAACCACCTGCACGAGCCATTTTCTGCGTTGCGCGGTGCTCGAAATGCTCATTTACTCCGTCTAAACTCCGCTTTTTGTGCACCGTGCGCCTTAAAATTGACACGCTCGGTGGTTTATCAAAGCCTTCTAGTCTTCACGTTTCACTTTAAACGTATCCGCCCACCACATTCTTGCTCTTAAACCCCAGTCACTCGTTAAACCAACTTCTGTAAAACGTATATTTCCATCACCATCAATAATATAGCTGGTGGGTACACCTTTAACACCAAACAACTCTGCTAATCGACTATCAGCATCAATAATTGTTGGCCAATTTGCCACTCCCCTTTCCTGCATATATTTAACTACTTCATCCTTATTGCCAGATTGGTATGCCACACTCAGTACTGACCAGTCTTCTTGAATTTTAGTAATACTACTTTCTTCAAATTTACAAAAGGGGCACCAGCTAGCCCAGAAATGAAGCAATAGAGGTTTTCCTTTGTAGTCTTCCAAATTCACTGTTTTCCCATCAATCATGATACTTTGAAAGCTGGGAGCAACACCACTCACCAGATCTTTTTGCTGCCAGAGCCTAATGCCCATTACGATTGCTACTATCAGTAATATTTCTAATAAAAATCGAAACCAACGCCTTTTCTTAGGATTTTTTGTGGTTGTATTGTTCGTTGTATTCTTAAACATAACTCAAGATCAAATAATAATTTTGATAAAGCTTAACATAGCTAAGAATTTCAACGTTAATATCCTTAATCAATTTAAACTAAGTTTTTATAAAACTTACAGACATAAAAAAGCCACAGTAAAAACTGTGGCTTCTCCGGTCATCTATGACCATCTACATCCTGCTAACTTTTTAGTTACACTTCTGACCAACTGCACATCCTTTGACAACATCAACTACGATTAATGCCGATGTACTATAGCCATTTTCATCAACGATGTCGTACCAGAAGCTATCCATTCCTGTAAAGCCAGCATCAGGAATATATGTTACTGTGCTATTGGTATAGGTTACCGTACCGTGCTTAGGAGTATCAACAGATAAAATCTTAAGACCTTTGCCGGTATCATTAGCAAGTGGGTTAATAACGATACTTTCGCCTTCATTAGTCATAACATCATCAGGCTCTGCGTTTGTAGTACTTCCAGAAGCAATACCTTGTACATCAACACTTATCGTTGCACTATCAGTATGACCATTACCATCTGAAATTGTGTAGGTGAAAGTATCTAAACCAGTATTGCCTTTGTTACATGTACTAGACGGAGTATAAACAATATTATTTCCAGAAATAACTGCTGTACCAAGACTTGTTGTACCTACACTTACAATACTTAATGCATCTCCATCTGGGTCTGTATCATTATCTAATACACTGATAGTAACTGCATCACAAGCTGTTGTAGCAGAGTCATCACTAGCATTTGGCTTAGTATTTGCCGGAGCCTCAACTGTTATTGTAACTGTTGCAGTATCAGTTCCACCATTACCATCAGTGATAGTATAGGTAAAGCTATCTGTTCCAACAAAACCTGTATTTGGAGTATAAGTCAATGCTCCACCTGCACCTGCCGTTACTGTTCCGTTGCTAGCTTGTGTGAATTCTGTAACTGTTAGTGGGTCACTTTCAGGGTCAGTATCATTATCAAGGACGTTAATAGTAATCGCCTCTTCAAATCCTGTAGATTCAGCATCATTATTAGCTGTTGGCTTGGTATTGCTGGGCTTTACCGTCACCGTTACTGTCGCTGTAGTCTTGTTTCCTTGTGGATCCTGTACTTCATAAGTAAACGTATCAGAACCTGAGAAACCAGCATTCGGTGTATAAACAATCTGGCCATTTACAATCGTAGC
>PDWI01000283.1_pt1 | contig 80972 bp, 88 predicted proteins | sample 1430891 | NCBI WGS metagenome assembly PDWI01 (sample SAMN01162508, study PRJNA174530) | Oral metagenome, whole genome shotgun sequencing project. | biome: Marine environment; feature: Marine mammal; material: Swab sample of the gingival sulcus; isolation source: swab sample of gingival sulcus... | reverse complement strand
CTAAACTAGGTATATCAATAGGGATAATTCTAAACGCAGCTGCCAAGTTTCCATTTAATGTGTAGTAATAATTGGCACGAAAGCGACCAAACTCTGGAAACTCTAGCGCAAAGTCAAGTTCTTTGTTTTCTTCAAGCTCTTTTTTTTGCTTATCGGTAATAAGTGCATAACACATCTCTTCTATTTGAGTTCCGGTTAACGGCTCCATCTCAATACCAATTAGTTTTCCATTTATTCTAATTTTTGGTTCACTTCTTCCAACTAGATGTAAATCCGATGCTTTGTGTCCCACAACACTTCTTAAAAGTGCTTTTATATTAGGTTTATTATCCATATTTCCCCCTTATTCGATGATGGTTGGAACTGAGAAAAATCTACCGTCATTTTGCGGTGAATGTTTCAAAATAATGTCCATAACCTCTTTATTGTTTTTTGGCTCATCCTCTCTTAAAGGAGTCCCGCCACCTACAGTTGTAAATGTTGCTTCTTCGTTATCTAAATTTAGCTCATTTAAATTTTCAACAAAATTTACTATTTCGCTCAATTGATTTATAACCTCTTCTCGTTTAGAAGGCTCTATTTTTAATGAAGATAGATTTTCTAATTTTTCTAACAATCGATTATCAATTTGCATATATCTTCCTTATCATTTATGATTGCGATAGTATAGCAAAAAAAAACAAAAATATATCTGTAAAGAGAATAATTTTCATAAAAAAAGTTAGATTTATACATGTAAAGGTGACTTTTAATTTTAATGTGATATAATTTTAAGACAATAGATTAATTAATTTTAAAAGGATTACGGTTGGCTATAAAAGATGATGTTAAGGCTATAAGAGAGCAAATAGGAGCTGAGGAGCAGTTTTTAGAGAGTGTTATAAAAGGTGAGAGGATTTTTAAAAAATACAAATATCCAATCATTGGCTTAGTGGCGTTTGTAGTTTTATTTGCTAGTGGTTACTCTTTCATGGATTATTTAAAAGAGAAAAATTTAAACGAATCAAACATAGCTTATGAGAGGTTGCGTACTAACCCTAACAACAAAGAGGCGCTTGCTATTTTAAAAGATAAAAATCCAAAACTTTATGAGGTGTTTTTGTTTTCAAAAGCTAGCAAAGCTCAAAGTGCAAAAGAGTTAAAAGAGGTTGTAAACTCATCGGTTGATCCTATTTTAAAATCTTTAGCCGTATATGAGTTAGGAGATGGTGATGCGAAAATTTTAAAAGATGTGCAAATTCTTCTAAGAGGATATGCATTGCTAAAAGATAATAAAATAGAAAAAGCAAAAGAGACATTTTCTCAAATAGCTCTAACTTCGCCACTTCAAAATATTGTAAAAAAGCTTAGTCATTATAGGGGAGGAAAATAGACTTGAAATATTTTTATATATGCTTAACTGCATTTGCACTCCTTTTTTCTGGATGCGGCACTAAAAGAGAGTATTTTGAACCAAAATATATAAATGCAAATATGTCATACAATAACTCCTTGCCTTCAAGTATATCTCAAGTAACGAGGTATGGTGCAACATTAGAGAATGGACAGATTATTACAGAAAGTGGTCTAAGTGATGTTAAATTAGAAGAGGGCTATACATTTTTAAAAAGTTCAAATGATAAGCTTTTAGTTGTTAATGACGGCGGAGAGTTGAGAATTTTGGATAAAAGCGGAGATTTGATTTATAAAAGAGTGTTTTCTAGGTCGGTTGTGGCAGCGGATTTTTTTTCAAATGTATTAGCTGTTGTTGATGCTAGCAATACGCTTTATTTGGTCAATTTAAAAGACGACAAAATCTATTTTACGAGCAAGCAAGATAGGGTTTACGCTCTTTCAAATAAAATAGCATCGCCTGTTTTTGTTGACTCTTTAGTTGTTTTTCCTACGCTTGATGGAAAACTTGTAATTGTGGATTGGAATAAGGGAATTAAATTAAAAGATGTTACGATAAGTAGTGAAAAGTTTTTCAATAACGTAATATACTTAAAGGTAGTTGGAGATCAACTGGTGGCATCAACAAAATTCCGTGTTATATCCATTTCATCTAAAAAAAGTGCATTTTTCAATGAAAGTATAAAAGATCTGATAGTTGGCGATGGAAAAATCTATGTTTTAAGTAGCGATGGAAGAGTTTTGCTTTTAGATGAAAATTTAAAAGTAGTAAAAGAGAAGAAATTTTTGTTTGCTGTTTTTCTTGGCGCTACAAATGATAGCAATTTGTTAATTGTTGAAAAAAATGGACATCTTATAAGTTTAGATTATGATTTGGAAAATGCTAAGATATACAAGTTGCCTGATGAGATAGATAACTTAATATTTATGAATAAAGATAAGCTTTTTTACAAAGATCGTTTTACAAATCTTTATGAATAGTGAAATAATTTCAACGTTTAATAGTTATGGTTACAAAAGTTACAAATCCATACCTTTAAGCGCGTTAAAAAGTAAAAAGAAGCTGGAGTGCCACTATCTTGAGTGTGAGAATGGTGGCACTTTAGTATTCTCTTCAGTTGCAAAGTCTCGCATCCTTTCAAAGGATATAGACGTTTTGGATGAATTAGTTTTTAAGTTTGTTCAAATTTTTGAAAATCCTTGTGATAAGAAAATTTTTTATTATACCTCTCCTATTTGCTCAAAAGCTAAAGAGTATGCTAAAAAAAAGGGTTGGATTTTATTACATGTATCTTTGTGATGTAGGAAATACTAACGCAACTATAAAAAAAGATGATAAAATCTTCTCTATGCCCATAGAAGAATTTTTAAATTTTCATATAGATGATATGGTTTTTTATATCAATGTAAATTTAAAATTAAAAAATATTCTTCGTAAAAAAGATAATTTTATGGATTTAAAAAGTTTTTTTGATTTTTCAACTTCTTATGAAGGAATGGGGATTGATAGGATAGCTGCTTGTTATAGTGTTGATGATGGCGTTATAGTAGATGCGGGAAGTGCTATAACTATAGATATTATGGAAAGAGGTGTTCATCAAGGAGGATTTATTATTCCAGGCTTTAATGCTTTAAGGCTTGCTTATAAGAATATATCCCCCATTTTAGATGTGGATATGGATTTACATGTAGATTTAGATACTATTCCTCAAAGTACTTGTGAAGCAGTTAATTATGGTATATTAAAGCCTATAATTTCTGCCATTAATCTACATGTAAAAGATAAAAATGTTTTTATTACAGGTGGTGATGGAGAGGTATTGAGTAAATTTATGCCAAGATGTAAATATAAAAAAGATTTGCTTTTTGATGGAATGATGAGAGCTATAAAAAAGAACCAACTAGATAAGGAAATGATATGCTAACGATTGCGTTGCCAAAAGGACGTATAGGACAAGAGAGTTTAGAAATATTTGAGAAGATATTTAAAAAAGAGTTTAAGTTTGATGATAGAAAATTAATTCTTGATATTAAACCATTTCGTTTTTTGCTTGTTCGAAATCAAGATGTGCCAACTTATGTGCAACATTTAGCAGCTGATTTGGGTATAGTAGGTCTTGATGTTTTAGAAGAAAAAGAGTTGGATTTAGTGAAGCTTTTGGATTTAAATATTGGAAAATGTAAAATTTGCGTAGGCGTTAAAAATGGACAATATATTGATTATGATAAACCTGAGATCACAATTGCATCAAAAATGGAAAATATAACAAGGAAGTATTTTTCACAAAAAGCTGTGGCGGTAAATACTATAAAATTATATGGTTCAATCGAACTAGCACCATTAGTTGGGCTTTGTGATGGGATAGTTGATATAGTTGAAACGGGTGCTACTATGAAACAAAACGGACTTGAAGTTTCTGAGGTTATTATGGAGTCGTCTGCTCATCTAATAGCAAATAAAAACAGCTTTATGTCAAAAAAAGAGGAGATATTAAATCTTTATGCTAGCATCTCTAAGATTGTTAGCTGATTGTTATTTAATTTGTGATCTAACTATACGTTCAAGTTCAGATTTATTTATAAGAGATTGGATAGTTTTATCAAATAGATTTATTTGAAATGTGTTTAAGCTATATTTTGCTTCTACAAACATTATGGATTTAGTTTTGCCTTTTGGGTGTTCTTCGCTTTTTTTCAAAAGGTTTGATATGCTAAGTAAATCCATATCTTCACCTCTATAGTCAAATATAACAAGATTAAAATGGGTATCGATAAGTGCTTGTTTGAACTCTTCAAAATCCTTACATTGTTGTATGCCATTAAATGTATTTAAAATATTTGCAATAATTTGTGTCTCTAGTGGAGTTTTTTTAAATATCAAAATATTTTTGCAAGGCAGTGTAGTAGCTGTGGTGTCAGGATGAATAATAGGTTCTAAATCTTCAGCTATACTTTTAACTTTTTTTTCTTCTATATTTTCATGTTCAGTTTTTTTATGACTTTTTATGGCAATAGTATTGATTTTTGTTATTTGTATATTTTTTTTAGGTGTTTGTATTGGTTGAATCTGTTTTTGTTTATCGGAAGATATTTTTATATCTGATGATCCCTTTTTTTGCTCTTTATTTTCTTTGTTGTCTGATTTTATTTTTTTTAAAAATTCATCATTTACTTTTATGTTCGCCAATGGTATTTTTAATCCTATATTTTCTTTGGGCAATATGCTACTTAAATTTTTTTCTTCATTTGTAATTTTATTCTTTTGCGCGTCTTGTGTTTTGTTACTACTGTTAGTATGGTTCATGTTTATTGTAATGTTAGCAGGTTGTTCATTTTGTTTTTCGGTATCTTCTTTTATGTTAAGTTCATTTTCGCTAGCTTCTAAATTATCTTTTATTTTAAACTCTGCAGACTCTTCATTATCTTGGGGCTTAAGTTTAAAGTCGAGCATTTCTTCAGTTTCGTTTTGCATTTCGCTTTTAGCTTTTGGTGTTTTTTGTATATTCACGTCATCGGTTCTTATCTTATATTCCACGTAGTATCCTTAATTGTATTTTTTATTATAACTATCATAGCTACTTTAAACTATAGCTTCATATATTTTTCGTGAAAGAGATTGTATCATATTTATAATTTTAAAAAGCTAAATAAAAAGTTTAAACTATTTTGCTTTTATTTTTTTTGCATCTTTTTGACCGACAATAGATACTAATTCGTCAAAATTTGCATTTTCAATATTTGAAAAGCTTCCATAAAAAAGTATCATTTTTTTTATCTTTGCTTCGCTTAATCCAAGTTTTTTAAGACGAGAATTTTCTTTATCTAGTTTTAGTTTGGTTTTTCTATGAAATGAGATAGCAAAACGGTGAGCTTCATCTCTAAGACGTTGTAAAAATTGCAACTTTTTATCGGTGGTAGGTAGAGTAAAGCTACCATCTTTTGAGTGTATTATATCTTTTGCTTTTCCTTTTGCGCGGTGCGATTTTGCATCTATTTTCTCTTTTGATATGGCCAGTATATCCACATTTGCACCACTGCTTTTAATGATATCATTTGCTAGCTCAAAAAGAGTTTTTCCTCCATCTATTAGCCATAAATCTGGCGGAGATAATTTTTCAAATCTTTCTACTCTATTTGTAAGCATCTCTCTCATTTGTGAATATTCATCTTTATTTTTTAAGTGAAAGTGGCGATAGTTTGATTTTAAAAATTCATCATCCCTCCAGCAAACAAATGCACCAACATTTGCTTCTCCGCCTAGATGAGAGTTGTCAAAAACTTCTATCTCTTGTGGATAACTACTTAGCCTAAAGTATTCATATATATCCTTTTGGATTTTTTGAGAGCTTGAATTTTGTTGTTTTAGGATAATTTCCTGTGCATTTTGTAGGGCAAGTTTGCAAAGTTTTGCTTTATCACCGCGGTGCGGATGTTTTACATGTAGTTTTTTGTTAAATCTTTTATTTAGCGCATTTTCAAGCCCTTCACTATCATCAAGTTGATGAGCTGTGTAGATGGTATTTATATTTATGGGAGTTTGAGCTTTATAGTGGGATAATATCATCTGCTTATACAAAGATTGAATATCAAAGCCGTTGTTAGATTGATTTATAAAGTGAGAACTTGATACTATTTTTCCATCTCTTACAAAAAACCGTATTCCACATGCGTATCTTTTTTCTGTCAAAACAGCAAGCAAGTCAAAATTTTCGAGTCTGACAAAGTCTATACCACTTTTTGGCTCTATGGTTTTTATCTTCTCTATCATATCTCTAATCTGAGCGGCTTGTTCAAAATTTAAACTTTGTGCATATTCGTTCATCTTATCTTTTAAAAGCTCGTTTATGGATTTTGGATTGTGTATAAAATAAGTTGCATTATCGAGCAACGCCTTATATTCACTTTGGCTGATTTTGTCTTCACATGGAGCTAAGCAACGTTTTATCTGATGAAAAAGACATGCTTTTTTGCCTTTTAAGCAACCTTTTTTTTGCACTAAAGGAAACAACAGATAAAGTGCATCAAGCAAGTCTCTAGCTCCGCTTGAATATGGCCCAAAGTATTTGATGTTTTTATTTTTAAGAACTTTTCGCGTGATATCAATACGAGGAAATGTGTCATCATAGTCTATGTAAAGGTAAGGGTAAGTTTTATCATCACGAAGCAAGATATTGTATTTTGGTTTTAATTGTTTTATGAGCGAGTTTTCAAGTATGAGCGCGTCGTGTTCAGTGGTAACTGTTAGGTAATTTATGGAAACAACTTGGTTTATCATATTTGCTATTCTAAGGTTTAAATTTGAAGCTGGAGTAAGTGTGGGAGTAAATCTAAAATAACTTTTAACTCTATTACTTAATACTTTAGCTTTTCCCACATATAAAAGTGTTCCATTTTTATCAAAAAATTGATAAACCCCAGGAGTTTTAGGGAGATTTTTTATGTTTTGTTCGAGCAAATTATCTCTCTTATATCTTCAAAAAGTTTATGAAGTTTTTTATCTTTTGTTTGGTTTTTAAACTCTCCGCAAGAGCGTTCTAAAAATCTAGGTAAAGTATCTACATGTGCATTTGTAGTTTTTGGAGAATTGATATAAAAAGCTTTAATAGAATCAGCCCATATACATTTACATGTAGGATCTAATTTGATAAGTCGGCTTAAAGTGTTTTTTATATAGTTTTGTTTATACTGCGATTGGTATTTGCGTTGGAAGTTATTAAACTCCATCCAATATCCTTGATGAATAAAAGCGATAAAAAGTGTATTATTTTTATTATACATGTAACTAATTCCATCTTTTATGGTTGCAGGCATAAAGGATATTAGTTTTTTGTAGCTCTGTGCTTTTTGAAGATTACTATACAAAGGATTATTTGATATATGAGAAATTATAAATTTAGCTTGCTTCATGCTGGTATTATAACATGTATTTGTGTTTTTTTGATTGGTTGTGGCTATAAGTCTGCGCCAAAGTATGAAAAAGATATACCAAAAGAGATAAATAATGTCTTATCAAAGTAAAAAAAATTATATAAAAACGATTTTGAATGTAGAAAAAAACTCAAAATTACGCTAAAATTACGACAATTTACTTAAAATAGGAGAAAAAATGCGAATACTATTTGTGTTATTTAGTATGTTAGGTGTTATGTTTGCAAGTGGGGGAGATGCACATAACGCTGGCTCTGTGGACTTGACCGCAACTTGGGTTGGGATTTTATCCTTAATTATTTTTATTGTGGGCTACTTTTTTATTGCTGCTGAGGAAGTATTTCATATCAATAAAGCAAAACCTGCTCTTTTTATTGGTACTTTTATATTTATTCTAATCGGTTTTTATATGTTGTCAAATGGATTAGACCAGCATCTACTAGTAAATGAAGTAAATCACCTAATTTTGGAGATTGCATCAATTATATTTTTCTTAATGGTTGCTATGACATATATAGAAACACTTATAGAAAGAGATGTGTTTAGCGCTTTAAAATACCAACTAGTATCTCGCGGATACTCCTATAAAAAGCTCTACTGGCTAACAGGAACCATAGCTTTTTTCCTAAGTCCAGTTGCAGACAATTTAACAACAGCACTTATACTTTCAACCGTGCTTTTAACCATAGATAAGGAAAATAAAAATTTCCTAGTGCCAGGAGCTATAAATATAGTTGTAGCTGCAAATGCAGGCGGTGCGTGGAGTCCATTTGGTGACATAACAACCCTTATGGCATGGGCAGCAGGTAAGGGCGCTTTTATAGACTTCTTATATCTTTTTCCAGCGTCCGTTATTGGTTGGTTGATTACAGGATATCTTTTATCTTTATCTGTTCCAAAAGGAAAGCCTGATTTTGATGCGAAAAGTGAACCAAGAGTATATATAAGAAAAGGTGGTAAGGGTGTAATTTTTCTAGGAATATTTACTATATTCTGTGCCGTTATGAGCCACCAACTTTTTCATCTACCAGCTATGTGGGGTATGATGTTTGGTCTTGCTCTTTTGGAGTTGTATTCATACCAATTTAAAAGAAAAGTTAAGAAAAAGCAAATAGCAGATGAAAATCCTTTTGATGTCTTTAGAAGTATGTCAAGGATAGAAAACGATACCTTGCTTTTCTTCTTCGGTATTTTAGCTGCTGTTGGTGGGCTTCACTTTTTGGGATTTTTAGATTACGCTGTAGCACTTTATCACTCTTTTGGACCAACGACAGTAAACGTAGGCGTTGGATTTTTATCTGCAATTGTAGATAATGTTCCTGTTATGAGTGCGGTTTTAAAATCAAATCCAGCTATGGGACTTGACCAATGGCTACTAGTTACCCTAACTGCCGGAATTGGGGGAAGTTTGATTAGTTTCGGTTCTGCTGCAGGTGTTGGAGTTATGGGTAAGCTTCGAGGTATTTATACTTTTGGAGCACATATGAAACATGCTTGGACTATAATGATAGGATACATAGCTTCTTTATTAGTCTGGTATGTTCAATTTCAAGTTATGGGATTATATTAATGAAAAATGTACAGATTTTAGTTTTAGATTTTGGTTCTCAATATACACAATTAATTGCAAGGAAATTGCGTGAAAATGGAGTATATACTGAGATTGTTCCATTTTCTACAAGTGCAAAAAAGATAAAAAAACTTTCACCAAAGGGTATTATATTAAGTGGCGGACCTTCATCTGTGTATGAAGAGGATTCGTATAAGGTAGATAAAAAGATTTATGAGCTAAATCTTCCAATATTGGGTATTTGTTACGGAATGCAACTTATTTCGCACGATTTTGGTGGAAGCGTCGTAAGAGCATATGAAAAAGAGTATGGACAAGCAACATTGTCCCACGATACACATCCGCTCTTTTTTGATACGCCAAACAGACAGACAGTTTGGATGAGCCACTCTGATAAGGTAGAAAATTTACCGCAAGGGTTTGAAAAGATAGCTTACAGCGACAACTCACCTTATGCAGCGATAGCAAATGAAGAAAAAAAGATGTATGCTTTTCAATTTCATCCGGAAGTTCACCATAGCGAATTTGGCTCACAAATACTGAAAAACTTTGCAAAACATATCTGTAAGTGCGAAAGTACATGGAATATGGGTTCATTTGCAAAAGAGAAAATAAGACAGATAAAAAAACAAGTGGGTGATGATAAGGTTTTATGTGCGGTAAGTGGCGGTGTTGATAGCTCTGTTGTTGCGGCACTTTTAGCTGAAGCTATAAAAGATAATCTTATCTTGGTTTTTGTGGATAATGGTTTACTAAGGGCAAACGAAAGAGTAGAAGTAGAAAATGCTTTTAGAAATATACTCAAAGTTGATCTTACAGTAATAGACGCAAGTAAAAAGTTTTTAAGTCGTCTTAAAGGTGTAAAAGACCCAGAGAAAAAGCGTAAAATTATCGGTGAAACTTTTATAGAAGTTTTTGAACAAGAGGCGAAAAAACATAAAGGTATAAAATATCTTGCGCAAGGTACGCTTTATACTGATGTTATCGAATCAGTTAGCGTAAAAGGACCATCAAAGACCATCAAAAGTCACCACAACGTTGGTGGACTTCCAGAGAAAATGAACTTAAAATTGGTTGAGCCTTTAAGGGAGATTTTTAAAGATGAGGTTAGAAAACTTGGACTTGAATTAGGGCTTCCAAAACAGATGATATCTCGTCATCCATTTCCTGGACCTGGACTTGCGATTCGTATAATGGGAAGTGTTAAAAAGAAAGATTTAAGTCTTCTTAGAAGCGCTGATACTATATTACTTGATGAACTTCGCTCATCTGGATACTACGATAAAACTTGGCAAGCATTTGCTGTACTTTTAAATGTAAAGTCAGTAGGTGTTATGGGCGATAACCGAACTTACGATAACACAATTTGTGTACGTGTAGTTGAAGCGACTGATGGAATGACAGCAACTTTTGCACACCTTCCGCATAATATATTAGAAAATATTAGCAGACGCATTATAAATGAAGTTGAGGGCATCAATAGAGTTGTTTATGACATCTCTTCAAAACCGCCTTCAACCATAGAATGGGAATGATATACCTATTTTCAAACACTCCAAAAAAGGGCGTAAAGCATGTAAAAATTTTACATATAAAATTTTTGCGCCCTAAAAATTTTTTTACATGTAAAGATTATGATGCTATCATTTTCACTTCTAAAAATGCAGTTTTAGCACTTGAATATTTAGGCGCTTCTTGGAAAAATTTGCCTTCATTTTGCATAGGCGAAGCGACTGCTAAAAAAGTAAAAGAACTTAATGGTAAGGTTGAGTTTACATGTAAAAACTCTTATGGCGATGATTTTGCAAAAGAGATAAAACCACTTTTAAAAGATAAAAAAGTTCTATTTCCCCGCGCTGAAGAGGTGGTGTCAAATGTAAAAGAGATATTGTATCCTTTACATGTAAAAGAACTTATCGTTTATGAAACTATTTGTAATGAGTGTAAAAATATTGAAAAACCTCCACTTAACAGCACTCTTATTTTTACTTCCCCCTCAAGCGTAAAATGTTTTTTAAAATGTTTTAATTTACATGTAGATTATAATATCATCTGTATAGGCAAAAAAACAGCCTCATGTATCCCAAAAGAGTTTACATGTAAAATACCTTTAGTTCAAAATATTGGTGAGTGTATAAAGATGGCTAAAGGCGAGGTTTAAAATAATTTTAAATTATGAGGCAGGAATGATGAGAATTTTTATATTGCTTTTTACTTTTTTAACATTTTGCTTAAGTGATATGTCTTTTCCAGCTCTTACAGATAGAGTTGTGGATAATGCAAATATCTTAACAGATGATACCAAAATAACGCTTAAATCGATACTGCAAGAATATGAAAATAGTACTGCAAATCAAGTAGTAGTTGCCACCGTTAAATCTTTACAAGGGTATGAAATTGAAGAGTATAGTGTAGCACTTGCAAGACATTGGGCATTGGGGCAAAAAGAAAAAAACAATGGAGTTTTACTTCTGGTAGCGCCAAATGAAAGAAAAGTTAGGGTTGAAGTTGGTTATGGTTTAGAAGATATTTTAACTGATAAAGTTTCTCACGAGATAATTCAATATACAATACTTCCTGAGTTTAAAAAAGAAAATTTTAATATAGGAGTATTAAGAGGAATAAAAGATATTGTAGATACCTTAAATAGTGAAGATATTGCTGATAAGCAAGAAAGAAAAAAAGATAATTTTGCTTTGGCTTTATTATTGATTTTTAGTCTTGTATTAGGGTATGTTTTGTATTTGTTAGGTGCTATATTTGGTTCAAATAGATTTAAAAGAGTTGGAATGTCTATTTATATATCTTTTTTCTTGTTTGCTTTAGTTTTAAAATATGTGGCTTTATCTTTTCTGCCTTTTGTGCTTAATTTGGTTTTATTTGTTGGTAGCGTAGTTATTATTTTTAGATATCTTACTGATGATGATTTTAAAGACTATGAAAGCAGTACGACGCTTATAGGAAGCAAAGGGTTTAGTATCGGAGCGTTAGTGAGTATTTTTAGTGGTGGTGGTGGAGGGAGTTTTGGTGGTGGTGGTGCAAGTGGAAGCTGGTAAGATAAGTGAGCTAGTTTTTAAAGCACTTTAAATGTAATTGTTGTATCATTTCATAAAGCAAACAAAAAAAAGGATAAAAGATGAAAAAATTTCTCTTGATTATTGCGGTTGTGGTTGTTTTAATAGGTGTTCTTATAGCAAAGTATATGAACAATATTCCTTTAGCAGATGAGAGCGTAAAAGCATATTGGGCGCAGGTTCAAAACCAATACAAAAGACGAGCTGATTTGATACCAAATTTAGTTTCTACTGTGCAAGGGTATGCAACACATGAGAAAGAGACATTTATAAAAGTGGTTGAAGCGAGAGCTAAGGCGACAAATATAAATGTAGATGCAAGCACTATTGACAATCCTGCTAAACTTCAAAGTTTTATGGTTGCGCAAAATGGTTTAACTTCAGCACTTTCAAAACTTTTGGTGGTAGTTGAAAAATATCCTGATTTAAAAGCCGATAAGAACTTCCTTGCCCTTCAATCTCAACTTGAAGGAAGTGAAAACCGCATTAGCGTAGCAAGGAGAGATTTTATAGATGCAGTTAGAAAGTACAATTTAGAACTTCGCTTAATACCAAATCGTTTCGTTGCTACCTTATTATACCCAGATGCAAAAATACGTGAAACATTTAGCGCAAGTGTAAGTGAGCAAAATGTACCAAAAGTAGAGTTTAAGTGATGCTAAGACCAGAAGATAAGAGAAAAATAAGTGAAAATATAAAGTTCATTGAGAGTAAAAGTGGAGCTGAATTAGTTGCCGTTATCACGGAAAAAAGTGGTGATTATCAGTTTTTTTGGCTCTGTTTAAATCTATGTTTAGTGCTATTTATATCATCAATTATTGCTTTTTTTACTTTTATTAGCACTATTATGCTCTTAAATATTCAAATTTTGCTATTTATGATTTTTTTCTATATCTTTTATCGTTTTGGAGATAGTTTAATCTCATATTTACCAAATTATTATATACATAAAAAAGCATCGCATTTTGCTAACAATCAATTTAAAAAACTTGGAATTAATGCAACTTTAACAAGACAAGCAGTGATGTTTTTTGTAAGTGAAAAAGAAAAATATGTTGAAATTATAGCAGATGAGGCAATTTGTAAAAAAGTTGATAACTCATTTTGGGAAGATATAGTTCAAGATTTTATTTTACATGTAAAAAAAGATGAGTTTGCGGCAGGGTTTATAAAAGCCATAAATTCATGTGGAGATGTTTTGATAGAAAAATTTCCTATAAAAAAAGATGATGAAAATGAATTGAGTGATGAGGTAATTGAGCTTTGAAACATCTACTTGCTATTTTTTTATTTACTAGCATTTTATTTTCCAATGTACAAGATTATCTTCCAGATTTAACAGGAAGAGTGGTTGATAATGCGCAAATATTAGATAAAAACACAATAAGTTCATTAGAGAAAATATTACAAAATCAAGAGAAAAATTCAACCAATCAAATAGTAGTAGCAACTATAAAATCACTACATGGATACTCCGTCGAGGAGTTTTCTTTAAATCTAGCTAGAAAGTGGAAATTAGGACAAAAAGATAAAAATAACGGTGTTTTACTTCTTGTTGCACCAAATGAAAAAAAAATTCGCATTGAAGTTGGGTATGGATTAGAGGGTGCATTAACCGATAAAATCTCCCATGAAATTATCACTTATACAATCGCACCATATTTTAAAAAAGGTGATTTTAATAGTGGAATTTTAAATGGCACAAAAGATATAATAAAAGCCACCAATCTAGAGTTCAAATCAAAAACAGATTTTCAAGATATAGATATAGAATCTTTAATGTTGATCATATTTTGTTTATCTTTTACTCTTTTGATATTTTCTTCAATCATAGAAAAACCATTACCGCTAAAAATAGGACTTTCATCCTTATTGTCGACATTTAGTTTACCTATAAGTTCTATTATATTTTCTTCATCCATTACAATTCCTGTTATCATTATGATAATAATCGCCATATTTATATTTTTTACTACTACAAGCAATGATATATTAAATACATCATCCTCTAGCAAAAATACAGGTTCTAGTAGTGATTTTAGTAGTATTAATAGTAGTTATAGTAGTGGATTTAGTGGAGGTGGTGGAAGCTTTGGTGGAGGAGGTGCTAGTGGAAGCTGGTAAGTCTTGTTTGCAAATTGTTTATAATAGATTTAAAACATGTTTAAATAGTTGATATATAATTTCATTACCAACACAACAATGCTACCTTTTATAACTAAGATTTTACCGCTTTGAGGATTTATTCTTAAGGCGGTTTTTTTATTGCATTTTTTTACATATAAAATATTTAAAAGTAATTTTTATTTAAAAATTTGCGAATGAGTTCCAATCCGCAGAAGTTTTAAGTAACCGTCTTCTATAACATATAAAACTAACAAATCCCCGCTTATGTGAAATTCCGATATATTATCCAAATCCCCTTTTAGTACGTGATCTTTTGCCTCTTTTGGTAGAGGTTGGTTGTTTAAAAGAAAAGATATGTATAAAAATAGTTTTTGCGTGTTTGTTGGATTTAGTTGGGCTGTTTTAAAATCTTTATTGAAATCCTTATGTACTTTTAAATTAAGCATTTAGTGAACTTTTAAATTCGTCAAATGAAATCTCTTTCATATTTTTGTCCTCTTTAGCCTCTTTGATAATTCTTAACGTCTCTTCATTGGGAACTTTAAGCTCAAATGGTATGCCATTTTCCGCTTTTACTCTATTTAAAAACATATTTATAGCTTGTGAGGTATTGATACCAAGACTTTTAAATATCCTCTCCACATCAGCTTTTAATTCGCTATTTACTCTTGCTCTTACGGTTGTATCGAGTGTCATTGTTGTCTCCTTTGAATTTGTAGCGCTATTGTACTACAAAAATTCTACAAATGTCAATTGGTTCATTTTGAAATATTGTTTAAAAGAGCACATTTTTTTACATGTAAAATCTATATTTATAAATTTTCAGTAGGAATTGATTTGTTTTTGTGTAAAATAAGACTTTCAAATAAAATTTCAATAAAAAGGACATTTATGGCAGTATCAGTTTACTATGATAAAGATTGTGATTTAAGTATCATTAAAAACAAAACAGTTGCAGTTATCGGTTTTGGTTCACAAGGGCACGCACATGCAGAAAATTTAAGAGATAGTGGTGTAAATGTTGTAATTGGGCTAAAAAAAGGTGGCTCTTCATGGGCAAAAGCAGAGGCTAAAGGCTTTGAAGTTTTAAGTGTAGCTGATGCTACTAAAAAAGCAGATGTTGTGATGATTTTACTTCCAGATGAGGTTCAATCAGAAGTTTTTTATAGTGAAATAAAAGATAACCTAAAAGAGGGCAATGCTATCGCATTTGGACACGGGTTTAATATTCATTATGGTCAAATTAAAGCTCCAAAAGGTGTAGATGTTATCATGATAGCTCCAAAAGCGCCAGGTCACACTGTAAGAAACGAGTTTGTAAATGGTGGTGGTATTCCAGATTTGATAGCTATTGCACAAGATGAAAGTGGACATGCTAAAGAGATAGCATTATCGTACGCAAGTGCTATTGGAGGCGGAAGAACTGGAATTATCGAAACCACTTTTAAAGATGAAACCGAAACTGACCTTTTTGGTGAGCAAGCAGTACTTTGTGGAGGTGTAACTGCACTTGTTCAAGCTGGTTTTGAAACACTAACTGAAGCTGGATATGAGCCAGAGATGGCGTATTTTGAGTGTTTACATGAACTTAAGCTTATCGTTGATTTGATGTATCAAGGTGGAATTGCTGATATGAGATACTCTATATCAAATACAGCTGAATATGGTGACTATGTAAGTGGTCCAAGGGTTATCACAGATGAGAGCAAAAAGGCGATGAAAGAGATATTAAAAGATATTCAAGATGGTACTTTTGCTAAAAACTTTATCCTTGAGCGCCAAGCAAATTATACCAAAATGAATGCAGAACGTGCTATGAGTGAAAACTCTTTACTTGAAGACACAGGTCGTAAACTTCGCTCTATGATGCCGTGGATTTCGCAAAATAAAATTATAGATAAAGACAAAAATTAAAATCCTAAGCGGAGCTAAGCCTCCGCTTTTTTACAATCATGGCAAAACAATACAAAAAAAGAAAAAGAGCCACTAAGGCTAAAAAATCAAAATCCATATTTACATTTAAGTTTATTCTTGTGCTTATCGTGCTTTTAATGAGCGTTCCATTGGGGCTTGGCATTTATCTTTTTGAAACTGGTAAGTTAGTTTTAAAAGAGGAAAAAGTTGTCCAAAAAACTGTAGAAGATAGAGATATTTTAGAAAAAGTAAAGAAAAGTTTTAAAGAGAATAAAAAAGATATTTTAACCATATCAGAAAAAAAAGCCCATAAAAAGCAAAATAAATCAGTAATCGAACTAAATAATACAAAAATAAAACCTATAAAAAAAGATGAAAAAGATAATTTACATGTAAAAAAAGCTGTTTCAAAAAACATACATGTAAAAGAGGTTAGTCACAAAGAAACGCCTGTAAAAAATTTACATGTAAAATCTTCAAAATATCCAAAACTTGCAATTATCATAGACGATGTCTCTTTTTATAATCATATAAAAGGCATTAAGCTTATACCGTACAAAGTAACGCCTTCATTTTTGCCACCAACATCGAGGCATCCTCGTAGTGCTGAGATTGCTAAGGATTTTCGTATATACATGGTTCATTTACCCCTTGAAGCAAAAGCTTTTAAAAACCAAGAGCAACACACTTTAATGGTTGGAGATAGCAAAAAAAGTATTCACAATTGGATTAAAAAGATAAAGAAACAATTTCCAAAAGCAAAATATTATAACAACCATACAGGCAGTAAGTTTACGTCTGATTTAAACTCCATGGATAAACTTTTTAGCGTTTTAAAAGCAGAAAAGATAAGATTTTTAGATAGTCGTACAAGCCCTCACACTAAAGCGAGCATAGTTGCAAAAAAGTATGGAGTTAAACTTTTATCTCGTGATGTATTTTTGGATAATTCAAAAAAGATACAAGACATTAATAAGCAGATAAGAAAAGCTGTTAAAATAGCAAAAAAATATGGTAAAGCCATAGCTATCTGTCACCCATATCCTCAAACTTTAAAAGCTTTAAGAAATGCAAAGCCACTTTTAAAAGGCGTGAAATTGGTGTATGTCAATGAGCTTTAATACCATTTCATCTTTGCCAAAAAGCTTAGATGCTTTGGATAAAAAAGTAAAAAAACTTTTTTTTGTTGGTGATGAAGACTTATTAAAAAAACCTCTTGTTGCAATAGTTGGAAGCAGGCGACCAAATGCATATACAAAGCGTATAGTAACTCATCTTGCATCAGCTTTAGCAAAAAGAGATGTTTATGTGATAAGTGGCTTGGCTATGGGAGTTGATGCTATTGCTCACATGGGAGCATATCCCAAAACTGTGGGAGTTTTAGGAAACTCGCTAGATATTATTTACCCAAAAGTAAATAAAGATTTGATTTTAAAGATGCAAAAAAGTTCGCTTATTTTAAGTGAGTATGAGCCAAATACTAAAGCAACTCCGTGGAGTTTTGTTGAGAGAAACCGCATAGTTGTAGCCCTTTCAAGTGCGGTTGTGGTAGCCCAAGCAGATGAAAAAAGTGGTTCAATGCATAGTGCAAGAATAGCAAATAAACTTCAAAAGCCCCTTTACGTTTTACCTCAAAGACTTGATGAAAGCAAGGGGACAAATCTACTTTTAGCACAAGAAAAAGCTAAGCTTATCTATGATATAGAAGAGTTTGCGAACCAATTTGGAACTATCAAAACTGAAGATGACGAACTTATAGAATTTTGCAAGAAAAACCCACTTTTAGATGATGCACTTAAAAGATTTGGCGACAGAGTGTATGAATATGAACTAGAAGGAAAAATCCAAATAAATGGAGTACATGTAAGGATTTTAGGATGAAAAAAATCGCCTGTATCGATATAGGCTTAAAACGAATCGGAATCGCTTTTTGTTTTGAAGGTGTTATCACTCCTCAAAGTGCTATTATAAGAAAAAACCGCAACCAAGCAGCAAGGGATGTTTCAAACTTACTTAAAGAGTGGAGTATAGACACTTTGGTAATTGGTGTGCCAAGAAGTGGCGCAAGTGCTGAGGAGATGCAAAGGCGTATAAAGCATTTTGTATCTTTGCTTGATTACGAAAATGAGATATTTTTTGAAGATGAATATGGCAGCAGTTTTGAAGCAAAAGAGCTAATGAGAGGGCAAATAAGACAAAAAAAAGATGGTAAAATAGACTCATTCGCAGCTTCTATAATCCTTGAACGTTTTTTAGCCCATCAAAAATAAAACAATCTCATCAGCTATAAAAAAATCTTTACAAAAATACCTTTTTTCATCTTCAAAAATTTTTCCTTCTTTTAAAAGGATTTGAAGTTTTTTCCTGTATTTTTGTGAAAAAACCTCCTTTTTAACCCCAATGCAACTTCGAAAACCTAAAAAAAGTTTTTCTACATGTAAGTCTTCGTTACTTAAAAACTCCTTATTTACATGTAAAGGGTTTTTGATATACTCTTTTATATCTTTACAAGGATAGTATCTAGTATCATCAAAAAAACCCACTGCTCCCGCGCCGATACCAAGGTAGTTTTTATGTTCCCAATATCCTAAGTTGTGTTTACATGGTTTTCCATAGTTTGAAACTTCGTATTGGGTTAGTGAGGCGTCATTTAACGTGTTAGCTAGTAAGTGGGCGATATCTTCGTCATCATTTTGTACATGTGGAGTTAGGAAAAAAGGTGTTTCTTCTTCTATGGTTAGGCTATATGCGCTGATATGGTTTATTGGAAAATCAAGTGCGATTTTAAGTTCATCTAATACGCTTTTTTTAGTATCTAACTTAGTTGCGTACATGTAGTCGATAGATATGTTTTTAAATCCCACTTTTTGGGCATTTAACACAGCTTTTTTTGCTTCATTTGCACTATGTTTGCGTCCTAAAAGTTTTAGCTTTTCATCTAAAAAACTTTGCACTCCAAAGCTAACTCGATTTACTCCAAATTTTTTCATTCCATCAAGCCACTCATAGGTAGCTGAATTTGGATTTGCTTCGGTTGTTATTTCAGCATTTTTTGTTAAGTATGGGTTTACAAGTTTAAAAAATGGCTCATACTCGCTCACCTTCATAGTTGAAGGAGTTCCGCCTCCTATAAATATAGATGAAATTAAGTTTTTATTTTTTACATGTAGATTTAGTTCATGTTTAAGTTGTTTTAGACTTGCTTGTATGTAAGAATGTTTTAACGAATGCAGTGATGTATATGAGTTAAAGGCGCAATAGTGACACTTGCTATCGCAAAACGGTATATGAAAATATAATAAAATCTCTTTCAAAAGTTCTCTTTAATGACATTTTTGATAATATAATAACATAAAATAGCAATAGGTATCATAAATGAGCGAGAAAAAAAAGAGATTTAGACCAAATGTAGCGGCGGTAATTCTCTCTTCAAAGTATCCTTATGAGTGTAGATATTTTTTAGGACTAAGAAACGATATTAACGATGTGTGGCAGTTTCCACAAGGCGGTATAGATGAAGGAGAAAGTCCAAAAGAGGCACTTTTAAGAGAGCTTGAAGAGGAGATAGGAACAAATGATGTGGAGATTTTAGCGAAATATCCTGAGTGGATCTCTTATGAGTTTCCAGATAAGATAGCTAAAAAGATGTATCCGTACGATGGACAGACTCAAACGTACTTTTTAGTAAGATTGAAAGATGACAAAAAGATAAATCTTGATACTAAGCATCCTGAGTTTATTGATTTTAAGTTTGTAAAAAGAAAAGAGTTGCTTGATAATGTCAATTATTTCAAATTGGCTGTTTATAAAAAAGTTTTGAAATATTTTAAAAATGAAGGGTATCTGTAGATGTTAGTAGTGCAAAAATATGGCGGTACGAGTGTAGGAAATTTAGAGCGAATAGAAGCAGTCGCTAAAAGAGTTATAAAAAGCGTAGATGAGGGAAATGAAGTTGTAGTAGTAGTATCAGCTATGAGCGGAGAGACAAATAAACTTATAGAATATGCTGAACATTTTAGCAAAGCTCCAGTTGGACGAGAAGTAGATATGCTACTTAGTTCTGGCGAGAGAGTAACGAGCTCGCTTTTAGCTATAGCGTTAAACGAAATGGGTTATAAAAGTGTTTCTCTAAGTGGCGGACAAGCTGGAATAGTGACGAATAATTCCCATACAAAAGCTAGAATAGAAGCGATCGATAGAGAAAAAATTGAAGCAAAGCTTGAAGAGGGAAATATCGTCATAGTAGCTGGTTTTCAAGGGGTTAATGAACAAGGAGATATCACCACATTAGGACGTGGCGGAAGTGATCTAAGTGCTGTTGCAATTGCAGGCGCTTTAGAGGCTGATATTTGCGAGATATATACGGATGTTGATGGGGTTTATACAACAGACCCACGCATAGTAAAAAAAGCCAAAAAACTTGATAAGATAAGTTATGATGAGATGTTAGAGCTAGCAAGTGTTGGAGCAAAAGTACTTCAAACAAGGTCTGTTGAGATGGCAAAAAAGCTTAATGTAAATCTAATAACACGAAGTAGTTTTAATGACAACGAAGGTACACTAATAACAAAAGAGGAGAACATAATGGAACAACCAATCGTAAGTGGTGTCGCACTAGATAAAAATCAAGCAAGAGTTACATTAAGAGGCGTTATTGATAAACCAGGAATTGCTGCTGAAATTTTTAGCACATTAGCACAAAAAGATATAAATGTAGATATGATAATCCAAAATGTAGGGCACGATGGTACGACAAATATGAGCTTTACAGTTCCAGAAAATGAGTTTTTATCAACTAAAGAAGCGTTAGAAAATATCCAGCCAGCAGATGTGATAGAGTTTGATGATGAGATAGTAAAAGTTTCCATTGTTGGTGTTGGAATGAAGAGTCATAGTGGGGTTGCTAGTCGCGCTTTTGACATCTTAGCCCATGAAAATATTAATATAGAGATGATAAGTACAAGTGAGATAAAAATCTCAATGGTAGTAAATCAAAAATATGGAGAACTTGCTGTTAGAGCTTTACATAAGGCTTACGAGTTGGATAAGTAATGAAAGATTATTCTGAGTGGTCGTTAGACACCATACGAAAAATGAATTTAAGCTGGATGGAGGAGAGGAGGCTTGAGTGGTCACCTCTTGCAACTTCAGCCTTACAAGCATTATTAGATGGTAAAACTTTTTTATTTTTAAGCGATTTTGATAGGATTTGGTTTGAAAGTTATGTGTTAAGTTCTATAAACCATAAAACCTCTAAGCGCCCTTATCTTCCATTTATATCGCTAAACTCATTTTTTCCAGATGTTAATAACATAAAAACAAATGAAGATATAGAGTTGCTTGAAGATATGCTCTCAATCGCTTTTCCACAAGGTCATATATTTTTTTATGTGGGAACAAGTAATGATATAAAGTTTCAAATAGCCCAAAGAAAAGATGATAGTTTTATATGGATATTTGATGAAAAAATTCAAAATAGTTTTTTTCTTAGTTCAAACGATAAAAGGCTAGATATCAAACTCATCGAGCTTCTTAAACTTTTTGACAAAAGTATCGATGCTGTACTTCACTCGGAAGTTTGCCTAGAAGATGAATGAACTAAATAGCTTTATAGCTTTAAGCGGTGACTTTGAAGAGACATTGCGTGAACTAAAAGATGAGTTTTTACGTGTAAGATTTGTAGAGTTTATACGTGATTCTTTTGTGGTTGATGATGCAAAAAGTGTAGTAAAAGAGGCTTATATATCTGAAACTAAAATAAAAGTGATATTTTTAGGAGCAGCTTCATTTAATCTTTATGCTCAAAATTCCCTTTTAAAAATCCTTGAAGAGCCTCCGAAAAATGTGGTTTTTATAGTATGTGTGCCATCTAAAGCTACCCTTTTGCCAACAATTCGATCGCGTCTTCCTATAAAGTCATATTCTAAAAAGATGCCACTATCTCCAAGTGGACTTGATATAGAGCGTTTGAGTGTTAAGGAAGTGTATGAGTTTTGTCAAGAGCATAAATACGCTTCAAAACATGAGCTTGAAAACCTAGTTCAAGCTATCATAAACGAGGCTTTAAAAAGCAGACTAGAGTTTAGTGCAAATGAACTTGATACTTTTGGAAAACTTTTACATCTTGTTTCTTTAAATTCAAAAGCACATACAATTTTACCAACTTTACTTTCAATCATACTGCATAAGGCTTTATCGTGAAATGCGAAAAATTATCATCTGATATAGATGTATTTAAACTGATAAATCACATAGGCTCTTCTAAAGAGGGAGCAAGTATCATGGCTAAAAAAGCTAAAAAAAGTTTTTTACATGTAAAACAGATAAAAACCCCAGCGGCAAATATATTAAAACAAGAAGCCTTATCTTTAGGGGCTGATTTTGCAGTTCCAAAGGGCGTGATAGTTTGTGAAGAAGAGTTTGTGGATGGTCTTTTAATGATAGATGATGTAAAGATAGAGCCTTTAATTAAAAAGTTAAAAACTCAACCTTTTGGATTAAAAGCATTAGCAGATGAACTTAAAAAACATCAAAAAAACTATGTTTATAAACCGAAGATAATGGGCGTTGTAAATACTAATGAAGATAGTTTTTTTAGTGGCAGTAGATTTGAAGGAAAAAATGCTATCAATCATATATCAAATATGATAAATGATGGAGCAGACATGATAGACGTTGGTGGAGTTAGTTCGCGCCCGGGAAGCGAGGGAGTGAGTTTAAAAGAAGAGCTTAAAAGAGTAAAACCCGTAATAGACGAGATATACAAATCAAAACTATATGAAAATGCCATATTTAGCCTTGATAGCTACTCGCCACTTTGTTTAGAGTATGCTTTTGATAGAGGTTTTAAAATAGCAAATGATATCACTGCGTTAAGTGATGATGAGGTTGCTAAAGTTTGCGCAGAGTATAAAGCCACTGTTTGTTTAATGCACATGCAAAAAGACCCAAAGTCTATGCAGAAAAATCCCCATTATGAAAGTGTCATAAGTGAAATTGATGAATTTTTTAGCCAAAGAATTAAAAAAGCAGAAAATTTTGGTATAGAAGATATTATTTTAGATGTGGGTATTGGGTTTGGAAAAGATTTGCATCATAATCTATCACTTATAAAACATCAAGCCCATTTTTTACATTTTGGATATGAATTACTAGTAGGCGCTAGTAGAAAATCTTTAATCAATAAGGTTGTAAAGTGCGATATAGGTGAAAGATTGCCTGGTACTTTGATTTTACATGTAGAAGCATTAAGGCAGGGTGCTAGCATCATAAGATGCCATGATGTAAAGGAGCATTTTCAAGCGATTAAGATATATGAGGCTTTAAAAGAGACTTTATGAATGAGATGAAAAATTTTATATTTCAGTATCCATTTATGATTATTGTTGTGATAATTATTATTTGTATTGGGCTATATTTTTTATTTCGCCAAAGTTATAAAAAGTTTCGTTCATTTAAACTTTATGGAGTTATTTGGGAGTGGAGATGGAAAGATGCTATGCCTATTGGAATAGAAGCATTTTGTAAAGAGTGCGGAAAGAGAATTGTTTATGATGATGAGTATGCAAAACAAAGTCAAAATTTGCAAGATAAGATAACATTTCTTACATGTAAAAATTGCGACAAAGAGGAAAAAGGTTTTGTAAAAGGTGGCGATAGGGATTATGTGATAAATCTAGTTAAAAGACAGATAATGATAATGAAAAATGAGCTAAAATGAAAGAAAATGAATACAAAAAAGCGGTTGAAGTTTTAAACGAGTGGGCGAGGGCGTATTATGTTGATGATAATCCGCAAGCAAGTGACGAAGAGTATGATAGATTATATAAACAAGTGGAAAATTTTGAGGCAAAAAATCCACAACTAAAAGCGTTAAATTCTCCAACTTTAAGAGTTGGTGGAGTTGTATTAGAAGGTTTTACAAAAGCATCACATTTGCAAAAAATGTGGAGTATGGAAGATGTTTTTGACGATGAAGAGTTAAAAGCTTGGATAGCTAGAGTTGAGAAAAAAGGCAAAGGTTTTTCGTTTTATTGCGAGCCTAAGTTTGATGGAGCTAGTTTAAATTTAATATATGAAAATGGAAAGTTAAAGCAAGCTATTACACGAGGTGATGGAAGTGTTGGCGAAGATGTAACAGAAAATATCAAAACAATTCGCTCAATACCGCTAAGTATAAACTACGATAAGCTTATAGAGATAAGAGGTGAAGTGGTTATAAAAAAAGATGACTTTTTTCTAATCAACGAGCAACGTTTAAAAAATGAAGAAGAGCCATTTGCAAACCCTAGAAATGCGGCAGCAGGAAGTTTAAGACAGCTTGATACAAAAGTAACAGCTTCAAGAAAACTATTTTTTTACCCTTGGGGAATAGGAGAAAATTCACTAGAATTTAATAAACTAAGCAAATCAATGGAGTTTGTATATTCGCTTGGGTTTTTAGCGCCGCCAAAAAGAGTTAAAACTCAAAGTTTAGATGAGGTTGTTAAACTTTATCACGAACTTATAAAAAGTCGTGATGAAATTCCTATGATGATGGATGGAATGGTTGTAAAAGTTGATGAGATAAGTTTGCAAGATGAACTTGGTTTTACAGTTAAAAACCCTCGCTGGATGGTGGCTTATAAGTTTCCAGCCATAGAAAAAACTACATGTATAAAAGATGTTTTGTATCAAGTGGGAAGAAGTGGAGCGATAACTCCAGTGGCAGTCGTTGAAGCGGTAGATATCGAAGGGGTTAAGGTTGAAAGGGCAACTTTACATAACTTTGATGAGATACAAAGAAAAGATTTGATGATAAACGATAGTGTCATTATCATACGAAGTGGTGATGTGATACCAAAGATAACTAAGGTTTTAACATCAAGGCGCACAGGAGATGAAAAACCTATCATTAAGCCTACAAATTGTCCAAATTGTGGCGGACTTTTACTTGATGAGGGTGCGCTTTTAAAGTGTCAAAACCTAACTTGTAGTTCTCGAGTTGTAAATTCACTTACTCATTTTGTTTCAAAAAAGTGCTTAAATATCGACGGTTTTGGAGAGAAGATAGTTGTTTTGCTTTTTAAAGAGGGAAAGATAAAAAGCATTGAAGATATATATTCGCTAAAGTATGAGGATTTTGAGGGACTTGAAGGCTTTAAAGAAAAAAAGATAAATAACCTTTTAAATGCCATAGAAAATAGCAAAAATCCACCACTTCAAAAGTTTATCGCAGGACTTGGTATTGAACATGTAGGAGAAGTTGCGGCGCGCAAGATAAGTGAGAGTTTTGGTCTTGATTTTTTATCAAAAAGCAAAGATGATTATGAAGCGTTGGAAGGTTTTGGTGTTGAGATGGCAAGTAGCATTGAAGAGTTTATCGCGGTTAATTGTCAAAGAGTTGAAGTGTTGCTTGATATTTTAAATCCTCGCGTTGAAAAACTACATGTAAAAACTCAAAGTTCATATAATGGCAAAACTATTGTTTTGACTGGCAGTATGCCAAAGCCACGAAGCGAGATAAAAACTTATCTTGAAAGCCTTGGGGCAAAGGTTACAGGAAGTGTTTCAAAAAAAACTGATTTGGTAATTTATGGTGAGAATGCTGGAAGCAAGTTTGAAAAGGCGATATCTCTTGGCGTTGAAGTGATGAATTTTGAAGATTTTAAAGAGTTTTAGTTGAGATTAGATGTAAAAGTAGGCAAAATACTTAATATCAGCCGAAATAAAGCAAGTGAGCTTATAAAAAAAGGGTTTGTTGAAGTTGATGGAAAAAGTATTTTAAAACCCTCTTTTTTATTTGATGAACAAAATCTACATGTAAAAAAAGAGAACATATTTGTCAGTCGTGCTGGAGAAAAATTAAACGGCTTTTTGGAGGATTTTTCGTTATCGGTAAAAGATAAAACCTGTCTTGATGTGGGAAGTAGTACGGGCGGTTTTGTTCAGGTTTTACTTCAATACGGTGCAAAAAAAGTAGTCGCCGTTGATGTGGGAAGTGAGCAGTTACATGTAAGTTTAAGACAAAACGAAAAAGTAGAGCTTTACGAAAAAACCGATATAAGAGATTTTACATGTAAAGAGAGTTTTGACATAGTTACATGTGATGTTTCGTTTATCTCGTTTAAAGATATATCATTTGCTATAGACAGCTTTGCAAAAGAGTATATAATCATACTTTTTAAACCTCAATTTGAAGTTGGGCGCGGGGTTAAAAGAGATAAAAAAGGCGTAGTAAGCGATAAAAAAGCGGTACAAAATGCAAGAGAAAAGTTTGAAAAAGAGGCTTTAAGCTTGGGTTGGATTTTAGAGAAAAAAGCCGATTCTAAACTAAAAGGAAAAGAGGGAAATTTGGAGAGTTTTTATGCTTTTAGAAAAATGTAATACAGTTGCCATAGGTAGATTTGATGGCATACATAGAGGTCATATGAGGCTTGTTGATAGGCTTGGGGATTTTGGAGCTTTGGTTATCATAGATAGAGATGACGCAAACCTAACGCCTATGGAAGATAGGAATGAATATGTGAAATGTGTATGTAAATACTATCCATTTAATCAGATTCAGCCTTTAAAAGCAGATGAATTTTTAACGCTTTTAAAAAAAGATTTTCCAAATTTAAAACGTATTATTGTTGGGTATGATTTTAGATTTGGTGTTGGATGTTCCCATGGAGCGAATGATTTGAAAATTATGTTTGATGGAGTTGTTGAGATAGTTGATGAATATCTATATGATGGTATCTCAGTGCACTCTTCAACCATAAGACAATCAATCAAGCAAGGAGATATGTATAATGCAAATAGACTTTTAGGACGCGAATATACTATAAAAGGCTCTATCATAAAAGGTCAAGGTCTTGGAAAAAAGAGGCTTTATCCTACTTTAAATCTTGATGTAGAGCGTTATATATTGCCTAAAAATGGTGTTTATGCCACTAGAACTTGTATAAATGATAGAGTGTATGATAGTGTATCGTTTGTTGGCATTAGGCATAGTGCCGATGAAAAGTTTGCCATAGAGACGCATATATTACATGAGGATTTTAACGAAGTGGCTAATGAAGTTAAGCTTGTGTTTGTTGAATTTTTAAGAGAAAACAGAAAGTATGATGATTTGAATGAACTTAAAAAACAGATATATAAAGATATTCAAAATGCTAAAGAGATGTTAATTGCATGTAAAGTTCATTTTGATGATAAAACAAAACAAGGTTAGGTAGTGGATAAGGTATTTTCAACCCCCATAAGTAAACAATTTGAGTTTGATGAATCGGTCGCTAGTGTATTTGACGATATGTTAAATCGCTCTGTGCCACTATATGAACAAAGTATCTCGTTTATAACAAGTTTTATATCAAAACTATATCCAAATGGCGGCATAATCACTGATCTAGGTTGTTCAACTGCAAATACTTTGCTGGCTCTTTTTAAGCAAAATAAAGACCATAAACTTTATGGTATAGATAATTCTGAAGCTATGCTTAATCGTGCAAGTCAAAAAGTCCAAGCGTATGGGGCAGATATTACTTTGATTTGTGCCGATATTTTAAATGCGCCTTTGGTGAAAAACGATGTGATTATTGCAAACTACATGTTACAATTTATTCGTCCACTTCAGCGTTCACTTTTGGTTAAAAAAATATATGAAAATTTAAATCAAAATGGTGTTTTTATCTTTAGCGAAAAGATAATATATGAAGATAAAAAGATAGACAAAATGATGATAGATATCTACTTGGAGTTTAAAAAATCGCAAGGTTATAGCGATTTTGAAATTTCACAAAAAAGAGAAGCGTTGGAGAATATTTTAGTTCCTTATACGGAGAGTGAAAACATTAAAATGATAAAAGACGAAGGTTTTAAGAGTGTTGAAACTATCATAAAATGGGGAAACTTTAGTACATTTTTAGCTTGTAAATGAACTATTTTAGATAATATAAAATTAAGTCAAATACAGTATAATATTTAAAACAATCAACAGAGTAAAGGAAATATGTATTTATGAATAACACAAAAGAGATAAAACTTCAAGAGTCTGATTTTATTGTTTCAAAAACAGACACAAGAGGAAATATTACATATTGCAATCGAGAGTTTATAAGGATATCTGGCTATAGTGAAAAAGAGTTGTTGGGAAAGCCTCATAACATAGTTCGTCACTCAGATATGCCACGTACTGTTTTTAAGCTTTTATGGGATGCAATTAAAACCAAAGAAGAGATTTTTGCATATGTTAAAAATAGAACTAAAGATGGCGGTTATTATTGGGTATATGCAAATGTTACTGCATCTATAGATGGTGATGATAACATCGTAGGATACTACTCTGTAAGACGAAAACCAAACGAAGATGCTCTGGGGACTATTGAGACAATATATAAAGATTTGCTTATTAAGGAGAAAGAGAAGGGTTTGGATTTTGCATATAAGTATCTTTTAGATATTTTAAAAGAAAAAAAGGTGTCTTATAACGAATTTATATTAAATCTTCAACACCGTAAAGGAGAATAAAATGCCATTTTTAAAAAAAAACTTAAAGTCTTCATTGCTAGAAGAGATAGAAAGAGTAACTAAAGAGTACGCAAATGGTTCACTAGAACCAAGAATAACAAATATAGATAATTCAGACCCATTGGCGAAAATAGCTTGGAATTTGAATGATTTTTTAGATCAAGTTGAAACATCAAATCGTGAGTATAGTTCTGCTATACAGAAAGCATCAAGCGGAGAAAGTCATAGAAATGTGGAAACAAGTGGTCTTAAGGGTGTTTTTGGTTTAAAATCCAAAGATGTTTCTTATGGTGTTCAAGGCATTATTGATGGATTGGAAGGGAAGTTAAAAGCGGAACTTGCACTTGCTTTTGGAGATATAAAAGGTGGTATTAAAACAGGTTTGAATATGATTCGAGAAGATATCTCTAGAAGCGTTATGTTATCAGAAAGTATAACGGATATATCTAAAAACACTGCAATTGAATCTAAAAAAACATTAAGCGCTACAAATGATCTCACAGTGAAATTAGATGAACTTATGCATCTTACTTCAAATACAGTCAATGGACTGAGCTCTTTAACAGATAAAATTAACGAAATTACTTCGGTTGTAAATCTGATAAAAGATATAGCAGACCAAACAAATCTTCTAGCGCTTAATGCGGCTATTGAAGCGGCAAGGGCCGGAGAACATGGACGCGGTTTTGCAGTTGTTGCTGATGAAGTGAGAAAGCTTGCAGAACGAACCCAAAAAGCAACAAATGAAATATCAATAACCATTCAAACTTTACAACAAGAATCTACTGATATGCAGACCAATACGGATAAAATGGATGAAATTGCAACTGATTCTAGCAAAACTGCACAAATTTTTGAAAAAACGATTAAAAACTTTAATGAAAATGCGAACAAAACGGCAACCATTGCAGAATCTATCAACGATGGAGCTTTTGTTACTAGCGTAAAAATGGATCATTTATTATATAAAACGAATGCTTATTCAGCTGTTTTGTTAGAAGAAGATAGCTCTAACGTTCAGCATGACCATACAAATTGTAAATTTGGCAAATGGTATGCGCAAGAGGGATTAAAGAACTTTGGTAAAATGCCATCTTATAAAATGATTGATAGTTTTCATAAAGCTGTTCACAATAAAGCAAGGGAGAATATTTCTATAGCAGTTAAAGGTATTACACAAAATGTTAAAAAAGAGATTATTGATAATTTTGAAGATATGGAAGAATCTAGTATTGAACTTTTTAAACTTCTAAATAAAATGGTTGATGAGAAAAATGCACATAGATGAAAAAAGAAAAATTTGTTAAAGATGCTAAAACTGTATTAGATTTTATAGCTTTATATTGTAAAGATAAGCATGATGGTGTCAAAAAAAATGATAGTATCGTGTTAGTATATAATGGAGAAACTTTAGGAGAAGTTAGTTATAGTCTTTGTAAAGAGTGTGAAGAAAACTTTTTATACTCTTACCATAGACTTCAAGAGTGTCCGCACGAAGAAAAGCCAAGATGCAGGCATTGTAAAAATTCATGTTATGAAAAACCAAAATGGAAAGCGTTGGCTAAAGTGATGAAATATAGTGGAATGAAGATGGGACTAACTAAGGTTAAGAAATTTTTTAAACTTGGTTAATTACCTCTTCAAAACTTTTTTTGCTTTCATTAAAAGCGTATGTTTCAAAAGGATTTTCGCCAAGTTTGCATATAAATGAGCAAGATTTTGTATTTGATAATGACAAAGCTTTTTTTAAAACATCAAATATAAATGCTCTTGTGTTCATGACAGGCAATGAAGCATGCCCTATATAAGCAAACTCCTCATTTTCGATCGCCTCAAACCCCTCTTTTTTTAAGTGTTTTTCAAAACTTTTTTTATCATTTACTCCGTTTATGAGTAATAAAACTTCATATTTATCCACATTAAATCCTCGTTATATCTTTTTTGTTATAATACCAAAAATTATTTAAAGGATTTATATGAAAGATGTAATTATCATAGGTGGAGGCGTCGCAGGATTTGGAACTGCTATCACTTTAGGTTCAAGTAAAAACAAAAAAAGTGATGGTTTGGATGTTTTGATACTAGATGATGGGAATAGCGATTTGTTAAAAGCAAAACTTTACAATGTACCTTTTTTATCTCAAGGAACAACAGGAAAAGATGCACTTGAAAAACTTAAAAACGACACTTTGGCTTTTGAAAACAATGAATTTAAAGAGCAAAAAGTTGTTGCTATAAATGGAGAGTTTGGAAACTTTGAAGTGGTAACCGAAGGTGAAAAATACAAAGCAAAAGAGGTAGTTATAGCAACAGGATGCCATAAACTTGATATAAAACTAAATGGAAATGAAATCCCGACTATTCCTCATGAACTTATACCAAAACCAGGAAAGATAAAAGTCAAATACACCAAAAGAAATGAAATTAAAGAGGGCTTATATGTAGCAGGTTTGCTTTCAGGAGTAACTACAATGTACGCAACCGCGTTAGGCTCTGGCGTAGAAGTTGCATGTGCAATCTTAAGTAAACGTGCAGGCAGAGCCGCTGTTATACATGATTTTGAAGGTTCAAGATAGTTTTACATGTAAAACTATCGCTAAATTTTGACAAATTGATGCTAAAAGTATATGATATTGGATAGAGTTAAAATGATTGGGCATAAAGATTATTACATGTAAAAAAAGGGCAATTTCTTGCCCTTTAATATTATTCTACTTCTGCGTCTATGACGTCATCGTCGTCTTTTTTCTTCTCTTTTGGTTGCTCTGCGCCTTTTGCTTTTTCATCTTTTTTGTACATAGCTTCGGCTAGTTTGTGGCTAGCTTCCGTAAGAGTTTTTACTTTTGCTTCTATCTCTTCTTTGGTTGCACTTTCGTTTTTCAAAGTCTCTTTAAGCTCATTTAACGCTTTTTCGATATTTGCTTTATCGTCAGCACTGATTGCGTCTCCGATTTCACCCATTGACTTTTCAGTTTGGTGAGCAAGTGCGTCAGCTTGGTTTCTAGTTTCAACTACTTCTTTACGTTTTTTATCTGCTTCTTTGTTAAGTTCAGCATCTTTTACCATCTTTTCGATTTCAGCATCATCAAGTCCGCTTGAACCAGTTATTTTGATTTCTTGTGCTTTTCCTGTTGCTTTATCGCTTGCAGAAACTGTCAAGATACCATTTGCGTCGATGTCAAAAACAACTTCTATTTGAGGTACGCCTCTTGGTGCTGGTGGGATACCTTCAAGGTTAAATTGTCCCAATGACTTGTTATCTTTTGCAAATTCACGCTCTCCTTGAAGTACATGTATTGTAACGGCTGGTTGATTATCTTCGGCAGTTGAGAAAGTTTGAGTTTTCTTAACTGGGATTGTAGTTCCTTTTTCGATTACACGAGTAAGTACGCCTCCAAGTGTTTCAATTCCAAGGCTAAGTGGAGTAACGTCAAGTAAAAGCACGTCTTTAACATCACCTTTTATAACCGCACCTTGGATACTTGCGCCAATCGATACAACTTCATCAGGGTTTACTGACTTGTTAAGATCTTTTCCAAAAGCTTTTTTAACTTCTTCTTGAACTAGCGGAACACGAGTTGAACCACCTACCATAACAACTTCTTTAACGTCACTCATACTTAAGTCCGCATCTTTTACAACTGACTTTAGTTTATCAATAGTTTCACGCACTAAATCATCTATCATACTTTCAAATTTTGCACGAGTAAGTTTTTTTACTAAGTGCTTTGGACCGCTTGCATCTGCTGTGATAAATGGTAAGTTTATCTCAGTTTCACTCGCACTTGAGAGCTCTTTTTTGGCATTTTCAGCTGCTTCTTTTAGTCTTTGGAGTGCCATAACGTCTGATTTTAAATCAATTCCATTTTCATTTTTAAATTCGCTTACTAACCAGTCGATAAGGCGGTTATCAAAGTCATCACCACCTAAGAATGCATTACCACCAGTTGATAAAACTTCTACTACGTTATCGCCAGTTTCTAAAACTGTAACGTCAAATGTACCACCACCTAGGTCATAAACAACTATCTTTTCACTCTCTTTTTTGTCAAGTCCATAAGAAAGCGCTGCAGCAGTTGGCTCGTTGATAATTCTTAAAACATTAAGTCCTGCGATAGTCCCTGCTTCTTTTGTTGCTTTTCTCTGAGCGTCATTAAAATAAGCCGGCACCGTGATAACTGCGTCAGTTACACTTTCACCTAAAAAGCTTTCTGCATCTTCTTTAAGTTTGATTAAAACTTTTGCGCTGATCTCTTGAGGAGTGTAAACTTTTCCCTCTATCTCAATCGCACACGCACCATTTCTATCTACTATGTGATATGGAAGTCTTTTTTTAGCTTCAAGCGCAGCTTCTTCGTTGCTCATAAGACCCATAATTCTTTTTATAGAATAGATAGTTTTTTCAGGGTTTGTAACCGCTTGTCTTTTAGCAGTATCGCCCACTAAAACTTCACCTTTATCAGTAAAAGCTACCACTGAAGGAGTTGTTGCTTTTCCCTCTTTATTGTCGATAACTTTTCCTTCGCCTCTTTCATATATGCTTACGCATGAGTTTGTTGTTCCTAGGTCAATTCCTATTACTTTTCCCATTTTTTATCCTTTTTATTAATTTTTTGATCTATTTTGCGATACTTACCATCGCTGGTCTTAAAACTCTGTCTTTTATAGTGTAGCCCTTTTGAAAAGACTTAACTATATGACCACTTTCAACCTCGTCGCTATCTTCTTTCATTATAGCTTCGTGAACATTAGGGTCAAATTCGCCCTCACAATTAACAGGTTTAATATTATGTTTTTCAAAACATTTATAAAATTGTTGAGTTGTAAGTTCTATACCCTCCTTATATTTTTTTACTACTTCTTCGTTATTTATATCTTCTTCGCCTTTGCTTAAAAGTGCATTTTCAAGTGCGTCTATGATAGGAAGCAAGTCTCTAGCAAACTGCTCGTGAGCATAACTTATAGCCTGATACTTCTCTTTTTCAAGACGCTTTTTGATGTTTTCAAAATCTGCATGTTCGCGCAAGTTTTCATCTTTAAGCATTTGAATCTGGGCTTGCAAGTCCTCTATGCTAATTTCATTTTCTTCGCTTTGTTCGCACTCTTCTTTTTGATCTTCTTGCTCTTCGCAAGTTTCATTCTCACAAGTTTCTTGATCTTCTTCTTGCTCTTTATTTAGCTCTTTTTCTTTACTCATTTTATCTCCTTAGTTTTTCTTAAAAAACCTTCAAAATCCGTATATAATTCCCCTAGACAAAAAAGGTGTGTGTTTTCACCTTTAAAAATCGCTGGGGATTTAAAAGCCATATAGCCACTTGGCAACACTTCGTCAAAAAACAGCCCTTCATTTAGCTGAAGCGTAAAAGAGTTATCCAAGGTGAAAGAGAGATTATTTTTATCATTCATCTCAAATATTAGCTTTTCACCCTTTTTAAACAAAATCTTTGTCGCAACTAAATGGTCAAGCTTTTCGCTTAGCTCATTGATGCCTAATTGTACGCATATTTGCTTTAGCTGCCATAGATTTAAGCCTTTTACCTGCTCTAAAAAGATGGCAAGTTTTTCATCATACTCTAAGACTATTTGCTCTCCACCTAAGATAAGAAGTAAAAATCTATCTTCAACTTTGATTATCTCATCAAGTCTCTCTTGAATATGAGCATTTATCGTACAAAATAGTCCAAAATCTTCCACAATTTTGCTAAAGTTTTCCAAGTTTTTGATATGAACTGGTTCACTTATATCGATATGTTCTACCCAATACCCTTTCATTGCTTCATCGGTTGGAATACGACCGCTACTTATGTGAAGTTGGGTTAAAACTCCCTCATCTACAAGTTTTTTGAAGTAAACTCTTATGGTTGAAGCTGGTATTTTTACCTGTGCTTTTTCCATTCTTTCATTTAGTAAAGATGAGCCGATAGGAAGATTCTCTTCCAAGTAAGCTTTTATAATCTCTTCTAAGATGATGTCGCGTTTACTTCTTTTTTTCACTTTAGCACTCTTTATTTTAAATTGCTAATGAAATTATACAACATTGAGTGACACTTTGTCAAGTATTTTTAGTATAAAGTTTCTTTAGTCTTATACACTCAACTTAAAAATGAAATAAAATATGGTCATTCTAAATAGTATGAGTTGTCATAATTTAGGGATTTGTAGAAAATTTATATTTATAAATTCCAGTATTATAAATTACATGTAAATATATTTTACATGTAGATATGTATTATAAAGATTTGAAATATTTTAGTCTTTTATTGAGTTTTAAAAAGAAATTAGTAGTAAAAAATATTGAAAAAATTAACACAAAAGAAGATATATATCCCACAACATTTAAGGCAGTATTTTTTGGTATCGTCATTATAGCAGCGCTTAACATTACTATGATAAGTGTTAAAAATATCTGTTTCCAGCGGTATGAAAATAGAGCAAAATTATCGTTTTTACATGTAAAATTTTTATAAAAGTTTATCTTATATTTTCCACCACTCTCTTTAGATGCGTTTACTATTATCTCATCACCATTGTTTATTTGTATTGGTTTTGGAGTTTTGTATTCTAGTTCTAGCTCGTCTAGTTTAAATTTTGTTGTATAAGAGATTATAAACTCTTTTTTTCTGTGGGTTTCGGTTTGTGTTGTTTGAGTGAGGTCTGAAACTATGCCACGTTTTTCAACATTTGTTGGGGTAAAAAGTTTTTTAATGTTTGCAGTAAATAAATTCATATTTTTAAGTGTGAAAAACAAGGGGTAAAAAACCCCTTGTTTTACTTGTCTCTGATTTTTAAAGTTGCAATGATTTCGCTATATTTTGCGTAATCTTTTGCTTTTAGATACTTTAGTAATCTTTTTCTACGACCTACAAGTTTTAAAAGTCCAAGACGTGAAGAATGGTCTTTTTTATTCACTTTAAGGTGTTCTGTAAGATAAGATATGCGATTTGAAAGTATTGCAATTTGAACTTCTGGTGAACCTGTGTCACTCTCTTTACGCGCAAATTGCTTTATTATTTCAAGTTTTTTCGCCGAATCTAAAGCCATGATGACCTCCTTGATTGGTAAATTGAAACGCAAGTATATCAAAAAAATCTAAAAAAACCAAATTTTTTATTTACATGTAATAAATCGTGCTGTAAATTTTAATACTTTAAAATATTTTTTTTGATAATCAATTTTAAAATTGTATTAAATAAATTTTAGATATAATTGTCCTACTAAATTACAAAGGATTTACATGAACAAAGTCATTAAGTTAGGGTTAGCAAGTTTATTGTTTGCTACATTAGGTGTTGCGTATGAGTCAAATGGAGACCTTGGTCTTACTTATACAGGTTATAAAACTGCAAAAAAATTGGGAGTAAATGGTACATTTAAAACCATTAAGTTTGAGTCTGTAAAGAGTGATAATTTTGTTGAATTTTTAAAAAGTATGAAAGTTGATATAGATGCTCTTTCGGTTGATACAAAGCTTAAAATGAGAGATAAAAATGTCGCTATCATATTTAAAGGCGCAAAATCACCTAAGATATTGGCAAAAGTAGTTGATGTGAAAGGTGACGATAAAGCTGGAAATATGGATATTGAGATTACTATGAATGAAGTTAGTAAAAAAGTTCCATTTTCTTATGAAGTTGAAGGTGGCAAAGTTAAAGCTACTGGAAGCATAGATGTTTTAGAATTTGCTCTTGATAAATCTTTTGGGGATTTTTCAAAAAAATGTAAAGGTTTCCATGCGGGAAAGACTTGGCATGATGTTGGATTGAAATTTTCAGTACCTTTTAAATAAAAGTACTAAAAACCTAGACATATTGGGCGCAAACGACTATTTGCGCCCTTTTTAAAAACTTCAAAAAATCAGATATTTTTTACATTTTGTAACATTTAATATTTATTATGATAGAATTAATACAAAGAATATCTTAATTTTACTTTTAAAAACATGGAGAATATATGTTAATAACAAAAGCCAGTGAATATGCTCTTTTGGCGTTGATGCTAATCGCACAAAAAAATACTCCACAAGATGTGGAAAGCTTATCAAATCAACTTGGGATTTCAAAAAGTTTTTTAGCAAAAATATTACAAAGTTTAGCAAAAAAAGATGTATTAAAATCTTACAAAGGCGCAAGGGGCGGTTTTTTATTGGCAAAAGATTCTAGTCAAATATCAGTCAAAGAGATTATAGAGTTTGCGGAAAAAAAGCCGACCGTGATTTTTGAGTGTTCTCCTTCTTTGGGAAATTGCCCAACAGAACAGGCAAATACATGTAAAATTTGGCCATTTTTTAATAAATTTCAAACAAAAATTGATGAATTTTTAGATAATATAACACTTGCAGATTTATTAAAAGATTAAGGAAACTTTTTGGCAAGGTCAAAAAATAACTTTTTAAAACTAGCAGCACCATCGTTAAACTATCTTTTTAAGGTAAAAGATTTAACCATTGTACTATTTGTTATGGCTATAATGGCGATTATTATAGTTCCACTTCCAAGTATGGTGTTGGATTTTTGCCTAACAGTATCTATCGCTATAGCAGTTTTAATCATACTTATATCTTTATATATCCCAAGACCAACGGATTTAACTACATTTCCAACTTTGATACTTATCATCACTCTTTTTAGACTCTCTTTAAATATTGCAACAACAAGAATGATACTTATAGACGGTCACGAAGGCCCTGAAGCAGTAAGTGATATCATAGCAAGTTTTGGTGAGTTTGTTGTTGGTGGAAATTATGTTATAGGTGTTATAGTTTTTACTATTTTAGTTCTTATAAATTTTTTGGTTATAACCAAAGGCTCAACTCGTGTTTCTGAAGTTCAAGCACGTTTTACTCTTGATGCAATGCCTGGAAAACAGATGGCAATAGATGCTGATTTGAATGCTGGTCTTATTGATGAAAAGACCGCTCGCAAGAGGCGTGAGGCATTGGCGCAAGAGGCAAATTTTTATGGGGCTATGGATGGATCTAGTAAGTTTGTAAAAGGTGACGCGGTTGCTGGTATTATCATAACGATGATAAATATCATTGGCGGATTTATGATAGGTGTTTTTCAAAATGGTCTTGATATGGCAACTTCGGCTCAAACATATACTATCCTTACCATAGGTGATGGTTTGGTTTCTCAACTTCCAGCCCTTATCATATCAACTGCAACTGGTATAATCATCACTCGTGCAAGTAAAGATGGAAATAACTTTGCCGAAGGGGCAATTGATCAACTTATGGGTGAATATAAAACACTTTTTATAGTTGGTGTAATTTTAGTGATGTTTTCAGCGGTCCCCGGTCTTCCGACTCTCTCTTTAGCTTTTGTTGGTTTTGTGTTTTTGGCTATTGGATTTTTTACAAGAGAGAGTGCGATGGGTAATCTTGTTGTTGGTTTAGATGAGAAAAAAGAGAGTAAGCAAGCAAAATCAGATGAGCCTATCAAATCAAGAGCTCCTGAAAAATCTCCAGAGCAGATACGAAAAGAAGAAGAAGCGGCACTTGATGATATATTGAAACTTGAGATTTTAGAGCTTGACCTTGGCTATCAGCTTATTAAGCTAGCCGATAAAAGACAAGGCGGAGATTTGCTTGAGCGTGTGCGTTCTATGAGAAAGAAAATAGCAAGTGATTATGGTTTTTTAATGCCACAAGTTAGAATACGAGACAATCTTCATCTTGCGCCAAATAATTATCAGATTTTATTAAAAGGTGTTGAAATAGGTGAGGGCGAGATATATCCTGATAGCTTTTTAGCGATGGATAGCGGACTTGTAACTGATACGGTGCAAGGTATTCCTACAAAAGAGCCAGCATTTGGACTTGATGCTATATGGATAGAGCCTGATTTAAAAGAAGATGCTATCATAAAAGGTTACACGACTGTTGATGCATCAACTGTTATATCGACTCACATGAGTGAACTTGTTAAACAAAATGCTGAAGAGCTTTTAACGCGTCAAGAGGTGCAAAATCTAGTAGATAAGCTCAAAAAGGATTATCCGGTTGTTGTGGAGGATTGTTTGCAAGTGGCAAGTATAGGGCTTATTCAAAAGGTTTTAAAAGCACTTTTACATGAAAGTATTCCTATAAAAGATTTGCTAACCATACTTGAAAGCATATCTGATGTGGCAGAATATACAAAAAATGTGGATATAATAGTTGAGCAAGTTAGGGCTAAATTAGCTCGCGTTATAACCAATCTTTATAAAGGTGAAAATAACGAGCTAAAACTTCTTACTTTTGATTCAGCTAGCGAACAAAGACTGCTTGATAGTGTAAAACAGCATGATGGCATAAGGGATTTGGTTTTAAATATTGGTCAGATTAATTCTCTTATACAAACGGCTACAAATAAAGCAACAGAGCTATTGCAACAGGGTATTTCACCTGTTATTTTGATAGTTGATCCACTTTTAAGAAAATCAATAAACGATATATTTGAAAAATTTGGACTTGATATGGTGGTTTTAAGTCATTCTGAGATTGACAATAAAACACAATTTGAAGTAGTTGGAACGTTAAAGCTAGATTTTGCATAAAGATTTTTTTATGCTACAATAACAGAATATAAATAAAGGAAATTAATGCTTTTTCACCTATCCCATACGGATTTAGATGGCTATGGCTGTCAGATGATAACAAAAAGATATTTTAAAGATGTCAAATACTATAACTCAAACTACGGACGAGAGATTAGTGAGCGATTGTATCAAATAGTATATGACATGCAAAAGATAAATGATAAAAAAAATATTATTTTAATAACCGATTTAAACCTTACTTTAGGGCAATGCGAAGACTTTGAAAAAAAGATAAGAGATGCAAGTTGTGAAGCAAAAATCGTGCTTTTAGATCACCATAAAAGCGGATTTGAATGTGCTACTAGTTACCCTTGGTATTTGCTAGATGATAGCAGGTGTGCAACAAAGATATGTTATGACTTTTTTTCATCTTTGTATGGAAAAGATGAAAAGTTAGAGCTATTTTCTAAAGTTGTAAATGCAGTTGATATTTGGCTTAGTGAAGATGAGCATTTTGAGCTTGGAAAAGTCTGTTTAGGGCTTGTGGCAAATGCAAAAGAGGTAAATCGAATAATGTTTGATAGAGCAAATACCGAATATATGTTTTATCTTTTAGAGCACGCTCAGGAGTATTTTACAAAACCAGAGCCCCATATAGCCCTTGATGATGCTGTGCATAACATAAAAAAGAGTTTTTTTAGAGGCGATGGGGAAAATAACACTTTAAGCAATCTTATTTCAAACCAGATGGTTCAACTTTTGAAAAAATATAGGCAAAATATGACTATTGAGTATAAATCTTACAAAGGGATATTATCTTACAATATAGGAAATGTTTCAGTCATTGGCAATGATTTTTTAGTTAAAAACGAAGATTATGACTTTTTTATGGATGTGACTTCAAGAAAAACAGTAAGTTTTCGTTCAAATAATAAAGTAGATGTTAGTGTGATAGCCAAGCAAGTAGCAAATGGAGGAGGGCATCCAAACGCAAGTGGTGGTGCTTTAAATGGTTTTAAAGATAGCTTTTTGTATGATAAGGTTATCAATCAAATTCAAAAAATGTTTAATACATGCAATAAGGAAGAGTGATGAAAATTAAAGATTATCAAGATAAACTAGAAAAATCAGAAGTAGAGATAGAGGAACTTTCTATCCAATTAGCTGATATGTTAGGAGCTGCTTTGCACTTTGCAGGAGTTGCTCAAGATAATATTCCAAAAGCGGTTGAAGCGTATTTAAACGGTATCGATGAAGTTTATGGCGAAGAAGATGGAGAGATGGGCTTTAAAGAGATAGTAAAAGTTATCAATCACTTAAAAGATAAAAAAAGCGAACTTTTCGTTTAATAAAAAAGTCCAAACTAAAGGGCTTTTTTATTTACATGTAAATCTACATGTAAATAAAAAAATATAAAATTTAACCTTTCATTGATACGCCAAATATTTCTGGATATATGGCAAATATTGCTAGTATAAGAATTTGCAATAATATAAAAGGTACAACACCTTTGTATATATCTGTTGTTCTTATATTTGGTGGCGCAACTCCGCGTAGATAAAATAGACTAAAGCCAAATGGTGGTGTTAAAAACGAAGTTTGTAAGTTTAGAGCTATAAGTATTGCAAACCACAAAGGGTTTATGCCTAAGCTTTCAGAAATTGGCACTATAATCGGAACTATTATATATGAAATCTCCACGAAATCTATAAAAAATCCAAGTACTAAAATAGCAACCATGGATAGTATAACAAAACCCCACATTTCGCCTGGTAGATTTAGCATAAACTCTTCTACTATCTCATCGCCTCCAGTATATGTAAAAACCATAGTAAAGGCTGTTGCACCTATTAAGATACCAAAAACCATAGCGGTTATCTTAGCAGTTTCAAGGGCAACCTCTTGAACCATCGAAAAAGAGAAATTTTTATACATTAAAGCTAAAAGCAAAGAACCCATACACCCAACAGCTGAACTCTCCGTCGGAGTTGCAATCCCAGCAAAGATAGAGCCTAAAACCAAAACAATAAGTACTAAAGTGGGGATAATTGCAATAAGTGCATTTTTAATCTGTTTTATCTTTTTTTCTTCATCATTAAAAGGAATAGCAGGGGCTAAATCTTTTTTTAAAAATGAAACAGATAATATATAAATAATATAAACTCCAACAAGGACAATACCTGGATACATGGCAGTTTTAAAAAGATCTCCAGCAGGCACACCGAAAACATCACCTAAGATGATCAGTACGATAGAAGGGGGTATGATTTGTCCAAGTGTTCCAGATGCGCATATAGTACCAGTTGCAAGGGATTTGTTGTATTTGTACTTTAGCATAACAGGCAATGATATAACTCCCATAGCCACAACACTTGCTCCCACAACACCAGTAGAAGCAGCCAAAAGTGCACCAACTAAGACTGTACTTATGGCAACACCGCCTCTAATACGACCAAATAAAAATCCCATAGATTCAAGCATCTGTTCAGCAAGACGGGTTTTTTGTAAAACTATACCCATAAATATAAAAAGAGGCACTGCAAGTAAGATAGTGTTATTCATAATAGAAAATATACGAAATGGCATCATAGAAAACATATCGATACCTATCTCTAAGCCATCTATAAACCCATCTCCATCGCTAAAAGCTTCATGTACACCGCCTATAAGTCCAAAAAATACAGCTACTGCACCAAATGTAAAGGCAACAGGAAAACCAACTAAAAGCATAACTAAAGCGGCAAAAAACATAATAATACCTATCATGATAGCACCTCTTTGTTAGTTTTTTTGTAAATATTTATATTTTTTATTATAAATCCTACGCTATAAAAAGAGAGTATCCAAAATGATAGTGGGATTAGGGATTTGATAATCCACCTAAAAGGAAGTCCGCCTGGGTCTCCGCTTGTTTCACCACTAGTAAAAGATTCTATTGCATAGTCTATAGAGTTTGTTGCTATTAAAAGAGTGATGGGAAGAAGAAATACTATAGTTCCAATGATATTTATAAGAGCCTTTTTTTTGGGGAAAAATTTATCATAAAATATATCAACTCTTACATGTGAATCTTCTTTGAGTGTATAGGTTATACCAAGTAGCATTACTATTGAGAAAAAGTGCCACTCTAACTCTTGTAAAGCTATAGAGCCGGTTTTAAAAAAGTATCTTAAAACAACGTCTAAAAATACATTGATCATCATTAAAATAGTAGCAATCGCGCAAATGTTTCCGATGATATCAGCAGTTTTGTCAAAAAATTTCTCTAATTTTTCTAGCATATTTGTAAACCTTAGATTAAAAGGTTAATTTTATTAAAAAATCAATTAAACATGGGTTAAATTCATATTTTCATAAACGATAAATAATCTTTTATTTCAAACAACCTTATCTTATAAAAACTTTTGGATTTTTAATAAGAAACGAATGTTCTGCTATAGCCTCATCCATTGTTTGATAGCGTTCGTTAAATAGTGGTTTTTCATAGTTTATGTCATTGTCTTGCATAGCAAAAACCATCGTTTCGTAGATTGTTCTCTCATCATCCTCAAACCATATATGACGAATTTTAGTTGAGATAGTAGATACTAAATACTCTTTATCTTTGTATGTTATAATATTTTTAAGTCTTAATTTTTTCATGGGCTGATTATACTATTATTTATTTAAGTGGTGCTTACATGTAAATAAGCACCACAATAGTTTTAATTTATAAGTTTATTTACCATTATAGTGACTATACATATAGGAACTACAAATTTTAAGAAAAATAACCAAAGAGCAAAAAATTTCTCTCCCATAAACTCTATAAAAAGGTCATGAAGTTTGGTTTTATCGATTACAAATCCCACAAAGATACAAGTAACCAATCCTCCGATAGGCATAAGCACGGTTGAAGTAACGATATCTAGTATGTCAAAAAATCCTTTTCCAAAGTAAGTGGCATACTCTTTTAGCCCTTCGATATTTGAGATAAGTGCTAACATTCCAAGTGCATAAACAGCAACACCTATGATAGTTAGTGCTTTTTGGCGTGAATACTTAAGGTTGTTTTCCATAAAACTAACTGACGGCTCTATCATCGAAATAGCCGAAGTAATACCAGCAAAAGCAAGTGCAACAAATAAAAGCACACTTATTATATTTCCTAAAATACCCATATCACTAAAAAGTGATGGTAGTGTTACAAAGATAAGTCCAGCTCCTTCGCTTGGTTCAAGCCCATAGTGAAAAGTAAAAGAAAATATCATAATACCAGCAATAAGCGCAATAAGCGTATCAAGTCCAGCGACCATAACAGACGAACGAAGTAAATTTGCATGTTTTGGTAAAGCGGTCGCATAAGTCATGATAGTACCAACTCCAAGACTTAAAGTAAAAAACGCTTGACCCATAGCAGCTAACAAGGATGAAGGTTGAAGTTTTGAAAAATCTGGAACAAATAAAAACTCTAATGCTTTTGAAAATCCGCTTAAGCTCATACCGTAAAACATAAGCCCTAAAAGTATAACAAAAAGCAAAGGCATAAGTATGATGTTTGCCTTTTCAATGCCTTTGATGATGCCTTTTGAAACGATAAGAAATGTTATCAAAAATGCTATCGTAAAGTAACCTATTTGCCCCCAAGTATCGCCTGTTATCATACCTCCAAACATAGCACCAGCAACTTTTGGACTCTCGGGAAGTGGCGAAAAAGAGATGACGATATATTTTAAAAGCCAACCCATCACGATAGTATAAAATGAAGCGATAAGTACAGGTGTGACGATGACAAGTCCTGCAAATTGCCACGCTTTTTTGTTTGTTGGCGCTAACTCACGAAAGGCAGAAACTGGATCTTTTCTACTAAGTCGCCCTATGGCAACTTCAGCTAAAAAAAGTGTAACTCCTACCCCAAGTATGGTTAAAAGATAGACCATTACAAACGCTCCGCCACCGTTTGCTCCTGTCATATAAGGAAATTTCCAAACATTTCCTAAACCAACAGCACTTCCTGCTGCGGCCAATATAAACCCTATGCGGGAAAATCTACTAATTTGCATTCTATTATGTCCTTAGAAAAATTAATCAGATATGATATCAAAAATACCTTATACTAAACTTTTTTATACATGTAAATTAATAATATAAATTGAATCTTAATCTTCATTATAAAAATCACTCTATAAAATAATCATCAAAATAAATTCAAATATAAATTTTATAATTTATTTTAATAATTAATAATGACTATTTAAAAATATGTTTATAACGTCATATTTATTTGATATCGATTATCTAAAAAAATATAAATATTAAGCTAGATTTTAGTAGATTTTTTATAATATTCCAAGGTTGGTAAATTACTATTGTGATAATAATAATTAAAAAATTTAAAACAAAGGAGATAAAGTTTATGCGTAAAATTGTGCATTTATCTATAGTAGCAAGTAGTTTACTCTTGCTAACTGCATGCGGGGGCTCAAGTGATGACAGTATGAAGCCAGGGGGGACAACATCACAGCCAGAACCTAGGAAAGTGATTATAAGCGGTAAAGTTGTTGATGGACCTATAAGAGGCGCTAAAGTTTGTTTAGATGTAAATGAAAATCTTAAATGCGATAAAGGTGAGCCAACGGATGAGCAAACAGATAGTGATGGAAGTTATAATATAAGTGTTGATGAAGGAACAATAAAAGGAAATATAATATCTGAAGGTGGAATAGATACCGATGATGATAGTCCTGTAATGGGTATTTTAAGAACCAAAATAGAGTTCCATGAAAACATGAGCGAAGTAAATATCACTCCAGCTACAACGTTAATGAACGCGCTAGTAGATGAGGGTGAGACAGAAACACAAGCTAAAGAGGTTGTTAAAGATTTATTAAAACTAAACAATGTTAGTGATGTAACTTCTATTGAAGAAAAAGCTCAAGATTCGTTTGCAGCATTGCATAAATTAGCTACTGAAGATGGTAATAGCTATAAAAAAATAGCAAAAGATATTACTGACCCTAAAAGCGGACAAACGCAAGATGAAGCAATAAAGATTATAAAAGAAAAAATAGAAAAAAAATTAGACGAAAAAGAGGATAATTCAAACTCAAATAATTCAGGTTCTCAAGGTTCTGGTGATGATGATGCTGGTTCTGGTGGTGGCGGAACTATAGATACTTCAAATTTCAAAGGAATGGTATATCCATCATCTAATGGAAAAGTTTATTATGATAAAGACCGTGATGGAACATTGGATGCTGGCGAAAAAGATACCAAGCTTATAAAAGGAAAATTCGACTCTAAAAAGTTTGCAGATGTTGAAGCTTCGGATGTAGGACATCCATTATTTGTATTTAGGGAAAACGGTAGTGAGCTTTCAGCAACTTTTATGAGTAAAGATGCTTTTAAAGATCATATCTATATAAATCCTGTAACAACTCTTATCACAGAATTGGGTAATTTAATAGGCGATAAGATAAAAGACGGTAAAGAGCCTAAGGTTGGCAATATAACTATGGGCGATCTCGTTGATTATACAAAAATAGCAAAAAATTTAGGCACATATCGTACAGAAGTAAGCAAAGATGATTTGCTTGAAAATCCGCTTGAAAATAAAAATTTAAAAAGAGTTTGCGATAGAATAGACTTGGTACTTAAATTATCAGGAAAAACCTATAAAGACCTTGCAAAAAGATTTGAAGATGATGATATGAAAAGCCAGTATGCTGACCTTGATACATTGCTAAAGCCGTTTGTTAAAGCTGATACATTCATTTTGGCAGAAAATAAAAACTATTCTATAACGACAGACGATTTTGATAAATTTGCAAGCGTACAATATGCTCAAAATCCTAAACTTAAAATCTCTTATGATCCCACTTATCCTGAAAGAGCAGGAGTTTTAAAAGAGCAAGATATTTACGTAATAAAACTAGCAGGTTCTGACTTTGTAAGTGAATATACTGGTAGGGCTTTTAAGGATAAAGTTTCATTTAAACTAGAAGAAAGCGCTACAAACTATGAGTTGACAAGTCAAGTTATGGGCGCTGGTAAAACATTCTATTATATTGAATCAAAGACTATGGAAACAAAACCAGAAAAACTAACTATAAATATTTTGGTTGATGGGGTTAAAAAAGATAGTTTTACGCTAGATGTTAAGCAGTCTCAAGCAGAAGAGCCAGAATATGTAGATATAAACAAAGATGGTAATGAAGCTGGTGTAGTTTTAAATAAGACTTTTACTTATGACATTGCAAATTATAAACTTAACATACTCTATAAAGGAGAGGGTTTAGCTGGTTCTTCCAACTCTTACATTTTTAAAACTATAGGTGACAATATAGACCAAAGTAGTATAAAAGTAAAAGTTGTTGAAGGAGATGATAAATATACTATTACTGATAATGGTTCAAACTCTATTGAGATAGCACAGCAGTCAGGAGTTCAAGATGAGGGCAAAGTAAAAATAGAGCTTACTGGAAAGCTTAAAAATGGAAAAGATTTTAAAGGTACTTTTGAAGTAACTTTAGTCGAAAGCCCAACTTCTATAGTATTTAAGAAGATGAGTTTTGACTTTTTCGCAGAAGATTTATCTGCTCCTATTACCATAGCTTATGACAAAGCAAAAGCTGGTAAAGTAGAAGGAAACACTATCTATCCTTTTGAATTTTTAGGAAAAGATTTGGTAGATTCAAATAATGCTTTCAAAGATGCACTTACATTCACTGTAGATCCATCAGATAAATATGAGATAGATGGAAATAAGGTTCAGAGTAAATCAGCAACTTATGAAAAAGCAGACTTAAAAATTTATTTAAATATCAATGGAGATCAAGGAACTCATCCTAGATACTTCAGCATAAAAATAAAAGAAAAATCAACAGGTGGTGGAGCTATTAATGATGATGATTTCAAGCTAAAAGCTACATATGATTCTTCTACATACCAGTATGTAACAAAGATATACCCTAGCTCAAGTGAGCAGATTCTAGAATTTCCTGTTAGTGAAATAGCAGAGGTAAAAAATGAAGGTATTTTTAAGTATAAGAATGTTGAGGCAGTAGGTGATTTTTTTGCTACAAAAGAGGTAGGTCAAAAAATACAGATAATCATCCCTGCAAATACACCAAAAGGGACTTATAAAGCAAAGGTAAAAGCAGATTTTGAGTATGGTGAGTTTGGTCAAACACCTGAAAAAATAATCCCAAGCGAATGTATAGTCACTTTTAAAGTTTTAGACCCAAGTACCATAACTGGACCTAGTGTTAAAGCTGAAACTATGAACTTTGACCTCGCTAAAAAATCAACGGCAGAAGTTACTTTAAAAGATGGCTCAAAAGCAATTCCAGTATTTAGATTAAAAGATTCTGGAATTCTAGATGATGATGAATTAGATATAGTTGGAGATGATGGTGATGCTAAGTATAAAATAAGATATAAGTTGGTAGATACAACAAAGTATGAAATAAAAACCTATATTAGAAATGGAAGTGATTATTATGCAGTATTTCTAAGTGATCCTAGTGCAACAGCTGATAAAGATGATGAAATTAAAATTCAACTTTCTGGTACATTATCATCGACAGATGATGTAAGATATGATGGAGAAACTACAACTATAACTCTAACGGATACTTCCAGCTCAACAGGTGGTGGAGATGGCGCAGGAACAACTGTTACTTTTAGGCTAAAAACTGATGTTGATTATGGAGTTGTAAATTCTGCAGATGGTATTTTTGAAGTAGAATTAAGTAGTATTATAGAAAAACCTGCTGATTTAACCGGAGCTACTATTGTTTTTGGTAAGGTTTCAAATGGTTTAAATAAAGATAAATTTGACATCTTAGCAAGTAGCCCAAAACTTAAGATTGCTTTAAAAGGAGATTTCAATACTACAGAAGTTTCGAATAAAATCTTAAATATAAATGCAACTTATACGAAAGATGGAAAAAGTGTTGATAGTAGCACCGAATTAAAGTTAAAGTTCAATAGAGTTTTACCTCAAACACTACCTGATTTTACTTTAAATGTTGATGTTAATAGAACTGTAGATGATGGAATTGAAAAAGGTACTGGTAGCTCAGTAGCTCACTTTGTACTGACAAATCAAATTGACGCAACAGGCTCTGACATAAGTGTATTTAAAGATGCAAGTGGTGCAGGAGATTATGCAACAGAGAATGATAAGTTTGAGCAATTAACATTTAACATAAAAACCCCAGCTGATACAAAATACGAGATCGTAAAAAAAGCTGGAGAAGGATTTTATTTACAATTAAAAGATGTGAATGCACAAAAAGTAGTACCTGAAAACTTAGTTATAGAAGTTTCAAATGGTACAGATACTCATGAGCTACATGTAAATATTACGCCAGTTGTTGTTGACGAAGTGGATTTTGACGTAAAATCTGAAATTCCTGTTAGTTTAGGTACAGATACTGTTACTGATGCTATATTTATAAATTTGGTACGTGAGGAATCTCTTACAATAAATCAAATAAATCAACAAGCAAAGAAAGGATTTTTCTTCCCATTTACAAACACTATAAGTCAAGATGATTTTGCTAAGCTTGAATTTACTGTTCCAGCAGAATATAAGATAACTAAGCAAGCTGACTTTGTAGCACTAGAAAAAGCAGATGGTTCAGCTCTAACAGCAGGAGATGTTGCAGTTAAAGTTAAAACTGCAAACACTGATCAAGAGGGAAAAACCATAACTGTTAAGTTCGAGGCTCCATTTTCGTTAGGAGATTCAAAACTGTTAGAAGTAACAAATGTTACAGGAACAATAAAAGAAAATGAAGGAACAGGTACTTATGATGATCATTATATCGTAGGTAAGATGTTAGGTGATGAACCAATTTTATTTCCATTACATTATGAAACTTCATATGGTCGTAATGATAGATTAATAGCAATTACATATAAAGCTGTTCCAAATCTAACAGATGTAATAATGAGTGGAGAAAATGACACATATAAAGTAATAAAATTTGCAGATTACTATGCAGTAGTGTTAAAAAAAGATCAAGACCCAACAACAAATAATGAGTTAACAGTTACAGCAAAAGTAAAATATATGGATGAAAATGATGTAGAGCAGGAAGTAACAAAGACTTTTACTGTTACTATAAATACAACAACTGAAAGCGATACTTATGCAAAAGTTGTAGCTTTATCAAGTGGCGAGGGTTCGTTAAGCGAAGATACCAATACAGATGTTACAGTATTAACTAAGACTAGTATAAAAGATTATACTTCAAGTAAAGATGATATCTATGCAATAACTGAAAAATTTGAGATAGCAGAGAGCGATCTTTTAGAAGAAGTAGGTAATGTAGCTGGATCTATAAAATATGAGCTAGTAAAAGTTACAAAAGATACAGAAGATGTCACAGAGGAATACTTTAGCTTAGATACACGTTATCAAAAAGTTGATGTAAAACTTGATCAATCAAAAGATATACCGTCAGGGGATTATGTTTTAGAGTATCAAGCTAAGAAAGGTGAGACTGTTGTAAGTGATAAAAAGACTATTAGCTTTACAGTTCAAGAATCAAATACACCAACAGTGATAACTGAAGATATAACACCAAATCTTTTAAAGAGAAATTTAGAAGATAAGAATGGAAATAAGCCTTTATTTATCTTTACTACAAAAGAGACTCCAAGTGATAGCGAGATAAAAGTAGTTTCAGCAGTAAATGGAATAAAAGAAAGTAAGCTAGTTTATGCACTTAATGATGGAACAACAAGTAATAACTATGAAGTAAAATCATTTGAAGATGGTGGAAAGACTTATTATGGTATTTTCACAAAAGGAGATACAGATACTCAAACTATTTCTAAAATAGTAACAGAAGATTTAAGTATCAAAGTTACTGTGGAAGGTGAAGATGATAAGAATCCAACAGATGTAGCAAGTGTAAAAATAGTAGAGCCAACTGTAAGTGAATTTAATTTAGCAGAAACAAATGATCCAGCAGTTCCAAAAGCTAAGATATCAGGGTCTTATAATTATGCTGAGTTGTATGTATCGCAAGGAACAAGTGAACCTGCACCAAGTTATGGTGATCCATCAATTTACTTATTGACTGAAAATGTTGATTATTCTAATTTGATAGAATTAGAACTTGTGAACTATGCAGATAACTTTAAAATAGTAAAAGAGTATGGGAAGTATAGGTTAAAAGAGAATACGGGTAAAACTGTAGATGCGAATGTTCAAATTAAGGTAAGTGCAAAAATAAGTGCGAGTAACAACTTTGAAAAAACTTATACTTTAAAAGTTGGAAATCCATAAAATTAAAAAGTTTACTTATAATAATTTAGTAAGCCAATTTAAAACCCCACCATAAAAAGTGGGGTTTGTTTTTAAAACCACCAATAGCTTTTGCTACAAATTCAAAATTTTATGTTATAACGAAGTCAGATAATATAAATGAGGTTAAAAATGAGCAAAAAAAGATGCATTAAAAGTGCATTAAACTTCTAAAAAAGTATATTGATTACATTATTTGTTGGCTTGTTTAGTTTTGGTACTATGTTTTGGGTAGTAAATAAATTAATAAAAACATGAGTAGCTCAGTTTTAATTATAGAAATTTTTGTATTATAAAATTATATATTATTTTTTATATGTAAAACCTAAAACGGTATAACCGTATCAACCACATCTCCAGTGGTTGAGATAGTATCACCTACGATGTCTGGTGTAACCACGTTCACCACTGCGCCTGTTACTTTAAATGGGGCTGAGGCTACTTTTCCAACGATGCAACCTTGAAACAAAAACGCTATTAAAAATATATATACAACTTTAAAAATCCTCACAAACTTCCTTAATCTTTTTGCCTAATCATACCATTTTTTTTAAAATTTTTGCTATAATGAATAAAAATCAACTATTATTTTTAAAAGGAAACTTATGGCGACTGGAATTTTTGCGCTTTTTGATGATATTGCAATGTTAGCTGATGATGTGGCGCTTACGGCAAAAGTGGCTACGAAAAAAACGGCAGCTATTTTAGGTGATGATTTGGCAGTAAATGCTCAAAAGGCGACTGGGTTTGACCAAAAAAGGGAGCTAAAAGTAGTTTGGGAGATAACAAAAGGCTCTATCAAAAATAAAATCATCATCTTGCCCATCGCATTTTTGCTTAACTATTTTGCTAATTGGGCGATAAGTGTAGCTTTGATTTGTGGGGGATTATATCTTTTATATGAAGGAAGCGAAAAAGTTTATGAGATGATTTTTACTCATCACGAAGATGAAGAACACAAAGAAAAACTTAAAAATTCAACCGTTCATAATGTAGTTGAACTTGAAAAAAAGAAGATAAAAAGTGCTATTTTAACTGATTTTATACTCTCAATCGAAATAGTCGTCATCGCACTAAGCACAGTTGCAACTGAAAGCTTGACCATACAAATCATCACAACCTCTTTTGTTGCTCTCATTGCTACAGTAGGAGTTTATGGGCTTGTTGCTTTTATCATAAGGCTTGATAACTTAGGCTTTTGGCTTATAGGTAATGGATACGAAAAACTAGGTCAAGGCTGTGTGGATTTTATGCCTATACTTATTCGCGCGCTTGGGTTTATAGGAACTATAGCTATGTTTTTAGTCGGCGGTGGTATCTTAGCACACAATGTGGAGTTTTTACACCATCTTTTTATAACCTCTTTACCTGATATTGTCAATGAACTTCTAATCGGACTTATAGTTGGCGCAATAGTGCTTTTTATGGTTATGACAAGCAAGAAGTTTATAGTTAAAAAATAGTTTTACATGTAAATAAATAATTTTTAACCATTTTTTAACTTTTTTTGATGTAAAATCCTACTTTCCAAAGTGATAAGTAGGGATACGCAAGCCGAACGGACTTTGAGACAAATTTTAGGAGATTTTTATGAAAAAGATTCTTTTTCTTATGATGGCACTTGTTGCAAGTGCATTTGCAGGTGAAGCTGCATCTTTAAACGTTGCTAGTGAGACACTAGCTAGCTATTCAGTACTAGCTGCTGGTGTTGGTCTTGGACTTGCCGCACTTGGTGGAGCTATCGGTATGGGTAACACAGCCGCTGCTACAATCGCAGGAACAGCTAGAAACCCAGGTCTTGGCGGAAAGCTAATGACAACTATGTTTATCGCACTTGCGATGATCGAAGCACAGGTTATCTACGCACTTGTTATCGCACTAATCGCGCTTTACGCAAACCCTTTTATAGGTTAATAAATATAAATAACTACGGAGGCTCTAACGCCTCCAATTTAACGCGAACGTGGTGGAACTGGTAGACACGCTATCTTGAGGGGGTAGTGCCTGCGCGGTGTGCGGGTTCAAATCCCGCCGTTCGCACCATTGATTTTATAAAACTTCTCACAAAGCCATGGGTTACTCTTTTAGTATTTTATGGTTGTCAAATTTAATCATAATTTTCAATCTAAGTAACTATTTTTTACAATATTATCATTTATTGTTAATAAACAATGTCTTTTACATGTAGTTATATATTGTAAAATAAAAAGTATAATTTATACATAAAATTGTATAAATTAAATATTATTAAGTATATAATAAAATTATTATAGTACAAAATATAAATTTATATTGATATAAAATCTAATAATATGTATTTTATGTTAAATAAAAACTCACATGTAAGATATTTTACATGTAGGATTATTAGTAAAATATAAAATGTATATAGTATAAATAAAAAACGATATTTTATACATATATTTGTATAAAATATCGTGAAATGATGTAGTAAATAATTAGATTAAAATTTGCCTTTTGGGTCAGCGTCTGTTAGGTGAGGCCATGTTAGTTTTGCGCCTCCTAATATGTGAAAGTGAAGATGTGGCACTTCTTGACCGCCATCGCTTCCTATGTTTGATACAATTCTATATCCGTTTTCGTTTAGACCTAGTAATTTTGTAACTTCTTGGATAAAACTTGTCATTCCAGCCATAATCTCAGGGCTTACTTCTTCAAAATCCTTAACACAAACCTTTGGAATAACCAAGATGTGAATAGGGGCTTTTGGATTTATATCATGAAAAGCCAAAAACTCCTCATTTTCTAAGACCTTGTTGCACGGTATTTCGCCTGCTACGATTTTTTCAAATATTGTCATTTTCATCCTTTGTGTGTTTTTTTGTATTATAGCATATTTGTTACATGTAAAATAAAAAACAATATAATTTTATTCCAATTTTACATAAAAAAGATATAATAATATTTTGAAAATAAGGAACAATATGCTTTCTCAAGATGATTTAGATAGATATTTAAACTCTATACCACCTTTGCCAGAATCGTTAAAAGCTTGTAAAAAAGCACTAGATGATGGAGATATGATACAACTAGCAGACGAGGCTGTAAAAGATAAGGCTCTATATTTATACTTTAAAAATATTGTTAATAAGCCTATTTTTGGTTTTTCAAAAGAGGTAAAAAATATGAGGCAGATATTTGGAGTTTTAGGTATCGTGAAAGCTAGACAGATATTTCAAAGCTATTTTACATGTATGTTGCTTCCTAAAAAATGGCAAGTGTTCAATCTTACATCGTCCCAATTCAATGAAATCCAAGCATCATTTATTATTCGTTGGGCAGAGATTTTAAAAACCTTCGATATAAAAGATAAAGATTATGAAACTGTAGTTACTTTAGTTCCTGCTGCTATCGCAGTTTGTGAAGCTATATTTGAAGACCATATTGATATGATAAAACTAATAAAGTCGCAAAAAAATATATCGTATGAAGCAATACTTTACAAGTTAAGTGGATATGATTTTTTTGACATTGTTAAGATTATTGCTCAAAAATGGGAAATACCAGAGACTTTATTAGGGCTTTTAAGTGATATAAAAACTATTGATGGTAGTGAAACAAGTAAAGATAAAAAACTGCTTATTTATCTTATCTTGCTTATAAACTATGAAATCAGCCAGCCAGTGGCTATACAAAGCGGTATAAATGGACTTTTTGAATTTACATGTAGTTTTGATATGGACGATGTTGAGTATTTTTATGAGATAATGTCTAGGGTAGAAACATGAAGCCAATAGTGAAGAAAAAGCTTGCTATTTTTGCGCCACAAGGATTTTTAGATGGTGTAAATGCTGGTAAGATTATAGAGCCACTTGATATAGAGTATTTAAAGACTACAAATTGTCAAGTGGTTATGGTTTCGCTTAAAAAGATAATATTTTTCAATAAGCGCGGAATTTCCACTGTTTTGGAAGCTTTGCAACTAATAAATAAGCACATAGGTGCAATTGTGGGATTTTGTGATTATGATTTTAAAAAATACAAAATGATACTTGACATGTATAGTGATAATGTTCCATTTTCAATGTTTGATAGTGAAGTTATCGCGCAACTTTTTGCTAGCACGTCAAAAAGTTCAAATAAACATAAAATACTAGTTTATAGTGATACAAAAGAGCAAAAAGATAAAATCGCCATAGAACTTTATGAGCTTGGCTATAAGCCAACTACAGCAAAAGATAAGAACGAACTAGATGAAATAAGAGATGAATTTGAGTATGTTGTAGAGCATTCTATTATCGGAGTGGTTGATAGGATTATTCGTATTTATATAAAAGATAATGTGGTAGTATATACTCTTAAAGATTTTTTAGATTCATCTTTAAGTGAAAATTTTGATATGCTTCATCACGAAAATGCATTAAAGATAGGGTTTACATACTTTTTATTTGATTGTCAAGATGTATCATCTACAAATATCCACGCTATCAATTTTATAGCAAAGCTTTCCACAGCAGCAGCTGAATATGGTGCAACCATAGCTGTTAGTGGATTGACTGAAAAGAGTGTGACAACTCATTTTAAAAATGATCTTGAAGATGCTGGAGTGTTGATATGTGACACTATGGATGATTTTTTCTCTTATGATGATATTTTTGGTGATGATGGCGGTGGCGCTATAAGTGGCTTAAAGCCTAGACATGTAACAAAAAAACTCATAGAGGTTTTACCTATTGTTTTAGAGACAGTTACAAAAACTATAGACTCTATGTCGCAAGATAATTTAAAAAGATTAGGTACAGCTGTTAAAGAGCTTGATTGTGATGATGACGATACAAAAGTGTGTGTCGCCATAGCTTTTTATGGTCAAATTGAGGGAATTATCACATTAGTTTTTGATGAGGATATTGCAAGAAAAGCTTGTACAGTTTTACTTGAGGGAGATACCTCAAAAGAGCATCTTTTAAACTCCTCATGCGAACTTATAAATATCATTGGCGGAAAATTAATGCAACAATTGCAACGAAAAGATATACATATAGATATAACAATGCCAAGAATTTATAATACTACACAAGAGTTAAAAAAACATAAAAAAGGAACAAAAGGAGTGCAGGTGGATTTTCAAATGAATGGCAAATCTGCGCTTTTATTTTTAACAAAATAAGGAAAAAAATGTATGTAGCACCGAGTATTTTATCGGCAGATTTTGGAAGATTAAATGAAGAGATAAGAGCAATTTGTGAAGCAGGTTGTGACCTTGTACATGTAGATGTAATGGATGGACATTTTGTGCCAAACTTAACCATAGGTCCTGTTGTTGTGAATGCTGTAGCAAAAGCAGCAACAAAACCGTTAGACGTTCACCTGATGGTAGAAAATAACACTTTTTTTGTGGAACTTTTTGCGCCATTAAAACCAAAGTTTATAACGTTTCATATAGAAGAGGAGAAGCATCCGCATCGCTTGATACAGAAGATAAGGGATTTTGGTATAAGTCCTGGTATTGTATTAAACCCCCATACTCCACCTTCAAGCGTAGAGTATATATTAAAAGATCTTGATATGGTTTTACTCATGAGTGTAAATCCGGGTTTTGGAGGACAAAAATTTATCCCTAATGTCATCCAAAAGATACGCACCTTGCGCAAAATGATAGATGAGCAAGATGCTAAGGTGATGATAGAAGTTGATGGTGGAGTAAATGGGCTAAATGTAAGAGAACTTGACGAAGCAGGAGCAGATATAGTTGTTGCTGGAAATTATGTCTTTAGTTCTGATGATTATAAAACATCTATAGATTCGCTAAAAGTTTAAAATTAGGAAGAGATTTGAAAAGATTTTATAAAATGTCAAATAGACTCGCAAAAAGCGAGTTGCCATATAGTTGTATAACGCATACATTGTCGCAAATAGATGAGTTAAGCGCATTTAGTGAAATAGAAAATATACAGGCTTTAGGGTTTCCGCTTATTAAAACAAGTGAAAATTATGCCACATTAAATACAAGATTAACTCTAATCGAAGATCAAAAGTTCTGCTTTGTGGATATAGAAACAAGTGGAAACAATACAGAAAAAGGTCAAATCATCGAAATAGGCGCTATACTTGTTCAAAATGGTAAAGAGTTAGATAGATTTGAAAGTTTAGTTTATGCTGATGAGATACCTACAAGTATATCTGAGCTAACCGGTATAAAGTTAGAAGATTTAGAACATGCACCATCTTTGCGTTCGGTTTTAGAAAAATTTCGACTTTTCATAAAAGACGCTGTTTTTGTTGCTCACAATGTCAAATTTGACCACTCTTTTATATCGGATTCTTTTGAACTACATGGCTTTGGTCCTATGCTTAACCGAAAATTATGCACCATAGATCTCGCGCAAAAAACTATCAAAGCAGAGAGGTATGGGCTAGAGTACCTAAAAGAAGCTTTGGAGTTAGAAGATGGAGATTTGCATCGTGCTTTGTGGGATGCTTACTATTCAAAAGAGATATTTTTAAAAGCATTACAAAACCTACCATCAGATGTTTTTACTGCTGAAGAGCTCATAGAGTTTTCAAACCCAAGTGCAAAAATGCCTAAAAAGAAAAAACATAGACGTTCAAGGCGTCACTCTAAGTCCAAATAAGCATTTTTAAGTTTTACATAATTTTGCGATGAGTAATATAGTTTTTCTACCTCCTCATCGCTTAAACTTCTTACTACTTTTGCTGGATTTCCAAGTATCAAAGATCGAGGTGGAAAATGCTTTTTTTTAGTTACTAAACTTCCAGCTCCAACTATACTCTCTTTACCTATAACAGCATCATCTAAGATGATAGCTCCCATGCCTATCAAACAGCCATCTTCTATGGTGCAACCATGAAGCATAACTTTATGACCTATAGTTACATCATCGCCGATGATAGTTGGACTTCCGTCGCTTTTGTCTGCTTTTTTGTAGTGGGTTATATGAACCATACTAAGGTCTTGTATGCTAACTCTTTTTCCTATTTTTACGTAATGCATATCGCCTCTTATGATAGTTCCAAACCATATGGAGCTATCTTCTCCTATCTCCACATCTCCTATAATATCCGCGCTATGGGCTATAAATGCAGACGAAGCTATATTTGGTTTTAAGTTTTTAAAATTCATTATCATATCTATCCTTTTTAAGCGGTGATATCTAATGGAGAAGTTTGAGTGTTGTTTTGGGATATTTGGTAAGGGTTTTTACTATTTTTTAAGTCATTTTCTTCTTGTTTTTGTGCAGCTAACTCCATAACAGCTTTCATCTCCATCATAGCTGCCGTTGAAGCTATCTTCATATCCTGCCCGCTTGGGTTTGCTGGAGCAGTTGCTGCTGCTTTTATCTGTCTAGCACGAGTTATAGTCTCTTCTGGTGTGCTTCCAGGTGATGTATCGATAGGAACTTCACCTCCGATAGCGTATTGTTTTCCATCAGGCCCTTTTTGGTAGGTAAAGCTAGCGCCACCAGCTGCTAAACCACCAGCTGCTGCTAGATGAGCTGCTTCATGGGCTCTTACTTCAGAATCTCTAGCTTGAAGTTTGCTTACTTGTATCTTCTCTTCTTCGCTTAGCTCGTTTGGTTGTTTTTTATCATCTTTATCTTTTTGAGTTTCTTCATTTATCTTTGATAATTCTTCGTTTTCGCTACCATTTTTAGGAGAATTTAAGCTATGAGTGACGGTGTGGTAACTATTTTGCATGTAAGATGATGATACTTGCATTTTTCTCCTCCTAAAAATTTTGACTATATTATAGCATATTTTCTACTCTTTTGATAAAATCATCTTAAAGCTCTCTCATTTTCATTATCTCATCTCTTAGTTTTGCTGCTTTTTCAAACTCTAACTCTTTTGCAGCTTTATGCATCTGCTTGGTTAGTTCAGCCACTATCTTTTGACGTTCACGCGCTGGCATTTTTTCGGCTTTTTTGCGCCTGCTTTCAAGTTCTCCCATATCATCTACATGTAAGTTTTCATCTAGTTTTCTTTTTGTACTTTTTGGAGTGATATTGTGTATGCGGTTAAACTCTTCTTGCTTTTTACGTCTTGCTTTTGTGGTATCCATCGCCCTTTGCATAGACCCTGTTATCTTTGAAGCAAACATTATCACTCGTCCATTGACATTTCTTGCAGCCCTTCCCATAGTCTGTATAAGGCTAGTTTCACTTCTTAAAAAACCCTCTTTATCTGCATCAAGTATAGCTATGAGAGAAACTTCTGGCAAGTCTAAGCCTTCACGCAAAAGATTGATGCCTATTAGCATATCAAATTCGCCCAGTCTTAGTCCGCGGATGATTTGGTTTCGCTCTATTGCGTCGATGTCTGAATGCATATATTTTACTTTAAGTCCTAGTTCTAGGTAGTATCTACTTAACTCTTCGGCCATCTTTTTTGTTAGTACTGTTACAAGCACTCTTTCATCTTTTTCGATTACTTTTTTTGCCTCGTCATATAAGATTTCCACTTGGTTTGAGCTTTCCATTACATGTACTTTTGGATCAAGCAAGCCTGTTGGACGGATGATCTGCTCACTCACAACAGAACTAAGTTCTAATTCAAGTGGAGCTGGAGTAGCCGATACAAACAAGTAGTGAGGTGCTTTGTCGATAAACTCATCAAACTTTAAAGGTCGGTTATCAAGCGCACTTGGAAGCCTAAAACCATACTCAACTAAAACCTCTTTTCTACTTCTGTCTCCTGCGTACATTCCGCGAAATTGCGGCAAACTCACATGACTTTCATCTACTATAACAAGATATTCATCGCCCATAGCACTAAAGTAGTCATATAAACTATATGGAGTTTCACCCTCTTTTTTGCCTGTTAAGTGTCGCGAGTAGTTCTCTATCCCTTTGCAAGCTCCTGTAGTTTCTATCATCTCTAAGTCAAACTCAACGCGCTGTTTTAACCTTTGATACTCCACCGCACGACCTTCGCTTTCATAAAAATTTAAACGTTTTTCAAGCTCCTCTTCTATCTCTTTAACGGCTTTTTTTTGCCTCTCATTTCCCACTATAAACTGACTTGATGGGTATAGGTCTATCCTTGCAACTCGCCTAAGCTTTTCATTGGTAAGTGGGTCAAAAAAGTAAAGTTCCTCTATCTCATCTCCAAAAAACTCTATCCTAAAGGCCTCCTCTTGGCTATAAGCTGGGTATATATCTACGATTTCACCGTTTACTCTAAAATCACCCCTATCAAAAAAGTTATCGTTTCTTTTATATCCCATTTCCACAAGACGAAGCAAAAAACTTTTATACTCTACTGTGTCACCAACTTGTATGACCTTTACCATACCTTTAAACTCTTCTGGATTGCCAAGTCCGTAGTTTGCAGAAACTGAGGCTATACAGATGACGTTTTTCTCGCTTAAAAGTGAAGCTGTGGCGCTTAGCCTCATGCGTTCAAGTTCAGCGTTTATGGAGCTATCTTTTTCTATAAACAAATCTTGCCTAGGTATGTAAGCTTCTGGTTGATAGTAGTCATAATAACTTATAAAGTACTCCACAAAATCATCTGGAAAAAACCCTTTAAACTCACTATATAGCTGAGCAGCTAAAGTTTTGTTGTGAGTTAAGATAAGTGTTGGCATCTTAAGTCTGTTTATAATATTTGCCATAGTGTAAGTTTTTCCACTTCCCGTAACGCCAACTAAAGTTTGGTATCTATTTCCTTTTTTTATAGACCTACTTAACTCCTCTATCGCCTTAGGCTGATCACCACGGGGCCCATAGTCACTTTTTATCTGAAAATATGCGATGTTTTATCCTTACATGTAAGTTTTTATTGTGTGGTATTATAGCTAATATTTGATTTATTTTTTATAATAGTTTTATTTAATAACCTCTAATTATACTTGTGGTATAATATCTCAAAAAAAGGAAATTTTGATGCAAACAATAACTTTAACAGCAAACTCAAGTGTATTGCAAGAAATTAAGATTCTTATAAGTAATTTTGCAAAAGAAAAGGGCGAAATAGTAAATATAAAAGATGGTTTATCTACATATGGTTCTATCCAAGAGTTGAAAGCCGATTATGCGCAGAGGATTTCAGATGCAAAACTAAAAAAAGAAGAACTTAGTTCTTTGCGAGAGGGTTTAGATGATATGATGGCAGGAATAAGAAAAAAATATGCAAATAAGCTATAACAAGAGATTTCTAAGTGAACTTACTATAATTTTAGATTTTATAGCAAGAGATAGTTTAGAAAGGGCGGATGATTTTTATATAAATTTACTTAAAAAGTTTGAAGATTTAGAATATATGCCATACAAATATAGACAATCAAATGTTTCGGATGACACAAATGTTAGAGATTTAATATTTAAAGGCTATATTATTCCTTATCATATAAACACTAAAGAAGACATGATGACAATTCTTGGTATTTATAAAGAAAATATTTGGCATTTTAAACAATAAAACACACAAAGCGAAATAAAGTTTATACACTTTACTAACTATTAACTTTTATTTTGCTATAATCCCAAAAAATTTTATAAAAAAGGTTTTACATGTTTGAAGAAACACAGTCTGTTAATACGCTTATAAGTAAAGTTGAGGATTTGGTTGCTAGATATGAGGATTTGCGCACACAAAATGAAGAGTTGCGTCAAGAGTTAGTAACTGTTAAGGGTCAAAATGAAGCAAAAGATGCTCAAATAGCAAAGCTTGAAGATGAGTTGCAAGATAAGGAACTTGAAGGCTTAGAGATACTTGAAAAGATAGAGTCTGTTTTAGGTAAATGAAAAAAGTCACCATCACCCTCTCATCAAAAGACTACGTTGTAAACCTTGATGATGAATTCGCCTCTTACTTTGAAAAAGATATGAAAAACTTTCAAAATGAGCTTGACATTTTCGATGCTAAGGGGCTTATAACTGCTTATGTTCAAAAAAGTTTTGAATGCTATAAGCTTAAATGTACTATCGAAAAACTAAACAACAAACTAGACAAAGTTCAAATTAATCAAAAAAATTAAGATATTTTTAATTAATATTTTGATATAATCCAATTATGCAAATTTGATAAGTGTATCAAAGGCGCAAATATATTTTAAGGAGTCCTCCATGAAAAGAGGTTTTACAATGATTGAGTTGATCTTCGTGATCGTTATTTTAGGTATTTTAGCGGCAGTTGCTATTCCAAGACTTGCAGCTACAAGAGATGATGCAAACATAGCAAAGAGTTTGTCTGAGATTAGCACAGCAGTGTCTGACTTTGGCGCTCACTACACAGCACAGGGTAAGTTTGGTCTGTTAAAAGATATGACATCTGTAAAATTTGCTGAGACTGATACTACTGATATGAATAATGCTGCTGGTCAGACAGTAAATTATCAAGTAATTGAAAACGGTTCACCAGTGAGTTGTGTAGCATTTTCAACTACTCAAGATGGTAATCTTACTATAGCTGCAACAGGTACTGGTAAGATTTGTACAACTATTAAAAATTCTAATTCTTTCAAAGCATTGGAAGGTACTAAACAATTTGGTGGTAGTTCTGTCAAATTCTAGTTCTAGTTGATATTTTAGTTCAAACCAATAAAACAAAAAGGGCTGGTTTTGTATGAACCAGCCCTTTTTTTATATATAAAAAGATTTGATTATGAATAAAAAAGCTTTTACCATGGTAGAGTTGATATTTGTCATAGTCATAATTGGCATATTGGCTTATGTCGCTATACCTAGACTTCTAGCAACAAGAGATGACGCTCATGTAGCAAAATTTCTTTCTGCGATGAGTGTTTCACTGAGCGACTTTGGGTCTTATTATACTGCGAGTGGCAGTTTTGGTGTGGTTAAAGATATGACTAGGGTTAAGTTTGATGATCCTACGAAAGACTTAAAAAATGGTGGAACTATCTTTTTTATGACTAAAAAAGGTAATGGAACTGAAAAGTGTGCTAAGTATGTTTTTACTAATACTGGCGATATTACAATAAGTTCAATGAACAGTGCAACCGGAGAGATTTGCAAAACCCTTCAAAGAACTTATATGTTTCAAAAGCTTTCTAGAACCCATCACATAGGAGGAAATAGTGTTAAATTGTAAAAATAAACATAGCAAAAAAGGTTTTACTGTGATAGAACTTATATTTGTTATAGTGCTGGTAAGTATTCTTTCGGCTGTTGCGATTCCTCGTTTTGCAGCAACTCGTGATGATGCAAGTATCGTAAAAGGACGCAGTGAAGTAAGCACTATAAGAAGTGCTATCATGTCCAAGCGTCAGCAAAATATCCTTTCAGGAAAAGGCGCTAAATATATAACTGCGGCAAAGCTATCCCAGACGAATCTTTTTGATGGCGTACTAACAACTCCTATCTATGCTAAAGCTGACGCTGGGGGTTGGAGTAAGGTTGGAGAAAAATATTTTTTTCAAATAACATCAAATGATAATAGTAAAGTAGAATTTACTTATAATCCTACTAATGGTACTTTTGATTGTGACCACTCTGAAGAAAAATGTAGAAATCTTACAGAGTAAAGTTGTATTACTATAAACTTTCCCATATAGGCTCAAACCTATCTCCTCTTACATACCAAAGCGATTTGGAGTTAAAAAGAGGAGATATGGTTTTAACGCCTCTTAAAACCACTCAAAAAAAATCTGTTATCTTAGAAAAAGTTTTAAAACCAGATTTTACATGTAAAAATATTTCTGAAAAACTCCCTTTTTTTTACTCCGACGAGCAGTTAAAGTGTGCAGATTTTATATATAAGTATTATGTTTCAAGCATTGGGGAGAGTTTAAAGCTTTTTACTCCATTTTCAAGCGAATTTACATGTAAAAAAGCTAACTATGAAGAAAAAACTCCATTGTCACTTTCAAAGCCACAACAAAATGCCTTAAAACAGATAAATCAAAACCAACAAAGTCTTCTTTTTGGTAGTACAGGAAGTGGAAAAACAGAAGTTTATATCCAAAAGATAAAAGAAGTTTTACATACTGGAGGAAATGTCATCTTTTTGATGCCTGAAATCTCCCTAACCCCACAGATGAAAAAAAGGTTAGTGCATCACTTTGGCTCTTTAGTAGCCCTTTGGCACTCAAAACTAAGCAAAAAAACTAAAGAAAAAACCCTCTCTCTCATTCAACAAGGAGATATCCGCATCATAGCAGGCGCAAGGTCAGCACTTTTTTTGCCCATAAAAAACGTAAAACTTATCATAGTTGATGAAGAGCATGACGAAAGTTACAAATCAAACCAAAATCCAAGATATAATGCAAAAGATGTAAGTTTAATGTACGCAAATATCTTACATGCAAATATCATCTTAGGCAGTGCAACTCCAAGTTTAAATAGTCACCATAAACTCCCAGTAGTCTGCTTAAATGAAACTTTTTTTAAAACAAAAAAAACTTTTTTTTATGAGCACGCTCAAAGTGAGATAACGCCAAATCTTCTCAATCACATAAACGAAAGCTTAAAAAATAAAAAACAAACTATAGTCTTCGTTCCAACACGCGCAAACTTCAAATATCTTACATGTAAATCTTGCCAAACTACGATACAATGCCCATTTTGCGATGTGGGAATGAGTTTACATGTAAATATAAATGCGTTAAAATGCCACTATTGTAACTACACCTCAGCAGTGCCAAAAAGTTGTCAAAATTGTGGTGACAGTATGCTTGAAGCAAATCGCATAGGAACAGTTGAAGTTGCTAAAAATCTAAAAGAGTTTTTTCCAGATGCAAATATTCAAGTTTTTGATAAAGATGCTGTTAGCACAGAAAGAAAGCTGAAAAAAATCCTAAAAGACTTTAATCAAAAAAATATAGATATACTAGTAGGTACTCAAATGCTAAGTAAAGGACATGATTATCAAGATGTGGCACTTAGTGTGGTTTTAGGTCTAGACAATCTTTTAAACCAGCCAGACTTTAAAGCAAGAGAAAAAGCTCTTAGCCTAGCTATCCAAATCGCAGGACGATCAGGCAGACGTGGCGAGGGAAAAGTTTACATGCAAACAAAAAATGAAGAGTTTTTTAGCTCTTATATAAATAATTATGAACAATTTTTAAAAGATGAGCTTCAATACCGAAAAAACCTTTATCCACCATACAAGCGCCTTTTACGCATACTAATCTCCCATAAAAATGAATCTACATGTAAAAGTATATTAGATGAACTTGCTAGTTTATCTTTACCGCAAAATGTAGAGTTAGTTGGTTTTGGAAAATCCACATTAGCCAAAATAGCCAACAAATACCGCTATGAGCTTTTGCTCCGCTCATCTTCTGCTACCGCTTTAATAAAAACGGCTTTTACATGTAAACGCCCAAATGTGCAGATAGATATGGACGCGCTTAGTTTTTCTTGACATTTTAAGATATATTACGTATAATTAAAACAATATATACGTAAAGGATAAAAATGAATGCAAAACTTACACTTTATGGAAAAAAAGATATAGCTGATGAGATAAAAATGTATGCAAAACTACATAATACTTCCGTTTCAAAAATGGTTTTTGAGTTTTTTGAGAATATACTTCAAAAGTCGCCAATAAAAGAAAAGAAAAAAGACCTTCCACCCATAACAGAATCCTTGCAAGGTGTGTTAAAGGGAAAATATCCTGATGATGTGGATTTTAAAGAAGTTTATCATAAGTGTTTAGAGGAAAAATATCTATGAAAGTTTTACTTGATACAAATATTGTTTTAGATGTTTTACTTACTAGAGAAGGATTTTATGAGCAAAGTGTTCAAGTGTTTGCAATGTCAGAAAGAAAAGAGATAGATGGGTTTTTGTGTGCTACAACATTAACTACGATTTTTTATGTGTTGAGAAAATCTTATGATAACCCAACTTGTCTTGATGTTGTTGATAGGTTGTTAAAGATTTTCAATATAAGCAAAGTTGATAAAAACATACTTTTATTGAGTTTAAAAAATTGTGGAAAAGATTTTGAAGATAGTGTACTTTATATGAGTGCAAAAAGTGATAAATTGGATTTTATAATTACTCGTGATAAAAGTGGCTTTAAGAACTCACCTGTAAAAACCCTAACTCCAAAAGAATTTTTACAAATAATGTAACTTTTTAGCTAACTTACGCTAAAATAACCTTATGATAAAAAGATACAAAACAAAACAGATAAAAGTTGGCGGTGTGCCAATAGGTGGTGATGCGCCTATTTCGGTGCAGTCGATGACATTTTCAAAAACTCGTGACATAATTTCTACTGTTGAACAGATAAAAAGACTTCATTTTGCAGGTTGCGATATAGTCCGTGTTGCAGTACCTGAATATGAAGATGCAAAGGCACTAAAAAGCATAAAAGAGCAGATATCTTTACCTTTGGTTGCGGATATTCACTTTAACTATCGTCTGGCTTTGATAGCAGCTGAAGTGGTGGATTGCATACGGATAAATCCAGGAAATATAGGCGATAAAAAACGTATGGGCGAAGTTGTAAAAGCGTGTAAAGAGCGAAATATTCCCATAAGAATAGGTGTAAATTCTGGAAGCATAGAAAAAGAGTTTGACATAAAATATGGTCCAACTCCAAAAGGTATGGTTGAATCCGCACTTTATAATATAAAATATCTTGAAGATATGGATTTTACCGATATAAAAGTATCTTTAAAAGCTAGTGATGTGGCTAGAACTGTTGAATCTTATAGAATGTTACGCCCTTTAGTTGAGTATCCTTTTCATCTTGGAGTTACAGAAGCTGGAACACTTTTTCACTCAACCGTAAAATCCTCCATCGCCCTTGGAACACTTTTGCTTGAAGGTATCGGCGATACGATGCGAGTTTCCATAACAGGGGAGCTTGAAAAAGAGATAAAAGTTGCTCGTGCTATCTTAAAAGATAGTGGAGTTTCAAAAGATGGTATCAATATCATCTCATGCCCAACTTGTGGACGTTTACAGTCAAATCTCGTAAAAGCGGTCGAAGAGGTAGAAGCAAAAACTAAACATATAAAAGTGCCACTAAATGTCTCTGTTATGGGTTGTGTTGTAAATGCGCTTGGAGAAGCAAAAGAGGCTGATGTTGCTATAGCTTTTGGAAAAGGTCAAGGTCTTGTTATAAAAAAAGGCGAGATAGTTGCAAAGCTAAGTGAAGAAAATTTGGTTGAGAGATTTTTAAGTGAAGTTGAACTTGCCGCTAAAGAGATGAAAGAAAAATTATAAAATAATCAAAATATATTTTACATGTAAAAAACAAAAAGGCTAAAAATGCAAACACTACATAACATTAATATAGAGCGTTCAGTTTTAAGTTCTATTATTTATAACCCTTCGCTCTTTGAAGATATTGCTTCAAGTTTAAAGCCTGTAGCATTTTATCTTCCTGCTCATAGAGATATATATGAGGCGATGGATTATCTTGAAAAAAATGATAAACCTATAGATGAAGAGTTTTTAAGTAAAAAGTTAAATCAAGAGGGTAAATTTAACGAAGAGGTGATGCTTGAAGTTATCTCTACAAGCCCACTTCCAAATGTTCAAGCGTATGTTGATGAATTAAATGAAAAATATATTAAGCGCGAATTTGTAAAACTAAGTGCAGATATAAATGATGTGGCGGTCGATAAAGATTTACCTGTTAAAGAAGTTGTAGATTTGGTTCAGCAAAAGCTTTTTGCTATCACTCAAGAAAATACCGACAAAGAGTTTAGGGATTCTCCTGAGATGGTTGAAGCAACGGTTGAACATATAAAAGCTATGAAACTTCGAGGAAATGAAGGTGTTGTTGGACTTGATACAGGATATAAAGAGCTAAACAATCTAACCTCTGGTTTTGGTGATGGAGACCTTATCATCGTTGCTGCTCGTCCGGCCATGGGTAAAACTTCATTTTGTCTAAATCTTGCCCAAAAAGCACTTGATCACAACAAAGGTGTGGCGATATTTTCACTAGAAATGCCAGCTGAGCAGTTAATGCTAAGAATGCTTAGTGCAAAAACCTCAATACCACTTCAAAAGCTTAGAATTGGGGATTTAAACGATGATGAGTGGAGTAGGTTAAGTGATGCATGTGAAGAGATGAGTTATAAAAAGTTTTTCGTAGATGATAATGGCAATGTAGATATTCATCACGTTCGTGCAAAATTAAGAAAGTTAAAAATGCAGCATCCCGAGATCTCTGTTTGTATCATAGACTATCTTCAGCTTATGACTTCAGCTGGAAACAAAGATAGACATCTTGAAGTTAGTGATATAAGTAGGGGCTTAAAACTTTTAGCTCGTGAACTTCAAATGCCCATCGTTGCTTTATCTCAGTTAAATCGTTCACTTGAGAGCAGAAGCGATAAACGCCCAATGCTTAGTGACCTTAGAGAATCTGGCTCGATAGAACAAGATGCGGATATGATACTTTTTGTTTATCGTGAAGATGTTTATAAAATACGTGAAGAAAAAGAGAAAGAGGCAAAAGCAAGGGCTGAAGGAAAAGAGTATAAGAGTAACTTTTTTGAAAAACCAGAAGAAGATGCAGAGTTAATCGTTGGAAAAAACAGAAATGGTCCTGTAGGTGTGGCTGAGCTTGTGTTTCAAAAAGCTTGCACACGTTTTGTAGATAAAAGCAAAATGCACACTGAAGTGGTTTATGGAGAAAATGAACAAAAAGTAGAGCTTCCACCACTTTGACATTAGAAAGGGTTGAACTTTTTGTAAGCAAAAAAGAGGTGCTTATAACTTTTGGAGTGCTTTTTTGTCTATTTTTACTACATGTAGGTTTTGAATATTTTTCTTATAAAGAGTTTAAAAATTTGCAACCTTTTTTTAAAGGAGTAGTCACTCAAGCTTATATGAAAAAAAGTAAATATGGAAAGCCTTATCAAGTTGCGAAGGTTGAAACTAGCGACTTTTCCCTTTATACTACTTTTTGGAAAAAGAGTTTACATGTAAAACAAGATGATAGAGTTAGATTTAAGATAGTAACTAAAAAGATTAGTTTTTTAGATTTTTTATCAAAGCGGTTTTATGCACCCATTTTTAGTGTATCTTCTTATAAAATGAGCAATTTTAAAACCAAATTAAAAGCATATATAAAATCACAACACCAAAACCCTCATATTGGAGAGCTTTTTTCTGCTTTGTTTTTAGCAACTCCAATTTCAAAAGATATGCGTCAAAATATACAAAAATGGGGCATTTCACATCTTGTAGCTATAAGTGGATTTCATCTAAGCGTTATATATGGGGCTCTGTTTTTTGTTTTTAAACTATTTTATGGATTTTTGCACGATAGGATTTACCCATATAGAAATATCTATTTTGATTTGGGTATTGTGATTTTTATGTGTTTGGGTTTTTACATGTATTTGATAGATTTTGCACCATCATTTTTAAGGGCATTTGTGATGAGTTTGCTTGGATTTTATTTTTATATAAAACACGTTAGAATTTTTTCATTTTTAAATCTCGCTTTTGCTGTTAGTTTGATTTTGGTGGTTTATCCGCATTTGTTATTTAGCATAGGGTTTTGGTTTTCTGTGATGGGCGTTTTTTATATATTTTTATATTTTCATCACTTTTCATTTAGTAAATGGTTTGATTTGGTTTTTTTAAATATATGGGTATTTTTGGGTTTAATTATACCTATTCACTTTTGGTTTTCTTATGTTGGATTGGGGCAGTTTGCTAGTATCGCTCTTAGTATATTTTTTATCCCTTTTTATCCTTTAGCTTTTTTGGCGCATCTATTTGGGGTTGGTGGTTTTATGGATGTTTGGCTGGAGGATTTTTTTTATTATCCATTAAGTGGAGTAGATATCGCAACTCCACTTTGGGCTTTTGTTTTATATATTATTTTTAGTTTTCTCGCTATTTTCAACCGTTTCATCGCACTCTTTTGTGTCGGTATTGGTCTTTTGTATTTTATCTAAAGTATTACAAAGTTTAAGTCCATATAAAAAGATAACCCATGAAAGATATATCCAAATTAGAAAAAAGATAGCTACGCTAAATGAGCCATAAATACTTAGATAAGTTTTATTGTAAACCACGTAATAAATAAATAGATTTTTACACATGTACCAAACTAGAGAAGCTATAAAAGAGCTTATGGCTACATGTAAAGCTTTTAAGTCTTTGTTTGCTGAAATCATATAAATGGCAAAAAATAGCCCCCATATTATAAGGTATGGTAAAAATGCTAGAAAGTTTATCCAGCTTGTGTAGGAGGATTGGTTTAAGAAGTTTTGTAATGTGGTTGAAAAGTAAAACGAAACTCCAAGTCCTAAAGGTGCGAGTGTTATAAGTGTCCAATATGCTGAAACACCTTGCCAAAAACTACGCGATGGAGTTTTTAGGATTTTATTGACAGTGTAGTCATATTCGGAAAAAAAGAGTGTTGAAGTAAATAAAACCACCACAAAACCAAAAACGCCCATGCCTACTGTATTTTCTAAAAACTTATCGATATAATTTGCAAAACTATCTTGATGAGATGGTAAAAGTGAAGAGAATATAAACTCTTTTATTTTCAAATAGTAAGTATCAAAACTTGGTAGTTTTGTAAAAATAGACAATGAGATAAGCAAAATTGGAATAAGCGAAAGTATCGTATGGTAGCTTAGGCTTGATGCGCTTTGCATAATCTCTTTATCTTTTAGATTTTTTATTACATGTAAAAACGTTTTTAAATTCATTTAAGACCCATTTTGTAAGGGTTAAGTATATTGTTTGGATCAAAAGCTCTTTTTATGGAGTTAAAAAGTTCCATCTCCCCTTCGCTAAAGGCTAGGTGCATAAATGGCGCTTTACTTAGTCCGATACCATGCTCTCCACTTAAAGTTCCGCCTAACTCCACTGTAGCTTTAAATATCTCTTCTATGGCTTTGTGTCCAGTTTCAAGTTCTTTTTTATTGCTTCCATCTACCATCACATTTGTATGCACATTTCCATCGCCTGTGTGCCCAAAACATGGAACTTTTACATTATACTTTTGGGAAATTTCTCCTATTTTTTTGAGGAGTGCTGGAAGTTTACTTCGTGGAACTGTTATATCTTCGTTTAGTTTTTTGCTTCCATAAAGGGTGATAGATTGACTTGCATTTCTTCTTGCAAACCATAAGTCATTGCTCTCAACTTTATCTTTTGCGATTTTAAAATCCACGCAACCATTTTGTTTAAAAGTATCTTCGATAATTTTTAGCTGGTTTTCTATTTGGATATCCAAATCCCCATCTACATCAGTTATAAGTATCGCTCCAGCTTCGATTGGTAAATTTTTATGAAATTTCTCTTCAACTGCGCGTATGGTTAAGTTGTCTAAAAACTCCATTGCAACAGGTGTTACACCATTTGCCATCGTCTTATAAACTGCATTCATAGCATTATCAACACTATTAAATACGCCCATAGCAGTACGTGAAAGCTTGGGTTTTGAGATAAGCTTTAAAGTGATTTCAGTTATACATGCAAGAGTGCCTTCGCTTGCTATTAATATGCCAGCGATATTGTATCCTGCCACGTCTTTTATAGTTTTTTTACCAGCTCTTATAATCTCTCCATTTGGCAAAACTGCTCTTAAAGCCATCACATAATCTTTTGTTATGCCATATTTTGCTGCTCTCATACCACCTGCGTTTTCACTCACATTTCCACCAAGTGTTGAGTATTCTTGACTAGCTGGGTCTGGCGGATAAAAAAGATCTACTTTTTCCACTTCTTTTTGTAAAGTCATATTGATAACACCAGGCTGTACTCTAGCCACCATATTTTCAAGGTCTATTTCTAAGATTTTATTCATATGTTTTTCATAAGCGATGATAATTCCGCCATTTGATGGTAGTGCTCCACCTGTAAAGCCACTTCCTGCTCCACGTGGTGTTACGATGATACGGTGTTCGTTACAATATTTTAAAATCTCACTTACATCGTTTTCATCTCTTGGAAACAAAACCGCATCTGGTTCATAACGGTTTCTAGTTGCGTCATAAGCATAAGCGATTAAATGGGCTTTATCGTCATATACGTTTTCATTCCCTAAAAGATTTTTAAAAAAATCTTTGTGACTATTTTCAAGCATTTTACAAACCCAACAATCTTGCATAATGATAATTATAGTTTCTCATACGTTTATTGCTCCATTTCCAAAAAATTGTATCTATGTTGTCAAGACGGTTATAAAATGGAAGTTGATAGTTTGCAATGCGCCCAGATTTTATGGTTTTTAACACTTTTAAGCTTTGGCAATCCGCAAAAAATCCCCTTTGATCAAGGGCAAAAAATATAAGTCCAGCTGTATTTTTGCGACATAAAATATCAAAGCTACTTCGACTTGGTGCTGGTTTATAATCTACCGCTAAATATGCTGCCATAAGGTCTGGATGTATCCACTCTATGCCATCAAAATGCTTGGTAACTTCATTGTAAACAGTCTCATTTGGAGCTACTATTAAGGCTCGGTCATAAAGGTAGTTTAGGGTAACCATATCACCAACTCTTGGTGTAATGCCTGGGATCGGAAAAGCTGCTTGTTCTAACAAATCAAACACTTCAAACTGAACTTTTGCCTTTTTTCCATCTTTACTTACAACTGAAACACGAGCAATAATAGATGAAGTTTCGTTGTCGAAGCTATGAGTAACTATACCGCTTGAACCTACTACAATATTGTCATTATCTTCAATAAAAGCATAATTGTTATTTATACTTAATATGTCAGTTTTGTACTCTTTAAATGGGTTTTCAGCAGCATATATTAAGCCTTGAAATAAAAAAATTAGGACCAGTAAATAACGCAACATTAGATCTCCTTGAAAATAAAATCCTTCCATTATACTCAAAAATTTCTGAGATTTATGTAAAAAATTTTTAAATTTTTGCCAAACATAAGTAATGTTTAGATAAAATCCAAATTTACTATTTTATACTATAATAAATACAAAAAAGAGGTTTTATGATACGAATATTTTTTACTCTATTAACTATCATTTTTTCACTACATGCATCATATCTTGAAGTAAGAACTTGGAATAAAGGGGAGAGTTTTTTAACTTTTTTAGAAAATAATCAAATTCCACTTTATGTTTACTACGACTTAGACCGTCAAGATAGAGAGCTTGCAATGGAGATTCAATCAGGAACAAGTTTTGATATATTAAAAGATAATGATGGCGTTATAGAGCAAGTTCTTATACCTGTTGGGGAAGAGTTGCAACTTCACATCATAAAAGATAAAAAAACCAATAAATACTCAATGCAAGCAACACCAGTATCATACAAAACCCACGATTTTATCGTTGTTGTAGATATTCAACGATCTCCATATCAAGATATTATATCAGCCACAAACAATCAAGCTTTAGCTAATGAGTTTGTTAATGTTTACAGAAAGAGTGTTGATTTTAGGGGCTTGAGAAAAGGCGATAAGCTAGTTATATTTTACACACAAAAAGAGAGGCTAGGAAAACGCTATGGACATGTAGTTATAGATGCGGCAATGATAGAAGTAAGAGGCGATAAGAATTTTGTATTTTTATATGATAATAATCGATATCTAAACGAAAAAGGAAAAGAGCTACAAGGTTATGCGTTTGAGCTTCCTTTAAGATCATACAAAAGAATATCTTCAAAGTTTACATATAAACGTTGGCATCCTATATTAAAACGGTATAGAGCGCATCTTGGTATCGACTATGCGGCAAGAAAAGGTACAAGAGTACGTTCAGCTGGAGTGGGTCGTGTTAGTTTTGTGGGAAGGAAAGGTGGATATGGAAAAGTTGTTGAGATTAGACATGAAAATGGATACAAAACAGTTTATGCCCACTTAAATGGTTTTAAAAAAGGTCTTAGGCGTGGGAAAAGAGTTAAAAAGGGTGAAATTATAGCTTATGTGGGTAGTACTGGAAAAAGTACAGGTCCCCATCTTCACTTTGGACTTTATAAAAATAATCGAGCCATCAATCCAGCAAAAATAGTTCGCATAAAAAGAGATGGATTAAAAGGCAAAAAAAAGAGAAAATATTTAGCTTATGTGAAAAAATACAAAAAGAGGTTTGAAGCTGCTATAGCTAAAAACATACAGCCTAAAAAAGAGGAAAAGTTTAGTTATATAGTATCTTTGGAAAAAAACGATATAAACACCAACTAAAGAGTACTTATGCCTTCTATAGAAAAAGTTCAAAAAGCAAGAAGAATACTCGAAGAGTATCTTGCACAAAACCAAGAACAAGAGTATGCACCTGCATACCTAGCTAAACAATTAAAACGCATAAAAAATAACGATGATGATGAATTTTTTAGTTATTTAAAACGTATGCCAAATGAAGATCTTGGTGATATTTTTATTGAACTTCCAGATTTTATACTAAAAGATGTAATCGAACGCATATCTACTTTGGAAATAGCAAGTGCTATCGAAGAGCTTGAGAGTGATGATGCAACAGACCTTATCCAAGAGATAGAAGAGATAGATGAGGATAAGGCAAAAGAGGTTTTTGACAACCTTGATAAAAAAGATCAAGAAGAGATAGCGCGTCTTAGTGCTTATGAAGAGGATGAAGCAGGCGCTTACATGCAAGCTGAATCTTTTGTTGCTAAGATGGACGAGAAGATAAAAGATGCTATTGAGCGACTTAGACGATTAAAAGCAGAAGGCGAACTTGAAAATATCCATCAAATTTTTATCGTAAATGCTAAATATAAACTCCTTTACGGCATCTCTTTAGAGGATCTTATAACGTTTGATTTTGAGCTTACTTTTAGAAAAGTGATAGAAAAAAGTGAGGCAGGGTTTTATAGTCCTATAACAGCAAATGACCATGAAGATATAGAAAAAGTTACAGCTATTTTTGAAGATCATGACCTAACTGTTTTACCTATAGTAGATGATAATGGTAAGCTTGTTGGGCGAATTACGGGTGATGATATACATGAGATTATCCAAGAAAGTGCAACAGAGCAGATATATAATCTAGCTGGTGTTGATGATGAGGCGGAAGAAGAAGCAACTTTATATGAGGTGGGAAAAAGTAGAGCTATTTGGCTTTTTGTTAATCTTATAACGGCGATTTTAGCTTCAAGTGTTATATCTATATTTGATTCAACCATACAAGCATATGTGGCACTTGCAGTTCTTATGCCTATAGTAGCTTCTATGGGAGGCAATGCAGGAACCCAAACTCTAACCGTTGTTGTGCGTAAGCTTGCCCTTGGGGAGATAAATTTTGAAAATGCAAAAGAGGCACTAGGAAAAGAGGTGATTGTTTCACTTGTTAATGGTTTTATATTTGCCTGTGTTATGAGTATGGTTGCTTACATGTGGTTTAAAGAACCACTTTTGGGAGTTGTTATAGCTATGTCTATGATTATAAATCTTTTTTTCGCTGGTTTTTTTGGAGCGATTATACCATTGGGGCTGAAGCGACTTAATGTTGATCCAGCTGTTGGAAGTACAGTTTTGCTTACAACTGTGACAGATGTGGTTGGATTTTTTAGCTTTTTGGGACTAGCGAGTTGGATACTATTATGAAAAATATTGAATTTATAAGATTGCAAGATTGTGAAAAGTCGGATTTTGTTCAACCAAAAAGGTTGATATACAAACAAAATGGAGTTGAAAAAGGTTGGGACTTAGTTGATACTCATAACTCTGTTGCGATACTTTTATATCATGAACAAAAGGATTCTTTTATTTTTGTTAAACAATTTCGTCCAGCTATATATCTAAAAAATCAAGACGGTTTTACCTATGAACTTTGCGCTGGTATTATGGATAAAAATTTAACCCCTTTGCAAACTGCTATTGAAGAGATAGAAGAAGAAACTGGATATAGAGTTCCCGAAGATAAGATGCAAAAGGTATCTACTTTTTACACAGCAGTTGGTATTGCAGGTGGTAAACAGACGCTTTTTTACGCAAATGTTGATGATAGTATGAAAGTGAGTGAAGGTGGTGGAGATGAAACTGAAGAGATAGAGGTCATATATCTAAAAAAAGATAAAGCACAAGAGTTTATGTTTGATGAAAATATAGCCACCACATCAGGGCTAATGTTCGCTTTAATGTGGTTTTTTCAAACTAAATGTAGCTAAAATTTTCTACATGTAAAACATTTACATGTAGAAAAATAGGATGGCTATAAATACTTACATGTAGATATTTTCAATCTAAAAATCTGCTATTTAATCCCCCATAAGCATCAATTCGCCTATCCCTTAAAAAAGGCCAAATTTTGCGTATTTCTTTACTTTTTGCTAGATCTACCTCAACTATGCCTAAAGCTTCTTTGTCGTTTGGGGCTTGATATATAAGCTCTCCAAAAGAATCACTAACAAATGAATTTCCCCAAAATCTTATATCTTCATTTTTATCTTGACTTTTTTCTTTGCCAACCCTATTTACTCCAACTACTGTTAATCCATTTGCCACAGCGTGGGATTTTTGCATAGTTAGCCACGCTTGAAGTTGGCGATTTTGCTCTTTTTTATTATCGCTATCAAACCAGCCTATAGCAGTTGGGTAGATTAAAATATCTGCACCTTTAAGCGCCATAATTCTTGCAGCTTCTGGAAACCATTGATCCCAACATACTAAAACTCCTAAATTTCCTACACTTGTTTTAATAGGCTCAAATCCCAAATCTCCAGGCGTAAAATAGTACTTCTCATAAAAGCTTGGGTCATGGGGAATATGCATTTTTCTATATTTTCCAGCGATGCTACCATCTTTTTCAAAAACAACAGATGTGTTGTGATTTAGCCCACAAGCTCTCTTTTCAAAAAGTGAAGTTACTAAAACTACGCTCTTTTTTTTTGCCACTTTAGACCAATACTTTACACTTTTTTGAAAATTATCAGCAAGAGAAAAACTCTCTTCTTTTTCATCTATACAAAAGTAAGCCCCTTCGTGTAACTCTTGCAATATCACAAGCTTTGCACCTTTTTTGGCTGCTTTTTTTATTTTATTGGTTGTATTTTTTATCATATTTTTTTTATCATATTTTTGTTGCAATAGTGCTATTTTCATAATTATCCTTAATCTACATGTAAAATTGCCCATAATTGTAGCGAAAAAATTTATAAATTTGTATCATAATTACACATAAAAAGATTTTAAGCTCTTGCTTTTTGTTAAAAAATAGAAATTTTTACCAAGTTTAGGTAGTATGGATGTAGAAAAAAATTTAAAGGAGAGTAAATGAGTAAAGCTTATGAGCCAAATCGAGCCTTTGCAAAAGAGGCAAGAGTTAGGAATATGTGTGAATATAAAGAACTTGTTATTCAAGCTGATGAGGATTATGAAGGTTTTTGGGACAAGTTAGCAAAAGAAAAATTAGATTGGTATGAGCCTTATGATAAAGTTTTAGATGAATCAAACCCCCCTTTTTACAAGTGGTTTACAGGCGGAAAGTTAAATGTAACTCACCAATGTATCGGTCGTCATTTAGAAACTAGAAAAAATAAAGCAGCTATTATATGGGAAGGTGAAGATGGAAGCAGGAGGATTATTACTTATTTATTGCTTTATTATAGGGTAAATCGTTTTGCAAACTTGTTAAAAAATAAATTTGGTATAAAAAAAGGTGATAGGGTAGTTTTATATATGCCAATGATTCCAGAAGCTGCATTTGCAATGCTTGCATGTGCTAAGATAGGCGCAGTGCATTCAGTAGTTTTTGGTGGATTTTCTGCTGAAGCATTAAGAGATAGGATTATTGATGCTGGTGCAAAGCTTGTTATAACAGCTGATGGCGCTTATAGACGTGGTATGCCTTATCTTTTGAAACCAACAGTTGATAAAGCTTTGCAAGAGGGATGTGAGTGCTGCGAAAAGGTGCTTGTAGTAAAAAGAAATAACGAATATATAGACATGGAAGAGGGGCGTGATTTTTTCTATGATGAGATGATAAATAAAGAATCTCAACATTGTGAAGCAGAAAAGATGGATGCAGAAGATCCGCTATTTTTACTTTATACATCTGGTAGTACTGGTAAGCCTAAAGGGGTTCAGCACTCATCTGCTGGTTATATATTGTGGGCACAACTTACCATGGAAAATGTGTTTGATGTGAAAGAAAATGATACATTTTGGTGTACGGCAGATGTTGGCTGGATAACAGGACATACTTACATAGTGTATGGTCCGCTTGCAATGGGAGCAACTACTGTCATGTATGAAGGAGTTCCGCTTTTTCCAGATGCTGGGCGTTGGTGGGACATGATAGAAGAGTTAAGGGTTAATCAATTTTATACCGCACCAACAGCCATACGACTACTCCATAAAGTTGGAGCAGATGAGCCAGGCAAGTATGATTTAAGTTCTTTAAAAGTACTTGGAACAGTTGGAGAGCCTATAAATCCAGATGCATGGCTTTGGTACTATAACGAAATAGGTGGAGGTAATTGTTCAATAGTTGATACTTGGTGGCAAACGGAAACTGGTGGTCATATGATAGCTCCTCTTCCTGGGGCTACTCCTATAAAACCTGGTTCTGCTACATTTGCACTTCCTGGAATTATTGCTGAGATTATCGATGAAGAAGGAAATCCAACTCCACAAGGAGAAAAAGGGCACCTTTGTATCACGAAGCCTTGGCCATCGATGATAAGAGATATATGGAATGATAGCGAAAGATATGTTAAGTCATATTTTGGGGATTGTAAAAAAGATGGAAAGCCAGTATATTTTTCAGGTGATGGAGCGTTATATGATGAAGATGGATATATCGTTATAACAGGAAGAATGGACGATGTTATCAATGTGTCAGGTCATAGAATGGGAACGGCTGAGGTTGAAGCGGTTATCGCTCATCAAGAAAATGTGGCTGAAACTGCGGTCGTTGGAAAGCCAGATGATATAAAAGGTGAGAGTATTTTTGCATATATCGTTCTTAAAGATGATATAGACGAAGATGAGTTAAAGCACAAGTTAAATAGCTTAGTTGTAAAAGAGATAGGCGCTATTGCAAAAATAGACAATATCTTAATCGTTTCAGGACTTCCTAAAACTAGAAGTGGTAAAGTTATGAGAAGGTTGCTTCGCTCTATCGCAAAAGGCGAAGAGATAACACAAGATATCTCCACACTAGAAGACCCTAGTGTTATAATGGAGATAAAAAAATTATTTGATCAAAAAGGATAAAAGATGCAGACACATACCGTCATAGATATAAAAGTTACTTATGAGCCAGAGCATATGAATGATGAGCAAAAAGAGGAGATTGAGAAAAAAGTAAAAGACTTTTTAGACTCCATCAACGGCAAACAAGGGGTTAAGATAAAAGCAAATAGACACAATGTTGCCATACAAAATATGATAGATGAGTATGGCATGAATTTAGAAGAGTAGGGTGTTTTAAACTGCCTTTATCATTTTGATTACATTGTGTTTGTAAAAGTATGATATAATCTGTATAAAAGTGATAAAGGTAGTACATGTTAGGTGAATTAACCGACAATGTTGTTGGGGTTTCAAAGCGAGTTTTAGAGCTAACCCCACTTAAAACTAAGACTATAAAGATAGCCATATCGGGCTTTAGTAGAAGCGGAAAAAGTGTTTTTATAACCTCCTTTATAGACCAGCTTATAAACAATAAAAATCTTTTTTTACATGTAAAAAATCCAAAATCATTTAAAGTCAAAATGAGCCCACCTAGTATGTTTATGAATCGGTTTGATTATTATCATTATGAAAAGATGATAAAATATGAACATAAGTGGTGCGAAGGCACGGACAATATATCTTCAGCTCTTTTAAAATTTCAAACAAAAGGATTTTTACCTTTTATAAGTGATGATGAGTTTTATGTAAGTATTATTGATTATCCAGGTGAGTGGCTTTTGGATTTGATACTTTTGGAAAAAAGTTATGATGTTTGGTCAGATGAGTGTTTAAAATGGTTAAAAACTATAGATGATGAAAAGGTAAAAAGTTATCTTTTAAAAGTTGAAAATTTAAGTACCAAAGATACTTCAACTGCTCTTGAAACATCTTTACATGTAGAGTATGTTAAGCTCGTAAAATATTTAAAAAAGAGACACTATTCATTTATAACCCCTGGAAGATTTTTAGTTCCAGCTGATATGAAAGATGATCCAATTTTACTTTTTGCCCCTATTCTAAAATCAAAATCAAAACTATATAAAGCCTTTGCAAGTCGCTATAATCGCTATGTAAAAGAGGTTGTTAAAAAAATTCATTTAGATTATTTTAAAGGTTTTGATAGGCAAATCGTGCTTATAGATGTTATAGAAGCACTTCAAAATGGATACGATTGTTACAGCGATATGAAGTTTGCTTTAAAATCCATGTTTGATTCATATTCGCATTCAAAGGGAAATTTTATCACTAGAATTTTAAATCCAAGCATAGAAAAAGTAGCGTTTGTAGCTACAAAAGCGGATTTAGTTCCAAAGAGTTTTCACGAAAATTTTAAATTGCTTTTAAAAGATATCAGTGAGGATTTAAGGATAAAACTAAATGAACTTGATGTGGAGACTTTTTTCCATGTAGTATCATCAGTAAAGTGTACTAAAGGTGTAATAAGAGATAAAAATGGTGCAAAGTTAGACTGCTTGATAGGTCTAGATAAGCAAAGTGGAAAATTGGTTGAGGTTTATTGTGGAGATATACCGTCTAGGTTTCCAAGTAAAAAAGAGTGGAAAGACGAGTTTATGTTTGAATCTTTTTTGCCTCCACAAAAAAAGTATAAAGAAAATGAGAGCTTTTCACATATAAATATGGATAGGCTAATTTGGGATATGATAGGAGATATGTTATGAAACCATTTAAAGAAGAGTTACATGTAAAAGAGGATTTACATGTAAAACCATTTAAGCAAGAAGCACAAGAGATAGATGTTAAATCGCCAGAGAAGCCAATTGAATTTTTAGGTAGTTTTTCAAGCGTTTTTTTGGGATTTTGTATATTTATTTTAGTTTTAGCTTTTGCAAAAAGTGTACAAAGTGTAGAAGAGGTTTTTAGTGGCGGAGGGCTATCATCTTACTTGTATTTAGCTGGATTTTTGCTCTTGCTTACAGTTTTAAGTTTTTTTACTTATCAAAATATAGTTCAAATACAGAAGATAAAAAGTGTTGAAAATATTAAAAAAAGTTTCAAAACCCAAAAACAAAATCCAGATAAATCTATCGTAGAGCTTGGAAATTTTTTAGTAAAACATTATGAAAAAAATGTTGATGAAAAATTGTTAAAAGAGATAAAAAGTGAGCTTGAGAGTGTTGGAATATATGAAAATATATATGAAAGTTTGGATAAAAAGTTATTAACTCACATCGACGAAAAAGCAAAAAAAGCTATAACAAATGCTTCGCTTCAAGGTGCACTTTCTACTGCCATATCCCCAGTTGCTTTGGTTGATATGGCTTTGATAGTCTATAGAAGTATAGCCTTAACAAAAGAGATAGCCTTGCTTTATGGATATAAGCCAACTATGAGTACGACGATGATTTTACTCAAAAAAGGTATGGTAAATGTTATGTTTGCTGGAGTTGTAGAGTTAGCAAGTGAATTTACAAATCAAGCCTCAAGTTCATTTTTATCAAAAGCCTCAAAGCAGTTAGGAAGTGGGGTTGCAAATGGCATACTTTTAGCAAGGCTTGGTTTTGGAGTGCTTGAAGCGTGTCGTCCCATCGAGTATGAAGGCGGAAAATCAAGTTTTTTTAAAATGTTTTTAGAACTCCTAAAAGATGCATTTAGTCAAAAAAGTTGAATATTTAAAAAGGTTTTAATTTACATGTAAATATAA